>Ga0265294_10006827_pt1 | contig 13637 bp, 20 predicted proteins | sample MunlanPumphouse3_FD_192504 | JGI IMG/M metagenome (GOLD analysis project Ga0265294, IMG submission 192504) | Groundwater microbial communities from a municipal landfill in Southern Ontario, Canada - Pumphouse #3 | ecosystem: Environmental > Aquatic > Deep subsurface > Groundwater | place... | reverse complement strand
ATATTGCCTATCCATCCTATGATACAATTGGCAGACAAGAAGAGGGAATTGATAAATCTATTGATGGTGAGCATAGTTTTAAAGATGTAAGATTAACACTTACTGAAGACCAAGTTAAGAAAGAAACTGCACGATGCTTAAGTTGTGGTGCTTCAATTGTTGACCCTCATAAGTGTATTGGTTGTGGAATTTGTACAACACGTTGCGAATTTGATGCGATTCATCTAGTTCGTGACCAACCAGAGATGACTGATATGCGAAATGGTGATGATAAGATTCTTGGTATGCTTCCTTATGCTTTAAAACGTGGAATGAGAATTATTAAGAATTCTGGTTCTAAAGAAGCTAAAGAAATGAACAAGAAGAGAAAAGCTTATAATAAAGCTCATAAAGCCGATAAAAAGACAAAACCATATACGGGAAATGCTGTTCCTAACGATTAATATCTATGCATGAATTAGGGATTGTTTTCTATGTTATTGATGCTGTTGAAGAGATGGCTAAAAAGAATAAAGCTAAAGAAGTAGTTTCTTTAACTTTGGAAATTGGTGAAGTTTCTTCAGTTATTCCTTCATATTTTAAGGAATGCTATGATTGGGCAATAAAGAAAACTAAATATATGAAAAATTGTAAACTCAATATGGTTATTATTGAGGGTATTTCTTATTGCAAAAATTGTAAAAAAACATTTAGTACCACAAAATATGGTAAAACTTGTCCAAATTGCAAAAGTGATGATACCTACCTTGTTACTGGCGATGATGTAGTCATTAGAAATATTGGTATAGGTTAGTTCTTCATTAATTTAACGATAATAATTTAGTTAATTGATGATAGATATAGTTTAAGGTTTATAATTTTAATAATGAAATATTTAAAAGTATTTTTGTTAGGCATTGCTGCAGGAATTGCAATTGCTTTTGGTGGAGCTGCATATACGGCTTGTACTTATTATGGTTCAGAAATAGCGGGCTCTATACTCTTTTCTTGTGGATTATTGCTTGTTTGTGCCTTTGGTATGAAACTATTTACTGGACAAATTGGTAAGGTTTTTGAAAACAAAATTAGTTTCCTGTTAGATTTATTTATTATGTATATTGGTAATTGCATTGGTGCAATTGGTTGTGGCTTACTTGCCTCATTAACAATTCCAAACGATAAATATAAAGAAGTCGTTGATAAGATTGCTACTAGTAAGATTGTTTTATTAAATGATGTTGGCAATGAATGGTATAAAATACTTATACTTGCTTTCTTTTGTGGGATTCTTGTTTATCTAGGAGTTGAGATTTTTAAAAGAGCAGAACATGGCATCACAAAAGTAGTGGGGTTAATTCTTTGTGTAACAGTATTTGTAGTTTGTGGTTATTCTCACTGTGTAGCTAATATGTATTATCTTGGAAATTCATTATTTATATTTAAACATCCACTCGAATCATTCTTAGGAATTTTGGTGGCAACTATAGGGAATTCTTTAGGCGCAATCTTTATATGGCTAATATTTTACGTTAGTAATTATAAAAAAGTAGAAACAACAAAAAGTAACTAGAGTTGCTCTATCTGTAGAATAGATTTGCTTTAGTAATTTCATCATTAAACCCAGTTTTTGGGTTTATTTTTTTGGCAATTTTAACTTTATAAAAACCAATCTTCATTGTGTCTTCGTTTTTTTGGCCATTCAAAATTTCTTTAACTACATCAATCATTTCTGCGACTTCATTTTTGTCGCATTCTTTTGGTAGATGACTTAAAAGAACTCTATCATATTTGCCTTCGACTTTGATTTGATATTTTTCAAGATTTAAAAGGTAATCTTTCATAGATAAACAACCTGGTAAAAATAAGAAGGTTGAAGGATTACAAGAATCGCTTAAAATTAAAATCTTGTCTTCGTTTATTAATGCAGTCATCATTCCTTTGGTGTGACCATACAATGACAAGAAAGTAATGCTTAAATTGCCCAAATCAAAAGTATCGTTTTCTCTTAATTCAAGGTATTTTACCGTGTGGTTTTTCGAAATGTCACTATTTTTAGGAACCGGAATATTAACATGAGTAAGTTTAAAATTCCCTTTTATATATGACTTAATAAACATCTTTTTTGATTGAAACCATGCTGATTTAAAATCATTTTTATTTAGATAAATATTTTTATCGTTAAAGAATCCTACGCCACCAATATGATCAACGTGACCATGAGTTAAAACAACGTCATATGGTAAAGAAGTTAATGAATCAATAATTTGTCTAATTCCTTTTATTCCACAACAGGTATCAATTAGTAAAGCTTTCTTCTTACCAATTACAAGGTAAGAAAATTCGTTTGTTATGCCAATTATGCGGTATAAGTGCGAATTAATTTGCTCAATTTTATAATATTCGTTTCCCATTTTAAATTTTATTTTGATTTCTTTCTCTTAACTAAGTAAACTGTCGTAAATGCCACTGCAACAAGCACAAGTGCACTCACGCCACATATAATGATTACATTATTTGTAAAGACACTTCCTTCAAACCATTGGTCACAAATCATATTAACTTTAACTTCATCATCAGAAACCCAAGTCCCATGATTTAAATCAGAATAATAATCACCAATAACTACTTCCATACAATACCAATCATCTGTATAAAATGTCCCGCCATCAACTCTTAGTTTTACATAGTTTATATTGCCAACATCTTTAGCTGTAATTTTATAGGTATATGAATTCCCTGCCTCGAAATCATCACGACTAGTATCATCAAGTAAGTAAAAACCAGTTTCTCCATCATCACCAAATATATTAATTTTTACATCATCGTCGGTTCCAGTGTAATTTAGGGTCCCATTTAAAACTTCTTTATGCCATTTGAGGTCATAGTAAAGATTTTGTATTCTTTGTTACTAGCTTCACTATATTTTGAAATAGTGGTTTGATTGTTATTAAAACCAACAAAACTTAAAAGTGCAATTAATCCAATTATTAATGTTCTCATAAAAGAACCTCTTTTCAATATTATATAAAATGATTAGGGTTTCAAAAAGATTTATTTTTGTTTAAATTTATTATATTTGTTCAATATTTTGCGACAAAAAACTCTTTTAGATTTGTATAAAACTACAAAAATACATTTTTATTCAAGATTAATAAACTTCTTAGTTTTGTTATGCTAAAATAATTACATGATTGCGAAAACAAAGGCAATAAAGGATGTTTACAAGCTAACAAGAGCTTTACCAACGAGAAATTTTGTTAACCCAAAATATGTATATATTTCGATTACAAACGCAAGATGTAATAAGGCTGAAATATATGTAAAACCTGGTGATAAAGTTAAATGCTGCCAAATTATTGGGAAAAGAGATGGTGGTTTTTTTGAGCAAAACATTTATTCCACTGTTAGTGGAACAGTTATTGGGAACGAAAAACACTATCATCGTTCTGGAAAAGAAATTGAATATTTAAAAATAGAAAACAACTATAAAGATGATATGGCTGATACCATTTATGAACGAACTGATGAAGAGATTTCTAAATTAACAAAAGATGATATGACACAAATTATTAAAGATACATCACTTGTTGGTTTAGGTGGATCATCTTTTCCTACATATGTAAAATTTCAAACTAAGGATAAGATTGATACTATTTTAATTAATGGTATTGAATGCGAGCCATATTTAACTACAGATCACCGTATTATGCTTGAATTTACCCACGAAATTATTTCTGGCCTTAAATATGCGATGCAAGCGTTTGGCGCAAAACGTGGTGTAATTTGTTTTAAGAAAAAATATGAAGATTTAGAGGAACTTTGGAAAGCGGTTTTAAAAAGCTATCCATACGACAATATAAGTTATTGTAAAGTTGGTAATTTTTATCCTCAAGGTTGGGAAGTTGAAATGATTAAATCGGCTACTGGTATTGTTGTAAAACATGGAACATTACCTGCTAAATATGGAATTATGGATTTTAACGTTTCAACATGTTTAGGAATTTGGCGAGCTATAAAACATAACGAACCAGTTATTGAAAGAAATATTACAATTACTGGTGATGGGATTGTTTTGCCACAAAACTTTAGAGTAAGAGTTGGTACTTCTTTTAGAGATTTATTACCACTAGTTGGTGGATATACTCCAGGAGATAAAAAAGTCTTTATTATGGGTGGACCAATGATGGGCGTAACCCCATCAACGGACGATGTAATTTTAACTAGAACTGTTACCTCAATTATTATTTTAAATGAACACGAATATAAAGAAGAACCATGTGTCAGATGTGGCTCTTGTGTTTATAGTTGTCCAGTTGGATTATTGCCTGTGCAAATCATGAATGCAGTTAAGGCTATGGATAAAGAAAGAATGTTAGCTTTAAAGTGCAATGAATGTATTGAATGTGGACTTTGCACATATTCTTGCACATCAAAAATACATGTTACTGATTATATTAGAAGAGCAAAGTTGTTAACAAAGGTTATGAAAAAATAGTATGGAATTTATCATTGAAAAAGCTCCACATTTAAGAAGAAGGTCTTCGGCAACTAGGATGATGTCATCCGTGCTTCTTGCATTATTACCATCCGTTATTTTTTCATTTGTTGTTTATGGTTTGCAAGCTTTAAAAGTAGTGGGAATTAGTGTTCTTACTATGGTTATTGCGGAAGTAGTTTTTGTTGGACTTAGAAATATGGGTCCTTATGATGGCGTAAAAAGAACCTTCAGTGAAAAACTTAAAAAATCATATGCTAAATTCAGTATTACAAATATTGTTTCACCTTTAGTTAGTGCAGTCATCTTTGCAATGATTATGCCTGCAAGCGCTTCATGGTATCAGATTTTAATAAGTGCTTTATTTGGAATTATTGTTGGTAAATTATTATTTGGCGGTTTAGGACAAAATATTTTTAATCCAGCCGCGGTTGGTAGGGTTTTTGCAATGTTATGCTTCAATGCGACATGGACTTATAGTGGAAATAATCTCTTTGATGTTGTGGCTGGAGGAACTCCATTAACACAACTTGATACATCACTATTGAATACTGGGAATTATTCTTTGTATAACTTATTTATGGGATTTTATCCTGGAACAATTGGTGAAACTAGTGCTCTTTGTATTTTAATTGGTTTAGTTATTTTGTTAGCTACAAGAGTTGCTGATTTTAGGACGATGTTATCTGCGTTTATCACGTTTGTTATACTTATTTTATTTGCAGGACTTGCTTTAAATGCACCAAATTTAATGCAATATATTTTGTATCATGTGTTATCTGGTGGATTCTTATTTGGTATGACGTTTATGATAACAGATCCTGTTACAACGCCTATTACAAAACCTGGGCGAGTCATTTATGGTGTTCTCTTTAGTTGTGTAACTATTTTAATTAGATTATTTGGAGCTTATCCAGAAGGTGTCGCATATGCGATTCTTATTGGAAATGTTTTTGTTCCAGTTATTGATTACTATAAATGGTCGACAAATAAATATCACTATAAGCATTTAATTGTAGTTGTTTTACTAATTGCTATTGTAACAACATTTATTTTTGCAGCACTATAAAGGAGGCCATATGAAAAAAGAAAATTTAAAATTATATCTTAAAACAACTTTTACATTATGTATTATGGCTGGAGTAAGTGCGGGTGTTGTTGGTTTAGTAAATTATTTTACAGCACCAACGATTGCAACTAACTCAATTTTACGAGAACAAAATGCTTGTAAAGATATTTATAGTAGTGCAACATCTTTTAATGAAGAATATAATACCGAAACTGAAAATAAATATGATTTTAAATATGTTGAAAAAGCTTGGAGAGCGCTTAATGGAGAGTCTGATTTTTATGGTTTAGTTTTCCGTTGCTCAGGGAAAAATATTTATGGTGGAATCTCTTTAATTATTGGCTACAACAAAGATTATTCAGTTGAAAAAGTTGAAGTTGTTGAAAACACAGAATCATTTGCAACTACAGTAAATCATTATATTAAAACGACGTATAATGGAGAAACTAGCGTTAAATTTGATGATAAAGTACAATTGATGTTACATGTGGTGCTACTTATGGCGCAAAACTTGTTAGATCAATGTTACTCGAGGCAGGAAGTGGAGCAAAAGAAATGATGTTTGGAGGTTCTTATGGCAAATAATAAGCACGAACATTTAAAGAATTTAACTCGTGGGATTTTTATTGAAAATCCATTATTTGTGATGATTTTAGGAACTTGCCCAGCTCTTGCGGTTACTAAATCACTTGAAGCCGCCTTAGGTATGAGTATTTTATTTATGATTACTTTGATTGGTTCGAATGTTGTTATTTCTTTACTTAAAAAGTTAATTCCTGAAGCAATTAAAATACCTTGTTATATTGTTATTATTGCTTCGTTTGTTACAGTAATTAAAATGCTTTGCGAAGCATTTTTACCAGAACTTTATTCAACTTTAGGAGTATTTATTTCACTTATTGTTGTTAATTGTATTGTGCTAGGAAGAGCCGAAGCTTTTGCAAATCAAAATACTGTTTTTGATTCTTTTTTAGATGCAATTGGCATGAGTTTAGGATATGGTTTAGCTTTAGTTATTATGGCTTTAATTAGAGAGATTTTAGGAACTGGCGGAATAACGATGGGTAATATTTTAACATTCATTCCTTATTTCTCATTTGTGCCTTTAGCATCTTATAAATTACAATTTTTCCAAATGCCAGCCGGAGCGTTTTTGGTGCTTGGTTTAATTCTTTGTGTTATTGCTTTTTATCAAAATAGAAAGCATGAACATCAAGTAGTTAAAGAACGCTTAATTAAACAAGAACAGGCTCTTTTAGCTGCTCAAAATGAAAATAAAGCACCAAATGTGGAGGTAAAATAATATGCAAACTAGTGCTGCTGTTACATTTATATTAGCAATTATAAGTGGAATGCTTGTTGATAATGTTTTGCTTTCAAGATTCTATGGATGTTGCTCATTTATTGGTGTTTCTAAAAAAGTTGAATCTGCACTTGGAATGGGAATTGCAGTTGTTTTTGTTATTATTTTTGCTAGTTTAATTTGTTGGCCGATTTATAATTTTATTCTTGTTCCACTTGAGATTCCATTTATGGATACAATTACTTATATTTTAGTTATTGCATCTTTAGTCCAATTTATTGCTATTGTTATTAAAAAATATGTACCTAAACTTTATAATTCTTTAGGTATCTATCTTCCTTTAATTACTACAAATTGCGCAGTTTTAGGTGTCGTTCAAGCTAACACCGATATGGAATATAGTTTTATGCTTTCAATGGCTAATGCTATAGGAACTGCTCTAGGATTTTTACTAGTAATAGTGGTCTTTGCTTGTATTAGAAATAGACTAGAATCCGCAAATGTTCCAAAGTGTATAAAGGGAACTCCAATTGCTTTAATTACTGCTTCATTAATGAGTATAGCCTTCTTAGGCTTCCTAGGGATGATAAGTATTTAATATGGATATATTTTTAAAAGTATTATTTTCAATTATTGTCTTTGCGGTTCTTTTTGTTTTATTTATTGTTTTATATAGAGTTAATAAAAAGACAAAGGTACCAAAAGGCGCAAGAGAATTAGAACGAAATGAATTCTCATGCTCGCATTGCGGACATGCAGAATGTAAATTTTTTATACCAAACAAAGAGGAGAAGAAATAGTTATGACAATATTATATGCATTTTTAATATTAGCCGGATTTGGAGCTCTTTTTGGTTTAGGTTTAGGGATTGCTTCAATTGTATTTTATGTCAAAGAAGACAAACGAATTGAAGAAGTTACAAAAATGTTACCTAATGCTAATTGTGGGGCATGTGGTTATGCTGGATGTCATGATTTAGCTAAGGCTTTAGTTACCGGAAAAGAAGAACACGTTTCAAGATGTAAAGTTGGGAAAAAAGAAAAAACTTATGACCCTATTATTGCTTATTTAGAAGCTCATCCAAATGATGATGGAACAAAAGTTAACGTCAAATTATAATAATAGTAGATGGAGGTGCATTATGTACTCCAAACAAAGAATTTTAATGTCCTTTCTTTTAACTTTATTTTTGACTTCATGTGGCAGCTCTAATAATATTTCAAAAACTATCTATCCTTTTTCAACTTATCTAACAATGAATTTTTATAACGAAGGGGATGTTGATATTGATGAAATTACAAACATTGTTGATGAATATGATAAACTTTGTGACCCATACAATTCTTATGAAGGAATTAATAATCTTTATACAATTAATAATAGTAGCGATTTTGTAAAAGTAGACGCTAAATTATATGATATTTTAAAAATGGGCATTGATGCCCAAGCAAAAACCAATGGTTATTTTAATCCTTTAATTGGTAATCTTTCTTTAACTTGGAAAGAAGCAATTGAAAATAAAACTTTGCCAAATGAGGATGTGATTTCTAAAGAAATTTTAGAAATTAATAACTCATCTTTAGAATTTAAAGATGACTATATGGTTAAGATAAATGGTGATGCAAATCTTGATTTAGGCGGAATTACAAAAGGTTATGTTTTGAGTATTCTAAAAGATTATTTAGCTACTAAAAATATAACAAAATACTTAATTAATGGTGGGAATTCATCAATTATTTTAGGTAATAAAAATGGTGAAGACTTTAAAATCGGAATCAATAATGTTGGGGCTGGATTTAAGGCGAAAGAAACTTCAATAGGAACTTCATCGGTTGATGAACAATATTTTGAAGTCGATGGAGTGACTTATTCGCATATTATTAATCCATTTACTGGTTCAGCTGTTTCAAAACATGAAACTGTCGTGGTCATTAATGATAATGCAACGCTGATGGATATTTATTCTACTGTATTCATGATGCTTGATACTGAAGAAATCATTAAAATTGCAGAGAAAAATAGTTTTAAAGTGATAGTTATAGATAATAAACAAATTACTTATAAGGATAGCGAGATTGAACTATATGTTTAAAAAATATAAACGAGATATTATTTTAATTTCTTCTTTACTAATAATCAGTTTATTAGCTTGTTTAGTGTATTTTAATTTTAATGGTTCATCTACAAACTTAGTTGCTAATATTACAGATTCTAACAATGTTGTAACGCAAATAGATCTTGAAAAAGAGACTGATACTGAGCGAGAAATTACAGTTGATGGGCTACATGAAGATCTTAAAGTGGGAGTTAAACACAATGCAATTCGTGTTATTTATTCATCTTGTCCTCATCAAGATTGTGTAAAAATGGGAACCGTTTCTATAACCAATAAACCAATTGTTTGCTTATATAATAAGGTATATATAGTTTTAATTAGCAACGCTGATGGAAACGATATAAATATTTAATTATGCGTAAAAATTTAATTAAAAAAATCTCCTTAATTTCAATACTCGCGGCTTTAGCAATTATTTTAAGTATTGTTGAGTCTTTTATCCCTTTAGGAATTCCTGGGGTTAAACTTGGATTAGCTAATGTTGTCATTATTATTGCTCTTTATATTTTTAATTTTTGGTATGCTTTAGGAATTGCGCTTGTTCGTGTTTTTGTCTCTACTTTATTATTAGGAACTATTTTTCAAATGGGATTTTTTATGAGTTTAACCGGATCAATTTTATCCTTGTTAGCCATGTTTTTATTGAAAACTATATTTAAAAAATTGAGTGTAGTTGGCGTTTCGACGGTTGGATCAGTATTTCATGTAAGTGGACAAATACTTATTGCTATTTTATATATGGGGAATGCGATGGTTTATTATTATCCATTAATTCTAGTATGTTCGATTGTAACTGGTGTTTTAACAGGTTTTGTTTCTCTTTATGTTATGAAGTTAAAAGTGTTTAAAAGTTTCAATTCAACTGAAAATAAAGAAGAGATTCAAAAATAATTTTTTTAATCAAAAAAACGATTTATTCCGCCATAATGCCAACAATTAGAAATGAAGTTTTAAAGTGTCACAAATTATGAAAAATAATTGTTGATATTTGTGAGATTTGGTAGAAAAAAATTAAGAAATAGTTTAGAAGAGTCAAGACAATTTGAGATTTATTAGGAATTCAAAATTGTTGAGAAATAAGAATTTAGCATTTTAACTTTCTAATAGGAAAGGAAAACTATGAATATTAAGAATTTAATGAGAAGAGGCTTACTAGGCTTAGCTTGTTTGTTTTGTTGCGCATCTATTTCGCCAATAGCTAAAAACGCTGGAACAGCAAATTATGGAAAGTATGAAATTTGTATAAAAACTGGTAGCGACATTGGTGATGGTTTTGAGGGTGATGTTTTTATCACAATTATTGGTGATAAAGGCAAGACTTCAGAGATAAATTATTTTGATAACGATGAGAAAACTTTAACTTTGGCAACCTTGATATTTTTAATGATTCGAATGTTGATGTTGGAAATATTGAGAAAATTGATTTACGTGTTGAAGCAAAAGATGAATGGAAATGTCAATATATAGCTATTAATAAGTTGTATTTTGATATCAACAAGTCATTTAATGGAAATACCAGTGTTGAAACATTTCCAGTAGATACAACTAGAAAACTTTATCATTACGATGTGGGTGCAACTTTTGATGGCGGAAGTGCTGCGTTTGCTACTTTCACATTTGTTGAAGACAAAGACAATAATGTTCTTTTAAAAATTTATAACTATTTTATATGCGATGGTCAAAAAAAGAACTGGATATCTTGTTGGAACTAATGGTGAAGTTGATCACATTCGTTTTTTGGCAGAAAGCGATTCATTTAAATTATCTTATGCCAATATTAATGATCAACAATTTTATGCTAATGATGCAAGTCCAACTGAAAAAACAAAATTTGGTAACAAAAACTATTATCAAATGATTGTGAGTCCTTTAAGTTATTTGACTTTCGCTTTTAAATTTAATGTTTCAAATGATAGTTGGTTTGCTGGGACTGATTCTACTGTTTATTTAAAAATTAGTGGAACTAATGGTGTCAGTAATGAAATGTGTCTTGATACCAATTATTATGATGATTTTTGTGAAAATGATCATGATACGTATACGGTAGTCACAAAAGATATTGGTGATCCTTTGACATTCTCAATTCTCGTTGATGGTTCTGATGATTTACTTCTTGATAACATCGAACTTAATGGTAAAAAATTTGTATTTGATGGTAAGTGGCTTAACGATGATGATGGCTATTTTGAAATTAGAATTAATCAAGGTGACGCATCAGATTTCAATGTAAATTCTGGTTCAACATTCAGCAATATGAATGCAGTTTATATAACAATTGGTGCAGTTGTTATAATTGTTGTGGCAGTTGCAGTTGTTCTTATTGTTCGTAAGAAAAATAAGAAAATGCCTAACGAAAAATAATTGTTAATAATCTAAATATAAAAGGGAAGAAAATTTATGAAACGAATTAAAAGATTATTTGTCTTAATGTCAAGTTTATTATTATGTGGTTCGCTTATGTCTATACAAAAAAGTTCGACTGAAAATAAAGATAAAAAACGTGATTATATGGTAACTGTGACCACAAACTCGCAAACTTTTTCAGGCACTGATGGGAAAGTATATATTATTCTTTTTGGCACTACTGGAAAAACAAACGCGATATCTCTTGATAATAACGATAAGAATAATTTTGAAACGGGTGAAACTGATGAATTTCATCTTGTAATTAATGATATTGGTGATATTGAAGCTTTTCAATTAATTGTTGAACCAGATGGTGATACTTGGGCCCTTTTTAGAGTGGCAATTGATCATTGGTCTTATGCGGTAAATCAGACATATGAAATTGACACAATGACAGAAAAATTTGTTATGCAACATACGCAATATGAATATAAACTTGAAATGCAATGTTCTGCTTTAGAAGATTCTGGAACATATTGCGATATTTACGTCCTATTATATTCGGGGAATGACTATTATGGTTACAACAAACTCGATAATAATGGTAGCGATTTTGATGATGGAAGTTATGGAGTTTATTATGTTGTTGGTCTTTATGCCGAAATTGATCGAGTTCATATTGAATCGAGAGATGGTTGTGACCTTAAATTATCTTGGGTAAAGTTAGATGGAGTTGAGTATTATAACGGCGATAAAGCAATGGATCCAAATAATTGTGTTTCATATGCCCATTACACTGCCTACTTTATGGATTTAGTAAAAGCACCGTTTGTAACATATAATGTGCGACTTAATGTTAGTAATAATTTCTTAGCTGGAACAGATGAAGATATTTTATTTAATTTAACTTCTAGTAGTAATGTAGATAAATATTATTATTTTGAAACAGGTGATGATATTGATAGAGGTGATAGTGTTGATTACACCTTTTATGGTTCCGCTGAATTTGGTGAAGTAAGTAAGTTTGGTATTTTAATTAATGGCGATGATGATATCCAACTTGATAGTATTGAGTTTAATGGGACAAGATATAACCTTGATGAAAAAGAATTAAATACGGATGATGGTTGGTACACTTTTAATGTGGATAATAGTGGTAAAACTGAAGTTAATGTTGGTACTTCATTAATCGTTATAACGAACGCTACTTGGAGTATTATAACAACCGTTGCAATAGTGGAAGTTGCGGTGGCGGTATTTATGGTTGTTTATTTCATGAAGAAGAAAAAAGACAATAAAGATTCTAATAAAGATGCTAAAGATGAGAAGAAATAGAGAATCTATAAATAAATATATTGAGTAAATATCCTAACTTAGCAATAATTATATTTAAGAAAAGAGATTTTAATGAGTAATCAAGAAGTGATGCTTGCAGTTATATTTTATGGATTGCTACTTGTTAGCGCTATTTTTGCTTTTGTTTATGGAGTAATTAGTTTCTTTAAAAAAGGGAAATCTCTTTATGCCCAACTTGTAACTTGTGGGATGGGATGTTTTGTTATGGCGTATATTTTTCAAATTCTTCAAATTTTTATTACTAAAGAAATTGAAACTGGATTTCAAGTAGGAAATCTAGGAATAATTGGAGCAATGGCTTTCTTTTTCACCGCATCTTTTGGTGAACTTGATGATGACGTGGATGATGGATATAAATCTTTAAGAAAATATCGTCTTTTGGCGTTTATTGCCCCACTTGTAATTTTAATAATTTATTTACCTTCTCTATTTAGTTCAATAAGTGTGCAAACGAAGATTTTTACTCTCATTCAATTTATATTTATTGGACCAGCAGCCTATTATAGCTTTAAGCATTTAATAATTCCTGATGTGGATGTAGGAATTGTTAAGCCAATTAGAGCTTATAATCTTGTTCAATTACTTATGGAATTATTTTTAACTTTAGAACTTGGGGCTATTAATTTTAATGGTGAAGTTATGGCAATTATTTTTGTCGTAATTCTTTCAATTTTATTTGTGATTAGTATTCCTCTACTTAAGAAAGGAGCAAGCAAATGGACACAACAATAGTTTCTTTATTTATTTGTATTGCGGTTCCGTTAATTTTGGTACTCTTTTTCTTAGAGAAGAAAGCAAAACAAACAATATTATTCTTTATTTTAGGTATGTTTGTTTGTCTTTATATTTCAGGGATTAATGGGCTTTTATTAAAAGCTTTTAATAGCGATTATTTCTATGTTACAACTACAATTACACCAATTACTGAAGAAATCGCTAAAGCAATTCCTATCATTTTCTTTGCTTATGTCT
>Ga0265294_10006826_pt1 | contig 13638 bp, 13 predicted proteins | sample MunlanPumphouse3_FD_192504 | JGI IMG/M metagenome (GOLD analysis project Ga0265294, IMG submission 192504) | Groundwater microbial communities from a municipal landfill in Southern Ontario, Canada - Pumphouse #3 | ecosystem: Environmental > Aquatic > Deep subsurface > Groundwater | place... | reverse complement strand
CGCGAGGGGCAGAAGTAAAATGTGATTGAACGGAGATCGAAGAGCCATCGATGAGGTTGAGCATAGATGGTTGGGCGGGCGGACGCCGCGTCGCGGCTTTGCACCGCCGACCCGTGCCCATTACACTGGGCGCCACATCATGAAGACCCCCTTGCACCGGCCATGGACACGAACAGACTACGCCGCTATACCGATACCCTCTGGGACGACTCCATCCTGCCGCAGTTGATGGAGTACATCCGCATTCCGAACAAATCCCCGCACTTCGACCCCCAGTGGCAGGAGCATGGCCACATGGATGTCGCGGTGGCCCTGGCCGAGGCGTGGGTGCGTGCCCAGCCCATCCCGGACATGACGGTGGAGGTGGTGCGCCTGCCGGGCCGCACGCCGCTGCTGTACGTCGACATTCCCGGCGCGTCGCAGGATTGTGTGTTGCTGTACGGGCATCTGGACAAGCAGCCGGAGATGACCGGCTGGCGGGAAGGGTTGGGGCCGTGGACCCCGGTGCTCGAAGGCGATCGGTTGTACGGCCGGGGCGGTGCCGACGACGGTTACGCGGTATTCGCATCGGTGGCGGCGGTGTGCGCGCTCCGGGACCAGCAGATCCCGCACGCCCGGTGCGTGGCGCTCATCGAGTGCTGCGAGGAGAGCGGCAGCTATGATCTGCCGCACTACATCGAGGCGCTGGAGGCGCGCATCGGCACGCCCAGTCTGGTCATCTGCCTCGATTCCGGCTGCGGCAATTATGAGCAACTGTGGTGCACCACCTCGCTGCGCGGGCTGGTGGGCGGCAACCTGGTGGTGGAAGTGCTCACCGACGGCGTCCACTCGGGCGACGCCAGCGGCATCGTGCCGTCGAGCTTCCGCATCGCGCGGCAGTTGCTGAGCCGGCTGGAGGACGCAGCCACCGGCAGGATCATCCCCGAGGCGTTTTACGTCGAGATCCCGCGGGAGCGGGTCGAACAGGCCGTCCGCGCGGCTGCGGTATTGCGGGACGCGGTGTACGACAAGTTTCCTTTCAAGGACAAAACCCAGCCGGTCGCGCACGATTTCTCCGAACTGATCCTGAACCGCACCTGGCGTCCGGCGCTGTCCGTGACGGGCGCGGCGGGGCTGCCGCCCCTGGACGATGCGGGCAACGTGTTGCGCCCGTTCACCGCGCTGAAGCTCTCGCTGCGCCTGCCGCCCACCTGCGACGCGGATGCCGCGAGCGGGTACCTCAAGGCGCTGCTCGAACAAGATCCGCCTTACAACGCCACGGTGCGGGTCGAGCTGGAGCAGGCCGCGAGCGGCTGGAATGCGCCCGCGTCGAGCCCCTGGCTGGAACAGGCCCTGAACCGTGCTTCCACCACCTATTTCGGCAAGCCCGCGGTCTCCATGGGCGAGGGTGGATCGATTCCGTTCATGGGTTTGCTGGGCCGCAAGTTCCCCCAGGCCCAATTCCTCATCACCGGCGTCCTCGGCCCCCACTCCAACGCCCACGGCCCCAACGAGTTCCTGCACCTGCCCACCGCCAAGCGGTTGACCTGCTGCGTGGCGGAGGTGATCGCGGCGCATTACGCGCAGGCCGGTTAGCCGGGCCATCTTGGTTGAGCACCGCCGCCATTGCGCCGTTCTGTCGGGGGGCTTGGGCGGCTCTGGCCCATCATCCGCGTTCCTCGGTGAAATATCCGGGCTAGACTTTCAATGAGAGGTGATAACAAGCCAGCGGCGCCAAGGGATTGGGACGCAGCGCGTGCAGCGCCGTTCCAAATGGCGGTATTTCTTTGTGCCCAGCGGCGGTCTGTCGTTATCTTGCACTGTGCCAAGCGGGGCGAGCGCTTTGCCCGGCTTTCATACAAACATTGCCGGCAATGGATCTGGAGCTAAGCATTCTGCCATTCAAGGGTACCGATCCGCAGGATCTAGAGGCGCTCGCCGGGGCGCTAAGCACTCTCTTCAACCGGGTCACCCTCCTTAAACCGTCTCCTGTCCCTCAGGCGGCGTTCAATACCCAACGTGGGCAGTACCGTGCCAATGAACTGCTGGAGGTGGCGCGTCGGCGCAAGACCAGTCGTGTGCTCGCCGTCACCAGTCTCGACCTGTACGCGGGCAACCTCAATTTCGTGTTCGGTTTGGCCGATCTGCCGGGCAAGGCGGCGGTCATCTCGTTCTATCGGCTGCACTTCGGCGCCGACGACGGCGTCTTCCGCGCGCGTGCGCTGAAGGAGGCGGTGCACGAGCTGGGCCATACCTTCGGCCTGCGCCATTGCGGCCATCCGCGCTGCGTCATGGGTTTCAGCAGTTCCTTGAGCGACACGGACCGCAAATCCACACGCTTTTGCCGCAATTGCGTGCGCAAGCTGGCGGGGCAGGCCGGCATCGGCGCGGCCGGCAACTCGTAGGGCGGCGCAGTTCAACGAAAGCGCGGCTAATGGCGGGCGATGCCCGCGTTGCCTGTACGAAAGCGGTCAACGCAAAGGCGCGAAGGCGCAAAGAATTTATTGAGAATTACGACAGCCTCGGACGGGTCGCCGTGCAAACCGGGGAGTGTGTCGAAACCGGGAGGTCAACTCGCGCTTCTTGTCTTTCGCCCTTGGCGTCTTTGCATTAAACGCCGGTGCCTACCCTGTTCGCCCGTTCTGGACTCCGAAAAACTCTTGATGGCCGAGACGGTATCTGCGTCCTATCCACCGCAATGGGGTATCGGATTAATTCACCACCGCCGTTCGTCCGCCAGCATCAGCACCGCCTTGGCGAGTCCCGTGGTCACCTGCGCGAAACGGGGATAATCGAGCTTCTCGGGTGTGTCGTGCGCCGTGTGGTAGAACGGGTAACGGTAGAACGCCGTGTCCGTCACCATCACGGCGCGGTAGCCCTGTTTCCAGAACGCCGCATGGTCGCTCTGCGAGACGCCGGTGACGGACTCGAACGTCGACAGATACTCGGACGGAAAATCGGAAGACGTGCGAAATGCCTTCACCAGCCTGCGCAATTCCCGTTGCGACCGGAAGTTGCTCACGAACCCGATGAAGTTGCCGGTGCCGGGATAGAACGGCGCGAGCGGCGGCGGATAGTGCTGGCTGTCCGGTGCGTCGGTGTAATAGCCCAGCATCTCCAGGCTGATCATCAAGCGGACATCGTCCCCGCGCGCCCGGGCGGCGCGTGCGTACACCAGGCTTCCCATGTCGTCGCGCATGAAGAAGGGAAGTTCCTCGTTGGCGAAGGCGACAAAACGCACCGTGCGCGCGGGTTCGGCGGCGGCGAGGAGCCGTGAAATCTCCAGGAGCGCGGCGACGCCGCTGGCGTTGTCATCGGCGCCGGGGGAGCCGCGCACCGTATCGTAATGCGCTCCGAGCAGGATGATTTCGTGCGCCAGCCGCGCACCGTCACGCACCACTTCCAGGTTCATGACGCGCGTTCCGTCACTGGGGAAGGCCTGCTCCGTTACTGCGTAGCCCATCGCCCGCCACGTGTTGCGCAGGTAACCGGCGGCCGCGCAGTAGGCATCAGGCCGCATGAGGTTGCGCTCGCCGATCGTGCCGGCCAGCGTGTCGATGTGGCTGCGCAGCCGGTGCCCCAGGTCGGAGGATAGATCCGGCATGGTATTCGAGGACCGTGCAAAAGAAGATCGCGGTACAAACTACAGTATGGCTTTCAGTTGGCGGACAGGCTCTATTTCCTGCCGGTGCATGCATGACGCGCAAGACCCCGAAACCCGCGTCGCAGCCGCCCGCCGTTGACTGTGCCGGCTCAACGTGTAGAGTGTGGTACCGCGCGGGCACGGTGGCCGGGTCACGTGCGTCGGAAGCCGTGCGACAAAACCGCCTTGAGGCGCGAGATACAGTACACAAAACGTTTTAAAAAGCCCCGCTAAGCTGCATGTTTCCTTCGTTTTTTGCAAAAGACACCGCTGTGCGGATGAAATGGCTGCGTGCCGCCGCGCTCGCCTGCGCATTGTCGAGCGGCGCGGTAACGGCGTCGGTGGCCCCGGAGACGTTCGATTTCGCGCTCATCGGCGATCTGCCCTATTCGGACTATGAAGAGGCGCAGTTCCTGCGCATGAAAGAACAGATCGACAAGACCGATCTTGCGTTCGTGGTTCACGACGGTGATTTCAAGAGCGGGTGGTCGGAGTGCAGCGACGAGCTGTACCAGCAGCGTCTCGAACTCTTCAATTCCTTCAGCCACCCGTTCATCTTCATTTTTGGTGACAACGATTGGTTGGACTGCGACCGGGCGTTTTTCGCGCGCGCGCACGACCCCATGGAGCGGCTGACGATGTTGCGAAAAATGTTCACGCAGGGCGATACCTCGCTTGGCCGGCGTACCATCAAGCTGGAGCGCCAGAGCGAGCAGAAAGGCTACGAGTTGTTCCGTGAGAACGTGCGTTGGTCCCTCGGCGGCGTGACGTTCGTCGGCCTGCACATCATCGGCGGCCATAACAACCTGCGCGCCGGGGCCGAGGCCTACCGCGAATACTCGCAGCGCAACCAGGCAAACCTCGCTTGGCTGAAGCAATCCTTTGCCCAGGCCAGGGAACGGAACGCTCACGCCGTGATGGTCATCATACAGGCCAATCCACGCTTCGAATCGAAGCGCAAGTACCGCAAGGGTTTCAACGACTTTCTCGATCTGTTGGAACAACAGGTCATCGACTTCGCCAAGCCCGTGGTCCTGGTGCACGGCGACACCCACACCTTCCAGATCAACAAGCCGCTGAAAGACTCGCGCACGAACCAGACGCTGGAAAACTTCACCCGCGTGGAAACCTTCGGCTCGCCCACCGTACGCTGGATCAAGGCCACCGTGGATGCCAACGATCCCCAGGTCTTCAGATTCCAGCCGATGGAAATCGAGTAGGGCGGGCAAACATCGTGGGCGGGCATTGCCCACTGGACATCGGTGCCAAGGCGTTGTTCGGCAGGCGGTGCCCACCTTGCGGGCGCTTCGTTAACAAGTATCGGAAGCAATTGGCTCCCACTTTTAAATGTTCTCAATTTTGCTACAATCATAGCTAATTTGAGAACACTTTCTCTTGGTTTCCATGTCTGGCAATCCTTTGGACCTGCTTTTCAGCGCCTACCGCCGCCAAGTGTTGGCTTTGCTCCTGCTGCGCCCGGATGAGAGCTTGCATGTGCGGGAGATTTCGCGCCTGACGGGTGTGCCGGTCGGGTCGCTGCATCGGGAATTGCGCGCGCTTACGGAAGCAGGCTTCCTCCTGCGGGAGCCGATGGGGAATCAGGTACGCTACCGGGCCAACCGGGCCTGCCCGATTTATCCCGAACTGGCGGAGATCTTCCGGAAAACGGCGGGGCTGGCCGATCTGCTGCGTGAGGCGCTGGCGTCGCTGGCGGATCGGATTACGGTCGCCTTCGTGTTCGGCTCCATAGCCCAGGGCACGGAGCGGGCCACCAGCGACGTGGATGTGTTCGTGATCGGCGAGGTGAGCTTTGCCGAAGTGGTGGCGGTGCTCTCGCCTCTGCGGGAGCGGTTGGGCCGGGAGGTCAATCCGGTGGTGATGAGCCGGAAGGAGTTCGCGGCCCAGCGCGCCGCCAAGGACCGCTTTGTGGAGCGGGTGCTGGGCGAGCCCAAGCTTTTCGTGATAGGGACTACCGATGACCTTGGATAATCTGCTCCGAACTGGACAACTCAAACCGCACACGACCGATCGCGCGGAGATCGGCAACCTGCTCGCCGCCGCACAGCGCAACCTGGCTGATGCGCGGGTGGAGAGCATCAGCACGGAAAACCGCTTCGATGCCGCTTACAAGTGCATCATGCAATCCGCCCTGGTGGCGCTGATGGCCAACGGCTTCCGGCCCGATACCAAGGTGCCGGGCCATCACCAGACCGTGCTCCAGTCGTTGCCCAAGACCATCGGGCTCCCGGGGACGCGGCTGGCGGTGCTGGATACGCTGCGCAACAAACGCAATCTCTCGGACTATACCGGCAAGGACATTGACCCTGCCTCCCTGGTTGTTTGCATTGAAGAAGCGGAACGGCTTCTCGGCGAGGTCCGTGCCTGGCTCGCCGCGAACCGCGCGGACTTATCGCCATGAACACCGCTACCATCGTCCAAAACTTTGGAACTACTGCAATGTGCTGCACGATGACGGCATAAGCTATGGCGATTACGTCGAGCAGTTGACGTATCTGCTGTTTCTCAAGATGGCCGACGAGCGCACCAAGACGCCATAATAGCCAGGAAAGCATCGTGCTGAAGAAGTGAATCTAGCCGACGCTGCTCAAGAAAGACGGCGACGAGCTGTTCAATCACTGTGGAAGACCTTGAAGCGGCGCTGGAGCAGTTCCGCGAGATCGCGGCTGACCTCGGCGTGGAAGATGTATTGGAAGATAGCCGGCTGGCCTGAATCGTGGGGTGGGCATCGCCCACCCGGTGGGGATTGGATGTTGTTCTCAAAAGAGCTGCAATTGTAGCTTTTTTGAGGACGGTACATGTCTTGTCGGAAAACGTTGGTAGGGTGGGCACCGCCCACCGATCAACGCCATAACAACCGGCGCATGGTGGGCGGTGCCCACCCTACATTTGCTTCCGACTATCAGACCACGAAGAGTTCCATGAACTCGTGGACGGGCATGGCTTCCAGGCGTTCCTGGTCCTGGCACAGGTCCATCACGGTCTGCGCCTGCTGGTCGCTCAACCGGGTGGCGAGGTTGGTGTGGAACTTGGCGAGCAGCAGCGGGATGCCTTCGCGGCGCCGGCGGCGATGGCCGATGGGGTATTCGACTTCGACCTTCTCGGTCTGGGTGCCGTCCTTGAAGAAGATCTGCACCGCGTTGGCGATGGAACGCTTCTCGGGATCGAGATAATCGCGGCTGTAACGCTCATCCTCGATCACTTCCATTTTCGCACGCAGCGCGTCGATGCGCGGATCGGCCGCCGCCTCGTCCTCGTAGTGGTCGGCGGTGAGGTTGCCGTGGATCAGGCCGATGGCCACCATGTACTGCAGGCAATGGTCGCGGTCGGCGGGGTTGTAGAGCGGGCCGGTCTTGCTGATGATGCGGATGGCGGATTCGTGTGTGGTCAGCACGATACGCTCGATATCATCGAGCCGTTCCCGCACCTGCGGATGTAGCGTCACGGCGCATTCCACCGCGGTCTGGGCGTGGAACTCCGCCGGGTAGGAGATCTTGAACAGCACGTTTTCCATCACGTAGGAGCCGTAGGGCCGCTGAAACTTGAAGCGGTTGCCCTTGAAGCTCACGTCGTAGAATCCCCAGCCCTTGGCCGTCAACGCGCTCGGGTAGCCGATCTCGCCCTTGAGGGTCATGAGCGCCAGCCGCACAGCGCGGCTCGTGGCGTCGCCCGCGGCCCAGGATTTGCGCGGGCCGGTATTGGGTGCGTGGCGGTAGGTGCGCAGGGACTGGCCGTCCACCCAGACCTGGGACAGGGTATCGACGATCTGCTCGCGGGTCGCGCCCAGCATGTGCGCCGCGACCGCGGCGGAGGCGAGTTTCACCAGCACCACGTGGTCCAGCCCGACGCGGTTGAAGCTGTTCTCCAGCGCCATCACGCCCTGGATCTCGTGCGCCTTGATCATGGCGGTGAGCACGTCGCGCATGGTGAGCGGCGGCTTGCCCTCGGCGGCGCGGACCCGGCTCAGATGATCCGCTACGGCGAGGATGGCGCCGAGGTTGTCCGACGGATGGCCCCATTCGGCGGCGAGCCAGGTGTCGTTGAAATCGAGCCAGCGGATGATGGCGCCGATGTCGAACGCCGCCTTGACCGGATCAAGTTCATAGCGGGTGCCGGGCACGCGCGCGCCGTTCGGCACCTGCGTGCCCGGCACGATGGGGCCGAGATGGCGGGCGCACTCGGGATAGCGCAATGCCAGCAGGCCGCAGCCGATGCTGTCCATCAGGCAGTAGCGTGCGGTCTCGTACGCCTCCTTGCTGTCGATGACATAGTCGGTGACGTAGTTGGCGATGTCGACCATCTCCTGGTCGGGGGCGGGGCGCAGGTTGGAATCGGCGCGGTGAGTGCTCATCGTGTTGCTCCGTGTTGCTTCGAAATCTAAGGAATATCGTTGTTCGTTGGGTTACGCTCTGCTGGTTGGCCTGAGCTGCGATCGCTTGTTGTCTTTTTGGTGGGCGATGCCCACCCTACATTCAACTTCGTTGTTCGATGGGGATGTATGGCCGCTCCTCGGGGCCGATGTACTCCGCATTCGGGCGGATCAGCCGGTTGTTCGCCCGCTGCTCCATCAAGTGGGCTGCCCAGCCGGTGATGCGCGAGCAGACGAACAGCGGCGTGAACAGTTCCGTCGGGATGCCCATGAAGTGGTAAGCGGACGCAGAGTAGAAGTCGAGATTGGGGAACAGCTTCTTTTCGTCCCACATCACCTTTTCGATCGCCTCGGATACCGGGAACAGTACGGTATCGCCCGCCTCGGCGGCAAGCTTTCGCGCCCACTCCTTGATGACGATGTTGCGCGGGTCGGAGACGCTGTAAACCGCGTGCCCGAAGCCCATGATCTTTTCCTTGCGCGCCAGGGCGTCCTTCACGCCCGCGATCGCTTCCTCCGGCGACCGGAACCGCGAGATCAGTTCCTTCGCCGCTTCGTTGGCGCCGCCGTGCAGCGGGCCGCGCAGCGTGCCGATGCCCGCCGTGATGGCGGAGTAGAAGTCCGACAGGGTGGCCGCACACACACGCACTGCGAAGGTGGAGGCATTGAACTCGTGCTCGGCATACAGGATCAGCGATACGTCCATGGCGTCGCGGTGCAGCGGGTTGGGTTTGGTGCCGTGCAGCAAGTGGAGCAGGTGTCCGGCAATGGTGTCCTCGTCCGTCATCGTACTGATGCGCTTGCCGTGGCGCGTGTAGTTGTACCAGTACGCCATGATGCCAGGCAGCGCGCTCAACAGCCGGTCGGCGATGTCCTGCTGTTGGCTGAAATCGGTTTCCGGTTCCAGCGTGCCTAACATGGAACAGCCGGTTCGCATTACGTCCATGGGGTGAGCGGTGGCCGGGATGCGCTCCAGCACGGCCTTGAGTTCCTTCGGCAACTCGCGTTCGGACTTGAGTTTGCGCGTGTAGACGTCGAGCTGCGCGCGGGTGGGCAATTCCCCTTTCAACAGCAGATAAGCGACTTCCTCGAATGTGGACTTATGAGCCAGATCGATGATGCTGTAACCGCGATAGTTGAGCCCCATGCCCGCGACGCCGCAGGTGCAGATCGCGGTGTGCCCGGCGTTTACGCCTCGGAGTCCGGCGGTACTGGTGATTTCTTTGCTCGCTGCCATGTATCCTTATCCTCCTCAAACAGCTCGTCCAACTTTTTCTCGTAGTTGTAATAATTAAGGACATCGTAGAGCTCGGCGCGCGTCTGCATGGTGTCCAGTACGGCACGCTGGGTGCCGTCGCGACGGATGGCTTCATAAACATTCAATGCGGCGCGGCTCATGGCGCGGAAGGCCGACAGTGGATACAACGCCAGAGCCACATCGGCCGCGCGCAGCTCGTCGATGGTGAACAGCGGAGTCTTGCCGAATTCGGTGATGTTGGCGAGGACGGGCATCTTTACCGCCTGCGCGAACGTCCGGTACTGTTCGAGTTCCGTCAGCGCTTCGGGAAAGATCATGTCGGCACCGGCGTCGCGGCAGAGACAGGCCCGTTCGATGGCTGCCTCCATACCTTCCACGGCGAAGGCGTCGGTGCGCGCCATGATGACGAAATCGGGATCGGTGCGCGCATCGACCGCGGCCTTGATGCGGTCGACCATTTCTTCCTTGCTCACGATCATCTTGCCCGGCCGGTGGCCGCAACGCTTGGCCTGTACCTGGTCTTCGATGTGTACGCCGGCCGCCCCGGCGCGGATCAGTTCTTTGATAGTGCGGGCGATGTTGAACGCGCCGCCCCAACCGGTGTCGCCGTCCACCAGCAATGGAAGCGGCGTTGCGGCGGTGATGCGCCGGACGTCTTCAAGCACGTTGTCGAGGCTGGTGATGCCGAGATCCGGCAGACCATACGAGGCATTCGCGACGCCGGCGCCGGAGAGGTACAACGCGCGGAATCCGCTGCGTTCGGCAAGCATCGCGGCGTAGGCGTTGATGGTCCCGACCACCTGTAGCGGTCGTTCCTGTTCGACGGCGGTGCGCAGTCGCGCGCCGGGAGTGCGGTCATTGTTCATCATTTCGGTTCCAATGCAGGATGGGCACGCCCCACCATGTGCTGCTCGTCCAATGTGTTCCTTGGTGAGCGATGCCCACCCTGCACACCGTTCGCGCAGTGGGCGTGGCCCTCTACGATCAATTTTTTGGCAAGGCGTACCCGATTTCGTTCAACGATACGCTGATTTCATCCAGGATCGCTGGATCGTCGATCGTGGGTGGCACCGTATACGCCGTGCCGTCGGCGATGCGTTTCATGGTGCCCCGCAGGATCTTGCCGGAGCGTGTTTTCGGCAGGCGCTTGACTACCACCGCTTGCTTGAATGCCGCCACCGGGCCGATCATGTCGCGCACCCGCTGCACGACCTCCTGCACGATTTCGTCGTGCGGGCGGTCTATCCCGGCCTTGAGTACGATCAGGCCGACCGGCAGTTCGCCCTTCAATTCGTCGGTGGCGCCGATCACCGCGCACTCGGCAACCGCGGGATGGCCCGCGATCACTTCTTCGATTGCGCCGGTCGATAGACGATGCCCGGCGACGTTGATGATATCGTCGACCCGACTCATGATCCATAGATAGCCGTCCTCGTCTTTATAGCCGGCATCCCCCGTGAGGTAGTAGCCCGGGAACGGATCGAGGTAGAACTTGCGATAGCCCGCCTCGTTCTTCCACATGGTGGATAGGGTTCCCGGCGGCAAGGGCAGTTTGATGACGATGTTGCCGATCTCGCCGTCGGCCAGGCGCTGACCGTTGCTGTCCAACACCTGCACGTCGTAGCCGGGGACCGGCTTGGTGGCCGAGCCGGGTTTGACCGGGAAGCTCTCGATGCCGAGGCAATTGGCGGCGATGGGCCAACCCGTTTCGGTTTGCCACCAGTGGTCCACCACCGGCACCTTCAACTGCTGTTGTGCCCAAAGCAGCGTATCGGGATCGCAACGTTCGCCGGCGAGAAACAGGGCACGGAAGTTCGGCCTAGCATATTTGGAGATGAATGTGCCGTTTGGGTCTTCCCGCTTGATTGCGCGGAAGGCCGTAGGTGCGGTGAACAGCGTAGATACATTGTGCTGCTCTATCACGCGCCAGAAGGCGCCGGGGTCAGGTGTGCCCACGGGCTTGCCTTCATATAGGATGGTGGTACAGCCGTGCAGCAGCGGCCCGTACACGATATAGGAATGCCCGACGACCCAGCCCACGTCGGACGCGGCCCAATAGACATCGCCTGGTTCCACGCCGTATACATGGCGCATGCTCCACTTGAGCGCGACCGCGTGGCCGCCATTGTCGCGCACCACGCCCTTCGGAATACCGGTGGAGCCGGAAGTGTAGAGGATGTAGAGCGGGTCGGTGCTCGCTACCGGCACGCAGTCGGCGGGCTGGGCGCTCGCCATGAGTTCGTGCCAGTCGAGGTCGCGGCCCGCGAGCAGGGTCGCTCGCGCCTGCGGCCGTTGCAGGATGATGCAGCGCTCGGGCTTGGCGTGCGCGATCTGGATGGCCTCGTCCAGCAGCGGTTTGTACTGCACGATGCGGTTCGGTTCGATGCCGCAGGAGGCGGAGACGACGAGTCGCGGTTCCGCGTCATTGATGCGCTTGGCGAGTTCGTTCGCGGCGAAGCCGCCGAACACCACGGAGTGAATGGCGCCGATGCGGGCGCACGCCAGCATGGCGATGACGGCCTCCGGCACCATGGGCATGTAGATGATGACCCGGTCGCCTTTTTGAATCCCCTGAGCCGTCAGGACGCCGGCGAAAAGGGCCACCTCGTCGCGCAGCTCCGCGTAGGTGTAGGTCTTGATGGTATTCGTGACCGGGCTGTCGTAGATCAGCGCGGGCTGGTTGCCGCGGCCGTCCGCGATGTGGCGGTCGAGGGCGTTGTAGCAGGTATTGAGTTGTCCGCCGACGAACCAGCGGTAGAACGGCTTTTGCGAATCGTCGAGAACGCGATCCCATTTGCGTTCCCAGTGCAGATCTTCTGCCGCGTCGGCCCAAAACCCTTCAGGGTCCGTAAGTGAACGTTCGTAAGCCTTCTTGTAGTTGTGGGGCATAGGGACTCCCTCTCGTTTCTGGCACTCGAATCACACCCCGGCGCGCGTCTGGATGATCGAAAAAATGGAAGCACCGATCTCGGTTTCCACGGGGCGGGTACGTTTCTTTCGTTATTGTTTGATAACGTCCTTGGCCTTGTTTTCCGACAGAAGCTAACCTTAAAACTATAGTCGAAATACCACAAGTCCATTTTTGCCTATGCATCAGCAACATGGGGCGATCTGGAGTATTGGCTTTTAGTTATATTCTGAAGAGAGGTAGTATTCGGCTTCAGGGCGGGGCCGCGCGGATGGCCGAAGCGCGCCAACCGGCCGGAAATGAGACAGCGAGATTCAAGATTGGCTTTCATCGATGCGAGGCCATGCCAATGAGCAATTGCCGGGTGGAAAAGCGCGTATGGAAGGATCGCGGCAAGCAATCCGACTATACGTGCCTGTACTACGAACTCGACGTCGGGGCGCCGCCGCAGCGGGGCGCGCAGTTGCGCCACGGGCGCTGGTTTTCCGGGCCGCTGACGTTCGTGATCTGGAACGTGGACGACAGGCAGTTCAAGTGCCGCGTGGCGGACGAGGTGCCGGGCGCGGACCATGATTATGATTACTCCCACGATTTCCTGGTGCAGAACGCGCTGCACGAGGGCTGGAAGATTTGCGAGTCATGGGGATTCGGGTGAGGCAACGGCGGGGCGGATCCCGGCCGGCCCCGTTTCCCGTCTTTTCGCAGCGAGTCCATTTGGATCAGCGAGCGACAATGAGGGGGATGGAATGATGCATCCAAGAATAACGACAAAGATTTGCACGATTCTCGCGACAGGGATGTTGATCACGGCCGATGCAAACGCGGCCGATACGATCAGCGTCAAACGCATGTCCATGGAACTCGCGGCGGATGTCGCCCGTGCGGCGGTGGAGGAGTGCCGGAAGCGCGGCTATCAAGTAACGGCGGTGGTCGTGGATCGCAACGGCATTGCGCAGGTGACGATGCGGGACGTATTGGCCAACCGTTTCACGCTGCAGATCGCCGAGGAGAAGGCCAACTCGGTGATTCTATCGGGCGTCAGTTCCAGCGAGTTCCGTAAGAACCGGGCGGATATCCGCCAGGAGATGAACCACGTGGCCGGGATCGTCATGCTGGAGGGAGGTATGCCCATCTGGGCGGGCGGCGCGCTTCTCGGTGGGTCGGCGTGAGCGGTGCGCCCGGCGGAGACATCGACGAGGCCTGCGCGCGCAAGGCGGTGGAGTCGGTGCAGGAGCGGCTGGATTTCGTGGATTAGAATAGCGCGTGCCTGAGGGCGAACGCCGGCACGGCGGAAAAAAGCAGGAGCACGCGCCGCGCGTTCGCCCTCCGCGCACCTATTTCGCGACCATTTCCTCGTAGCTGGATGTTCCCCGCATGATCCGCAGGGAATCGAAATAGACTTCGCGCCTGTCGGTGTTCGTCGGCTTCCGTATCCACACGTGCTTGTAGATGCCGAGCTTCAG
>Ga0265294_10006825_pt1 | contig 13638 bp, 7 predicted proteins | sample MunlanPumphouse3_FD_192504 | JGI IMG/M metagenome (GOLD analysis project Ga0265294, IMG submission 192504) | Groundwater microbial communities from a municipal landfill in Southern Ontario, Canada - Pumphouse #3 | ecosystem: Environmental > Aquatic > Deep subsurface > Groundwater | place... | reverse complement strand
GGCTTGAAGCATAGTTTTATTTAATTGCAGATAAGGAAAAGCATAGAGAATATCCGGCTCTACCATGCGGTGCAGATATGAATAGTCTTTTTTTAAGCAGGGATAAAGCCTTCTGTATCTCTCTTTTTCATATTCCATCAAGTTATCATAGCCTGAGGATTCACCGGGAGCGAATCGTTCTATTTCCGCTTTCATCTTAGAAACATTTTTATAGTGAACCATTTGTTTATTTTTGAATTTTAAAGTGTAGAGAGGTTCTAAATCGTAAAACTTCAAATAATCATTAATATCTCTACCTGTCTCTTTAAATATTTCGTCTAAGAAATACTTCATCATTAAGAAAGTTGGACCTGTATCAAAAGTGTAATCTCCAAGATGAATGGCTTGATTTCTTCCACCCGGTTTATCATCTTTTTCATAGATGGTAACATCGAAACCTCTTTTTTGCAACAAGATACCTGTTGTCAAGCCACCAGGACCTGCACCAATTATAGTAACTTTAGGTCGCATTAATCCCCCTTATCAATTATATATTTCAAATATAATAATCAAAAGAGTTGATAATCCCAAGTTTTATTTGTGCAATTTGGAATATTCTCTTACTTTTTTTAATTATTACCGGAATATTTACAGTTCACGAATTTTGAAGAGAGTTTTTTCTGAATAATTAGATAAAGAATATTTACCTTTTGCACTTAATTTAACTAAATCAAGAAAAGTTTTACTTGAGATATATTCTATAAATTCATAGACAATAATCACCTAATCAATGAGAAATATTGAGGAAATATTTGTTCCATAAAAGACCATAAAATATTATTTGACAGGAATAGCAACTCTCTATTTTGTAAATAGATAGAATATAAAGTTAGTAACTAAGCAATGAACTCTTGAATTAGATAAAGCGTTGCTATATATATAATTATAAGATTGGGAGTAATTAATGATAAAAGCAGTTAAGAAGAGAACCGGAGAGATAGTAGCCTTTGATAAGGAGAAGATAAAGAGAGCAATTTCACGAGCAGGAACAGCCACTACTGAGTTTGCGGAAGAGACCGCTAATCAGCTTACCATGAAAGTTGTTAGTTTAATTCTTCAACTTCATGATGGCAAGATAATTTCCATAGAAGAGATTCAAGATTGTGTGGAAGAGATTCTACTCTCTTCTACCTTCAAACAGACAGCCAAAAGCTACATAATCTATCGTGATCAACATGCCAAAATGAGAGAGATAGTCTCTAAAGCAAACGTTGATTTGATTGATCAATACCTCAAGAAATTAGATTGGCAAGTAAATGAAAACAGTAATATGGCATATTCTCTTCAAGGTCTTAACAACTACATTGCTTCAGAGGTTAGTAAAACATATTGGCTAAACAAAATATACCCAACCGAAATCAAAGAGAGTCATCTCAACGGTGATTTCCATGTTCATGATTTAGGACTTCTCTCAGTCTATTGTGTGGGCTGGGATCTATATACTTTAATCAAAGTTGGATTTACAGGTGCTGTTGGTAAAATTGAAAGCAGTCCTGCTAAGCACTTCAGAAGCTTGTTAGGTCAAATAGTGAACTTCTTCTATACACTGCAAGGTGAAGCTGCCGGAGCTCAAGCCTTCTCTAATTTTGACACTCTGCTTGCTCCTTTTATCAGATATGACAAGTTAAATTATGCTGAAGTGAAACAAGCGATGCAAGAGTTTATCTTTAATATCAATGTACCTACACGGGTAGGCTTCCAAACTCCTTTCACTAATATCACAATGGATTTGCAGCCTCCTTCTATTTACCGCGACCAAAATGTTGTTATCGGTGGTGAGTTACAAGAGGAAACCTATGCCGACTTCGTGCCTGAAATGGTTATGATTAACCGTGCCTTCTTAGAGATAATGACAGAAGGTGATGCTAAAGGAAGAGTCTTCTCCTTCCCTATTCCTACTTACAATATAACCAAAGATTTTGACTGGGATAATAAAGATTTAGACCTCTTGTGGGAAGCAACCGGCAAATATGGCATTCCCTATTTCTCTAACTTTGTGAACTCTGACATGAAACCTGAAGATGCACGCTCTATGTGTTGCCGACTTCGTTTAGATACCAGAAAGTTAGAAGCTCGCGGAGGTGGACTGTTCGGAGCCAATCCTCTTACCGGTTCCATCGGGGTTGTTACTATTAATTTACCCCGAATCGGTTATCTTGCTCAAAATAGAGATGAGTTTTTTAACAGACTAAAAGGCAAAATGGACTTAGCAATGCAGAGCTTGGAGATTAAAAGAAAAGTCTTAGAGTCATTTACAGATTCTAATCTCTATCCTTATACCAGCTTCTATCTTAAAGAGATCAAGCAGAGGTTTAATCAATATTGGAAGAACCACTTCTCTACTATAGGTCTAATTGGGATGAATGAAGCTTGTTTGAACTTTCTGGGAGAGACAATTACCTCGTCGGCAGGTTCTGAATTTGCCTTAGAAATAATGGATTTCATGAGAGACAGATTGCTCGAATACCAAGAAGAGACAGGCAATAACTATAATTTAGAAGCTACTCCTGCCGAAGGGACAACTTATAGATTAGCCAAAATAGACAGAAAGAAATACCCGGAGATAATCGTGGCTAATAATGACCCCAACACTGATAAGCCATTTTACACTAATTCTACTCAATTACCAGTGAACTTCACTGATGATGTCTTTGAAGCTTTAGATTTGCAGGACCCACTCCAAACTAAATATACCGGAGGAACAGTACTCCATATCTTTGCCGGAGAGAAGATTAGCAACACAGAATCTGTTAAGAACTTGGTCAGAAAAGTATGTGCTAACTACCATCTCCCCTATTTTACTTTTTCACCAACTTTCTCCATTTGCCCAACTCATGGGTATATAAATGGCGAGGAGTATCGATGCCCTATCTGCCAAACTGAGACTGAAGTTTATTCGCGTATTGTGGGTTATTTGAGACCTGTTAAGCAGTGGAATGAGGGGAAACAAGAAGAGTTTAAGATGAGGAAGACTTTTGCAATGAGTAATTAGCAATGAGCAATTAGCAATTGAAGAAAAAAGACTTTTACGGAAATTTGTAAGGGCGGAACATTTTCCGCCCTCTTCCATTGCTGTATGTATAGAAACGCAATATTTTGCATCTTCATAATTTAAGACCACACCCCGCCGAAATTCGGCACCCCTCTTGAGTCTTCGCTAAAGCTTCGCCTTCACACGCCAGAGATTCGCTTTGCGAATGAAGAGGGGAATTAAGAGGTCGCGTATCCATCTTTATTCGTGAAATTCGTTATAATTCGTGCAAATTCGTGTGAAAGGTCTTCCAATTGCTAATTGCTAATTGCTAATTGCTAATTGTTTAGAGGTACTTCTCCAGCATCTCAATCAGCTCTTTCACCACAATAGGCTTTGCCAAGAAACCAACCATTCCTGCCTTAAAGCATTTTTCTTTGTCTTGATTATAAGCACCTGCAGTTAAAGCAATAATCGGAGTTTGTTTAGATTTCCTTCTATCGATTTCAAATTTCCTGATAATTCTGGTAGCTTCCAATCCATCTATTTCGGGCATTTGTACATCCATAAGAATTAAGCCAATATTATGTTGTTTATAGAGATTAATGGCTTCCTTACCAGTCTTTGCTTGATAAATCTTAGCTTTAGGTACTAATTTAGCGATTAATGTTTTGATAAGTTTCATATTCATTTCAACATCTTCGGCAATCAAAATATTAGTTTCGGAATCAAGGTTCAACGCTGCAAATTTAGTTCTTGCCGGTTTCTTTGATTCTCTAGCTAAGTAACCTTTATCAGCACAAACTCCAGACAAGATATTGTGCAAGCTTTTCATTACAATTGGCTTACTAATAATCTGCTGATTGGGCAATAGCTCTTTGCTAACATTGATTTTACCTGCATCACCGGGGCAATAAGATATTATAATGGGTTGATGCTTAGGACTATTCTCAGCTCTATTTATCAGCAATTTGGAAATCTCATAATCACAATATCTCAACATTCTAAAATCTATCAGTAGCACATCATATTCATTAGAATCAAGCTTTTCTAGGGCAATTTGGCAATCATTGGTACTCTCAACCTCCATACCCCAGTAGAGTAGATTTTGTTGGGCAACATCGATAATTTTCTGATTTTGTTCAATAATAAAAATCTTACTATTAAGAAGTGTGTTTTCAAAACAGTTCGAATTTTCCAGATAATCAGCTTCTATAGAAAAGAAAAATTCACTTCCAACTCCTTCTTCACTGACAAAATTAATTTGGGAATCCATTTTCTTAGCCAAGAAATTAGAGATTACCAGCCCCAAACCTGTGCCACCATATCTTCGCGTAATTGAACCATCAGCTTGAGCGAAAGCCTCGAATAGTTTGGAAGATGCTTCCACGGCTATACCAATACCGGTATCCTTGACAGTAAAAATAAACTTCCCTTTGCTATTTGTCAGTGGAAGAAAGTCTACTATCAACTCAACTGAACCTTTATTGGTAAATTTTACCGCATTGTTAAGTAAGTTTAAGATTATCTGTTTTAAGCGTGTGGGATCTATTTTGATTATTTCCGGGAAATCTACAGGAACCTTGAGAATCAAATCAAGTTCTTTTTGGCAGGAAGAGAACTTAATTATGTCTGTAGCCTGCTCTAAAAGCTCAACCACATTGGCATATACAAACTCTAACTCCATCTTTCCGGATTCAATTTTAGAGAAATCCAAGACATCATTGATAATCCCCAGCAGAGCTTTTCCGGAAATATTAGCATTGATAGCATATTGACGTTGATTTTGATTTAATTGAGTGTCTAGTAATAGGTCTGTAAAGCCAATTACCCCATTGAGTGGGGTTCTAATTTCATGGCTCATATTGGCGAGAAATTCTGATTTTGCTTTTGTGGCAGCTTGAGCTAATTCTTTTTCTCGTTCTAGAGCGATTAGCGAGTTCCTTCTGGCAGTTACATCAGTAAAAATAACAGCAAAATGATTAGGTCTAGGAGAGAAAGCTCTTATTTCAAAATACTTACCAAAAGCTTGTGAATATTGCACAAAGTCCAGAGATTTACCGGTTTTAGCAACTTTTCCATAAGCTTCTATCCAATAATTTTCTGTGCTAGGTAATGCTTCTTTCACTGTTTTACCAATCAAATTTATATCTTTGATTCCTGTTAGCTTTTTAAAAGCAGGATTTATGACCAGAAATCTATAGTCTATTGGCTTTCCTGTTTCATCATAAACCATCTCATGGAGAGCAAAACCTGATGTCATATTTTCAAAGAGAAGTCGATATTTCTTTTCTGATTCCCTCAGTTCTTTATCTAAATTTTCTTTCTCTGTAATGTCTGTCATTACAATTAAAGAAAATTTATTTTTGTTTGTTTCTATTAATTCTTCAGCCAGCAAGCCGTGGATTTGCTTACCCGAAGGAGTAGTAATTTCCATGTATAAGTTTTTAAATGAACCTTTTTCAAATAACGTTTTCGACTGTTCTGTAAAATTTTCTGAACCATTAACTATACTCAGGCTATCTACACGTTTACCTATAATGTCTTCTTTTTTTATTTCATATGTTTGACAAAAGGCTTCATTCACATCTATAAAAACTCTATCAGGATAAGAAGATAACGCCATTAATGCCGGATTACTTTCAAAAATCTTATTGAATTTAGTTAACGCTTCTTGTTCATTAGAAAGATCTTTACACACTCCAAAGATGTAATTTCCTCCATCCCAAATACCCAGCCATAATTGTATATCAACAGGTATCTTATATCCCTCTTTAGTTGACAGTGAAACTTGAGTATTAACTCTTTCTCCTTGCATAATTGGTTCTAACAGAGCATTTGCTTCATCGTTAAACTCTTCCCCGTGAATATCAGACAAAATCATGCTTGTTAGCTCTGAAAAACTATAACCTAGTTTTTTGCTAGCACTTTTATTAGTGTAGATAATATTACCATCGTAATCTGAAATAAAAACCATATCTCGCATTGATTCAAAAAATTCTCGGAAATTCTGTTCTTTAGCTTTCAAATCTTCTTCAATTCTCTTCTTTTCTGTAACATCTCTAAATCTCCACACTCTACCGACAACTTTATCTGCAATTTTTTGTGGGAAAAAATATCTTTCAATTATTTTACCATTACTTAAGTAGAGAAGATCATGTCCGTTTTCCTCAAAATTTGTTTGTGTTACTTCGATTGAATTTCTATTTTTCTCTATTTTTACTATATTACCAATGACCTGAAGAGATAACAACTCATCAATTATAGTAATAACTTCTTCTTCTGTTATCTCCCATAAATTCAATATTTTCTGATTCCATTTCTTAACAACATTATCATTATCAACAATTATAATACCATCGTTAGTAGATTCTAAGGAAGCATTAACCAGCGAGAGCGAATGGTTTAGCTCATCTTGAATGTTTTTCAAGTCATTAATATCTGCTTTCAGAATCTCTGTATTTGCAATAAAATAATTAAAACTTTCAGCCATTAAACCGATTTCATTGTTTTGTTTCACCTCTATTGGTTGAATTATTCCATTCCCTGTCGCAAAATCTCTTAGTGCTGAAGCAACCTTTATTACAGGCTTGGCAATAGTCTTACTCAGTTCTTTGGCTATTAGTGCTGTTCCTAATAAGGCAATTGCTAATAGTGAGATCATCGTAAATAATAATCGCCAAATAATTGGATTAATAATTTCTGAATAGTTTATGCGGGTAATCAAAATCCAGTCGGTATCAGGAAGTTTAAAATAATAAACAAGATAGTTTTTCTTACCTACTTTAACAGTTGTATGGTTGTTTCCTTCGCTGAATATCTCCGGACAATTATTTAATATATCAGTATCAAGCTTAGAATACTCTTTCCTAAACAAGAATATCTTTTCAGGATTAACCATAAATGCAAATTTTGAGGTAAACCTAGATTTACTTTCAAATATGCTATATAATGAATCTAATTTACAATCTGCGCTAATCACTCCTTTAACTTGCCCATCTTTGGTAATTGCCTTACTTACAGCAAAGATATCTTTGTCTTTTCTCTCTGAGTAATAAGCAGTTCCTATTATTAATTTATCAGGATTAGCTTTAGCCTCTTTATACCATGATCTTTCAGTAATCGGGTATTTAGCCTTATCAAACTCATCATTAATAAGTATTGTGTTGTCTTCATAACCTATCATTATTTGGTTAACAGTAGAGCTATACTGTTCAATAATTGACAAGAGCGGGAGAATTGATGTTTTCCGTAATTCCGATTCATTACCTTGTGAAACTACCGGGTGAGCAGATAAAACATCGAATGTGCTTTCTATATTATTGAAAAAGTTTTCAGTTTGGGATGAAACAATTTTAGTCTCTTCTTCTATCATCATAATAAAATGATTTACATCTTGAACATATAAGAAATACCCAAAAACCATCATTAGAAAGAATATTACACCATATACCGATAATAGTATTGGTTTGAAGATGTCACCCATTATTGTGCTCTTTTTAAATAAGCGTTCTAAAGCTTTCCTTTCAATTTTATCATTAATATTATTACTCTTATCCTGTTTCATTTTATCTCCGCAGTAAATTTTAAGCTGAATGGCATATTAGTTACTAATTAGATTTGTGTCAAACTATATATAATAATTGTAAAATCTTATTATTTTTAACGAAATATCAGAGAATATTTAGGGAGTTTTAGCTTGACCATCTCTTTTAAACCGATTAGTAATCGGGTTTAATACGTGCTACCTACTGAAGTGCCACTGGGAAGAGCTGAGAATGGTGCTAATAGTTTGGATAGGGTAACCACAAGGGATACCCCTACAAATTCAATTGCTAATTGCTAATTTCTAATTGCTAATTGTTTTTCCACGCTCTTCCACCGTCTATGCACCCAAAACCACAGTTCCGGATGTTCCTTAATCATATCTTCAAGTGAAGTATTCAGCCTTTGCATTACGTCAAAATCGGTTAAGTTTTCTTGTTTAGGATAGAAAATCTTCTCAAATCTGAAGACATGCTTTCCCTCTTTTGTGCGAATATGATAAGCCGGCATAATAGCTAAGTCTGCTTTGAGGGCAATTCGGGCAACACCCATAAAGACAGAAGCATCATGATTTAGAAAGGGCATAATCTCGCCTGTCTTTCTGGCATCTTGGTCATGAATAAAGAGTATCATCCGTCTGTTTTTGATGGCAGCAAGAATACCACGCAGGGCTTGTTTCTGATAAATAACATCTAACCCTGTTCCTTTTCGGAAATTTAAGAGAAACTCTTCAAAATGAGGGTTGCTTTGTTTCTTAGCTATAGCACTAAGCTTAATTCCTTGTCTGAGCAGAAAGTAACCTAGCACTTCCCAATTGCCATAATGCCCGGTAGCAACTAAGACACTCTTGCCAAGTGCTTTAGCTTCTTCTAAATGCTCTGCACCTTCAATCGTGATACCATTAACCAGTTCTTCCCTATCGCATTTAAATGTTTCATAAATCAAAAGTCCATAATGCTGATACATTCGTTTTGTATAGTCTAAGATTTCTTTATGAGACAAATGAGGAAGGGCACGCTTCATCTGCTTGATAACTAATTTCTTACGAATACCGATACGGTAACCAATGTTTATGGCTACAAAATTCAGCAGAGCTTTTACGCTTTTGGGACTCATAATCTTTAATAAGAAGAGTCCAAACTTCATGCCGGCAGCCTCTATTTTGTTTGTTCTTTGTTTATTTTTACTCATCTAAATTAAGCACCTTGGATATGGAAATCACATTTTGCTTGGTGTGTTTCCGTGTTTGACTGACAATAAGTTCACCTAACAAACCGATAGAAAAGAATTGAATACCTATGAGAATCAACAAGATAGAGAGAAACAAGGCAGGTCGATTATATAATGGCATCCCCATCGCGTATTTCATTATGGAGAGATACAGACCTAAACAGATCCCGATAAAAGTGAAGATCGAACCGATTCCGCCAAAAAGATAAAGTGGCGAACGGTTGAATTTAGTAATTAACTTTACGGTTAATAAGTCTAAAAAACCTCTGAGATATCTCTCCATCCCATATTTAGATTTACCATGCTTGCGGGCTCTGTGATGAACCGGGATTTGCCCTACTTTAAAGCCTTTCGCATCTGCCAAAGCCGGGACATATCTGTGCATCTCGCCATAGAGGTCAAGCTCTCTAACTAAATCTATGTTATAAGCTTTGAAGCCACAGTTGTAATCTTTTAGTTTAAGCTTAAACGTTCGGGAAGTTACCCAATTGAAGAACTTTGAAGGCAATCTCTTGCTGATAGGATCCCTTCTTTTCACTTTCCAGCCGGTAACTAAATCATATCCTTCTGCCAGTTTGGCTAAGAAGTTCTTAATCTCGGTTGGGTTATCCTGTAAATCAGCATCCATAGTAAATACAACTTCACCGGTAGCATTTTCAAAACCGACTTGCAGAGCGTAAGCTTTACCGAAGTTCTTTCTGAACTTGATAACTTTGACTTTAACATCTTGCTCCGCGATTTGCTGCATTATCGTGAACGTTTTATCTGTGCTTCCATCATCAACAAAGATAATCTCATAGGTATGAGGTGAGCAGTTAGCGGTAATCTCTTGGTAGAGTTGATTTAATGAACCCTCTTCATTAAGTGCGGGAATAACAAAAGATAACTTCATTTACTCTCCTATTTTAGAAAATCGAAAAAGACTTTTGTCGATAGTTTGGCAAAAAGAGCAGGCTTCTTGAGAATCAATGATTTAAAGATATTAATTACACTTAATTGTTCTAAAGGAATATCTCTGACATAGTCGAAATACCTGTCTAATTGGCTATTATTAGCATGGGAAATCTTGGTTTTTATAATTTGTTCTATCTTCTCTTTATTATCATGCTTAGCATGCCATTTGTGAGAATAAGTAGCTAGCGTTTTATCATTTATGCCTTTCTTCTCAAAAGAATTAGCAACTATCTCGCCACAGAGAAGCCCGGCTTCTATCGCCGTGTCTATTCCGCCACCACTGATAGCATTAGTTTGATAGGCTGCATCACCGACCAACAAGACTCGATTCTTAGCTAAAACCGAATTAGACTGGCGAATCGGAACAGCTCCAGAAGTGAATCTTAAAGCATTTGCTTGCGGGAAGTTATGAAGAATAAACTCATCTAAATAAGCTTTGGCACTCTGCGTTGCTTTGAGAGGACTTACCCCCAAGCCGACATTGGCAGTTTTATCGCCTTTAGGAAATACCCAAACATAGCCACCGGGAGCATATTCAGTATCAAAAATGAATTTAACCTCTTGGTCTATAATACTTTCATCATAGAGAAGGTATTGAGCGCAGGAATCTATATCGTTGGTAGTAAGCTGTTCGGATAGCTTGAACCAGCGTCCGACTTTGCTGTCTATACCATCAGCCCCAACTACTATTCTGGCTTGAATTGGCTTAGCTTGCTGTTTGATTGTTAGCTTAAATAAGTGGCTTAGCTCATCATAATCTGCTGTGGCAACATCATGACGAAGTAAAATTTCAGCTCCCTGTGCAAGTGCTTTTTTAGCCAAGAACTTATCAAATAGTTCGCGGTTAAGAATAACGCCTTTCACAGAAGCATTAACATAAATAGGCTGTTTATTAGGTGGCAACAGGATAATCTTGTTGATTTGGGAAGCAATAACAGAATCGGGGATATCTCCAAACTCGGCTAAAAACTTGGTCATAATGCCCTCAGCACAACGAACCGGTACCCCAATCTCGCGATCTCTCTCCAGCACCGCAACTTTTAATCCTGCTTTAGCACATTTATAAGCTGTTGTTACGCCGGCAGGTCCGCCTCCGATAATAGCTACGTCATAGATTTCATTGCTGGGAAACTTCATAAATAGCTCCAATTGGACAAGTCTTGAGGCAAATTAAGCACTTTATACATTTATCTTGTTCAATAATCACTGCGAATTCATCTATCTCTATAGCCAGTGCCGGACAAATCGCCACACACGCACCACATCTATCACAATTATCTGCATTAATTAGAACTTTCATCAGTTTCTCTGTAATCAATGACTTTTGTTTGACCATTATTATTCATTTGTAAAATCAAATCGTAATTCTTATTAGTATCTAAATGATATTTCACACTGTTCTCAATAACGATAGGTGAATTCTCTGCTTGATTGTCATAATTCTTCACTAAGATAGTAGGTTCAGAATTTCCGTGTCCGAAAGGCAACATAAAATCTAAATGTTCCCATATTTCATTATTGAACTCGGCAACATCGATTACAGCATCGACATTAATCAGCTTATAATCATCTATTTGTTGTTTCTGTTGTTGGAAGTATTCACGGTAAAGAACCTTGAATCTCTCTAAATTATCTTTTTGCATAGTGAACCCACCTGCCCGAACATGACCACCATATTGAATCAGAGCTTCTTCACAATATTTGAAAGCATCTAAAATACTAAAGCCGTCACTGCAGCGACCTTCACAAATGATAATATCTTCTCTCTGCTTTAACATAATCACCGGTTCATAGAGAGAATTTACCAAGAAAGTAGCACATGTTCCTAAAAGAGAATTAGGGATTCTGTTATCTTCATCATAATAAATAACACCTTCACCTGCATACGAAGCCAGGATTTCACCAATAATAGTGTTCAATCCAAAGATATTCAATTCATTAGCTTTCTTCTCTGTTTGAATTAGAGAAAACTCATCATATTTCGCTTTATCGTTAGAGAGCATAAAGAGAAGTCCGTGATGTTGACCTTCAGAATCACGCCCATTAGCAATCATGCGATAGCAGTAGGTGAGGAAATTCATCTTATCATAATCATTGAGAATAGGGTTGCAAATAGATTTTAACATATTAATAGTATTATCGGAAATATCGTCCCAGGCTTCTAAAACATGACGCACAATGACCCAATTCACACCTGTCATCGGAACGCGATCTGCTAAAGACCCAACCGCTGTCCAGAAGTAGTAAGAGGGCTTTACCTTCTTATTAAGACTTTTAGCTAAGCTTCTCACTAACATTAGGGAAACGCCAACCCCGGCTAACATATCATATGGGTAAGGGCAATCTTGACGCTTAGGGTTTACCACTGCTGTTGCTAAAGGGATATTCTCTTGTTCAAAGATATGATGGTCTGTGATAATTACATCGATTCCGAGAGCTTTAATCTCTTCTACTTTCTCTTTTGAAGAGATGCCATTATCAACCGTAATGACTAAGTCCGCTTTTAATTCCTTAAGATAAGTTACAAAGTTATCTTGAATACCATGATGATCGATTAATCTGTTAGGTATATATGAATAATGGTTTTGGAAACCAGAGCTATCAAAGAAGTCATAAAGCAAGAATGTAGCAGTAACGCCATCCGGGTCATCATGTCCGAAGATCACAATCTTCTCATTGCTATAAAGAGCCTGCAAGATTCTTTCAGTAGCTATTTTCATGTCGGCAAACAAATTCTCATCAGGTAAACTGTCCAACCTCTGATTGTATTCAGATTTGTCCCTCTTCCTATTAACTAAGATTTGTTCACTAAGTTCTAAATCACTTTCACTATATAACCATTTTAATTTCATTGAATTATCCTTGTTAGTTTAAATCTTCCTTAAGTGGTATTTCTCTTGGCTCTTTTCGTACATGTACTTTTCTAAAGATGTCAAAGCCGGAAATGCCGACCATGAACATTGATGATCTATCTTCGATTCCATTATCACTTTCGTTACCTCTGATTAAATATTCAAAAGCGAAATCAAGTTTATCAATCTTTGATTTTAAAGGAATAGAGAAACCAACGGTGCCAATCTTCTCATAAACCTTCTTATCATTGCTATCAAAAGGGAGTTCTCTGAAGGCAAATCCGGTTCTTACAGGGATTGTTTTCCAGAATGCTTTGCGTCCTAACTTAGGTTCATAGGCAAAACCAATACCAACTTTCCAGCTATTATGATACTCTTCACCTAAGAAGTTATCCCAAATTTCATAATTGAATTCAGAAGCGACTTTAAATAAGCCGGACCACTTCTTAGCTGCACCAATCCCGAATTTATGAGGAAGATTAAACTTAACCTCACCAATCTCTTCTGTGGAATGGATAGTTTTGAACTCTTCTTCAGCCTTTATTTCTCTACCATACTCATAGTTGGCACCAAGCGACCAAGTAGTACCTTGATACAACCCACCAGCACTAAAACCAACATCTGTAAAGGAGAGCTTGCTCTTATTGCGAGTATTAAAGAAGCCTGAATCGGAATCCTGAATCAACTCCCTTTCTCTATGACCGATATAGACATTAGGTCCTAAGCCGAAGCTAAAACCATAATCCAACCTATAACCGTAATAGAAATCAAGCTTATAAATATAGGAGCTGATTAAATTCTGCTCTGTGATCGTGATCTCCTCACCATCAAAAACGGCAGGAAACTTTAAAACATTATCAAAATTGCCTGATTTCCAAGAGTTAAATTGAAAAGCAAACTTGTGTTTATTATAGGGAGCAACCATACTGAAGAAGGGGAAATCTAAAGCATCATCAGTGTAACCATCTTCTCCATCGACGCTATACTTGATATAGCCTAGCTTTACACTTGTATAAAAGTTAACCGTGGTGGCTGTATTTATTAGGG
>Ga0265294_10006822_pt1 | contig 13643 bp, 11 predicted proteins | sample MunlanPumphouse3_FD_192504 | JGI IMG/M metagenome (GOLD analysis project Ga0265294, IMG submission 192504) | Groundwater microbial communities from a municipal landfill in Southern Ontario, Canada - Pumphouse #3 | ecosystem: Environmental > Aquatic > Deep subsurface > Groundwater | place... | reverse complement strand
TCCTTGAAGGCTCGGATTCCCCATACTATGAGACTTGTCTCAAATCAGTGGAGAAGATGGCAAGCGACGAGACCAATGGGAAGAGTCCTGAGACAGCTGCCAGGGCAATAGTCCGCATGCTATCAAGACGAGAGCCTCCTGTCCGCTGTGCAGTTGGCTTCGAATACAAGCTGTTCACAATGCTCAAGCGACTGCTTCCAGCAAGGTTCATTGAGTTCCTGCTGAGGAAAATGTATATACCGAAGTGATTAATTGAAATCACCTCTTATAGTTCGTACCGTATCATTCATCAGTTTAAACTGCTTGTATGGGACATAATCGGGAATAGAGTTTCCTGATCCAAAAGCAAATCCGCCGTGATGGATTGAATGGCTGACTACATTTTGAATATATTCCATCATTTGCTGTGGATTGAGTTCGATTACGCAGTCTGTGTCGATTCCTCCGAAGTTGCCGATTCTTTCCCCGTATTTTTCAACCCAAACTGGGAAAGGAGCGATTTGATCTTCGTTGGAGTGTTTTGCATCGATTTTCACGGTATTGATGATTTCTTCCATAACGCTGAATATGCAGCCGCATGAGTGTAGCAGAAAAGGTTTTCCATAGGAATGAACCTCTGATACAATGTTTTTGTATTGAGGAATTATCAAATCAACGATATCTTGCTTTGACAGAAGAGTGGAGGATTTGAATCCAAGATCATCTCCGAAGCGACAGACACAGAAGATGTCGCCGAATTCAGCTAGGAATCTTTTCCATATCTTGAGGTTTGTTTCCCCTACTTTGCGGAACATGTCTTCATACAACAGTTCGTCATCTGCTTTCATGTAGCATAGGTCTTCAAATCCAACAAGATCTTGAACGCATTCGAATATTCCGTTTCCAACGCCGCCTATGGCTTTCATTCCCTCCGGCATATTTCGCCTCAAGGCTTTGAAATACTTTGAGTTTTCCTTGAAATACAGATCCGGGATTTTATCCCAAGGGTACTGGTCAAAATCTTCACGCGTTTGAATAACTCCCTTCTTGTGTCCGCCGAGAGCGCCTGATCCAGGCATTGAAGGACCTATGCATTCCTCAAAGGAGACAGTATCATAGCCGTGCTGTTTGAAAAAACCGCAGTATATTGAAAAAAACATATCAAGATCGTCGATATTTCCATCATATAGAAAAGCGAATTTCTTATTCAGTCCTTCTTCCATTACCTTCGTAGAGATAATATGTTCATAAAGCGGAAAACGCTTTACTTCGATGTTTCTTGCTGCTTTTTCGATGTTAGAGTAATCGGGAATGAATTCGTTCATAAAACTCCTCTTTCAAAACCATAATAAACATATTAAAATAGGAATGCATTCTGGTTTGAATTTTGGACAAAATTGTACAAGGAGCTTTTTTATGAAATCAATCATGTGGTATGATCCCCCTTTGTTTGAAAAAGAAAGAATCATGTTCACTACCAATGAACTTAACATACCAGGACTATCTCTTTTCGGGTTTTATAGTTCTCAGGCTGCTTGTGATCCATTGAAAAGGCATTATCATAAGGATTGCTATGAGGTAACTTATATCAAAGAGGGTACGGTTGTATACGAAACGGATGAAAAACAATTCCGTTTGACTCGAGGCTCCCTTCTAATAATGCCGCCAAATATAGATCACAGTACTGGAGAAACCCCATTTGGATTGAACACCCAGTACTGGTTTCGTCTTGAAATGAACAGGCCTGACAATTTTCTTTTTCTTTCAGATGAAAGAGCAGACCATATTTTGAAAGGAATCAGAAGAAAAGAACTGGATTTAGTGAATCTTAACATTTCATCAGCCAATCGTATTCTTGATGATGTATTCAAACTCTTTGGTTCTCCATCGCAAGAAAATCGAAATGTTGGTGCAACTTTGCTTTCGTATTTTTTATTGATGGTTGTCGATGACAACTTGAATGACAAAGAAAAGAATAGCATGAAGAATCAGATTATGTCAGAAATATGTGAACACATAAATAATCATCCTGACGAAGTGTACAAGCTTGAAGATCTAGCTGATAATGCAAACATGTCCTTATCCTCCTTTATTACTGCTTTCCACAGTTATACTGGTTTTCCTCCTAGAGAATACCTAAATATCAATAAGATAAAGGCCGCTAAAAGGATGTTGATGCACCAATCGATTACTCAAGTGGCAATGGATTTGAATTTCTCGAGCAGTAATTATTTTGCAACAGTTTTTAAAAAAGTAACAGGAATAACACCAACTGAATACTTGAACAGAAACAAATAGCTAATTCTTCCAGTCTCTGATTGCTTTGAATTAAGTACTGATTTGAATTAACCGAATAGGAGTACTTAATCGGTAATTGTGTTCGAAATTGAGTTTTCTGCAAATTTGAATGCGTGCAGAATGAAAATCGTTGATAAATATATTGTACAAGGAATTCCAAGGCTTGATTGGTCTGGCTTCGTATGTGAGGTTTTAAGGTGATTCTGATAATCTATGTTAAATGAAGGGACTTGTTGATTTCCTTTATGAAAAATAAAACATCCACAGGAGGTAGTTTTATGAAAAAAATCATTGTTGTCTTGATGGTTGCTGTATTGGCAATGTCAAGCGTGTTTGCCCAGGGCGTTGAGGAAACTCATACCAAGAGCAAGGTGATTGCAGGAGTTGTGTTCCAAGAGGATCAGTTCATGAAGACTTTGTCTAAAGGTTATTCTGATGCTGCAAAAAACAGAGGATATGAAATCCAGCTGGCCAATACAACAAATGACCAGTCCAAAGAATCTGATTTCATCAACACCTATGCAGCGCAGAAAATCGCAGGCGTTGCGATTTCCCCAATGAATACACAGGTATCGCCAGCAGTCCTTTCTGATGCAAACGATGCTGGATTGGTTATTTCTATCTGCAATGCTGCAATTGATGCCTTCCCATATGCTGTTGCAAGTTACACTGCCGACAACTATTCATTCTGCCATCAGACTGGTGTGAATGCTGCAAAGTATCTACTTGAGAAAGATGCAAACAAGACTTACAAGGTTGGAATCGTTCAGTACAAGACATTGGTTCCTGAGCAGTCCTCTGAGAGAATCAGAGGTTTTTTCACCGCATTGGATGAAGCTGGTGTGAAGTACGAAATTGTTGCCGACCAAGATGCATGGCTTCAGGATATGGCTGTTGCCAAAACTGGAGATATGCTTGCTGCTAATCCTGACATTGATTTCATCTATGCCGCAAATGATGGCGGTACAGTTGGTTCAGTAATGGCTGTCGAGAATGCTGGTCTTGCAGGAAAAACCGTTGTTTTCGGAACTGATGCTTCTGAACAGATAGTTGATCTTCTGAAAGATCCGAATAATATTCTTCAGGCTGTAACAGGGCAGGATCCGTATGCAATAGGATACGAAGCTGTTGATGCATTGATTAATAGAATCGAAGGGATTCATTTTGAAGGTGAAGGAAAAACAAATATCATTCCTGGAACACCTCTCGTACGTGGAGATAATGCAGAACTTGATGCTTTCATTGCAGACTGGCAGTCAAAAATGTGATTTGGTCTAGATTAATTTTTCAGAGTGGTACTATTTGTGCCACTCTGAATTGTTTGATGAGAATGCGACATGAGTGTTTTAAGAACTGAAAATATAACCAAAGTTTATCCAGGAACTGCAGCGTTGGATAATGTTTCCGTTTCATTTGACAGCGGGAAGGTTCATGCTTTGATTGGAAAGAATGGATCAGGAAAATCGACTCTAGTTAAAGTCTTTTCTGGTGCAATCCAGCCAACCTCGGGTAAGTTTTTCCTTAATGATGCCGAGATGCATTTCGAGGCTCCTACAGATGCCTTTTCAAAAGGAATCGCCACTGTGTATCAGGAACTTAGCCTGGTTCCATATCTTTCTGTAGCTGAGAATATTTTCCTTGGCCGTTTGCCGAAGAAAAGAAAAGTAATAGATTGGAAAAAAACTTATGCCATGGCTAAAGAAATGCTTGATGGCATGAATGTTGATATAGATCCTCATGAGAAAGTGTTCAAGCTGAGTATGTGGCAATGTCAGGTTGTTGAGATTACAAAGGCTATGAGCTTCAATCCCAAAGTGCTGATGCTTGATGAGCCTACTTCTGCCTTGGCCAACAATGAAACTCAAAGGCTTTTTGAAGTAATCAGACAGCTTAAGAAAAAAGATGTGATTATCATATATATATCGCATCGACTTCAGGAACTCTGGGAGATTGCTGATACTGTGACGGTTTTCCGTGATGGAAAATATGTTGGAAATGGTGAGATTGCTCAGCTTTCACACAAGGATATAATCCGAATGATGTTCGGAGATGTAAAGATTAATACCAGGCCGAAGGATCTGATGGCCCAGAATGAAGTGATAATGGAAGTCAAGGGGCTTACCCGCAAAGGCAAGTTCGAAGATGTTTCATTTAAACTTAGAAAAGGAGAGATTCTTGGAATTGCAGGAATGCTTGGAGCTGGACGAACAGAACTTCTCCGTAGTATTTTCGGTGCCGATTCCTTTGATTCGGGTTCGATAATCATCGATGGACAGAAAAGCTACAAGAAATCCGATACTGTGCACATGAAAAGCCTTGGAATGGGATTAACTCCAGAAGAACGCAAGACGCAAGGAATCATTCTTATTCATTCAATCAGGGATAATCTCTGCTATTCCTGCTTGGATCGCATTTCAAACAGGCATGTCATTGACAACAAGAAACGAATTCAGCTTGCAAACAAGCAGGTGGATGAACTTGAAATCAAGATATCCGGAATAAACGCCAATGCAAATTCCCTTTCAGGAGGAAACCAGCAGAAGGTGGTTATTGGAAACTGGCTTAACAATGAACCGAAGATAATGATGTATGATGAACCTACAAGAGGAATTGATGTACAAGCAAAACAACAGATCTTCAATATTATGTGGGATCAGTCGCGTTCTGGCATTTCAAGTATTTTTGTTTCGTCTGAACTTGAGGAACTTCTGGAAGTCTGTCATAGAATTCTGATTATGTATCAAGGAAGAGTGATCGGTGAAGTGAATCCTGACAATATGACTATTGATGAATTGTATGCAATTTGCATGGGAGGAATAATTAATGAAGATTAACATGGAATTGTTTTCCAAGAAAAAAACAAATATTTTTCTTTTGGATCATATGATCGAGATTCTTTTGCTTGTGCTTATCTTGATTGTTAGTTGCATTTCTCCAGCATTCCTTACTGTGGGGAATATCTTGAATATTCTTCGCAACGTTGCGATGAAAGGTGTTATCGCCTATGGGATGTGTCTTGTAATTATTGCAGGTGAGATAGATCTGTCCGTGGGATCCACAGTGGCTCTTTCAGGTGTTCTGATTGCATGGACCAGCAAGAACCTCAATGCTTCGTTTGGAATTCCAATTGAATGGGGTGCCTTGATTGGTGTAGTGTTTGCGATAGCTGTTGCAATCCTTGTCGGGTTTTTCCATGCCTGGGCGAGGCATCATTTCAATATGCCTTCATTTATTGTGACTTTGGCTACTCTCAATATCCTGTATGGGCTTGCTGCAATCGTCTGCGAAGGCTTCCCGATTGTCAATGCATTCCCGAAGTGGTATGTGTTCCTCGGAACAGGGAAGATATTTGGAATACCATTCCCGGCTCTGGTGTTTATTCTAGTTTTTTTTGCTTTCTGGTTTCTTACAGAAAAGACTGATCTGGGACGAAAAATCTATGCAGTTGGTGGAAACAGTGAAGCAGCGAGATTGAATGGAATTAACGTCTGGAGAACAAGGGTTTTTGTTTTCTGCACTATTCAGGTCATGTGCGTCCTTGGCGGTGTAATGAATTCTGCTCAAGTCCGTTCTGCAACATTTGGTTTCGGAAGAGGATGGGAAACACAGATTATTTCGTCCGTAGTCATCGGCGGAACGAGCATGCTAGGTGGAATCGGAACCATCTGGGGAACAATTATTGGTGTTCTGTTTACAGGCATTATCTCTAATGCAATGACTCTGCTGAACGTGAATGAATTCATGCAGTATGTCGTCAATGGATCTTTGATGTTCTGCGCAGTAATGTTCAATACATATATGACCAAGAAAAGAAACTAATTGATCGTTTAGAAAAAAAGGATTTCAAAATTATTAAGGAGTAATCAATGACATCAAGAGAAAGAGTTCTAAATGCAATCAATCATAAAGAAAGTGATAGAATTCCTTTGGATCTAGGGTCTACCAGAAGTTCTGGGATTTCCGGAATTGCGTATAATAATCTAAAGAAAGAGTTAGGAATCAAAACTGGCCATACACGGGTTTTTGATGTTGTTCAACAAATTGCACAAGTTGAAGAACCGATAATTGAAAGGTTTGGAATTGATACGCTTGATATTGGAAGAATCTATGATACTGCCGATAATGACTGGTATGATGTACATCTTTCAGATGGCTCTGTTGCACAATGGCCGGTTTGGTTCAAACCAGTCAAAGAAGGAACCGAATTAAGATTCTACGACAAAGAGGGCTTTTTGATTGGTAGGATGCCCGATGGCGCAACTTTCTTTGATCAAGGAACATTCCCGTATCTAGAAGATTATCCTGATAATTATGATTGCTTTGATGCGGATATGTCCAAAGTGATTTGGCAGAAACTTTCCTGCGCCCCATGGAATCACTCCAATGATCCGGCATTTTTTGATAAATTGAGGGCCAATGTTTTGGATATGCGTAAGAAAACAGACAAAGCTCTTGTCCTTGCTGTTGGATGCAACCTATTTGAATGGGGGACATATCTCAGGAGAATTGACAACTTCTTGATGGACATCTATTCTGATCCGGAAAACGTTCAGAAACTTCTTGACAAGCTGCTGGAGAAGCATATGGCGACTCTTGATAAAGTCTGCAGTTCCATAGGTGATGTTGTAGACATCATCTGCTTTGGAGATGACCTTGGAATGGATACCGGCATGTTCATGTCAAAGGATCATTACAGGAGATTCTTCAAGCCACGTGAAAAACTGATGTGCGAGTATGTTCATAAGCACAGCAAAATGCACACGATGCTTCATTCCTGTGGCTCTGTATTCCCGATTATTGATGATTTCATAGACGCTGGATTTGAAATACTCAATCCGGTTCAGACTTCTGCGCGCCAGATGAATCCGCTGTCTCTCAAGAGGGAATTCGGGAGCAGCATAACTTTCTGGGGTGGTGGATGCAATACTAGAAGTGTTCTTAATAGATCTACCACTGAAGAAGTGTCTGATTATGTGCAGAAGACGATAGAAATATTCGCTCCAGGCGGAGGATTTGTTTTCAATCAGGAGCACAATATCATGCCGGATGTGCCTGCAACAAATATTCTTGCTATGTATGAAGCAGTGTGTAGATACAAGTACTGAAAAACTTGTTTTCAAGGAGATTCTTGGATGAAACGAAGTGAAGTGAATGGATATATCAAGGAAGCGGAACAAATTATGGCCAATCGTAGTTTTTTTCTCCCTCAATGGGCTAGTTGGACTCTTGATGAATGGTCTAAGAACAAAAGTAAATGCACTGAAATACTGGACTCGATGCTCGGTTGGGATATTACTGATTTTGGTAGCGGCAATTATCTTAAGACTGGTTTGTTTCTCTTTACTTTGAGAAATGGAAATCCTGATCGGAATACTAAAACTTATGCCGAGAAGATCATGATAGTTAAGGAAAATCAGGAATGCCCATTGCACTTTCACTGGCATAAAAATGAGGATATCATTAATCGTGGTGGGGGAATTCTTGTTTTTCAGCTTTTCAAAGCTACGCGAGATGAGCAGCTTTCGGAAGACGATGTTTTGATTCAGGTTGATGGAATCACTACCGTCCTCAAGGCAGGAGAAAAGCTTGAACTTGTCAACGGACAGAGTATCTGTCTAAGCCCTGGCATATACCATCGTTTCTATGCAAAGAAGGGAACTGGCTACGTTCTTGCAGGAGAGGTCAGTTCAATAAATGATGACACGACCGATAATAGGTTCTTTAAACCAGCTGGGCGATTTCCGATAATTGAGGAAAACGCCAAACCTTACAGGCTCCTTGTTTCTGACTATGGAACTTTGCTGAATTAAAAGCCATTTTGCATTAGCGCAGTTGACTTATTCTTTCGTAAAATTGTTGCTTTTTCACGAAACAAACTTTACCGCTATATAGAAGACTGTGGATTGATAGTTCCATTTTCTAAAAAATAAAGTTTTAGTCATTATATTTACCAAAAAATCAATTAGTGTCTTTAAAATTGAGTATTTGAAAGTATATTTTTCATATTAATAAAATACTGCAATAATATGTATGTTTTATGCTTTTATCCTTTTTTACTCTTTTGCTTTCTATAATTCAAAGGAGATGAACCTGTGTATTGCTTGAACTGCTTGCTCAAATGAAATTCACTGCTGTAATTTAGCTTGCTAGCAATCTGCTTTACAGAAAGGTTAGTGGAAACAAGAAAGCCGATTGTGGCTTCTATGCGTAGCTGAGTATAATATTTCATAGGTGAAATATGCATGTTGCTTTGAAACATCCGAATTAAATATGATTCTGAAAGGTTCAGCTTTGAAGCTACTTCTCCCAAAGTTAGGTTTTCTGCAACATGCGACTGAAAAAAGCGTAGGGCGTTTTCAATATGAAGACTTGAGTTTGGGTATTCATCGAGGAAGGAATACTCTGGGAGTTTGTATACTAATTCAAGTAATTGATGAATAGAACTCAAATTAAGCCATTGTGAACTTGAATTATTTTTGCTTCGCATCTCCTCAAAGAAAAACCTCATGCTGTTTTTCATTTTTTGGGGACCTTGTATTTCCATCGTTTTACAGATCTCCATTATGTCGGATTCGTTCTCATCAAGGCTGAATAGAACTGCATAATAGGAGAGAGGCTTGTTAAGGTCATCAGCAATGACAAAGTGTGAATTTCCCTCTGTGTTTGCAAATATCGCATTATCGAAAATCCTGTATTTTTTCCCAAGAATATGGAAAGTTCCTGATCCGCTCATGAAATAAGTCAGTTCGGCCTGATGTTGTTCATGGTGATGGATTCTGCTGTGCCAGATTAGATCTTCTTTGTCTTTAAGCTGATAAACAAAAACAATGTCAATGATTTTCATATGTCAATAATATATATGATTTATCAATTTTGTCTATTCACAAGATGTCAATTAACCGCAAAAAATAAACATACAGACAGCAGAAAAGGCTGTGTGTGAAAGGAGAAAATCCGATCGTACTGATTGGATAATAATTAAAGGAGGAAGGACAAATGAAGAGACTAGGATTAGTTCTTATTGTTCTGGTTGTAGCTTGTGGAATGCTTTTTGCTCAGGGAGCAAATGAAACAAAAACCATTAAGGTAGCAAATTCGGTCGCAGAGTATAATGAATGGAACCATCTTTTTGAGAAGGTGATGATTGAGAAGTGCACAGAGTATGGTTATCAGTATCAGCTTTTTGATTCTGCCCAGGATTCTGAAACACAGATCAACCAGGTTCGTTCTGCAATAGCGCAGGGATTCAACGTACTGGTTATTCAGCCGTCAAACAATGCCGCTCTTGCTCCAGTCATGGGTGATGCTGCTGACGCTGGAATGATTGTTATAAGTCTTTACGACATTTCTGCTGATCTTGGAATCAATGATAAAATCTATCAAGTTCTTTTCGGACAGAAAGCGTCTGGTGTTCTTCAGGCAGAAGAGTACGTAAAGCTAGAAGGCGAGAAAAACAAGGTTGCAATCATTGCTGGACTGACCGGTGCGGATAACGCACAGCAGAGAACTGCTGGATTCATGGAAGTATTCAACAAGTATCCTGGAATCGAAGTTGTTCAGACTGTGTATTGCGACTGGGATAGACAGAAAGCTATGGCAGCTGCAGAAGACATTATCACCGCTCATCCAGATCTTGATGCATTTATTGTTCAGGATGATGGCATGTCATGGGGCGTTCATGAGGCAATTGTTGCAGCAGGAAAGACAGCTCAGATCAAGATTGCATCTCAGGGATTCTATGAAAGTTCAATTCAGGCTCTCAAGGATGGTTTCTGGCTCTTCACGATTACATATCCAGCTGGATTCTTTGCTCGTGATGCAGTGGATCTTGCTCATAACATTCTTACTGGACAGAAAGTTGATAGAGTACAGACATTAGGAATGGAACTTGTAACGGTAGAAAATGCTGATACAGCAGCCCACGACTAATAGAACTTCAAATCGGTTTTTTGATTAATCGCAGCGGGTCTTGTCGTTACGATGAGACCCGCTTTTGCAACAGGTATTGAAGAAAAATGAATACACCTTTTATTGAAATAAAAAACATCAGCAAAGCATTTCCTGGCGTTCAAGCTTTGGATAATGTGAGCTTCTCTGTTCAGCCTGGAGAAATAAGAGCTCTCGTAGGGGAAAATGGTGCGGGAAAGTCTACATTGGTGAAAATCCTCAACGGGAACTATAAGAAAGATCAAGGGCAGATTCTCATAGAAGGAAAGCCTGTAGTGATTGACAATCCTCTTGTTGCAGCAAAGCTTGGAATAAGCATTATTTTCCAGGAACTTAACCAAGTGGATTATCTATCAGTAGCAGAGAATATTTTTGCTGGAAGGCTTGCTTCAAAGGGCAAGCTGATTGACTGGAATGAAATAAATTTGAAAGCAGCGGAATTGCTTCATCGAATTCATTTTGACATTGACCCGAAGACTGAAGTCAAGACTCTTTCTGTTGCTGGGAAGCAGATGGTAGAAATAGCAAAGGCCTTGAGCTACAATTCTAAGCTGATTCTGATGGATGAACCATCTGCAACATTGACAAAGAATGAACTTGAAAACCTTTTTGATATTATCGCAGACCTGAAGAAGAAGGGAATTGCAGTTATCTACATATCTCATAGACTGGATGAAATTTTCTCGGTTTGTGAAACTGTAACAGTTATGCGGGATGGAAAAGTTATTGGGACAGATTCTGTCAGCAATTTCACATCTGATCGTTTGGTTGAAATGATGGTTGGCCGTGAGATCAATAACACGATTCCGAAAAGATCAAGCAAGATTGGCAAAGAAGTGCTTAGAGTTAAAGGACTTAAGCGGAGAGGTATTGATTCTTCAGTTGATTTCTATCTGCGTGAGGGAGAAGTGCTTGGGATTGCCGGTCTTGTTGGTGCTGGACGAACTGAAACGATGAGAGCCCTTTTTGGTGTGGATTTCATTGATGGCGGTGAATTCTGGGTTGATGGCAAGAAAGTTGATATTAATACGCCTAAAGATGCAAAGAAGCTAAAGATTGGATTCCTTACTGAGGATCGGAAAGTACAGGGGCTTACTCTTGATTTTACAGTTGAAAGCAATATTGTCATGGCGAACTTGGAAAGCATTGTCAGCAAATTCTTCATCAGCAATAAGAAAGAGACGGAAGTAGCCAAAAAATATATAGATATGCTTAATATAAAGACTCCTTCTACCAAGCAGAAAGTCCTGAATCTTTCAGGCGGTAATCAACAGAAAGTAGTTGTTGCGAAATGGCTTAATGCCGATTCCGATATAATCATTATGGATGAACCTACAAGGGGAATCGATGTCGGTGCAAAACTCGAAATCTATGAAATCATCAATGATTTAGTAAGCAAGAACAAGTCAATCATTCTTATATCGAGTGAATTAAATGAAATTGTTGGACTCAGCGACCGTGTAATGGTTATGAAAGACAATCGATTCGTTTCTGAGTTGCAGAAAGATGAAATCAGCTCAGTAAATGTCATGAAATTTGCATTCTGAGGTATGACGATGGAAAAAACGAAAAGCATTAACATGAAAAGCATTCTGAAATGGTGCCAGAACAATATTAACCTCGTCATTCTGATTTTAATGATAATCATTGGTGCATTGATGAGTGATGCATTTCTCAGTTTAAGTAACCTTATGAACCTCTTCAGAAGAGTTGCGATTAATGGAATCATGGCAATCGGATTTACAATGACGCTTCTCATTGGCGGATTCGACTTAAGCATTGGTTCAACGCTTTCTATGGGTGCAGTATTCGCTGTTGGTATTTCCAATACGACGGGTAGTTATGTGGCTGGAATTGCTGTGGCTCTTCTATCAGGAATCCTGATGGGGTTTCTTAATGGATACATGATGAAGCTTACCCGAGGAGGAAGCGGAGAAGCTTTTCTGATTACTATGGCGACTTCCTTTATTGGAACTGCAATTGCCCTTACATATTGCAAGGGGCTTGATCTATATGCGAAGAATCCACCTCAATGGTATCGAAATATTGGAATGGGTGAAGTCCTAGGGTTCCCTGTTGCTGCTTTGATATGGATTATTCTGATGGTGATTTTTCAGCTGATCATCAAGAAAACGAAGCTTGGAAGGCGAATGATCCTCTGCGGAGCCAATCCAAGTTCGGCTTTCCTTGTTGGTGTCGACGTTGGCAAACTCAAGATTCTCGGATTCACAATTGCTGGTTTTCTTGCTGCTATTTCTGGAATCATCCTTACTGCAAGAACTACTGCTGGCGGACCTAACTCTGGAGCTGGCGGAGACTTTGATGCCGCCATTGCATCAATTATTGGAGGCAACTCCTTGATTGGTGGGCATGGCGGAATGATTCAGGTGTTCATTGGAACACTTATATATGGTCTTATTACCAATATTCTGAATCTGGGTGGTGTTGAATCTGCTGTTCAGTACATAGTCAAGGGTGCTGTTCTTTTGCTTGCAATATGTCTTGATAACCTGAAGGAGCGATAATATGACCGAAGCTCTTGAGAAAAAACAATCTTTGTTTGTAAAAAAGCTGTTCAAAGACTACAGAATTCCGCTTCTTGCCGTTGTGGTATTCATCGTAGTGTCGATTATTCGTCCTCGCTTTGTCAGTACATACAATCTTTTCACTCTTTTTGATGCTATTCCAGGTTACGGAATTGCAGCAGTAGGGCTTACTTTTGTTCTGCTTTGCGGTCAGCTTGATATTTCTATTGGATCAGTTATGGCCCTTTCATCATGCGTTTTCATGATGATGCTCAAAAATGGCAGTCCGTTTGTTCTTGCAATGCTTGTTGCACTTCTTATTGGTGCTTGCTGTGGGGCTGTTACTGGATTCTTCATTTCCACTTTCCGACTTTCACCATTCATCGTATCAATGACGATGCAGCTGATTTGCAAAGGCATAGCTCTTACAATTACCCATTCGACGCCTGTTGCGTATCAGCATCCGACTTTGGTTGCAATAAGTGATATGAAACTCGGACCCATTCCTATCACGATGCTTCTGTTTCTGCTTGTTGTGTTCATTGCGTACTTTGTAATGAGAAAGACACAGTATGGACGGAATCTTTACGTTATCGGCGGCAATATCAATGTGGCTGATAATCTTGGATTAAATGTTAGGATGCATCTCTGGTCGATTTTCATCATTCAGGGCTTCTGCTCTGCGCTTGGCGGACTCTGTCTGATGACAAGGCAATTCAGCGCTTCTGGAAACCTGGCAATTGATGGAATCATGACAATCATTCCTATGGTCATTGTTGGTGGAACAATGTTTTCGGGCGGAAAGGGCGATTCCATCAAGACGCTTTATGGCGCTGTTCTTATGGAAATAATATACAACGCAATGGCTATGTTCAACATGGGTGCGAACATGCA
>Ga0265294_10006820_pt1 | contig 13643 bp, 7 predicted proteins | sample MunlanPumphouse3_FD_192504 | JGI IMG/M metagenome (GOLD analysis project Ga0265294, IMG submission 192504) | Groundwater microbial communities from a municipal landfill in Southern Ontario, Canada - Pumphouse #3 | ecosystem: Environmental > Aquatic > Deep subsurface > Groundwater | place... | reverse complement strand
ATAACGGTTGGCGTGTATGTGCAGTAGCGGATTAAAAGCACTTACCTGTCCGTTTTGCACAATGTGCCTTAGAAGCACAGACCTTCGATTTACCACTTTACCCGCTATTGCCACATACACGCTGTTAGGGCATCGTGCTTTTTCATTTTCTGCCCACAGTGTCAACCGGTTAAGAAGCCCGTGTTTGTCTGTCCTTGTCATATTCTTTGTCCTCCTACTCATTTGCGCGTGGGGCATTTTTGAAAATTGCTTTTCCAGGCTGGGCAGGCACACTCTTTGGCTGGCTTTGGTCTGCGGGCAGCTTTGAGCGGCCAGCCAATGTGTGTGACTGCTGCGTTGGATATTCATTTAATATCCCTATTATTTTCTCTAACGTAGCATTAATTCTTTTCTCTACTTCACATTCCCACACAACAATTACTTTCCAGCCTAATTCTCTACAATTTTTCTGATGACTTTTATCTTTTTCTACATTCTTAAATAGCTTTTCTTTCCAGAATTTTGAATTGGTATCCGGGATTCTGCCCTCCCTGCAATCTTCATGGTAATGCCAGAAACATCCATGAACGAAAATTACAGTGCCGTATTTGGGAAGAACTATATCCGGCTTGCCCGGCAAATCCTTTTTATGGACCCTGAACCTGTAACCAAGCCGGTGCAATGCAGAACGTAATATTATTTCCGGTTTAGTGTTCTTCGACCGGATTTTTGACATTACCTGGCTTCGCTTTTCCTTTGACCAAATGTCCATTCACTTTAGGTTTGTATTGTTCCAACTCATTTAAAAACTTCCTGATTGATAACGCAATTTGATGCGCTAACGGTACAGGAACACCGTTACCAATCATCTTGAATTTTTTCGTCAACTTTTCAGGGGTGGATATTACATAAGAATCAGGAACCCCCTGGATTCTTAATGCTTCCCTCACAGATAACCTCCTGTTGTAAACTGGATGCAGATGAACCTCGTTATTCCCATAACATACCGTAGGACTATACTTCTTTCTATGGAGCCTTTTAAAAGAAGGGCGGTAAGTATCCCCTTCGACGATTTTCTTAATCTTCAAGGGGTTTTTGAGTTTAAAAAACTCGTTGGCATTTGGGATCGACTTTTTATCCTTGTTGTTTATCAGCAAGTCACCAACACATAATTCAGGAGGGGGTATTGGCAGTTTTTTTGCTTTCAACTCCAGCCCCCTTCCTTTAGGTTCTCCCCAGTTATAAGATGTTTCTGCTTTGGGAAAAGCTGGCACAGGCCAGTTAAACCATAAATCATTAAGCGTGTAAAGGGATGTGTCCTTTATGAGACTTTTCCTGACACCAAACACAAATAGTCTTTCCCTGTTTTGTGGAACACCATAATGCAAAGCATTAAGCCTTGCACAGCTTATCAGATATTCTTCACGGAATAAGTCCAGTATTGCATTGAAAGCCTTCTTTGTATTCTTTAACAAGACCAGCCCAGGCACATTCTCCATCAAGAAGAAGTCAGGCTGTAAATCCATAATACGTTCGTAATAATGATAGGTCAATGTTCCCCTTAACCCATCAAAACCATTTTTTGATCCTCTTATAGAGAAATCCTGACAAGGAGGCCCTCCAATAATCCCGAACCGTTCCTTTACCGATCTTTTAACTTCGTTAGAGGAAATATCATCAATATCACTTATAGAGCTTATTTCCCTTTTTTTACCTGACCAGCTACTCATGCCTTCTTTGTAAAACTGGGCAAAATCCTCATCTATCTCATTAGAAAAAACAATATCAAATCCTGCTTTTTCAAACCCCATGTCTAAAAAGCCACCACCACTGAAAAATGACAGGATGGGTATTTTATCTATTTGGTGGTTATGCTTCATATATTTTTGTTGTTTTAAGTGCTTGATACCTTTCAGGCATTAAACCTTGTTTAACGTTATAAAATGCCACTTCCTTTCCAACTGCACCTGTCAGAAAAAACAAATATTCACTGGTTATATGGGAAACGGTCAGTTCCTTATCATCTGTATTCAAAGTTGCATTCAGATTTCCATTGTGGAACTGCCTCACCTTTGTAACATTTCCCCTTACATCCCTGAATATAGAATCTGTTTCAGACACCGGAAGCTCCCAATAAAAGTTACAGGCTGGACGGTAAAGACAGCTTTTGCAGTTATCCAGGTCAGGCTTTGCAAGTGCTTCAAGCTCATCCATTTCGATAAGGCTATTTATCTTAGACAGCGCATCCCTTGACTTACTTGCAAGAACTTCGCACTCCTGTGGAGTAAAGGCTACCGGATATTCCTTCTTTTCCAAGTCTATGATTGAAAGCTCATCGGGATATTTTCCATACATTTCATTATACAAATAAGCATACAGCTTTAGTTGATCCTCATATTCCTCCTTAATCTCCCCTTCTTCAAGAAGAATTTTTCCACTTTTGAAGTCAGACAGCTTGGTATAACCGTTCCTGGTAATAATTATATCCGCATACCCTCCAATCAATGAATCTTGTGCTTCAAGCCATTTTTCAGTCAGTATATTGGTATCCGTATTCTTGTCTTCCTGTACTTCCTTTTTGTTCCGGCTTTTGAGCAGAAATTTTACTTGCAATTTTTTGATGGTGTAACCAGGTACATTTTCACTCAATGGAGTAAAAAACCCGAACCCCATATCTTCAAGAGCTTTTTCCTGCTTTGCCAGCAAGCGGTTCCACACCGCATCAAACTCTGTACTTGTCCTTATTTCACCTGTTACAATAAGCCGGATACACTCATGTATAACGTTTCCTAAATGACTTGCAGGTGGATAGGGTAATAAAGGGTAGGAATACGAATTAGCGAGAACTACCCTGTATGGACACCTGTTTATAGCCGTGTACCGGCTTGGAGAAATCCGTTTAAGGGGTTTTAGTATGGTCGTTAATTCCTTCATCATTCAGTATACAATTTTTGATAACACCATCCAGGCCTCCTGTGAAGATTAAAAGTATCCACGAACCGTATTACTCCGTTATTTTCCTGTGCCTTCTGGTAAATTTCAAATACACGTTCGGCTAACCAGGTGTTTACAGGAACATCTGGCATTCCATTTTCATTGATTTTGCAATGCCAAAATGGGTGAATGATGATTACATAATATGTCCTGGTTTTGGAGACCAGAACCGCAGGTAATTCAAATTCCTCCAATACATCAAATTCAAAACTTTCTGCAAAACTGTCCCGTAGCCTTATAGCATCTTCAGGCCACCCTTCCAATTCAAGAAATCCTTTGAATTGACCATCAGCTCCTGCCAGATAATTCCTGTTCGCCAACACCCGCATCAAGGCGATACCCAACCGCCAGTCAAGCAAGCCATGATAATTCATATTCCTGAAAACCTTCAGACAATCATAACAAGCGTCTTTACAGGTTTGCCGGTGCGATTCAGAATGAATATTACCTAAATAGCTTCTCCCTTCCTGTTTCGTTATAGTCTCCTGGATGATCCCACCAATATTATTGAATAAGTGCCGTACAAACCCGGAACCGTTAGGAAGCTCGTCAGTCAAGATTATTTCAGCCGTATCTCTGCCATTTTCCGAAGTTGCTTTCCGTATGTCTGCTATCTCTATTTCAACAGGATCCACATCGAGTTTGTCAGCAATCACTCTTTGCAACAGGAACGCTGCGGAGTAAAATGCAGACCGTATTCCGGCATAATTCAGGGACGATGCCTGGTTAAACATATCCAGGGTAAGAGCAGGTGGAATGTAAGTAGGGTGAAGCCTTAAAATTTCGGTATTCTTATGGGCTGCAAGCGCAATTTTTTCATACACCTCTTCATTGTCATGGACATTAAAACGGTATCCGGCTTCACTATTGTCCTCTATTCCCCTTAATAGCCACTGGTTGCTGAAATTAAACCATTGGTTCCGGTTAAAAGGGAAAAGGTTTCCGGTTCTTACCAGCTTTCCTTCAAACAGTAAATCCGCATTCGTATTCACCCGCCAGGTAATATCCCTGTCAGCAAGTTTAGCCAGGAAGTTATTACCAGTTGTTTCTTGTACCAGAGATTCTTCATCATTACTTTCAGCGAGTATAGGAGGTCTTGAAAGGGTTATTTCAGAGTTTTCCTTTGAATCGCTACCGCCCGACAGGTTTGTACGGTAAGCAACCGGAGACTTTATTGGGAAAATATCCACTCTTTCTGTTTCCCCGCAATATTCACAGATGTCTTGCTCTGGTTTTTCCCTTTGTGTTGCAATGAAATTGCATGTTTTACACTTTATCATCCACCGCTCATTATAGAATGGCGAACTATCGTCCTGGATTATTACTGGCTGACGGTGCCTACTATTAGTTGGAATATAATCGCTGGTGAAGCCAATAGCGGTATGGATAGCCTTGTCCTTTGTTTTTTGAGCGCCAGGAGAAAACTCGTATATGGCAAGATCCGTATTCCTGTCAATGGATTTAAGACCGTAATCCCTTCCATCATAGGTTATTTCATGGTAAAGGTTGCGAACGGAGGTAGGCATACCAAACATGGGTAATACACCGCCCTCTGCAAGTTTTTCAGATATGTCAACTGTTGAAATTTCATCATTCTCTATTACCTGGTTGACTTTTGCCATGAAACCGTCATCACTATTACTGGTTATCCAGTCTGCCAGTTCTTGTTTCTTATCCGGATTCACGCCCGGCTTTAATGCTTCAACTGTCCGTTCTATTTCTTCACGGTTACCTGTAATCCATTCCCAAATGCTTTCTCTGTAATTCCGCCAATGATCAGTTTTCCCAAATTCCCCGTGAACACTCGTTTGCCTTTCATTCCTGGAAAGGGTTAATAAATCTTCCCGTATATCAGTAGTAAGTGGTAAAAAGGCTTGCCTCAACACCTCCTTTGCAAGCAAGCGTTTGATAATCCTGTCTTGCCCCATTGTCAAGAAAGGTGGTGGTGGTGGATCACCAGTGATTTTATGGGTGTGGTTAAAATAATATTCATCATGGCTACGGCCCCTGCAAAAGGTAAGGATTACTGAAAATGCCTGGCCTCTCCGTCCGGCCCTACCAACCCGTTGTTGGTAATTGAACCGTTGCGGTGGCATATTGGCCAGCATTACAGCTTGCAGGGAACCAATATCAACCCCAACTTCCAGAGTTGTTGTTACACTTAATAGGTCAATCCCCTTTGCCAACGGTTGACCATCATCTTGCAAGATAATGTCCCTGAAATGCCTTTGACGTTCAAACTGGTTATCCGTTTGGCCGGTCAATTCTTCACAGTGCAGCCGTATAGGATTCCGGTTTTCAACCGCAGAATGATACGAAAGGTAATTGTTGTTCCAAAAGTTCCTGCAAATACTGGTTGAGATTTCCGGTAATGGAGGCCCTTCCGGGAACTGGGTACAAACACCGGCAGATTTATGTAGGTGGGGGCGTCCGCCTCTTGTGCTTTCCCATACGGGATCATCCCCGGCTGCTACTTTTATATAAAGTTCTTGTGTGTTAATCCCCTGCCCAGTTAATACATTCAAGGCAGTCAATGTATTCAATACTGCATCACCTAAGTGTGCTTCCTCAATACTGTTGAGTTCTGCGACCTTTCTGATATACTTTTTGAAAAGAGATGGAAATGAATTATAATCTGTTACATCGAGAATCCTGGGGTTGTCGAAATCATTAGGCGTGTATTTATATTTATGTCCAAGTATGCGGATGGATGAATTTATTGCCTCCAAGAAACGGTCACGGGATAATCCTGCACCAGCAGCGTTATGTGAAAGAGGTTCGGCAGCAGGGTTTACGGTCAAATAGCCCAGTCCGGATGCTTCAAGGGAATAAAACAAGTTCCCAAAAAATAAACTGGCCAGTTGAACCAATGTCCCCCTTTTGATTTCATCCTGAAATTCAGGGTTATCATTTGTCCAGGTTCCTGTTTCAAAGTCAAACATTGAGTACCAGGGAGTGTTTGTCCGGGGGATGTTTTGCAGGTGAATGGATGGGCCACCCGGATTAACACCCAGTTTTATGAAACTTTTGATTAAAGGCGCACATTCATCGGTATTCATCAAATGCACAAGTTCGTTCACACGGATTGTCCGGTTTTTAATTTTTTCTATCTTCTGAACAGCCTTATCCCTCCGTTGCTTTTTTCTTGGATTGGGGTCATTTACATTGATCCGGCTATCTTCAAGTGCTTCCTGGACTTCATAAAACTGTGATGGGTACGATTGCTCAAATTCACTGGTAACTTCTCCATTTTCCAGAGCTTCCACAATCATAGCTTTTGTCAACAAGTTCTTGTGTAACTCACGGATCAGTATTTCGCGCAGTAAATCCGTAAAGTGGTTTCTTTCTATACCATTGGCGATTTGTGCTGCATCTTCACGGCTATCGGAAAATACTACGAGTTTTCTCTGCTTTGCATTGACTGGCAACTGGTAAACCAGTTCCTTTGCAAATAATTGGGTGGTTTTAGCAAAACCCGTCCTGAATCCCCGGATTGATGATCCTTTAGTCCTGTGCTGTTCATTAATGCCACAACCCGGACAAGTACATGGAAGACCTTTATGTGTGTCAATCAGATTGCCAAACTCATCCCTGTTCGCTCTCATCCTTGAATCGGCAACATCGGAGTTATCAGAATCCCGGAGGACCCGGAAAAAGTATCCTTTCACCCAATTTTCTGGCTTTGCCTCAACCTCAATGCTGTATGGAACCACATCGCCCGAATACTTATTCAAGTATGCTTCCACCCATTGTGCCGTATAATCAGTGGAAGTTGCTCCTCCAACGGTTAATTGCCTCCACCAGGCATCGTGCGGATGATCCCATTCACCCCGTGTCCTGTCGTGGACAATAAATTCCTGATCTGCTTGAGGCCAGAACACACCATATTCCTGATAAGTCCTTTTTTCCACCAGTTTTGCCGGTGTCTTCTCCGGGATACCCTCGATATTAGGGCTTACCGGGAGCAACTCGCAAAAAGCATTTGTATCCCCGGGCGCTCCCCGCTTACCTCCAAAGAATGTTGTACCGCAATTATCACAATACAAAAGTTCCAATACACGGTGGCCTTCGTCTGATTTGATTCTAGGTGCAGGGTATAGTTTGCCTGCTGTCCTTGAATCCTCCATGTTTTCTGGCGATGTAGAAGCCCATAATCCTTCAATGTTCCTGAAAAAGTAATGAAACCGGAACCGTTGCAAACTCCTTCCAGCTTTCTGAAATAGGTTCTTGTAATTGGGTTCATCAAACAGGGAGCGGGCTATTAAAAGCCCCCTTGCTGCCTGGCGTAATTCCCCTTCATCCATCTGACCGAACAAAGCCTCGAAAAAATAAGGAAGGTCAGGCGGGTTGCCATCCCTAGGCTTCCTGAACGTACATACCGGACGGGGTACTTTATTTCCATCCTGTACTACACTGCACGCCTCAAAAAACCTTTCACGGAGCTTGATTTTGGGGTGGAGCAACAAGTTTAAGAAGTCCTCAACAGATGAAACGGTGCTGTCAATACCGAATGTTTGACGTAACGCATTGCCTGCGGATACACATGCTTCTGAAAAAGATGGATCATCAATCCTGTGTCTTGTTGATGTGTATGCCTGACAAACTTCAATAAAGGGATTGGTTGGCAATGGATCATCTTCTTCCAGTGGGTCCACCGGACTTAATTCACCTGTGACAATCTCGAACTTATCTTTGACTTCTTCTTTCTTGAATCCAAAGAAGTCTCCTACATACTCCAGGCTCTTTTCGTCATTGGGTTCCAATGAGGCACTGGACGCTAATATTCTCAACTGCGGATGACCCGGATGTAACCCTAATCGCTTGATAACCAATTTCAGCAAGTATGCTATTTCTGTCCCTTGTGTTCCCCGGTACAGATGTAATTCATCAATAATGAGATGGAATATCCTGTTCGGTTTTTCCTGCTTACGCTGTTCGTCTGGCATGTCTTCACAGGCAAGCCACTTGCGTGTTTTCTCGAAAACCGGCCCATCAACATCTCGCATCAGCATAATACTTAGCATGGAAAAATTCGTTATCATTATATCAGGTGGAGCAACCTGCATGTCAAACCTGCATCTCATTTCAGCACCATCAAGCCTCTGAAAGAAGGACTTCAGCTCAGTCTCATCCACTTCATTTCCCTTTTGCCTTTCCTGCCGTATATATTCTTCGACCTTTTGCTGGTTCCTTTCGATTGCCTGCAATTCCCGGATAAGCGTATTAACTTTCGTAGTATTGATTCCAGGGATACCATCTTCATTTAACCTTTCCAGCTTTCCCGCTACTGGCGTTGAACCATTGTACCTTCCAAATGAAACGGCATTCCCTGCAACGTTCTCATTAAACCATTGCCTTACAGGGCTTGAATCCAGGGCAATTCTTAAACGGGTCATCTGGTCTTCCACCAGGGCGTTCATTGGGTATAAAATCATTGCCCGCATCGCCTGGGGGCGTGTTTCGTGCGCCCTTTGCCGGACTTCATTGCTAAGGACAAAACCGTTTTCTGTGTCAACAATGTCCCGTGCGCTTAGTGTCCCCCTCCACCAATTATCTGTATGTTGCCCTTTTTGGCCAGGAGCACTCCATGAAGAAAACTCTTTTGATATTTGTGCAAACAGGGGTAAAAGGAATGATTCAGTTTTCCCAGAGCCGGTTCCGGAAGTTATGATACAGTTCTTTCCAGATAGTGCTTCTTTTAACATTTGGGCTTGATGGGCATGAAGTTGATAACCCGGTATAAGCCCTTGACTGACCAAGCCTTTGAAGGTATTCTGCTGCTCCTCATTTAGGCCCGGTAAATCTTCAGCCGAAAGGTCATTGATAGTTTTTCCGCTTGATTTATATTCAGGTAATAGTTCAATCCATGGCTGCCTGTAAAGTACTTTGTCTTCATTTAACAGTCTTTCCCGTTCATCTTCCAAGCTGTCAAACCTGGTCTTGAAAGCCGTTTTGACGTACCGGATAAAATTCTCTTTAACCGTTTCAAATGATCCAATAGGGTCTTTCATAAGTTTATTGTCAATTCTTCTTTTGTTTGTCCTACTTTTCTAAAATAGTTTGAGGCAAATATTGGTGGAATATTTTCATAAATATTGAACCATGTTTTGATTCCTTCAATTTCTGAAAACAGCCTTTTTGGGGCTTTACCACTAAATAATGTCATAGCTTCTGAAATCAATCTTGGCAGTGGCAATGACGCTGGAATAGCCACTATGTTTTTATCCCTGTCATTAAATATCACTTCTTTCCGTGAGCGATTAAGAATCATGTACCTGCCCCAGTTCTTGTTAATGGCATGAGGCTGACCATTCATCCATAACCGGTGTTTAAAGCTATACTCTGTCAACCGGTACTCTACTAAAGCAAAACTCTTATCTATACTTTGCGTATCTATAGGGATAAAACGCAACTGGTCAACATCAAAAATCCTTGCAGGCCATCCGGAATCATCAAACCTTTCATCCGGTGTTAATTGACTCTTATATTCATCAATGTTACCCGAAAATTCTGCAAGCCTGAATTGGGGAAGTTTATCAGGGTTAAAGGAAATGGAACTGGCTTCAGCGATTTTTTTTAATTTTTTCTCTATTTTATACCCATCACTTTCATCAAATCCCGTAACAGTTACAGTTGTTGGTAAGATAAAGGGCGATAAAGATTTGTCCTGTGGTTCAAGGTTTAAGTGCAATCCTTCCTCATCAGTTTGCGCTTTGATTTTTTGTATTAACTCTGGTGTCCTTCCTCCAATCAAAAGCACCTTCCTTCCACTGCGTGTTGGTATAAGGATAAATTGTGGAGGATTAACTACAATCTTCTTTGTGGAATATTCATAATCCAAAATCCCCATATAATCCAGGTAGTTTAAAGACCAGCGTTTTAACCTGGAAAGTTCAATAGGATGGGATTCTATTTCATCCGGCCCAAATCTCTTTTGATAAACCGATTCAAAAGCATCAAAATAATCCTTTGCACTGCTTTCCCTTTTAACAGTCAGAAAGGTTATCAGCATGTCATTGAAATGGTTCAATTCATTGGACTCATATGTAACACAATCACCATGAGTTATTTGTGGCCTGAAATCGCGGGAATATATATTTTGCCGTAGCCATAACCTTCTTTCATCCTCAGTCAATAACTTACTTCCTATTACATACGAATCACTTTCTTCACTGTCAATGACCTGTCCGAATTGATTACGGGCTGGTAATGTATCTTCATTTAACATTTCCACTTTCCCTTGTGAATCCAGTATATAGTTCTTTAACTGTTCTCCTTTTACATTATCCCCTTCAATTTTTACATAGAACCCCTTGTTGGCTTTAATGTCCTGGGGAAGTGTCCAAACAGGCTGGTCAATATCTTTCCGCTCCAAAGGAATCTTTTCATCACTGTCTTCATAAACCAAATAAACGGTCTCTGTTCCGCGTCCGTTTTCCAGTTCCACATCAGGGAGCAAGTCTTTAAGCCATGTACGTACCCCGGTTTTCATACCCCCGGATATTATTATCCTTTTGTCGGTCTTGAATTGTAACACTGAAATATCAGGGTGACCGATTGGGGGGTTGCAAATTTCATAGAGAACGTGGCCTCCGGGTGTTCCGGCAGCAAGTATCTTTTTGAAATCACCTTCTGAAAAACAATCGCCCCATTCCTCTATGAATGCAGATTGTTCCTCCTTTGCCAGTAACAACATTCTTGAGGTAACCATGTACGGCACTTCGACCCAACCGCTCAAATGAAAGTTCTTACCGTCAATAAACAGCCTCACATCTTTTTCTGGAAACTTAGCCTTCCACTTGTTCAGGTTATCCTGAAGTTCCATGCATTCAATGAATGGCAGTAATAAGGGTTTTGACCATCCCTTGCCGAATTGCTGGCACTTAATATCCTGGCCATCATTTACGAATGACAAATCTTCAGGAAAGTCAAGTTTAGTGTATAACCTGTAATAGGTTTTGTACCCCCTTGCCCTGTCCCCTTCAATACACAAGCGTAACTGGGCGATGGTATTTCCTTTCTTGATGGATTCAGTTTCTGAATCATATTGATCCGTGTTACCCGTCCATTCCAGATAGTTCTTTTTGACAATACCTATAATGGATTGTCCCAATTCATTATCAGATTCACGTATGGCATTAAGCACTTTGCCGGACAACCCTAAACTCCTCTCACCATTAGCTAACAGGAGCTTCCTGAATGTACTTCCATCTATTTCTTCTCCAGGAACCAAACCCGAAGTTTCAAAAAACTGTGGAAGCTGCCTAACCGCATGAATTGGAAAAATACTTTGTGAGAGGGGTTTGCCAACATATACCCACCTCTCATTTTGAAATGGATGAACTTCAAAATATCCTAACTCTGTATTCTTTTTCTCAAAACTCCAGTTAAATAAATCATCCCATAGCGAGTTCCAATTATGATGCTCATTTTGTGCTGGCATTGTGGGCAAACCATACTTTTCTAAAAAACTTCTTACCCTGGGGTAGTAAGCATCAACACGTAAATCAGGCTGATTGCTTTCAGTTAAAGGCAGTACAAATAAGGTTAAATAGCCAATATATAAAGGGTATTCAATTTGTACACCGTCTATTTTCACAGGATTTTCTTGCCATTTATCATAGGCGTAAATGGCTTGTTCCAAAATATTACCATTCAGGGACTTTCCAGGGATACCTTTCCTGATAGCTTCTATATAATCAAGGAATATATTTTCATCACCACCATTAAGCCCTTGCTCCTTTCCAACTTTCACTATATCATGCTTGGAAATAAACAGGTGCACTTCCTGCTCTGCTTTTTCTTCGTTGAAAAACCATTTACCGATTGCATTATTCCATTCCAGATAATTCATATTTCCATTAAGATCTCTGGTGTTGTCTTTTGAGCGTTGGCAAAATTGCACTCTTTTGCAAAGCTTGGGCAGCGGGCTGGATTGAGCGGCTTTGCAAATGTGTGCAATGTGCACTGGCAGAAATTTTCAAAAATGCGAAGCGAGGGCTTTTTCTTTTTCCATTCTTGTCAACCGTTTTTGTTCTTGTCCGGTTGCACTGTTGGTCAAGTCGAGTCAGTCCGGTCGTAAAGTCGGTCTGAGATATGATATGTCTGTAGGTACTCGTCATTGTCAATGTGTCCGGTGTCTTTTTTAGCATGTGCCCTAACTTGTAGATATATGAACTCCCGTATCTATCCGGCTTTTTAGAAAATTTCGTTGCGAAAAATTCATTAATAGTTTGTTTAGAGCTTATGTCCTTCCAGTTATTTGGAGGAGCGGTCGTTTCGCTTATGCCATAGGCCAGTATGAGTATATTATTCTCCTTATAATAAAGATAGACAGGATAAATACCATGACTTGTGGTGTTCGGCTCTTTCAAAAAAGATATCCATGGGATTTTTGCAGAAACACCTTGTCCAAAACTAACCTTTACTTTAATATTTGGATACTCTGATTTATAATGTTTTGTTTTAAGATTACTAGTGTTTGCTTGTTCCAGAAATTTTTTGAGTTCTTCATAGTATCCCATAATTCCTTATTTTTCGATATATATTACAAAATTATTATTTAATATCAATATTGAAAAGACAAATGCATATTTCTGTAGGAAGTTGTTTTAAGTCTGTTTTTTGATTGGGTTATCATATAGTTGCGTGTTATGTTCGTCATCATACTAATAAGGAAGGCTACAAGTCCGCTCGATTCCCTGTACAACTTCACCAAAAAATGAGAACAAGGTTTGATCTGGCCGATGTGGTTCATCGGTTTGCTCCTTCGCTGCATGACCGCGGAAAGCTTACTCCCCTTCAAGAAAAGGTGTTTGCTAAAATTGCACTCTGTAGAACCGCTGCTCTTGGCGGACACGAGGAGGCGTGTGACAACTGCGGCACGATTCGTTATAGCCGTGCTTCACACATGGGGGCAGAAACTCTCACTTCATCCGAATATCCATTGTCTCGTCCCGGCTGCTGGATACTCCCTGGATGGCCGATGGAAAAACATCAATTTCTATACCCATCGGGTCGCCATCACTAACCAGCGTATCGTGAATGTCACAGATGAAAAAGTGGCCTTTATTGCCAGGGATTACCGACAAGGAGCGGCTAAAAAGTGCATCACTCTCGGTGGTGTGGAGTTCCTGCGCAGATTTGCCCAGCACATCCTCCCAGGCAGATTTGTAAAGATCCGACGTTACGGTATCTACAACCACACGGTGAAACGGAATCTGGGAATCAGGCATCAATCCATGTAATTGTCCGGTGTGTAAGACAGGTCAAAAGATTAGAATAAGAAAGCAGCCTCCCATACGTTCTCCTCCCGGCGCCACTTTCATACAGCCTCATCCCCAACTTTAACTATCAAGACCGAATGCGCCTAAAGGTGCACAGGGCAGTATTTGTCATTTAGTTAAGAATAAGCGATCACAGAACCTTCTCTTAATACGGATTGATCCGTAAAAACTGATTCCGGAAAGCACAAAAACCTGCAAAATGTCAAAGATCGCTTATCTATTTTTCCTTCAGAAAAACAAAAACCTTCATTAAGTACATAGCACTAAAATAATGGTGGGTGTAGTTCAACACCGACTCATCGCTGGGTCGTGCCGACCGCTCAGAGTCCTATTTATTACCAACTGGCTTTTATTCATTCTGTCAATATTCTCATATTTGCTGCA
>Ga0265294_10006819_pt1 | contig 13644 bp, 15 predicted proteins | sample MunlanPumphouse3_FD_192504 | JGI IMG/M metagenome (GOLD analysis project Ga0265294, IMG submission 192504) | Groundwater microbial communities from a municipal landfill in Southern Ontario, Canada - Pumphouse #3 | ecosystem: Environmental > Aquatic > Deep subsurface > Groundwater | place... | reverse complement strand
GGATGACATTTTTTTTTTTACTGATGAAGATGACATTTTTTTATTTTACCGCCGAAGCAGACAAAACTATTGATAAATATTTTTCCTGTGAAGTTGCTCCTCTTGATGCCAATACCACAGGGACTTTTGCTCCCACTATCATTCCTGCCATAGTTGCATCTGCCATTTCTATCAATGCTTTGCACATTATATTTCCTGTCGTTATGCTTGGAACCAATAATATATCCGCTTCCCCCGTAACAGGGCTTTTATAACCTTTAATTTGTGCTGATTCTCTGTTGAAAGTCAAATCAACGGAAATAGGTCCTTCAACTATACAGTCTTTTATTTCTCCTGATTGATTCATTTTTTTAAGAATATCTGCATCAACTGTTTCAGGCATTTTAGGATTTACGGTTTCTACTGCTGCAAGTACTGCAACCTTGGGGCATTCATATCCCATCGCACAGAAAACATCAACAGCATTTTCAAGGATCTGCTTCTTTTCCTCTGCATTTGGATACATCATCATTCCGCCATCTGTTATAGCTATCAGCTTATGGTATGCCGGCATTTCCAAAAATGCAACATGGGACATTATCTTGCCTGTTCTTAGACCTTTCTCTTTGTCAACTACTGCTTTTAGCAGCTCCGCTGTCTGAAGCTTTCCTTTCATAATGAAGTCTGCCTTGTTTGAATGTATTAATTCCACTGTTTTTTCTGCAGCTTCCTTGTCACTTTCCGTACAAATAATACTGTTTAAATCATATTCAATATTCATTTCTTTTAATATTTCTGTAATTTTTTCTTTATTTCCTATTAATATAGGTTCAACCAATTTGTCTTCAGCTGCTCTGAAGACCGCTTCCAATGTATGCTCATCATGTGCTGCAGCTACGGCTACACGTTTTTTCGAATCAATTTTTTGAACCTTGTCAATTAAATCTTGGTAATTTTTTAATTCCATTTAAACCCTCCACATTAACATTGTTATTTATACCATGACATTTTTCAAAATAATTATATCACCATTTCGAAATACTTCAACCAGGATTTCGAGACTTCTTTACCGCTCAGAATCACAAAAAAATGTGTCTTGAAATCTCCAAGGCACATTTTACAGATTTTACATATGGTTATGTAAACATATAAGTTGGCTTATCGATTTTTATAAACCTAACTTAAGCAAAGACTGGCTTTCTTTTTTTCTTTCCAAAACTTTTTTCAAATGGCTTTTTTCTTCATTTAATACAATTTCCATTTCCTCTTTTGCCAAGTCTGGGTAAAGTCTTTGCAATTCGCTAACAAATAAAACTGCATCCCTTTCAGCTCTTTCGGCTAAATCAAATATTTGGGGTTTTGCAAATATTTTCTTTGCCTTTTCTATCAGCTCATCATCAAATAAAACATTGCTGTCAATTAACAAATCCACATATTCTGCATCAGATTGTTCTATATCTATGTCCATTTCTTCTGTATATTTGTCAAGAAGTGCTGTGTAAATTTTCGCATGTCTTTCTTCATCTTGTGCTAAAATTTCAAAAAATTTTTCTCCAATTCTTGCTTCACTTGCGATTGCCTTGTATAGCCTTGTTGCTGCAGCTTCATTTTCTGCAATAGTTTTAAGTAAGTTTCTTCCATTCCATTTTATGGTACTCATGCTTCGTCCTCCTTATAATATATAAGTACTTATACCCTTAGAACTTATTTTTAAACATTTAATTATTAAGTCTAAGGGCTCTCATAGCATTCAAAACTGCTATAAATGTTACTCCCACATCTGCAAATACAGCAGCCCACAAGCTTGTAAGACCGAAGGTGCTAAGAATTAAAATTATTACTTTTACGGATATGGCAAAAATAATGTTTTGATATGCAATTTTTAGTGTATTTTTGGAAATTTCTATGGCTGATGCTATTTTTGACAGCTCATCTGTCATAATTACAACATCGGCAGCTTCAATTGCAGCATCCGAGCCAAGGGCTCCCATTGCAACTCCCACATCAGCTCTTGCCAAAACAGGGGCGTCATTAATGCCATCTCCCACAAACATCAAAGTACCTTTTTCTGATTTTTGAGAAATTAATTCTTCTACCTTTTCAACCTTGTCTGCAGGCAATAATTCGGAATAAACCCTGTCAATTCCCAATTCCGCCGCAGTATTTATTCCTGCTGTTTCACTGTCACCGGTAAGCATTACTATATCCTTGATATTATGTTTCTTTAGAACACTTACAGCTTCTGAAGCATCATCCTTTACCTGGTCTGCAATCATAATATACCCTGCATATTCTCCGTCTGCAGCAATATGGACTATAGTTCCTTCAGGTGTTTCTCTATTGTATGGAATTTTAAATTTTTCCATAAGCTTATCATTTCCGGCCAAAACTTTTATATTCTCTACAACTGCAGATACACCGTGTCCTGAAATTTCTTCCACTTGAGAAATTTTTTGAATGTCAATGTCTTTTTTATATGCTTCCTTTAATGAAGCGGAAATCGGGTGATTTGAATAACTTTCAGCATAAACTGCAAGTTTAAGCAGCTCCTCGGGCTGAACTTTCTCGGAATGAATTTTTTGTACTTTGAAAACACCCTTAGTTAATGTTCCCGTTTTGTCAAATACAATTATTTCGGTTTTCGCCATGGCTTCCAAGTAATTGCTCCCTTTTACAAGAATTCCGTTTTTAGAAGCACCTCCTATTCCTCCGAAAAAGCTCAGAGGAACTGAAATTACCAATGCACAAGGACACGATACCACCAAAAATGCCAACGACCTGTAAATCCACTCATTAAATGTAGCATCCTTAATAATCAATGGAGGTATTATTGCGAGAATAACTGCTATTACAACCACAACGGGTGTGTAAATTCTGGCAAATCTTGTGATGAATTTCTCCGATTTAGATTTCCTGCTGCTTGCATTTTCAACTAATTCCAATATCTTATTTACCGTAGATTCGCTATAGAGCTTTGTAACCTTTGCGCTGAGCAAACCATTTATATTAATACAGCCACTTAACAATTCACTTCCCAAAATTACTTCCCTTGGAATTGACTCTCCTGTAAGTGCTGATGTGTCAAGCATTGAGTTTCCCTCTACAACAACGCCGTCAAGGGGAACTCTTTCTCCGGCTTTTATTACGATTATTTCACCTATCTCCACTTCTTCAGGAGATATTGTAACTACTTCGCCATTTCTTAATACATTTGCATAATCAGGACGAATATCCATCAAGCTTGAAATAGATCTTCTGGATTGTCCCACCGCATAGCTTTGAAACAATTCTCCTACCTGATAAAAAAGCATTACAGCAACACCTTCAGGGGCTTCTCCTATTAAAAACGCTCCAATTGAAGCAATAGACATCAGAAAGTTTTCATCAAAAACTTCTCCATCTTTAATGTTATATATGGCTCTTTTTACTACATCACTGCCGGCTAATATATAGCTTATTGCAAACATTATTAATTTTAATTGACTGTTATTTAAAATTATTGCAGAAACAAAAAATATTGAACTTATTACTAACCGCCATAATAATTTTTTCATATAGTTCTCCTGTTAAGCTATTTCATTGATTTATTCGTTATACTTTTCTTTGATATGTTCCATGCCTATTTCGTAAATATCTTTTATATGCTTGTCCTTTAGTGAATAAAAAACCGTCTTGCCTTCTTTTCTGAACTTAACTAAATTTGCATTCCTTAATGCACGAAGCTGATGAGAAATGGCTGACTTGGTCATATTCAATAAAACAGCAATGTCACACACACACATTTCGCTTTCATCCAGTGCCCATATTATTCTCATTCTTGTGCTGTCACCTAACACCTTAAAAAAATCTGATAAATCATAGATATCTTCATCATACGGCATTTTCTTTTTAACTTCGTTAACAATATCTCCATGAATAACTTCACAATCACAGATTAGCTCTTCATTAGCGGACATTTTTTACCTCCTTCTTAGTTGAATAGTTGTTCAACCGTTTAATTATATTATAGTTGAATAGCTGCTCAATTGTCAAGAGGGTTTTTTAGAAATTTATGTATCAAATATTTGAGTTAATCCTTTAAGAACCGTCCCCGATGGAAGATGGACTCTCTATGGTTCCTCGGAATCTGTTCCATGAGAAAAATCAATGATCTCTGACTGTGAAAGAATTGCTCCTGTATCGGAGAATTCTACAATTTCATCATCTTCTGCCCCTTCTCCTGCAGGCATTTCATCAACGTCGGGACTCGATGTTTCTTTTTCTGAATCAAAATTGTGTTTTCCTGTTTTGTCAACTACATAATAACGAGTAAAAGGAGATTTTCTGCCTTCCACTAAATTATACTTTTCAATTATTTTTTCATCAAGGGGAACTAAACCATTTTCTGTCTGTAAAAATAATTCTTTCATTTTTCTCTCCAGTGTTTTTTTATAGTATACCCTTTTAATATAATTCAATGAAAGATTTCTCATTTTGTTTATTGGATTCTTCGGGCTAAAGCCCTCAGAATGACAATTAAAACGGATTATTCATAGTAATAACATTGATGCCATAGCTTGTCATCCTGAACGATAGTGAAGGATCTCATCTTTGTGACTTAGTCACTGCAATAATATTTAAAACCGATAAAATAAAACTATAATAGATTAAAAGGAGATTAAGAATATGAATACAGTAAAAATTACAAGTGACAACTTCGAACAAGAAGTTTTAAAATCAAATAAGCCCGTGCTATTAGATTTCTGGGCAGCTTGGTGCGGTCCCTGCAAAATGATTTCTCCAATAGTAGAAGAAATAGCAGGTGAAGTTACTGATACTAAAGTAGGTAAGGTTAATATAGATGAGCAGCCGGAATTAGCATCAGCATTCGGCATTATGAGTATACCAACGTTGGTAGCTATTAAAGACGGAAAAGTTGTAAACAAAATGGTTGGAGTAAGACCTAAAGCTTCAATATTACAAATGTTAGCATCATAGCATTTTTTCTCCTCCAAAGATAGTGTTTTACACCATAAAAATATAGAACCCCAAATAATTTAAACCCCCATGATTATAGAACCACGAGAAAGGCAGCATACGCTGCCTTTTTTGTTGAAATTATAAAAATAAGTTGGTATAATCAACTTACATTAATAACAAAGTATATATATGGAGAAATCATGAGCAGTTTAGCATTAAAATTAACAGCACTTTTTACAATGATAATCGATCATTACGGAGCAATTTTTCAAAGTGATATAATTACTTACAGAATAATAGGAAGATTAGCATTCCCTATATATTGTTTTTTGTTGGTTGAAGGATATTTTCATACAAGCAATATAAAAAAATACGCTGCAAGATTGCTGATATTTGCTTTCATTTCAGAAATACCCTTTGATTTGGCATTCTATGGTGAAATCGGTTTTGAGCATCAAAATATATTTTTTACTCTCTTCATTGGCTTAACAGCAGTATATATTATTGATAACAAGAAAATAAATGTTAACAACAATGCATTGATAGTTTTTGCAGCTTCTGTTTTAGCAAGCCTGCTTCGAACAGATTATCAATTTATAGGAATTATTTATATTTTTACCTTTTATTCTATGAGAAATCAACCAAAAAATAAAAAATTCACCGTTTTAGCTTTAATCATGTCTGTAGTAAATATAGCTGCAGGCTGGTTACAGGAGTTCTCACTTCTTGCCTTAGTACCTATCTATTATTACAACAATAAACAAGGAAGAAAAAACAAAATTCTTCAAATAAGCTTTTATATAGCTTATCCGCTGCACCTGATGATATTTTATTTGATAAATACCTATTAAACAAAAACATCGTTCCAAGGAACGATGTCAACTTATTTACATACTAAATGTCATTTTCTGATATAAATCTTTTCTATTTCAGATATATACAAAATATGATAGTCTTTGTTGGGATAATTTTCATTATCTAATTCTTTTATAATAAAGCACTCCGGCTTCATTTCCTGTGAATACAGCTTCTTACAAATAATAACCATATCAGCTTCTTCAAAATACGGTGTGTCATTAATATGAGCTATTGTCAAATTGCTTTTTGCTATTTTATCTTCCTTTCTGCCGGAAACAGAGCCTAAATAAGATAGTGTTTTCTTGTACTCCTTATCAAAAAAGCACAATGAATAGGTATCTGAACCATCGATGAATTCTTTGGTGTATCTTTGAGGTCGTATCACTGAATTAGCAACCTTTTTATTCCACATAATTCCGAACCCCCCCCAGGATGCAGTCATGGTGTTGATTTTATTATCTTTCTCTGCTGTAATCAGCATCCATCCATCATTAATCAATTGAAAAATATTTTTGTCCAATTGTTCGGGTTTTATTTCTTTGTAATTATCCATAAAAATTCTCCTTTAAAATTTTATTAAACACTATCAGAAATTTCTGCACAATTTCAAATCATTTGTCTCGTTCTAATTATATCATAACAAAACGAATATATTCAATAATAACTCATAATATATGCCAGATTAGTAATAATATGGTTTGTTTTTTGTAATAAACTTGTAATATATGACTTTTGATTCATAATTGTGTAATATATTTGTTACATTTACCAATAAAACAAAATATTGAGGGTTTAATTACGAAAAACATAGTGTTATAATTCGTCAGTAACTAAAAGTTAGTTGTGCACTTCAACTGAAGTGTAAGGGGTAAAAAGAATATATATAGAAGGAGAAATAAATGAAAAACAAAATTTTAGCATTAACATTAACACTAATTTTAGCATTTTCCTCTACATCTGCATTAGCTGCAGAACAAGTGAACTATACAAACTTTAATATTTATGATTTGTTTAGAAATTACGGTTATTTCTATTATGAACCGACTTATAATAATAATTATATTAAGACTGAGGAAGCTCCTGTAGATTATGCAGCCGAAACAACTCAAGCTTATTCAAATGAAAAAGCAACAGTTGCACAAGCTCCTACAGCTGAAAGAGCAACAGCAACCGAAACTAGAACAAACACAACTGCTGCTCCATCAACATCAAATTACGAAAGAAGAGTAGCTGAACTTGTAAATGTTGAAAGACAGAAAAACGGATTAGCACCGCTTACTTTGGATCCTGCAATATCAAATGTTGCAAGAATTAAATCCAAGGATATGTCAGACAACAATTATTTTGCACACCAATCTCCAACTTACGGTAGTGCCGCTGATATGCTTACTCAAAATGGAATAAGATACAGCGCATGGGGTGAAAATATTGCAGCAGGCCAGAAAACACCGGAAGAAGTAGTCTCTGCTTGGATGAATTCACCTGGTCACAAAGCAAATATTCTGGCATCACACTTTACAAAAATAGGTGTTGGCTATGTGAACAACGGCAGACCACACTGGACACAAATGTTTACAAATTAATAGGTTAAGATATGACAAAAAATTAAACAGCCACGGGAAATAGCCCGTGGCTGATTTTTTTAATGCTTAAATTTCCGGTGCTTTCTCATAGGTTCTAACCGATAAAGCTATTGCTTGTTCCCTTGTTGCCATGCCGTATCCAGCAGCCTCCAGCGCCGGTGTAACTGCCTTTGGCATAAAATTACCCTGCGCGTCGCCGGTAATAATGCCCATTTTACTCATATATTTAGTAGCTTCAACCGCCCAGTCCGAAATGTCTTTTTGGTCAGGAAAATCTTTAACGTCAGCTACCCCGAAATTACCTTGAGGGTGAATGGCTTTAATTGCTCTGAACAGCATGGCTGCGCATTGCTCCCGGTTAATCAGCACATTAGGTGAAAATGTAGTTTGTGAAGTTCCTGAGGTTATGCCAAGGTTGTAGGCTTTCAGTATTTGCGAATTTGCTGTGTCCGTAAAGGGGTTCGGAGAAACCGGCTCACTTTTTCCGTCCGTAACCCTTTCATAGAGAACTACCGCAAGCTCTGCAAACTCCTCACGTGTAATTGGTTTTGTCATATCGGCGCCTTTTAATATATCTGGAATCAGACCAAGTTCATTGGCCTTCTGAAGCTCGGACTTTGCCCAGTCAGAGGCTTCCTTGTAGAAGGCTTCAGTGCCAATAGTAGCAACATTGGAAAAGGGACTGTAGATATAGTATTCTTCTTCTTCGCCTTGACCAACTAGATAGGCGTATCTTACCCGGATATGATAAACATTTGCCTTGATATCGACAATACCATCTACACCGAAATCCATAGGGTCGCATGTAACGTCATCTGTTACATAATTTTCTGGCTCATCCAATTCTTCATCATATGAAAGCGCATTCCCGAAAAGACTCTCACCCATGTCATAGAGCCATTGTCCGTTACCGACCTTCATATCAATCTGATACTCCGCGCCCCACTGTCCATTTTCGACGCCGTATTGTCCCAGTTCCCATATGCTTTGAGGGTTAGTCCACTTAAGCGCAAAATAGGGTCTTCCATCTTCCCATTCCTTGAGCTCTGCTGTCAAGTTCTGAGGGGCGGCCTCAAAGCTATCGCCTGTTGGAAGTAATTCCGCAAATGCGCTCATGCCAGGTATGAACAGCATTGTAAATATTATTACACCGGCAATAATAATTGTAAAAAATTTTGTTTTCATAGTTTTCCTCCTATATATTTTTGTAGGGTTTGTAATTCATGCAGCCGTCAACAGCCCGTGATTACTTGTCCTTCCCTACTTGCTCACGGCATAAACAAAATCACGCCATGGGTGATTTTGGCATTATCAGCTGGAACAGGAAAAATAACAACCCTATTGAAACGATTAGGCACCGCCGCGCTTTGCTCCTTAATTCCCGAAAATATGGAAAACGGGTTCTTTAAGTCCTTTAAAAAGAAAGTATTCCCGTCAAAGACCCCTGTGATAGCGGCAGCTAATTGTATATCATTAATCTTGTGTTTAAGAATGCACGCGGCTCCTTTTTCCGGATACACGACCAGCGTTTTTGTTTCCGCCTCAAAAGCCTTATTTGTCGTAACCAGTGTATACTGCGGCGTAAATATAGCCAGGGGATAAGGAAAAAAGTCAATAATCTGAGAAAAGATCAATTCCTTAAGCAGTTGTTCTTTCGTTTGGTCACCCATATGAACGCTCCTTTCCAGCCTAACTACCAATTATTAATAACTACTAATATTATATTAACTGGCTGACTGTGAGGATAGGTTGAATATGCTTATAATTAGTACGAAAAATCTTATCTTAAAAATGAAAAGAAGCTTAAGCTTTGTATAAACCAAAGCCTAACTTCCTCTTATTACCTTATTAGGTCTATCTATTTTATTATGACATTTTCCGATATACAGACGGTGGAACACCTACCCTCTCTTTAAATAATCTTGCAGAATGTCCGTTATAGTCCATATTGCAGGCAGCAAATACCTGTGCAATGGAAAGGTTGGTATCCAGCAGTTTTTCCTTCAATTTGCTGATTTTATAGTTAATATAATACTCATGCGGCGTTACCCCGGTATGCTCCTTAAACAGCTTGGTGAAATGGGATTTACTGAGACACGCGGCCTTTGCCGTTTCTTTTAAGTTAAACTTATCCAGCCAATGGTTTTCTATATATTCTTTCGCCTTTTCAATTTCATCCTTGCCACGATAAACCCTTCTGTTTATCAAAAATGCCGCAACATATATAACCCGTTTTTCATCATCAAGAATAGGGAAAAGCGTGATGTCCTGGTATACGGCCTCCACATCCAAGTCCTCTATGCCGTAACGCTCTGCAATTCCTTCCAAAGGCACCTTAACATCCGTAAAAAAAACGGTTTGTCCATTAAATGCCCGTTTTAACTCATTAAGCTTACCTGTTGCAATAACATCAGGATCTTTAAATATATTGTATTTCCCAACAATCATATCCGGGCTGATAACATGATATTCAGCCAACATTGCCTTGTTTACCAGCACCGATGTTCCGTCCGGAGCATAAATTTGAATCGGATAGGGGAAGCACTCAATGACCCTAGCAAGCAGTTCTTCTTTTTCAAAGAGCGATTGAAACGACTCAATAATATCGTTTTGCCTGTCTTCCATGTTATTTCCCATTTTTAATCTCCTTTTAATACCTGACATCCTTAGGCTTTTGTCTTTGATACAAAACAGTTAGCTTATTACCTTTAAAATATATTATATCACATATTTCGAAATATTTCCATATTCTGTATAAATTTTCTGTTACTTGAATTCAGTCATATTTTTTCTGTATCTAGAAGGAACAAATTGAAACTGCAAATTAATATTTTTTCTTTCCTTAATTGCCAAGTCTGTAAAGTATTGTTTCCATAATTTCTGTATCATCGTTTCCTTTATGGAAAATTCAATGTCATCAATATTTATGTTTTCTTTAATTTCCCAATTGTTATTAGCATACACAACAACCTTTTTCCTTTTTTCATCATATATTATGAACTTTTCATGTTTATATCTATCCGCAAAATGGTCAGCCAATAAAATGCTTATGTCATTGTCGGGAGAATATTTTGCATACAAAATTCCTCCTATTTCAGAAAACCTGAGTATGCCAAGCACCCTGTGCTCTTCTCTCGCAACTCTTTTATATATCTCATTAATAGGAAGAACTTTTTCATGTGTATAGAAGTTCATGGTGTTTCTGCCATATTTAAATGCAAATATCAAAAAATCCAAAATCAAGTTTTCCTTTTCTGCATCATTTGAAAGATAGCAATAATAAACATGGACATAAGCCTCTTTGGAAATCAGCCTATTGATTGCATCACTTACAATTTCTGCTTTCAAAATATCCGTTTCTACAATTTCCGACTGATATACAATTGACTGCTGATAGTTAGATATTACATATATTCCGGTTGCTTTTCCCTTTTTATAATGGTAGTAAATACATGTCATCAATCCTTCAAACGTGCCGTCGTATAAATAATCCATATTTCCCCTTATCTTGGGGACATTCCTTCAATACTCACCCGCAAAGACTATCCCTTTATTGAAGGTGTGTCCCCCATCCTTAAATTTCAAAAATACTTATTTGTTTTTGAATTTCCTTCATTCTTATTTCGGCTTTTATTTCATCCGGGTCAAGTTTTGTATTGCCGTAGTATTTACCTTTTACAGTAATAAAATATTTAGCCCTTTTCAAAACCGTCCTCATTTTCTTAAGAGAATCATAGGAAATCTGAGCATTTTTCCTTTCTCTGATTATCCTTTGGGCGCTGGTTACCCCAAGTCCCGGTATCCTTAAAAGCTCTTCGTAGGATGCTTTATTGATTTCTATTGGAAATCTGTCTATATTTCTCAATGCGTACATCATTTTCGGGTCGAACTCCAAATCAAGATTTGGCTCAATTTCAGTAAACAATTCTGACGAATTGAAATAATAATAGCGCATGAGCCAGTCTGCCTGATAGAGTCTGTGCTCCCTTAATAGTGGAGGCATGGTACTTACAGCAGGCAAATTCGGTGATGACATAACCGGAATATATGCAGAAAAAAACACCCTTTTCATCCTGAATTTGTCATACAAATTTTGTGATACATTAAGAATTGTTTTATCGCTGTCAGGAGTTGCTCCTATTATCATCTGTGTTGACTGCCCGCCGGGGACAAACCTTGGAGCATTGCTAAAATGGTTTTTATCTTCAATAGCACGAGAAATTTCATTATGTATAAGTGACATGGGCTTTAGAATATTCTCAACCTTTTTTTGAGGTGCTAATATTGATAAGCTTTCTCTTGTGGGAAGTTCTATGTTAACACTTACCCTGTCTGCTAACATGCCTGTTTTTTGAATTAGAAGAGCATTTGCTCCCGGAATAACCTTTACATGGACATAACCCCAAAAATTATACTTATATCTTAAAAGCTCAAGTGCTCTATAAATATTCTCCATGGTATAGTCAGGGCTTTTTTCCACGGCAGAGCTCAAAAACAATCCCTCAATATAATTTCTCCTGTAAAACTGAATAGTTAGCTCTGCCACCTCTTCCGGTGTAAAAGTAGCTCTTTCGATTGGATTTGTTACCCTGTTCAAACAATATTTGCAATCATAAATACAGTCGTTTGTAAGTAAAATCTTAAGAAGTGAAATACATCTGCCATCCGAGGACCAAGCATGGCATATTCCTGCAGCGGAAGCATTTCCTATACCGCCCACTGTGTTGTTTTTTCTTTCTACACCGCTTGAAACACATGATACGTCATACTTTGCCGCATCAGACAAAATTCTTAGTTTTTCAAACAAATTGTCGTCCATAATCTCACCAGGCTTTTAATAATCTTTATAAATTATTATATTACATAGAAAGACAACTGTCAAACATTTGTTCGAATAAAAATAATAAAATAAGTTCCCTGTGCTCCTGCTCATGCTACTCTTTGCTCAATTTGTCAACTCTTCGCCTTCCGTAACTACCTTTAATTTTGGCCTTGTGCTCGTACATTTTCTTATCTGCAATTTTAAATACTTCAAAAATATCTTCATTTCCTGTATAAAAATCATATCCATAGGCAAAAACAATTTTAAAATCATTCTTATTATTATATTCTTCCAATAGTTTAACTAACTTCATAAGTGCAGCTTCAACTTGTTCTTCAGATGAATTAACACATATTACACTAAATTCATCGCCGCCTATTCTATAGGCAGTACCCACATTTTCAAAACTTTCCTGCAAAATTCCAGCTGATCTATATATTATCTCATCACCCATGTCATGCCCTTTACTGTCATTAACTTTTTTAAGATCATTTAAATCCAATACAACAATTCCTGCATTTTTATTTCCTTTATTTAATTGAAGCATCTTATTGGTAAATGCTCTTCGATTTTTTATACCGCTTGTCAAGTCATATTTAAACTGAAGCTCCCTTAAAAAAATATAATACAACATTAATGAAAATGCTACAGTAACCCATATCAAATAATATTTCGGATAATTTATTTGAATTATTATAGCTATTACCGGCAATACAAAAATAGATGATAAAAACTTTATATCATCGCTGTCATAGTCATCATCATTTATGAAAATAGCAATTATCAATAGAATAAAATAAAACATATTTATTGATAATTGAACGAAAAAATAATCACCTCTGTGATATTGCCCTTGAGGGTCTATGTAAAAAATCCAACTTGTCCAATAAGTAGCAATATTAACTATAATATTAACTATTAACGGAATTGCTAAAAAAATATTCTTTGAAAACCTACCACTATCATTCAAACTTAAAGATATATATACAATAGTATTAGTAAGAATAAATGCTAAAACCATAAGGAGCTTGTAAAGTACTATATATTCAGTACTTCTAAGACTTATTAAGTAATATTCAATTATTTCTATTATTAACAAAACTATGGTCAAAAAAGATACAATTATAAAAATCTTTGTTTTGTGTCTATCTATTATGAAATTTCTCTGTGATAAAACAATTGTAAAACCAAGCATTACTATTCCGATAATTTGTGTGGTTATTGAACTGATATACAACAAAACTTACCTCATTCTTTATGTCATCCTAAGTACAAACTTCTTCTCAGGTTAATGATATTATACAAACAAAGTTTAAAAATATCAATTACAATTTGAATTCAGTTATATTTTTCTGTATCTTGCCGGCACAAATTGAAACTGCAAGCTAATATTTCAGCTTTTATTCCATCCATCCGGGTTTTATCAAAAAAATCTTGAATTAA
>Ga0265294_10006817_pt1 | contig 13647 bp, 14 predicted proteins | sample MunlanPumphouse3_FD_192504 | JGI IMG/M metagenome (GOLD analysis project Ga0265294, IMG submission 192504) | Groundwater microbial communities from a municipal landfill in Southern Ontario, Canada - Pumphouse #3 | ecosystem: Environmental > Aquatic > Deep subsurface > Groundwater | place... | reverse complement strand
TTAAATATAATTTAAATATAATTAAAAATAATATGGATAAAATGAAAAAAGCCTTAAGTAAAAATAATAATTTAGCAAAGCTTGGGATAGCAGCCGTTATTATTATTGTCGGCATTATAGCTGGCATGGTTTGGTCTAAGCAACAAACAACTAATCAGCTAAGCGCACCTGAGGCGCTCGCTAAAGCTGAGTCTTTTATTAATACTGAACTTATGCCTAGTGGTAGCCCAGCTAAGGTTCTAGAAATTAGTGAAGAATATGATCTATATAAAATGATAATTGATATTGGTTACGAGGAGCCAGTAGAATCATACATCACTAAGGACGGCGAACTATTCTTTCCAACAGCTTTAGAGATAGAAGCAATAAAACAGGATAACCAAGTTAATGCCGAAGATAATAACAAGGCTACCCCTATTGTTTCTAAGTCAGATAAACCAAAAGTTGAACTATTTGTTATGAGTTACTGTCCCTTCGGCACCCAAATGGAAAAAGGACTATTACCAGTACTTGAACTTTTAGGTAATAAAATTGATTTTACTTTAAATTTCAATGATTATGCTATGCATGATAAAAAAGAAATTGATGAAAACTTGATTCAATATTGTGTTCAAAAAGAACAACCAGAAAAATTAACTGCTTATCTCAGTTGTTTCCTAGAAGCGGGTAATCAAGCTAATTGCTTAAGTAAAAATACCAATGAAAAGAAAATTAAAAATTGTGTGGCTGACACTGATAAAGAATTTAAAATAACCGAAAACTATACTAATAAGGTTGACTGGAAGGGTAGTTTTCCAAGTTTTAATGTACAAAAAGAAACTAATGCTAAATATGGCGTTGGCGGTTCACCTACCTTAGTCATTAACGAAACAACTGTAAGTAGTGGGCGTGATTCCGCTAGTTTGCTAAGAACTATTTGCGCCGCCTTTAACAATGCGCCAGAAGAATGTAATGAACAATTAAATAGCCAATCACCAACAACAGGGTTCGGATTCGACTTTAGCGCTGGCTCAACAGATGCTTCTTGCTTGTAATAAATAAAATAAAAATGAAAAAAAAGAGTCTCAGTAATTTGAGACTCTTTTTTTAAAACATGTTTTCTATTTATAGGTATTTTTCTAAACTACTTTTTAAATCATCCTTGCTCCGCATACCAACAAACTCAGTTATTACTTGTCCTCCCTTAAAAAGCTTCATGTTAGGAATGCTCTGAATTTGATACTGAACTGCTAAATCTTGATTTTCTGGATTCTCAGTGTCAATCTTCACAATCTTAAATTTACCATCAAGAGCATCAGCTAACTCATCTAAGATTGGCGCCATCATGCGACAAGGCATGCACCAAGGTGCCCAAAAATCAACCAAGACTGGCAATTCACTTTTTAAAACCTCTGTTTCAAAGTCTTTTTTTAAAATGTCTAATACTTTACTCATAAATGTATTACAAGCTTAAATGCTTGTGTAATTAATTTAGTTTTTTATTATAACTTATTGTTTAACTAATTCTTTTAAAATAGTTTCAATTTTAATTTTCTTAATCGGTGCAATTTTTTTATCTAAACATGAGTCTAATTCATTACTTAATATCTGAATACTCAGAGAAGAAATAGCTGACTTAAGGGCTTTCATCTGAATTAAAACCAAAAGACAATCTTTTTTATTAGCCATCATTTTCTTAACACCCTCTAATTGTCCAATGATATTATTAATTCTTTGTTCAGGGGTTTTCATATTTATATATTTACCGATATTACTCTCTATTCTAACATACCCTCTGGGGGTGTCAAGTAACTAGAATATTATTCCCAAAATATGAAAAATAATGCCAAAATACCCATGACTAGACCTAGGGCTTGTAAGCGACTAAATGACTCATGATATATAAACACACTTAACAGGACTGCAATAATGGCTGAAAAAAGAGAAAACACTATTGCTCCTCGTCCCAAGCCAGAACCATTTTTTAACGCGACTAACCAAAAAGAATTAGCTGTTAAGTACATTAAAAGGCTAATAGCAGCTAAGTACCAATGTCTACTTAAAGACCAGTTTTTCGCAAAAATATCAGCCAGTGCTTCGAAAAATACTAATTAACTCACAAACACCATCCACTTTGCCATAAGGTTAAAAGTTATTTTTTTACCGCCACAAACCAAAAGTTGTGCCGATCATTTAATGTTTCCTCTATCTGCCAATTAGCTGCCATTAACTCCTTTTTTAGACCGCTTAGAGAAAAAAGGTGATAATATCTTAGTCCTAATTTATTACCATCCTGATCAAGCCAGGGAAAAACCAGGTCTCGCCAGGTTTTAAATTTAAATCTAAAAATACTAGTAACAATACTTTTCAACTTTAACTTATAATAGTATTTGCCAGTCATCTTCCAGGCGCTAATAATTAACTTGGCCTCGGCCGATGATATCATCTGAAAATCTTTTAACAATTTTAGTCTTTCAGCTTCCCCAGGTATATGAATGATAGCGGCTGAGCAAAAAATCCGAGTAAATTTTCTTTCTTTAAGACTAGTGACAGCTTCGAGATTTAAACAGTGAAAATTATACTTAGGGTAATTAGCCTTGGCTATTTTAATTAATCTGTCATTAGCATCAATTCCTAAATAACTATCGGCAGAAATATCAACATAGTCTAATAATCTACCATTACCACAAGCAGCATCTAAGACTTTATCATTACTATTAATTCTTTCTGCTGCCCAAAGAAAATCTGCAGCTGCCATTTTGCTACGAGTAGCATTGAAGTGATCAGCTGTTAAATCATAAGATCGTTTTACAATTTCATTTAATTCTTGTATTTGCTTTTCTTTCATAAATTAATAAGTTCCTAAATATTCATGTTTTACTTTTCTCTTCGGATTTAAACAATTATCGCAGTGTCCACATCTCTTTACATTCTTTTCACCAAAATATTCTAAAATATGTTTCTGACGACAATCAGAGCTATGAGCATAATTTTCCATTTCATTTAATTTATTATAGGCTCGTTCAGACTTTTCCTCTAAGACACTAAAATCTAATGATAGTTTATCAGGATTAACAAATTTTAATATTTTAATTTCAGTTCCTTTAAATGGTGGTCTATATTTAATTAAGTCTTGTTCTGCTAATTTTTTAACAACTCTAACTAATGCCTCTTTCTTTACATGTAAAATAATAGCAAGATCGTCGGCAATAAATTGCCAACCTCTCTCTATTTCAGAGCCAAATTTTATTTTTAACTTTTCAGCCATCTCTCTTTGTGATTTCGCCCGCTTACTTATTCCAGCAAATAAATCATCCCAATCACTACTTAACTTTATAAATGAATTAGTGGTTCGCTCATTTGGTCGAGAAACATAAGCTCCTTTTTCTAAAATCTTAATTGCTGTACCAATCGCCATTTCTGGAGCTGACTCAGCTAACCTTTTGGATAACTCTGAATAGGTTATTAAAATTGAAGAATCTGCCTCTTGATTATATTCATATTCATCTATTAAAAACCGATACACATCTTTAATTAATTCTGGACTAGGATTATCACCAGCAATAAAAAATTCTTGTAAATATCTGTCTGAAGGAGAGTAAAATAAAATACAATAACTATCTTTAGCATCTCTTCCGGCCCTACCAGCTTCCTGATAGTATGCTTCAACGGTTCCAGGAAGATCGTTATGGATAACAAACCGGATATCTTTTTTATTTATCCCCAAGCCAAAAGCATTAGTAGCAACTACAATTTTAACCTCTCCTTTCATAAATCTTTCTTGTACCCATTCACGGCTATTACTATCCATCCCTGCGTGATAGGCTAAAGCTGGGATACCATTATCTGATAAAAATTCTACAATTTCATCAACCTTAGAACGTGTGCCAGCATAAATTATGCCAAAGCCGTCCTCTTGTTCACGAGCCACTGATAAGATATATTCTAATTTCTTGCTATTATTAGTTAGAACTACAGCAAAGTGCAAATTTGGACGCTCAAAGCCACTAATTACTGATTCATAATTATTTAAAGCCAGCTGCCTAATAATATCTTCTCTCACTTCAGGTGTAGCAGTGGCGGTTAAAGCAACAACTATAGGCGATCCACAAAGTTTAATCACTTCTTTTAACCTTAAGTAACTTGGTCTAAAATCATGTCCCCACTGACTAATGCAATGAGCTTCATCAATCGCAAATAATGACACCTTAATAGCTTTTAATTGCTCTAAAAAAAACTTATTATAGAATCTTTCTGGGGCCACATACACTAGACGATAACTTCCATTTGCCACATCTTTCAATCTTGTATTAGTCTCACTTAAAGAAATTGAAGAATTAATAAATGTAGCAGGAATGCCCACAGAAGACAAAGAATCAACCTGATCTTTCATTAAAGCTATTAGTGGCGAGACGACAATGCTTATCCCCTCTAAAATTAGTGCTGGTAATTGAAAAATCATTGACTTACCCCCACCTGTAGGCAAAACTGCTAGGACATTTTTTCCCGCTAAAATAGCATCAATTGCTTTTTCTTGACCAGGACGAAAAGACCCATAATTGAAATGGATCTTTAATAACTCAACTAGTTGTTTCTTCTTTTTATCCATGTTTGTAATTAAGCGCGCCTCTTGTAAATTTCTAAGACATTTTTAAATAAAAAAGCAATAGTCATTGGTCCAATTCCACCTGGAACTGGAGTTAGATACGAAAGATGATCTTTTAAATCTTGAGCATCAGCGTCACCATAAACTCTGTTAGCTTGTTTAGTAATCCCAATATCAATAATTGCTGCTCCTTTCTTTACTTGTTCCTTTTTAATAATTTCTGGCTTACCTAGAGCGCTAATAATTAAGTCAGCCTCCTTGGACTTGTCACTACTAATAATTTTATAGCCTGCAGCTATTAATATTTGCTCTACGCCTTTGCCAAATATTTTTGAATTATAAAAAATACAAGCGCTGCGACCATCTGCTTTATTATCAATTTCTTGTAAACAAGCTTTAATTGATGCAAGTACTGGTGAGATAATATAATCAGGGCAATGTGGATGAAATCCATCAACATCCTTTTCTGGCTTAATACTATTAATTATTTTATCAGTATCAAATTTATCAGGCAGCGGTAACTGCACTAAGATGCCGTCGATTAAGTCATCTTGATTTAAAAACTTAAGCGCTTCAATAATTTCACTTTCTTCAGTCTTTCTATCAAATCTATATAGATGAGTATCGACTCCTAATTTTTTAGCTTCTTTTTCTTTTAAAGAAACATAAAGTTCTGAGTCTTCCCGATCACCAATTAAAACTATAGCTAAGTTAGGCCTATTTTTTTTTAAAGTCACTATTTCTTTAACTATCTTATCTTTAACTTTTTCAGCAATGGCTCGACCATCAATTATTTGATACATAAATTTAGGATTAGTAAACAGGGAAGCGTAAACAAAATTTTTCAACTTTAGTTTTAATAATTTTTAAAGCATCATCATTGTCCTTTGAATCTATAGCCTCATCTATTAGATCGACAATGATGATCATTTCCTCTTCCTTCATACCCCTAGTAGTAATAGCAGCACTCCCTATTCTCAAACCTGAGGGATTCATTGGGGGCTTAGGGTCATTAGGAATGGTAGAACGAGAGACGGAAATACCTACTTTTTCTAAAGTTTGTTCAGCTTCTTTCCCACTCAATCCCCGTGGTGATAAATCTATTACCAAAAGATGGTTATCAGTTCCACCTGAAACAATTTTATAACCTCTTTCTATCAGCAGTTCAGCTAATTTTTGAGCATTTTTTATCACCTGTTGTGAGTAGCTTTTAAATTCTGGTAGTAAAGCCTCTCCAAAAGCTACTGCTTTAGCAGCGGTCATATTATTATGGGGACCACCTTGCATTCCAGGGAAAACAGCCCGATCTATCTGTTTAGCATATTTTTCCTTACACATTATTATTGCCCCTCTAGGACCACGTAAGGTTTTATGGGTAGTGGTGCTAACGACATCAAAAATTGGCACCGGATTCTTTATTTGCTTAGCGGCAATAAGACCGGCTACATGGGCAATGTCAGCAAAACTAATCGCCCCAACCTCAGTAGCAATATCTTGGAATGCCTGCCAATCAATCTCTCGAGAATAGGCACTAAATCCAGCAACAATCATTTTTGGCTTTTCTTTTAAAGCAATTTTCCGAACTTCCTCCATGTTAATCAAACCGGTCTCAGCGTCAACCTCATATTGAATGAAGTCATACAAACGGCCAGAAAAATTAACCTTGTGCCCATGTGAAAGGTGTCCACCATGATCAAGGCGTAAACCCAGGACTTTATCACCAGGCTCTAAGAAAGCCATATAAACAGCTGCATTAGCTGGAGAGCCTGACAATGGCTGAACATTTACATGTTCGGCTTCAAATAATTCTTTAGCCCTAGAAATTGCTAATAATTCTAATTCATCAATATTTTGATTGCCGCCATAATAGCGTTTACCAGGATAACCTTCGCTATATTTATTTCCTAAAACCGAAGCAAGCACAGATCGCACAGCTGATGATGCATAATTTTCTGAAGCTATTAACTCCAGTTCATTTTCTTGGCGACTATCTTCTTGTTTAATAATTTCTTCAATTTCCGGATCTTGTATTGATAATATATTACTATTCATATGCTTAATATTAATTGACAAGCCAAGCTTTGTCAAAATAATAAAAACCTTATATTTTTTTAACTAAATAAGTATTTTTTAATCTATAACCTAATTTTCTATAATATCCTCTTACGCCAATCCCTGAAATTACCGCAATTTTTTTCGCCCCAGTCAAGATACTTAATTCCTCAGCTTTGGCCATTAGAATTTTACCCAAGCCTTGATGTTGTACCTTTTTTTTAGCACCCAAGGGAACTAATTCACCATAGACATGTAATTCGCGAATAAGTGCTGGAGCTATTGGACTTTTATTATCTAAACGTAAACGACAAAAACCATAAAGTATTTGACCATCGATACTATTAGCGCTAATAAAGTGCTCTACTCCTGATGAGGCGGAATAGGAAATTACTTTAATCTTGTATTTTTTAATTTTCTCACTCTTAGCCTCGCGACAGCGAATACAATTACAGGTGACGCCCCTCTGTTTAAGTAATTGTCTTAAATTAGTTATCTTATTACCTGCAACAATAGATTCGGCGGGGATGTCTCTAATTAAACGGATAATTCTCACATATTTAGGAACCAAGGCTTTACAGTTGATTATTAATGTTTGCAAATCTTCGTCAGAGTATGGTTGATACTTACCTTGCTTATACCATTTATATAATAGACTGCCTTTCACTACAACCGTCGGGTAGAACTTTATTTGATCTGGTTGAAATCTCTCATCATCAAACAATTGCTTAAACATGACTAAATCTTTTTTAGTATTTGCACTCGGCAATCCAGGCATTAAGTGATAAGTAACTTTAAAACCATATTTTTTAAGTAATTTAGTTGCCTCAACTATTTCCCTTACTCCATGGCCTCGTTTATTATAGGTCAATATTTCATCATCAATTGCCTGCACCCCAATCTCTACTCTGGTACATCCTAAAGCTCTCATCTCTAACAACTCTCGTTCATTAATATAATCAGGCCTAGTTTCTAAGGTAAGACCAATTATACGATATTTTGTGCTTTCATTCCGTTTTTGCTCTTTAATTAATAATTTTTTCAGACTCTTTAAACTTAATGAATCTTTAATTTCTCTATTAAGCAGCTTAGCTTCAGATCGATAATCATTGGCCGCTTTAAAACAGTTTAAAATATACCAATATTTATATTTTTCTGGTAAATAACTCCAAGTGCCGCCGATGACAATAAGCTCAATTTTGTTTGGATGATGACCATTATCCTCTAAGGCTCTTAAACGATGAAACACTTGAGTATATGGATTATATCCGCAACGAATAGCCCTCATCACCGCTGGTTCATTTGATAGGTAACTTACTGGCACATCGTTTTGACGGGGACAATAGGCACACGTTCCTGGACAGGGGTAAGCTTTAGTTAAAACCGCCACAGGAGCTACTCCTGACATTGTTCTAATACTTCTTTTACGTAATAAGCCTTCAAGACTTAAATTTTCTTTTATTTCCCTTGCTTTAAGTAATTGTTTATAAACTGCAATAATATCAGCGTTTAAAATAGAATCTGTTTTATATTTTTTACAGACAGCTCTTTTTACCACATCTAACTCATCTCTAGTTTTAAGATCATTGCTTTTATTTATTACTTCTTTAATTGCCTCTAACATATAATTAAGTTATACTTATCTATACTATTTCTGATAATTATAATTTTTATTTATGAAAAAATCTTCGTTTTATTTTATTTCCTTATTCACTCTAATACTCTTATTTTTTCCCTTCTTAGGAAAAACAGCTAGTTTAGAAGCTTATAAAAACATTAAACTTGAAGCTAATGAAACTATTTCTGGAAATTTATACGCTATTTCACCAAAAATTGTAATAGATGGTGAGTTAGAGGGTGACTTAATTGCCATATCACAGAATATCGAACTTAATGGAAGGGTTAATGGTGACTTAATAGCTATTGCTGAAAATATCAATATTACTGGTGAAATAAACGGTAATTTACGAGTAGCGGCCAAAAAACTCATCATTAATGGTATTATTGCCAGAAATGTTAATTATCTCAGTCAAGACTTTATTATAGCAGAAAATGGAAAAATAGGCTGGGACCTATTAGGCTTAAGTCAAAATAATTTAATTCTGGGATTGATTCAAGGTGGTGTTGATATATCCTCACAAAAAACTGAACTAAAAGGAAGAATACAAGGCGATTTAAAGCTTCATAATCAAAAAAATGCTTCTTTAAATATCCACCCTAAAGCGATAATTGAAGGAGATCTGTATTATCAGAATAATCTTGAATTAATACGACATAATGAATCCCAAGTGATTGGCTTAAGCTACGAAATAGCTAACAAAACTCTTAATAAACAATCACTCTTTACCTGGTGGCAAATCATTATTTATAAAATAATTAGCGCCTTTATTATTGCTTGTTTGTTAATTAAAATCAAGCGAAATCAATTATTTAAACTCAATGCTCAACTCAAAAATAAAGCCTGGCTAAGCTTACTCTGGGGCCTTGCATTCATAGTATTAACGCCTTTATTAATCGTCCTTTTAACAGCTACAATTGTAGGCATCCCTTTAGCTTTAATAATTATTGGCCTATTTTTAGTAGCTCTATTCCTTAGTCAGGTGATAAGTGCCTTATTTTTAGGTTTAACTCTATTAAAATACATCAAATACAAAAAGAAAAACAATCCCTATTTAGCTGTTCTGATAGGAATAGTTATTATAGCACTGTTAACAAGTATTCCTATTGTCGGTTACTTTATTTATGTTCTAATAAGCTCCTTAGCTATTGGTCTAATATTAATAAATATTAATAAATAATTTTATGTTTAACCCTGAAATTTTTAAAGCTTATGATCTTAGAGGTATTTTTAATCAAGATTTTAGAGCTGACTTTGCCTATAAATTAGGATTAGCTTTTGTCGCCCTTAGAAAAAAGGATGATGATTCAAAAAGCAATAAGCTAAAGATTGTAGTTGCTCGAGATATGCGCTTAAGCTCACTAGAGATAAGCAAGGAATTAATACGAGGCCTTCAGGCTGCTGGTGCTCATGTGCTTGACGCCGGATTATTATCAACTCCAGCCTTCTATTTTGCCGTATCACACAGCCAGGCTGATGGCGGTATCATTGTTTCTGCTTCTCATAATCCAAAAGAGTGGAATGGTTTTAAATTAGTTCGTTCTAAAGCAAAACCTATTAGTGGTGAAACGGGTATTAATTGGCTTAAAGAAAATATCAATCGTGTTAAAGAAACTTTAGAAGAAAAAGACTTTCTAGCTGTCACTAAACTAGAAAATATGGCTGAAGAACAATTTAAACATGATTTACAATACATTAATCCTATTATTAAAGATTTCAAAATAGTAGCTGATGCGGCTAATAGCATGGGTGCACAATATTTAGAACTACTAGAAAAAAATATTCCCGGAGAACTAATTAAAATGAATTTTGAGCTTGATGGAAGTTTTCCTTCCCATGAAGCTGATCCCTTAAAAAAAGAAAATTTACTTACTCTTCAAAAAAAAGTTTTAGAAGAAAGAGCAGATTTAGGAATAGCAACTGATGGTGATGGGGACCGTGTTTTCTTTTTAGATAATTTGGGCAAGATTATTGACCCATCTATTATTCGAGGCTTGCTAGCTAAAATATTTTTAATTGACAAGCCAGGAAGTAAAATTTGCTATGATGTTAGGCCAGGTAAAATAACTAGAGATCTAATTATTAAACATGGTGGTATTCCTATAATTACTAGGGTTGGACACTCTCTAATTAAAGACCAGATGTTAAAAGAAGGAGCTTATTTTGCTGGCGAGTCTTCAGGTCATTTTTTTCTTAATTTAGACATTGGCTGTTTTGAAATGCCCGTAATTATGATTGGTAAGATGCTTGAATTATTTGGTCAACAAAAAACAACGATTTCCGAATTTATTAAACAATATGAAGTGTATTATCACTCTGGTGAAATTAATCGTTCCGTTAATGATAAAGAAAAAGTTTTCCTTATACTAAAAGAACGGTTTAGAGACGCTAAACTTAGCCTCTTAGATGGTGTTAGTGTAGAATATGATAATTACTGGTTTAATGTTCGAGGCTCGAACACAGAGAATAAGGTAAGATTAAATTTGGAAGCCGTTGATTTAAAAACAATGGAAATAAATAGAGATAAAATTATAAAAATAATTGAAAGCTGTTAGTATTCTTTAATCACAAAAATAAGTATTAGAAAAAAGAGCTTAATTAGCTCTTTTTCTTAAAAAAATACTTAAAAAATATAATTAGTGTTTTATTTTATTTAATTTACTTTTACTCATGGTTTTTTAATTCCGTATTCCTATTCTTATTCTTCTCTAAACTAGAAAAAATAATAAATAACATTTCAAGCTGATTAACGAGTGATTTAACAAAAAATTCTTGATCATTATTATCTAAAGAACCTGGTAAAATACAACAAGTTTTTAAATAAAAACCAACCTGATCTGAATAAACAATAGTATGCTCTTCTTTTTTATAATTATCTTTTAAGATATCTTTATTCTCAAACCTTTCGAACTCCACTTTTCGTTTGGCTCTAGTGTATCGTTCATCTCTTAGACTGTATAAAGTATTAGTATCAATTACCCTAAAAATAACCCAATCAACATTAATCGCGCTTAATATTTTTTCTGCAAAATAATTAAATGCTGTTTTAATATCTTTCTTATTCTGAGGATATTTCTTAAAACCTGAAAAGGATTGCTTCATTTCCTCCATTTGTAAATTAACTGAACCGATATATTTAAATGTTTCTTGAAGTCTATCCTCAAGATTTAATTGATAAACACGTAACCGTCTAAGCTCTTTTAAATACAGGGCGTTAACAATATAAGCAGCTATTAATAAAATAAGAGTTATCAAAAAAATGACAAAGCTTTGTGATAGACCAAAAATAGGCCTCCTAATAAATAATGGCACTAAAGCTATGGCAATAAAATTTATAGCCAAGATAATAAAAAAATTTTTACGCCAATCAAATATTTTTTTCATAAATCATATTATATCATTAGTATAGCTTTTTTAAGTTTAAAAAGCCAAAATAATACATTAGCTCTTTTTTTTATTTAAAACTAGTACCGCCAAAAGGGTAGCTATCGGCATCGCCAAACAAAGGCCAATCGCGCCAACAAGAGTCCTTACTATTTCAGTAGCAATACTCTCATGATTAATTACCTGTGAAAAACTAACAAAGGGAGCGCTTTTTACATTAAAAAGTAAAATTAAAGGTAATGATGCGCCGACATAGGCTAAAAACAGGGTGTTAATAATTGCCCCTAAATGCGCCCTGCCAATTGTTATAGCTGATTTAAATAATTTCTTTTGACTTTGAGTAGGATCAGTTAAGATTAATTGCTGGACTGCTTCAACTTGACCAACCGCTATGTCGTCTAAGACACCTAAAGCACCAATAATAATAGCTGATAATAATAAACCCTTAAAATTAATCACCTTTATATTATCACTAATTAAAAAAATTGTTTCTTCGCTCGACATCCCACTTAAACGACTCAGGTTCACAAAAAACCAAGATAATAATAGTGTTAGCAGTAGGGTTATAAAAATGCTAATAACAGAAATATGAGCTTTAGTATTAAAACCTTCAGTGATATAAACCATTGCCAGAAGAACTGATATAGCTAGAATTAATCCCGTTAGGACAGGGTTATAGCCAGCTAAAATTAATGGCGCTAAAACTTTTAAAATCAATAAAAAGCTTACCCCTAAAGCTATAATTGATCTTATGCCAATCTTTTTGCCAACCAAAAGCACTACTAACACAAATAAGGTAAACAAGAAAAATAAAGATCTTTCTCTAACATAATCAACAATATAAACTTGTAATTCACCAGATTCACTATATTCAATACTTAAAAAAACTCTATCACCTTCGGAATATTGATGACCACTTAAAACATCTAATTCACTAATACCATTATAAATAAAAATCTCACCTTTATTTTTACCCCCTAAACTTAAAAGTTCAACTTTTTGTTGTTTGACAATATTGCCATTTTCACGTTCAAAATCTTTTTCCTCTAATATTCTAATCACCCTAGCTTTTACGTATTCAGGCTCCTGTTTTAAAATATTTTGCGCTAAAGTGGTTTGCCCTAAAATAAAACTAAGTAGAAATAAGGTTAAAAAACTAAAAACTTTAATTTTTTTCATTTCCATTTTTATCTATTTAATAACTAACTATTAATATTCTAACACAGAGAGATAATTTGACTAGCTGATAATAAAAAACCCCATCATTGACAATGGGGTTCTCAAATTCCAGTCGATATAAGTTAAATCAACTGAAACCTGATATACTTATCTTTAGTTCCGGGTATCAGATGCCTGGCCTCACCAATAGGTGATCCAACTTTTAGTCTGTATTCAGGCAGTTCTCCAGCTTTTGCTGGATATATATCCAGAATTAGTCTCTTTGTTCCGGGCTTTTTAGTTTTCCCGTATATTAGCCTTATATCGGCGACGATCATTTCGCCAATTTTTTCGCCAATTTCGTAATAGTTAATTGTTACGAAATTATTATATCCAAACTGGTGACCTCGGCGATAGTGCCCTCTAATAAGGGTTTCATTGCCCTCAATAGACATATAATGTTCTGGTACCCAGGTCATATGAATGTCTTTGAAGTTTGGAATACGAACTAAAACATTTTGATAAAAATCTTCGGGTCTTTTCCCGATTTTTAAGTTATATTTTTCATTTTTCATTTTTCTTATTTTTGTTTAACTTACTTTAATTCTCCAAATCACTTTGATAATAAAATAGGCTGGAAAATTAAAACAAGTTAATAAAAAACAATTTTTAAGGTGCAAAACAACTATTGACCATACTACATTTATTTTTATTTGTCAATAGTTCATTTGCTAATATAGAACAAGAGGATATAGAAAGAGCGGTTAAATTAATAAATAATCGACCGCGAAAAAGACTTGGTTATAGAACACCAGCTGAGGTTTTTCATCAAAATTAATTAAGATTTGAA
>Ga0265294_10006815_pt1 | contig 13649 bp, 13 predicted proteins | sample MunlanPumphouse3_FD_192504 | JGI IMG/M metagenome (GOLD analysis project Ga0265294, IMG submission 192504) | Groundwater microbial communities from a municipal landfill in Southern Ontario, Canada - Pumphouse #3 | ecosystem: Environmental > Aquatic > Deep subsurface > Groundwater | place... | reverse complement strand
AAATGTTTTGGTGCATATACATCAGCATTTTTAAAAAGTATCAATTAATTTCCCTCCCAGTCTTTAAATTATTCAGCTTTTTGTTCTTCAATGTTTTCTTTCTGTGTTATTTTTTTTATTCCAATTCCCGTAAAACCGTAAAATAAGGCAAAAATAAACCCAGTATAACAAAGTACTGCCCACGGCAAATAAGAAAGCGTAGGCACACCAAGTGTGGCAGTCATATAAGCTCCAGCCGCTGACCACGGAACTAAAGGTACGACAACTGTGGCCGAATCTTCCAGTGTTCTTGATAAATTAACAGCAGCTAAATTCCTAGCCTTGTATGCATCCTTAAACATTTCACCAGGAATAAGTATAGACAAATAAGAACTGCCGGTAGTAATGGCCATTGTCAAACAAGCTACTACAGTACTAGCAATAAGCCCTCCTGTATTTGTTACAATAGACAACAATTTTTGCAATACTACTTTTAAACAACCGGCTCTGCTCATAATACCGGCAAAACAAAATGCACAAAATACAAGTAATGTAGTAGACATGATACTGGCCATGCCGCCACCATTAATTAAACGTGTTACCGCCCATGCTACAGTTTTTGGATTAAATCCAGGCGCCGTAATCATAGACACATTAAACCCCTTAACCATGCATTTCAAAACATTATCCAATGTAATATTTTGGATAAATATTGCCATTATACCTGCAACCGTTGAAGAACAAAGCATCACTGGAATAGTAGGCATTTTAATAACAGAACCTACTAACACAATAACTACAGGTAATAATAATAACCAACTCCAACTATACATTACATTTAGTGTTGAAAGCATAACCTGCACTGTCTCAGAATCTGGTGCCACACCACCACTTGCGCTAGCTCCTGCCACAGCGTAAACTATAAGTGAAACAATAGTTGCCGGTACTGTAGTCCAAAACATATGGCGTATATGCCCATATAAATCACTTCCTGCTGAAATTGGGGCTAAATTTGTAGTATCTGACAGCGGTGACATTTTATCTCCAAAATAAGATCCTGCAATAACAGCTCCAGCCGTAGCCGGCAAAGAAACATTGAGTCCAGAAGCAATCCCCATTAAAGCTACCCCCATTGTACCAACAGAACCCCAAGATGTTCCTGTAACAATAGAAACTAAAGCCGTTATCAAAAAAGCCGTAACTAATAAATATTGAGGATTTACCATTTGTATACCATAATATATCATCATAGGAATTGTGCCTGAGGCTTTCCAAGTACCAATTAACATCCCGACGGTAATTAGAATTAAAATGGCCGGCATACCTTTAGCTATTTTAATTGAAATCTCGTCAAGCATTTCATCCCATGTAACCCCCACACGCATAGCAACTATGGCCGCAATAATTGCTACAATTATTAGCAATGGTTCTGTCGCCCATCCTTTAATACCCTTTCCATAAAATAAAATTACTAACATAGCAATAATAGGGACTATTGATTCTATAAATGTTGGCTCCCTTTTTAAAATCGTTTTCCTCATACTAATTACTCCCCCCTCATTTATCAATCGTTTAAACACTTTTATCATACATTTATTGATATTTTTTGGGAAATCAAATAATTTTATCAATAAATAAAAAATCCTTATGACATAGATAATTCAATGTTATTATCTTTAGTCATAAGGCACTGTATATTTTTATGAGCATTTTTAATTATATATTTTTAGCATGTTTCTCCAATAACTCTAGAAAACACTTTATTTCCGATGTTATTTCCATTTCCTGTGCATAAAGGAGGTAAACAGGCATTTCAATACCATATTTAAGGGGAAATGCAATTAGCTTTTTTTCCTCCAAATCCTCCTTTATTTTTATAGCAGGCAACAGTCCTATGCCCAAATTTTTCATAACTGCCAACCGTACTGTTTCTGAATCACTGCAAGAAAATTGAGTATCAAGGAGTCCAAAATCTATTTTGTTTTTTAAAGTATCACAATAATCTCCGCCACTGGGATAGGCAATATAAGGATATTCGTAAATATTATCTTTATAATTATGTTCTTCATACATTTTCGGACTTACAACCCAAATTATTTTTTGACTCCATAAAAGTTGCCTTTTTGTATAAAGTGGTTGTGTATCAAGATGAACAAAAGCCAAATCGTATATTTTATCTTGAAAAGTTGCTTTAAGGGTGGTTTCAACCGTCATACAACGGTCGACTTCAATGCTCAAATCAGCATACTTATCATGCATTTTGCGCAAAACATCTATAAGAAAATAATTGATAAACTGTGTAGAAACGCCTATTTTCAACTTTTTCCTTTTTTTCTTAAACCCAGCCATCTTTTCCATACTTTCCTCATATTCAGCAACAATATTTTGGGCATAATTGCAAAAACTTCTGCCCGCTGCCGTAAGATAAACATTTTTACCATCTCTTTGAAAAAGTTGTACACCATATTTTTTTTCTAAAGTTGTAATATGATTACTAATAGCCGGTTGTGTGAAATTAAGGTTTTGTGCAGCCTGTGTAAAATTTTTACATTCTGCAACAATCAAAAATGACTTAAATAGTTGAATATTCATTGCTACCAGCTCTTTTCTTGACAGACCTATTTATGCAGCAAGACTAACAATTAAATTTTATCTTTTGTCATTATAAAAATAATCCTTAGTCCAAACAGCTTTGATTTTGTTGGATATCTTTCATATTATAACAATAAGATTTTAAAATAACAAATTTAAAAGCTCACTTTTCATGCTACCAAATAACACAACATTAGTGGTTATTTCTGCCAAAAAGCATAAAAATGGCTCTATACTAAATACTGGTGTTATAAATCACTTCAACATTTAGTATAGAGCCCAAAATACAGATAGTAATTATTAGACTACCTGTAAGATTAACTTGCATCGGTTTACCCCAAGATTTGACAAAGAACCTAAAAAAGAAGATACCATAAAAGGTATCTTCTTTTTTTATTATTTTAATATTTCACGTACTAACAAATTAATACGTTTACCATCAGCGCGCCCTTTGGTTTTACCCATAACTACCGGCATTATCTTGCCCATATCTTTCAAACTGGTAGCTCCACACTCATTTGCAGCTTCTTGTACCAAAAGCTTTAATTCTTCATCGCTTAATTGTTGAGGTAAATACTTTTGCAAAACTGCAATTTCTTTTTCATTTTGTTCCACAAGCTCCATACGTCCGGCTTTTTTGAATTCTTCAATAGAATCCTGACGCATTTTAACTTCTTTCATCAGTACAACAAGAACCTCGTCATCACTAAGGTCTTTTTTATCATCGATCTCAATTTTCCTGATATTAGAACGAGCCATGCGGATAACTCCAAGAGCCAACTTGCCAGCTTCTCTATCCTTCATTGCTTGTTTCATATCTGCATTTAAAAGATCTTTTATCGACATTGTTACGCCCCCAAATTATCTGGTTTTGCGCTTTCTTGCAGCTTCAGATTTTAGCTTACGTTTAACACTAGGTTTTTCATAATGTTCGCGTTTCCTGACCTCGGAAAGGACCCCGGCTTTTTGGGTTGCGCGTTTAAAACGACGCAATGCGCTGTCTATTGTCTCGCTTTTGCCAACTTTAACTTCTGTCATCTGTTATCCCTCCCTCCACAACCGCTTTAAGGAAGTGTAGTAGTATATTACACCTGGATATTATAACGTATAGCCTCCCAGCCTGTCAATAGATTAGCAAGGCGGCCATCCAAGTGTTTTACCACCTAAAACATGGAAATGTAGGTGATTAACGGACTGGCCGCCATCTACCCCAGTATTAATAACTATACGGAATCCGTCTTCATAAACGCCTAGTTTTTTTACAATTTCTTCCAGTTTATCTTGAATATAAAGCAATAACTCTGAAGGTGCATGCAAAATATTATCTGTATGTTCCTTCGGAATAATAAGTACATGAACCGGTGCACCAGGATTAACGTCTTTAATAACTATAATCTTGTCATCCTCATAAATCTTTTCACTTGGTATCTCGCCTGCCACTATCTTGCAAAATATACAATCTGACATTCTTGTCACCACCTTTGCCTGAAGATTAAATTCGCCAAAAATTCGTGTTTCCCTGCAAAAAACAAAAAAACCTTTTTTCTTAAACTAGTCTGCCAAATAAACCATCTTCATACAATTTTTCTACTATAATATTTTGCACCGTACCACCTAAAGCATTATCACCTTGTGCAAAGGTTCTAATATATTCCGTTGACAAACCTTCCCAGAAACCATTTTTATCTTGATTTTCCATAATTACTGATATAGTCTTGCCTATGAATTTTTCACAAAAACCTTTATGACTTTCTTCTGCCAACAATTCCAACCTTGCCACTCGCTCCTGTTTTATAACTGGAGCGACCTGATTAGGATAACTGGCAGCAGGAGTACCTTTGCGTTCGGAGTAGGGGAAAATATGAATTTTGCTAAAATTACAACGTTTTATATATGCTAAAGATTGCGTAAAATCTTCTTCTGTCTCACCTGGAAACCCTACAATTATATCCGTAGTTATAGCTATATCAGGAAATTTATTTCTTACTTGTTTAAGTATATCCGTGAATTTTTCAGTGTTATAAGGCCGATGCATAGCTGCCAAAATTTTATCAGTACCTGCTTGCAAGGGTAAATGTAAATGCTGACAAATTCTAGTATCCTTTGTCATTAATTCTAAAAAGTCCCTGCTTACTTCCACTGATTCCAAAGAACCTAAGCGCAAACGCACTAGGTCCGGCACTGCCAATGCAGCCTTCACTGCACTTACCAAAGTTGTTTCTTCCCTGCTTTCGTGACCATAAGCGCCTAAGTGTATGCCAATGAGAACCACTTCTTTAAAACCCACCGCAACTAACTTTGTAACTTCTTCGGTAATACTATTTATGCTGCGGGAACGCAAGGGACCTCTAGCATAAGGGATAATACAATAGGTACAAAACTGATTGCACCCTTCTTGGATTTTTAAAAAGGCTCTGGTTTTATTCGTGCCTTCATCGGCATCCATTTCTTCAAATTTACTTCCAATTTCCAATTTTCTCACTGCATCTACCGTATCTACTCTATTTGTACCATAAGCCAGCTCTGTAAGAGTTACTATTTTTTCTCTGTCTTGATTGCCAACAATGAGATCCACACCCATAATGTTCTTAACTTCCTCAGGGAATGTTTGAGGATAGCAACCTGTGACAACCACAAAAGCAGTTGGATTTAGGCGCACAGCTTTATGGATAGTCTTTCTGGATTTGCTTTGTCCCATATTAGTAACCACACAAGTATTTATCAAATAAATATCGGCTTTGGAATTAAAGTCCACTATTTTATAGCCGGCCTGACGAAATAGTTTTTCCATGGAGGCAGTATCTGATTGATTGACCTTACAACCCAAGGTATAAAAAGCTATAGTTTTCATTACTTAACCTCCGAAATCTCCTGTTTCGTATAAAATAGCCGCTACTGTAGCGAGTCCTGCTGTTTCTGTGCGCAAAATTCTTTTGCCCAAGCTAACAGACTGCATGCCTTTAGCTTCTGCCAAAGTAAATTCCTCTTTAGATATTCCACCTTCCGGTCCAATAAGCAAAAGTATTTCCGTTATGTTTTCCTGTGCTTGCAAAAGCTCTCTTAGTCCTCTGCGGTCTTCGACTTCATAAGCCACTATCTTCAACAAAACATCTTGTTTATTAGTTAAAAGTTGCTTAAGTGTCATAGGTAAAGAAACCTGTGGCACTATATCTCGCTTGCTTTGTTTGGCCGCTTCTTCTACAATTTTTTGCCAACGTTCAGTTTTTTTCTTAGCTCTTACTGCATCTAACTTTACTACACAATTATCCATACTTAAAGGAATTATTTCACTAACGCCCATTTCCACTGCTTTTTGCACCACAAAGTCCATTTTATCGCCCTTAGGTAACCCTTGAGCTAAAATTATACGAACAGATGGTTCGTGAGTTGTTAGCAACCTTTCCACCAAACGCACAGAAACAACGGCTTCATTAAGTGCTATGATTTCCATCAGAGCACTTACTTGGTCGTTGCTAACGATTTGTAACTGCTGTCCAACTTGCATGCGCAGTACATTAATAATATGATAAGCATCTTTACCCGTTATTGGCATTTGCTCTGCGAAAGGTATTGGTAAAAAAAATCTGTGCAAAGTTATTCCTCCCTACACATAGTAATAGCTGCCCAACCGCCTTGCATATCTATTTTTACTATTTTCATGCCATTTTTTGCCGCCGCTTGCACAACCTCATCTACCCTAGTATCGATAATTCCACTAGCCAAAAAGACCCCATCGTCTTTTAATTTTTTAGGAATATCTGATAAGAGCATAATAATCACATCAGCAATAATATTGGCAATTATTACATCGGCTTTGCCTTCAGTACCACACAATAAATCTCCATGCTGCACGGAAATTTTATCACTTAAACCATTTAGAGCCACATTTTCCTTGGCAACTTTTACCGCTGTCAAATCTATGTCCACCGCTTTACATGTACCTGCGCCTAAAAGTGCAGCCGCTATAGACAATATCCCACTACCACAGCCAATATCAAATACGGTTGCTCCTGGTGTAACTATTTGTTCTAACTTTTTCATACACATATTGGTTGTATGATGAGTACCAGTACCAAAAGCCATCCCAGGATCAATAACAATGACCTTTTCTTTAGCGCTAGGGCTATATTCTTCCCATGTTGGTTTAATAACTAACCTGTCTCCGACTTTAGTAGTATGAAAAAATTGCTTCCATTCATTAGCCCAATCTTCCTCTTTAAGTTTACGGAATTTTGTCACACCAAAACGACAGTGGCCAATACGGTTTTCTACTTCAGCTATTTTTTCTTCTACCTCAGTAATGTGCTTGGTAAGTTCCTCATCGTCAGGTAAATAGGTAGTAACTGCAACTGACTCAGTATTCTCTTGTCGCGGTATATCACAAAACTCCCAAATATTAGAATCCCGTAAGTGATTTAAGAGCAGTGGGTCATCAATGACAACCCCACCTGCTCTTAAAGAATTAAATATATCGGCAACTGCTTCTACGGCCTCATGTGTTACTTGCACTTTCACTTCAACCCATTGTTTCATCAGCATTTCTCCTGTCTGTTATTTAAACAAGCCGGAAATCTTCTTCAAGAAACCTTTTTCTTCCGGATTAATATCATCTCCGCCTACAGCAGAGAATTTCTCCAAGGCATCTTTTTGTTTTTCGCTAAGTTTTGTAGGAATTACAACTTTAATACGTACCAATTGATCTCCCTTAGCCCCATTTCTAAGGCTAGCAACACCTTTGCCTTTTAAGCGCAAAATTTTCCCAGGTTGCGTACCGGCAGGAACTTTCATAATAACTTGGCCTTCCAAAGTTGGGACTTTTATTTCAGCCCCTAAGCTAGCTTGAACAATATTTATTGGTATCTCACAATGAATAGTAGTGCCATCACGCTCAAAGAATTTATGCGGTTTTACATATAAGTAAACGTACAAATCTCCTTTGCCGCCACCACGAATTCCTGCTTCGCCTTCACCGGAAACTCTTAGTCGTGAACCACTGTCTACACCAGCAGGTATTTTAACGGTCAAAGTTTTATTACGTTTTACGCGACCTGTACCACGACAAGTGTGACATGGTGTTTTAATTATTTTCCCTTTGCCATGACAACGTGGGCAAGGACGTACGTTAACCATTTGTCCAAACATAGTGTTTTGAGTAACACGGACTTCACCTGTCCCGTGACACTCACTACATGTTTCTACCTTGCTCCCAGGTTCAGCACCATTACCATGGCAAGTTTCGCACTCTTCCTCGCGATTTAAGCTAACTTCTTTTTCGCAACCAAAAGCTGCTTCCTCAAATTTTATTTCTAAATCCATACGCAAGTCAGCTCCAGGACGGGGTCCATTGTCAGCCCTGCTTCTCCCACTACGCCCTTGTCCGTTGAAGAACATGTCAAAAATATCATCCATACCTTGCCCGCCAAAGCCGCCAAACCCACCACCAAAAGGATTTCCTTGAGCACCGCCACCACCATTTTGAAAGGCAGCATGACCATATTGATCATAAGAAGCACGCTTTTGTTCATCAGATAAAACACTATAGGCTTCAGAACATTCTTTAAACTTTTCAGCAGCAGCCGGGTTGTCCTTGTTCACATCAGGATGATACTGACGTGCAAGCTTACGATATGCTTTTTTTATTTCATCGGCCGTAGCAGTTTTACCCACTCCTAGCACGTCATAATAGTCTCTCTTATCCAAAATAGCACCATCCCATTTGAAACAATTTTTTCCAAATCAATATCTTTACTAAAATGCAGGAAAAACCGTGGCTTTCATAGCAAAACCATACTAGTTAAGTATAGCCTGCTATAAAAGCACAAGGTTTAGTAAAGCAAATTAGTACATATCTTGATCTTAATTATTTTTTATCTTTTTCATTTACAACTTCTGCATCTACTACATCTTCAGCATCTTTCTTGCTTTCGGCCTCAGTTGCCTCAGCTCCCTTAGCACTTTTTGCAGCCTCGGTTTGTTTGTATAATTCAGCTGACAATTCGTATAAAGGTTTTGTTAAAGCTTCAGTATCAGCTTTAATTTTGTCATTATCTTCGCCCTTCAAAGTTTCCTTCAAAGTTGCCAAAGCATCTTGTACTTTCTTAACTAAATCTTCATGGCCCTTGCCTTCCATATCTTTACAAGTCTTTTCAGCTTGGTAGCATAGGGAATCAGCTTGGTTGCGAACTTCAACGCCTTCTTTGCGTTTCTTATCTGCTTCGGCATTGGCTTCCGCTTCTTTAACCATCTTTTCAACTTCATCTTTATTCAAGCTACCGGAAGAAGTAATGGTGATTTTTTGCTCTTTACCAGTTCCTAGGTCTTTGGCACTAACATTAACAATACCGTTAGCATCAATATCAAAAGCAACCTCTACTTGAGGTACTCCACGAGGGGCAGCTGGGATGCCACCCAATTCAAAGCGTCCAAGTGTTTTATTATCTGCAGCCATCTCGCGTTCACCTTGCAATACATGAATATCAACGGCAGGTTGATTGTCAGCAGCTGTAGAGAATACTTGTTTACGTGAAGTAGGAATAGTAGTGTTACGCTCAATGATTTTTGTAAATACACCGCCCAACGTTTCAATGCCTAAGGACAATGGAGTTACATCAAGAAGCAAAACATCTTTAACATCGCCGGCTAAAACGCCTGCTTGAATAGCTGCGCCAACTGCTACACATTCATCAGGGTTTACACCATGAGCTGGATCTTTACCCAATACCTTTTTAATAGCCTCTTGGACAGCCGGAATTCTAGAAGAACCACCAACAAGTAACACTTTTGCAATATCCTTAGGTTCTAGTTTTGCATCAGCTAATGCTTTTCTCGTAGGTACAACAGTTCTTTCTACCAAATCAGCAGTCATTTCTTCAAATTTTGCACGAGTTAAATCCATATCTAAATGTTGAGGACCATCAGCCCCTGCCGTAATAAACGGTAAGTTGATATTAGTAGTCAACATGTTAGACAATTCTATTTTGGCTTTTTCAGCAGCTTCACGAATACGTTGCATAGCCATCTTATCAGGAGTTAAATCTATGCCGGTATTTTTTTTGAATTCATCAGTCATCCATTTCATAATACGTTCATCAAAGTCATCGCCACCCAAATGAGTATCACCATTGGTAGCTTTTACTTCAAACACGCCGTCACCCATTTCCAAAATAGACACATCAAAAGTGCCTCCGCCTAAATCATAAACAAGGACGATATGATCATCTGTTTTATCAATACCATAAGCAAGGGCTGCGGCTGTAGGCTCATTAATAATACGCAAAACATCTAAGCCTGCAATCTTGCCAGCATCTTTTGTTGCTTGGCGTTGACTATCACTAAAATATGCAGGAACGGTAATAACAGCTTGTGTTACCGTCTCTCCTAAATATTTTTCAGCATCACCTTTCATTTTTTGCAAAATCATAGCAGAAATTTCTTCCGGGGAATATTTTTTGTCATCAATAGCTACTTTAAAATCAGTTCCCATATGACGTTTAATAGAACTTATTGTTCTATCCGGATTAGAAATTGCTTGACGTTTAGCCAATTGACCAACTAAACGTTCTCCACTCTTACTAAAACCTACTACAGACGGAGTCAAACGACCACCCTCCTGTGTGGAAATAACAGTAGGTTCCCCACCTTCCATTACTGCAACAACAGAATTTGTTGTACCTAAATCAATACCAATTATTTTAGACATTTTAAATTCCTCCCAATCATTATGTTTAATTTTAATTTATTTGAAAATCTCGCAACTGCGAGATGATCTGCTAAGCTTTGGTTACGACTCTAACTTTACTATGACGCACTATACGTTCATTAATCTTGTACCCTTTTTCTAAAACCATATCAATAGTGTCTTCAGGTAGCTCCGAATTTTCTGTTCGCATAATAGCCTCATGGAATTCAGGATTAAACTTTTCACCTTGAGACGGTATTTCTACAACATTTAATTCCTTTAAAGCTTGTTCGAACTGCTTATGAATTTTTTCCAAACCAATTCTAATGGTTTCACTGTCAGGCGACTTTTCTATGCTAGCCTCTGCACGTTCAAAATTATCTAAAACCTTTAAGAATTTGTTTACTACACTAACTGTAACAAACCCAGCTAATTGTGTTTGTTCTTCATTATTGCGACGTCGTGAATTGTCAAAATCTGCTTGTAACCGCAATAACTTGTTTTGTAAGTCTTCAATTTTTACATCTCTTTCGTCCACTTGCGGCGGGGCCTCAGCACTTGTTTCTTCTTGAGACTTAGCAGTATCATCAGGGGTTACTGCTTCTTCTGCTACCAATTCCTCTGTAGAAATCTCTTTCTTGACGTCATCATGTTCTTTGTTCTGCACTGTTGTTCCTCCTCGTTTCTTTAGGTCTTTGCTTTATCGAAAACTACCTGCAGATAATTGTGAAGGTAATCCATAACAGATATAACCTTACAATACTCCATTCTAGTAGGTCCCAAAACCGCCATGGTGCCGACTACCTGCCCATTTAAACGGTAAGTAGCTTGAACCATACTACAATCTTGAATACTCGTAAACTTATTTTCACTGCCTATAGTAATGCGCAATCCGGAATCTGTTCCTGCGTTCAACATATCTTTTAATACTTTTTCTTCTTCTAAAACACCTAAAAGGTCTTTTATACGTTCTGCATCTCTAAATTCCGGTTGATTAAATAATTGTTTTGTTCCTCCTAGAAACATTTTCTGTTCTTGTTGTCCGGCACTCATTTGTTGTACAGCCTTAAGCAAAGAGGTAAACAACATTTTGTCACCTGACAAATCTACATATAGCTCTTCTAACATATTTTCCTTAATATCGCTAAGTTTCATTCCATGAAGTTTGTTGCTAATACGCTGGGCTAAATAATCCAACTCTTCTTGTTTCATACCTAGTGGAACTTCAACTAAACAATTATCAATATTACCATCATCAGTAATCAAACAAAGAATCGCTCGATTACGATCAAGTGGCAAAAAGCGCATATACGAAAAACAGCTGCTACTATCTCTATTAGTCAAAACCATAGAAACATTCTTACTCATTCTCGATAAAATTTTGGCTGTAGATTGGAAAATATCATCAATACTGCGAACCCTTTCACGATACCAACCATCTATAAGAGCACGGTCATTATCAGTCAAGGCCCCGGGAGAAATCATCGAATCCACATAGAATCTATAAGCCTGCGCCGAAGGCACACGCCCAGCTGAAGTATGAGGTTGCTCTAAAAATCCTAAGAGCTCCAAGTCACTCATTTCATTGCGAATTGTTGCTGGACTAATTCCCAAATCATATTTGCGCGCAATAGTGCGCGAACCAACCGGTTCAGCTGTAGCAATATAGTCTTCTATGACAATTTGTAGAATTTTCTTTTTTCTATCTGTCAACATTATTGCAACCTCCTTACCGGTTATTGTTAGCACTCTATGGTGAAGAGTGCTAACACCCTGATATAAAGATACTCCTTCTTTGAATGGTTGTCAATACTTTCTAGGGGTTTTTACAAAAATTTTTCAAATACCTGGTTACCAAATTTCATACCAAATTCAGTGAGACTAAAAGAAGTTTCGCCAGCATCAACCTGCAAAAGGCCTTTACTTTGGCACTCTTTAATTTCTTGCTCATAGCGTTTTTTTATATCAACATTAAACCGTTTACAAGCTATTTCCAAATTTATACCTTGACTTGTGCGTAACCCCATGAAAATATACTCCGCCAAAGTATCAGCAGGTGATAATTTTTCTATTAATGGCTCCGCTTCATTTAAATAGCCTTCTATAGTATAAGGATTGGTTTTTCTCTCTTTACCATTAAAAGAGCAAGCTGATACACCGAATCCCAAATAAGGCAAATATTGCCAATACAATAAATTATGTTTGGATTCTTCACCTTCCAGAGCATAGTTAGATATTTCATAACGTCTGTATTGTTGCTGTATTAAATATTTTTCAATAAAATCATACATATCGCCGCTATCATCTTCGCCCGGCAGCAATAATTCCCCTGTCTCAACTTTTTTTTGCAGAGGGGTATCTTCTTCAACTACCAGTCCATAGACCGACAAATGTTTTATTCCCTGTTTTACTATGGTTTCTAACGAATTCGTAACTGATTTAATTGTTTGACCAGGATATCCATAAATTAAGTCTACGCTGATATGAGTAAACTCAGCTGACCTTGCCATTTCTATAGCAGCTAGAGCTTCTCGTGCCGTATGTATACGCCCCATGGCTTTAAGTTCAGAGTCTTGCATAGATTGTATGCCAAAACTAATGCGATTAAACCCCATATGACGATATGCTTGCAAACTTTCTGCAGAAATCGTTCCGGGGTTAGCTTCAATAGTAACCTCTGTTGGTTTTTGCCACAAACCTTTGTTTTTTAAAGCCGCTACTATTTTTTCTATGTATTTTATGGGCAATACGCTGGGAGTACCTCCACCAAAATAAATCGTTGCTTGTGGATTAATATACATATCCGAAATATGTTGGTTAATTTCGCCACAAATTTTATCCGTATATTTTGCCATAGTCTTGTCGCTTTTTTGGGCAAAAGAGGCAAAATCACAATATAGGCATTTTTGCAAGCAAAAAGGGATATGCACATATATCCCTTGAATTTGTTCCCACTTATTCACGGTACAACCTCATTTTTAGATGCTTAAATTATCTCTATTTACTGTCATCCATTTTTAATATAGCCATAAACGCTTCCTGTGGTAACTCAACTGTTCCCACTTGCTTCATACGCTTTTTACCTTCTTTTTGCTTCTCCAGCAATTTATGTTTACGAGAAATATCTCCGCCGTAACACTTAGCCAAGACATCCTTGCGCATAGCACTGACTGTTTCTCTGGCAATAACTTTATTGCCAATGGCAGCCTGTACCGGTATTTCAAACATTTGCCTAGGAATAAGGCTGCGCAATTTTTCCACTAACTGTCGTCCGCGATAGGTTGCTCTTTCTTTATGTACTATAGCCGATAGTGCATCCACCGGTTCACCATTTAAAAGAATATCCACCTTGACCAAATTTGAAGGCCTGTAGCCGTGCAATTCATAATCTAGTGAAGCA
>Ga0265294_10006814_pt1 | contig 13649 bp, 8 predicted proteins | sample MunlanPumphouse3_FD_192504 | JGI IMG/M metagenome (GOLD analysis project Ga0265294, IMG submission 192504) | Groundwater microbial communities from a municipal landfill in Southern Ontario, Canada - Pumphouse #3 | ecosystem: Environmental > Aquatic > Deep subsurface > Groundwater | place... | reverse complement strand
GGACGTATTTGCGACGTCTGACCTTCGACAGTTCAATGCTGCTGTGGCCGAAGGTCTGCATGCTGTCTGTGTGTAAAACATGATCGTGCAGAGGACTAGTGAATGGAAATCAGCGTCCCGTTGTTTCCCGCGGCCATCAGCGCGAACCAGCCCATGTTGTAGTCGCCGTAGGCAACCGGCGGAAGGGGCGCCGTGGTTGAGATCAGGTGATCGCCGCCGGGCAGGCCTTCGCCGACCTTGACCCAGGCCGTACCGTCGTATCGATACAACCGAAGCTGTGTATCGATGGCCCTAAGCTGCGCCTGATCATACCGGAAAGTCAGCGAGACGAAATCGAAAGAAATCTTATCGGCCATCGACACCCTTTCTTTAAAGGCACCGATGAACCAAACGCCGACCGGGCGCAAATGCTGCGGCAATCCGGCCGGAATGTCGTTGCGGGCAGCGTCACAGAAACCGCCTCTGACCATGGCGTTGAAACCGGTTGTAAACGCAAACCCGACGCTGTTGACCATGTCAGGATTTGTTTTCACGTTCAAGTCGCCCAGACAGTAATTTTTGCCCCCCGTGAAAGTCTGAGATGTGCGCGGAAACAGGATACGGCCTTTGTTGGTCGCGTACCACCCGTTGTCACCTTCAGGGCCGTTATTAATCGTATTGTTGACCACAGCGATCAGATTGAGGTTCAGGTCACGCTCAACCCCTTCGCCGTCAGCCACCACCTTCCCGTTATGAATCATACGCAGCACTGTAGTTTCGCTTGTGGGTCTGAAAGTGCCCCAACCTTTGATAGTTGCAATGCCGTTGGATTCGGTTTGCACATAAAGATTGGTGGCCAGGTTGCCATAGTCAGCGGCAAACTCGTTATTCAGGTAGATCGTGCCGCCCCGCATGTTCAGTGTGCCGTTCGCGACTTTCAGATAATCCCGTACATAACCCGAAACATTTTCTGCCACAGTCACCGTGCCGGTGCCGCAGGGTTGAGGAGGATTTGTGGAACAACCGCCGATTGTCATGATCTTGGTTGTAAACCCCGCATTGGCCTCAAACTCGCCGACTCCGCCATTGTATCCGACCAGAAACGACGAATAATCCCAGCGGCATGTTAACGCTCCGCCAAGATGCACAAGTTTACCGTAACTGCCGGACGTATACCCCAAGCGCATGCGAATGGCATCAATGGTCGCGGCGGTGTTGGTAACTGTCCCATACCCGGATGGCCCGTTCTCGCCCACGATGAAGTTTTGGCTGCAGTATATCCGTCCGCTCTCCAGTGTCGCCAGCCCCCGATAGTACTGGCCGATCACGACATCCGTCGAACTGGTCAAGGTTCCGCCATTGAGTTTCAAGTGTGCCGAACCAGCAAAATTCTGATACCCGCACGCGAACTTTAAAGCTTCCGCGTTGACCCCGCTGTTGATCTCCAAGGCTCTCCCGGCCTCGGCCGAAAGCGTAGATGCGTTGATTAGAACCGTATCATTAAGCGTCGGCACCCAGCCGAGCGGGCCGCCGCCATCAGCCATGTACTTATTCCAACGATCTACCGTCTCCCACGGGTTCGCACCCGCCTGGCCGGAATAATACACCTGTGATCCTGAGGTGTTCAGTATGGCCGTCCCGATCAACGCAACGGCCGCCAAGGCCACCTTCACCATTCTGTTTGCCTTCATGTCATTACCCTCTTTCCCTTTCGTTCTGCGTGAATCCCGACTCAGAAAATCGAGATGACCGTTCCTTTCTGTTCCACGGCCATGACCGCGAACCAGCCGATGTTGTAATCGCCGCCAGTCGCCTCCGCGAGCGGCGCGTCGGTGGAAATCCAGCGGGCGCCCTGAGGCTCGCACTCGCCGACCTTGCGCCACGCCTTGCCGTCATGGCGGTAGAGGCGCACGCGGCTGTCGGTCGGTTTGAGCTGTGCGTCGTCAAAGCGGAACGTCAGCGAGACGCCGGCGAAGTCGGCCTTGCGCCACGCGACGGTGTCGCTGCAGGCGCCGATGCACCAGACGCCCAGCGGCCGCAGGTGCGCGGGCGTGCTGAAGGCGGGGATGTCGCGCCGGTCGGGCGCGCAGAAGCCGCCGCGGATGGCGCAGGTCACCGGCGCGGTGAAGCTGAGCGCGGCGCTGTTGACCAGTTCGGGCGCCGGTTTGGAGGAGAGGTCGCCCCAGCAAGCGGTCTCGCCCGGCGCAAAGGCCTGGCGGGTGCGCGGGAAGAGGACGCGCCCCTTGTTGACCGCATACCAGCCGCTGGCGCCGCCGGTCTTCAAGTCGTGGTTGACGACGTCGATCAGGTTGAAGTCCAGATCGCGTTCGACGCCCTCGCCGTCGGCTGTGATCACGCCGTTATGAATCATGCGGATCGACTTTGTCGTGTCGGAGACCGTGAACCGTCCCCAGCCGCGGATGAAGCCGGAGGCGTCGGCGTCCTGGTGCACGACCAGGTTTGTGGGATAGCCGTGGGTTCGCTGCAGACGGATCGTGCCGCCCCTCATCGCGAGGCTGCCGTTGCGGACGCGCAGCAGGCCGTTGACGTCGCCGACCGCGCCCTCGAGCACGGTGACGGTGCCGGTGCCGGGCGGGTGGTCGGGCGTGGTCCGCCCGCCGATGCCCATGGCATAGGTGATGAAACTGGCGCGCGCCACGAACTCGCCGACACCGCCGTTGAAGCCGACCTGAAAAGAGGAGTCCTTGTTGCCCGCCCGGCAGTCGAGCACGCCGCCGTTGTGAATCAGCCGGCCGTAGGTGTTGGTCTCATGGCCCAGGTGCAGCCGCAGGGCCGAGAGCGCGGCCCCGTTGTTGGTCACGATGCCCCGGCCGCAGGGCGCGTAGCCGCCGATGAAGAGATCGGTGCCGGTGGCGAGCGTGCCGCTCTCGAGCGTGGCTAGCGCGGGATAGGCCATGCCGATCACCGTGGTGGTCCGGCTGGTCAGCGAGCCGCCCTCCAGCCGCAGCCAGGCGGTGCCGGGGTAATCGAGCCAGGCGCTCGCGAAACTCATGCACTCGGCGTGGACGCCGGGGCCGATCACCAACGCGCTTCCCTCCTCCGCCGCGAGCGTGGCGGCGTTGATGCGCACGGTGTCGTTGCTGCCCGGCAGGCGGCCGGCGCCGCCGCCGCCCGAATTCTGGTAGCAGAACCAGTCTTCGACGGCGTCCCAGTGGCGGCGGCCGCGGTCCGGGGCGGCGTTGTAGAGTTGCACGGCTTCTTCGGTCGCAGCTCGAGACGGCGCGGGAACCGCGCAGGCCTTGCGTACCGCGGTGTCCGTATCTTCGCGCCCTCCGGCGCTGCGGTCTTGCGCCAGCCGATACGAACTCGGCATGTAGCGCTCGGCCCAGCGGTCGCCGATCTCGCGTGCCGCCTGCATGGCGCCGAACGGGTCTTTGAGCGCGGCGCAGCCCTTGAAGGGCGCAAACAGCCGCTCGGCATCGGGCCCGTCCATGTCGAACGGCACGGGTGACTCGCCGGACCGCGCGCGCACGCCTTCGCCGGACGCGCAGATGCCGATGCCCGCGCCCGAGGTGTGGCTGCCCGGACCCCACTCGCCGGCCTCGTTCACCTGAATGTTACCCTTGAACACAAAGGTCTCGGAGCCCTCGTCATCTGCCGACACGCCGAAGACCGTGCCTAGATCATAAATCTCCAGCTCGCGCGTCAACACGGTGAAACCCGTCGCCCAGTGCGGAACGCGGGCCAGCAGCCGGCCCTGCTCCAGGGAGACCTGCATGCCGGTCTGCACCGTCAATTTAGCCGGTCCCAGCACCGTCAGCTCCACGCCGGTCGACAGCCGGACCACGAGTTCGCCCGACGCCAGCGCCAGCGCGCCCGGCAGGGCCGTCGGGATCTCGGCCCCTTGCGTTTTTTTCTGGCTGACCAGCCGGACGGCCGGCAGCTCGTCGACCTGCACGGCGTCGGGGCCGAATGCGAGTCCGTCGCAGACAATACGTTCGCCCAACAGCGCCGCCGTACCGACCATGCTGGCCAGCGCCAGCAGCGAGGCGGCCAGCGCGTACCAATGGGACGGCAGGCGGAAAAAGGTTCCCACCCGTTGGCGCATGGCGCGGCCGCGCGACACCTCCAGCACATGCGCCACCCGCTCGGACACATCGTCGGCCATCACCGCGCGCCGCGTGGCGACGCTCAGCAGGCGCGGCCACGTGCGCATGCGTCCGCCCTCCGCTTCCAGAAAGGCGCGGCAGGCTGGACACTGCTCGACATGCGCCAGCACCTCGCGCTCGTCCTTTGCGCTCAGGCTCTGGTCCAGCAGGTCGTAACAGGCAAGTTGGCACGCTTCGCAAGTCATAAGGGTCGCTCTATTCAGTCAGTTGCCGATCGCGCCGCAAAGGTTCGATCAGTGGGGAAACTTTTTTAAGGGCGCAGTTCCTCCGGCAGCAGCTCGCGCAGCTTGAGGGTGGCGCTGAACAGACGGGACTTCACGGTGCCCGGGCTGATCTTCAGGGTCTCGGCCACCTCCGCGATGCTCATCTCGCCATAGTATCGGAGCAGCACTACGGCCTGGAGCGGTTCGGAGAGCTGGCGGACGGCGGCCGCCAGACCGTCGGCGGCGGCGGCGGCGTCCAGCCCGCTGCCCACCGCCGGTCCGTCGGCCGGCATGTCGGGCAGGGTGTCGGTGTAGACCAACGGATGGCGCGAGCGTTTGCGCCACACCGCGCGGTTCAGATTGAACAGGATGCCGTAAAGCCAAGAGAAAAACGAGGACTCCTCGCGGAAGGAATGAATCGCGCGCACGGCGTGCTGCAGGGTGTCGATCATCAGGTCCTGAGCATCTGTCGCGTTACCGCACAGCAGCGTGGCGGCGGCGAGTAAACGCGGTCCGTACCGTTCGACAAAATGCCGAACAGTCTCCTCATCGCCACCCTGTTTCAGGCGATGGACCAGCTCGTTGGGGGCTCGCGGGGCCTTCATGCCATGACTCTCTACCAAGTATGTAGCCGATGCAACGCAAAAGGTTCGCTTACAGTGAAACTTTTTTACCTGATGCGAAAAGAGAGAGCGAGCTTATTATTGGAGCCCCCTCGCAGGGGCGCATCCCCGATTCACTTGCCGTTGAGGTTTATGGTTTCGGGTTTCCAGTTCCGGTCACGCATCCTTCTTGCTTCTGTCTCTCAACCGATCAGGTCTTGCAGCCGGTAGGGCGGTCTCGCCGAGACCGCCGCAGAGGCAGGCCGCGATCACGCGTTTCCAGTGAAAAAGATACGCAAGACTGGGGGCGCGGACGGCCCCGTCCGCGGGAAAGGCTGGCAACCGGTTCAACCTTCGGCGTTTCGAGTTGGCGAGAAACGGACGGGCGTTCGTCCCGGCGGCGGTCTCGGCGAGACCGCCCTACCGGTTTCGCGTCTCGCGTTCGCGTTCCATGCGCCTGAGCCGGTCGCCGGTTACGCCACCTCCTTACTCCCTCTCTCCCATCGCCAGATAGGCGTCGAGGCGTCCGGCCACCGACGGACACTTGGACGGGCTGAGGGCAGCGCGCATGTCGCGCAAGGCCGCGCCGACGGCGTCGCGCAGGTCGGGCGCGAAGCTCTGCCAGGCCTGGCAGGGCGCGATCAGGCGCAGGGCGTTGTATTCGCTAACCTGCGCGTAGGCGATCACCGTCTGTGTCAGCCACGCCAGCCCGCGCTCGGTCCAAAGCTGCGCGTTGTTGCGGATCAGCGGCAGATAGAGCGCGCGGCTGATGCCCGGGTGGCTGAGCGAGAAGGAGGGGCGGCGCTCTTCGGCGGCAACGGCGTCGAACACATCGGGGCGGGGCGACTGCCCGACGACCTGAAGGTAGCCGAGATAACCGCCCGGGGTCTGGCGCAGGCGTTCGCCTTCGCGGGCCAGAATGGCGTGGCGGTCACCGTGCCGGCTCTGCCAGATCGCGGTGAGCGTGTTGAGGCGGTCGGTGATGTTGACCGCGCCGGCCAGCATCTCTTCAAGCGCGAGATGCGCGCCGACGGTTCCTGAGGCGGACAGCAGGTTCAGCAAGGCGTTCTTGAGGGAGCGCCGCTCGATGGCGGCGGGCAGGTCGAGCGTGGCGGGGCGGCCTTCCAACGTATGCAGTGCGTTGAAGACCGCCGTCTCACCGCCGCCCGAGAGCACGGCGCGCAGCAGGCGTTGGCGCAGCGTGAAGCTCTCACGAACATAGGGCAGCAGCGCGCGGTCGAGCGGCAGCTCGTCAATTTTCAGCAGGTAGCCGCGGATGCCGTCCGGCAGCAGCGTGTTGAGCAATAGGTGCCGATAGAGGTCCAGCCACGGTTCGGAGGCGGTGGCGAGCGGATCGGCCAGCAGGCGGCGCCGCTCAAGGTCGGTCAGTCGGCGCATGGCCTCCACGCGGTTAAAGAGGTTGCTGTCGCCACGGACCTGGCGCACGAGCTGCTGCGGGGTCGCGGAGAGATCGGTGCAGGTGCCGTAGAAGCCGGCGTCGCGGTTGAGCGAGAGAAAGGCCGGTTCGTCGAGGTCCGCGAGCACGATCTCGGCTTCGGGCGTGTCGAAGCGGACGGTCTGCACCGACCCTGGAATGTCGTTCCCCCGGGCGTCGACAGCCGCAAAGGAGAAGGGCAGCGTGAAGACACCGCCCCGGCCGGTGCGCGTCTGCGCGAGGTGCAGGTGCAGTTCGCGGCGTTCGGCGTCGTAGTCGTAACGCGCCGTGACCTGTGGGTAGCCTGCGCTGAAGAGCCACTCGCGGCTGAAGGCGTCGAGGGATTCGCCCGACACCTCTTCGAAGCAGGCCAGGAATTGCGCGGTGTTGGCGTTGCCGCCGTCGTGGCGCGAGAAGTAGAGACGTGCGGCCGCGTCGTAGACGTGCGTGCCGAGGAGCTGGCGCAGCATGTTCAGCACTTCGGGCGCTTTGACATAGGTCACGCCGTCGACCAGCTCGTCGGGGTCGTTGAACCCGTCGCGCACGATCTGCCCGAACGCGCCGGTGTCTTCCATCGCCAGCGGGCCTCCGCCCGGCTCGCGGATGGCGTCGGCCTCGCGCAGGCGCATGAAGGCCGGGTTGAAGACCGAGGCGGTGAAATGCCGCTCGATGTCGACGGTGTAGGCTTCGTTGAGCCACATGTCGAAGGGCGATTCCATGGTGACGCCGCTGCCGCAATGGTTGTGTTCGTACTCGTGGACGATCACGCCGTGGGCGTAGATCAGGCGCGCGTCGACGGTGTCTTTGTCGATCAGCGCCGCCTCGGTGATGATCGTGGTGTTGCCGACATTCTCCATGCCGCCGTAGTTGGACTTCTCCATGCAGAGGGTGCGGTAGGTCTCAAAGGGATAGACATAGCCCGTGGCGGCGTGTTGCCAGAGGATGCTGCGCTTGAGGATCTCCATCGGGATGCGGGCGCTGTCGCGCTTGCCGTGCGGTACGAGGTACTCCAGCGCGATGCGGCGTCCGTCGGGATAGCGGACCTCGTCGGCCAGCACCTCCCAGGTGCCGGCGCAGGCCAGAAAGAGGTAGGGGGCCATCGGCACGCGGTTGACGTAGGTGATGACCTTGCGCGCGGGGTTGCCGGGCACGGGCGAGGGGCGTCCGTCGGGGTGGGCGTCGCGGTCGACATCGCCGTTAGAGATCAGGTGGGTGTAGCGCGCGTCGCCTTCCAGCGTGGTGCGGAAGGTGCACTTGGCGGTGCAGTCGTCGATCACGGGGAAGATGCGCTGAAACCCCCACTGCTGGCACTGCGAGATATACTGCTGCGGTGCGAAGGGGGGGGTGGTGTCGCGGTAGATCCCTTCCAGGCGGGAATCTGAGGGGCGGCAGCGGCAGCGCACGGACACGCGGACGGTCTCGCCGGGCGCGACGGGAGCGGGCAGCTCGATGAGCAGCTTGCGGCGCGGCGGGTCCGGCATGAACCGCAAGGGCGCGGCGCTGGACGCATCGGCGGCGGGCAGCGCGACCTCGGTCACTTCAAGGTCGCAGGCGTCGAGTTCCAACGTGCGCAGCGGATGGCGCGCGGTCATGGTCAGCGTGCCGGCGCTGTCGACGTGGCTCTCGAAAAACGAGAGGCGGAGGTCGATGTGGGTGAGCTGGACAGGGGGCAGACGGAAATCGGATCGTGCGTAGAGATAAGACATGGCGGAAAGGGGGTTCAGTGTTGGAAAAGCAGGAGGAGCACGGCCATGACCGGCAGGCACAGAAGCGTGCTGAGCGCCACGGCCGAGCCGGCCAGCTCCTTGTCAGCGCCCATCTGGTCGGCCATGACGTACGAGGTGACCGCGCAGGGGCTGGCCAAGAAAAGCAGCGCGACCACCAGCAGCTCGCCGCTGAAGCCGGCGGCGCGCGCGGCCGCGTAGCCGATGGCGGGCATGCCCAGCAGCTTGAGCGCGGTGCCGGCCAGCGCGGGGCCGAAGCTGGCGCGCATCCGCGCCGGCGTCAGGCTCGCCCCCAGCGCCAGCAGCGCGCAGGGCAGGGCAGCCTGCCCCAAGGCGTTCAGGGCGTTGAAAAGGCCTTGCGGGAGACGCGTTCCGCTCTTGAGGGCCAGAATGCCCAGCAGGCAGCCGATGATCAGCGGATTGCGCAGCACCGCGAGCGCGGTGCGCAGGCGGGCGCGGCGGCCGGCCGCGCCGGATGCCGGGTCGGCGGTGAGGATCAGCACCGCCCAGACGTTGTAGAAGGGGATGGCCGGCGCGAGCGCGAAGGTGGCGACCGCCGCCGCGCGGCTGTGCGCGCCAAAGGCATAGAGGATCACCGGCAGGGCGGTGTAGGCGAGGTTGCCGCGCATCGCGGCCTGCATCAGCGCGCGCGCGGAGCGGCCCGGCAGCCGCATGGCGCGTGCCGCCAGCCACGCGGCGATCGTCACCGCGATCGAGCAGGCGCAGAGCAGCAGCCCCACGCGCAGGCCGTCGCCGCCAGCCGCGCGCGGGGCCTGGAGGATCGTGCAGAACAGCAGCGTGGGCAATAGCAGCCAGAAGCCCAGACGGTTGAGCTGCGTGAAAAAGAGGTCAGGCAGAAAACGGAACTGTCGCAGAGCCGCGCCGAGCAGCATCAGCAGACAGACCGGAAGGATGGAGCTCAGGACCGCGGCGCTCATGACCTCACTTGCCGAGCAGGCCGCGCAACGACTGCAGACCCTGCCGCAGGGCTTGGGCGCCTTCGTCGTTGTTGCCGGCGGCGGCCTCTTTCTCGGCCTCGGCCTGCGCTTCCTGCAGGGCTTTGAGCGCCTCGGGCGGCAGCGTCATGCCTTGGGGCTGGCCGCCCGGCGCCTGGCCTGCCGCGGCCGGGGCCTGCATGCCGCCGAAGAGACCGCCGCCCATCATGACCTCCTGCATGTCCTTGGCCTTGGTGTAATCCTTGGGGATGGTGAAGAGCGCGGCCGGCTGCGCGCCGAAGCGGTAATTCTTGAAGAGGATCACCGAGTTCACGTTCATCGGTTCGGCGCCCTGCTCTGTCTTGATCTGGGCGTTGGCGGTCATTTTGACCGGCATGTTCTTCTGCGCCGGCGAAAAGAGGATGTCCAGCACCTGCGTGCCCTGGTCCGGGATCTTGACCGTCATGCGGCGCTTCTTGCAGGTCACGCCCTCGAAGACCTCGCCGCCGACATCTTTGAGCGTGTAATCGAGATCGCCGGACGCCATCTCGTCGGCGGGTGTCACGCAATACTTCTTTTTGTCGGGGAAGAGTGTGTAGCCTACCATCTTACCGTTCTCGGTGAGCTGCAGCGCCACCATCTTCATGTTCATAAAGGGGACGGTCATCTCGGTGCGCGTCTTGCCGATGTCGTGGTAAACGGTGCTGGCCATGGTCATGCCCATGGCCTGGACCTCCATGTCGGCGGCGTAGCGCTGCTGCAGGCCCAGCTCCTTCTCGAACTTCATCCAGATCTGCTGCGGGTCGGCGCCCTTCTGGCGCAGGCCCTGTGCGGGTGCGGAACGGGCTGCGGTAAGCATCAGGGCGGCGGCGAAGGCCAGCCGGGTCAAAACGCATGTCGTCTTCATGTGCGCTCCTTCATCAGGTGGTGGCGGCTTTTAGCTTTTGCTAGTCGCCGATGAAGGTCAGTATACCGTCTGGCCGAGAGGGACGCAAGCGCCGCAACGCGCGGCCGCAGGGCCGCGGGCGCATGGCAGTTCTGTTGGGGATATTCTTCTCGTAATCCTAATCGTAATCTTAATCGTAATCTTAATCTTAATCCCCCAACTGCCGGTTGCCGGCCTCATATTCGGTCCGTTTCTCATGAATACGATCAGAGGAGGTGCTGCGGATCAAGCCCACCAGCATCGAGACGATAGGCACCCACATCTCTTTGCCCTGCTCCGCACAGGCCAGCCTCTTCTTGGAAGTGTTTCCAAGAGGTCTCCAGCCCAAACCACAAATCGGATCGCCTCCTGATAGACGGTCAGCTTCTCATGAGCGAAATGCGCTTTCAGGGATGCAGGTTACTCTGGCGGTAGCCTTCAACTCAGATCAATATTACGATTAGGATTACGATTAGGATTGGGAGTCATCGGCACCAACAGAACTGCCATGCGCCCCAGGGCCGCATCCCCGTTTCACTTGCGTGGCACTCGAACGCCGAGACGCGAAACCGGTAGGGCGGTCTCGCCGAGACCGCCGCCGGGGTGAAAGCCCGCTCGTTTCTCGCCAACCCGCAACGCCGAAGGGTGATCCCGTTACCAGCCTTTCCCGCGGACGGGGCCGTCCGCGCCCCCAGTCAGGCGTCGAAAGCGGCTTCGCCGTGCCAGGCCTCGGCGGCGGGGGGGGTGAGCTGGCCGGCGGCGATGCGCTGGCGCACGGCCTCGAAGAGCAGGATGGTGGTGGCCGAGGCCACGTTGAGCGAGTCGGCCAGACCGAACATCGGGATGCGCACGCGCAGGTCGGCGGCGTTCATCCACTGCTCGGTGAGGCCGTACTGCTCGGTGCCGACCGCGATCGCGACGTTGCCGGTGAGCGGCACGGTGCAGTGCAGATGCTCGGTGTGCGGCGTGGTGGCGAGGATGCAGAAGCCGCGCGCGCGCAAGAAGGCGAGCGCCTCGCCGCTGGTGGCCTCGACAACCGGCACCGAAAAGAGCGTGCCGGTGGAGGCGCGCACGACGTTGGGATTATGGATGTCGGTGCAGCGGTCGCAGACGATCACGGCATGCACGCCCGCGGCGTCGGCGGAGCGCAGGATGGTGCCGAGGTTGCCGGGCTTTTCGATCGCTTCGGCAACCACGACCAGCGCATGGTCAGGCAGGCGCACGTCGGCCAGCGTGCGGCTCAGATGCGGGCCCACCATCAGCAGGCCGTCCGGACGCTCGCGGTAGGCGAGTTTGCCGAAGACCGGCGCGGAGCAGGCGTAGAGTTCCGCGCCGAGCGCGCGGCAGTGCTGCACGAGGGCAGGCTCGTTGAGATGCTTGAGCCACAGCTCTTCGCAGTAGAAGAGCATCTGCGGCCGATAGCCGTTGTCGAGCGCGCGGCGGCATTCGCGGTAGCCCTCGACCAGCATCTGGCCGGCCTCGTCGCGATGCGAACGCTGGCGCAGCCGGATGGCGTGCTTGACCTTGGGATTGGCCAGCGAAGTGATGTTCAGTTCCGTCATACCGCGTGAAACGTAGCAAAAATCGGATGCGGAGAAAATGCGGAAGTGGGGGTTGCGGATTGCCGCCGGTTCGTGGAGGGTGGTAAGATGATGCGGCATGCGGAACAGCACAGAGACGGCCGGAACGGCCGATTACACGCCGGGACGGGCCGCGCGCTTCTACGTGCCGCTGGTGATCCAGGCGGTCTCGCAGAGCCTGACCTATCCGCTGGTCGCGGCGATCGTGTCGCACGGCGCGAACGGCGTCGTCGACCTCGCGGCCTTCGCGCAGGGCCAGGCGGTCATGTTTGTCATCATCGCGTTCGGCGGCGGACTGTTGACCACCGGCATGGTCTTCGGCCGCGACCGCGAGGGTTTTTTGGCCTTCCGCCGCTTGAACCGGATGCTCTGCGCGGCCTTGGTCGCCGTGCAGGTTCTGGTCTGTTTCCCGCCCTTCGACGGGATCGTGTTCCGGCAGGTTCTCGGCCTGGCCGCCCCGCTCGATACGGTGGCCAGAGAGGTGCTGATGCTGAGCATCCCGATGCAGATTCTGGTCTTTATCCGCAACGTGCCGCTGGTCGCGCTCTACAACGCGCGCGCCAGCATGGCCGTGAATCTCGCGACGCTCTTCCGCATCGGCCTGACGGTCCTGCTGGTGCCGCTCTTCCTGCGGCTGGGCTGGACCGGCCACCGCATGGGCGTGCTGGCGATCACGGCGCCGATCGGCGTGGAAACGGTGCTGGCTTTTCTCCTCGCACGGCCGCTGGTGCGCGCCCTGAAGCCTGCGGAACAGCACACGGCCGGCGTCAAGGAGCAGTTTCTTTTCAACACGCCGCTCTCGTTCGGCGGCGTTCTGCTGGCGATCTCCGGCTTCCTGGTCGGGGCCTTTATCTCGCGGGCGGCAGATCCCGCGCGCATGCTGCCGATCCACTATGTGACCATGGGCGTGGTCAATCCGGTCGGCTTCGCCGCGCTGCGCATGCAGGCCGTCGTGCTCTCGTTCCCGCCGCGCGACCGCCGCGACCGCGCGATCTTCTGGTTCGGCCTGACGGCGGGCGCGGTGCTGTCGCTCTTTCCCTTCGTGGGGCAGATCCCGGAAGTGGCCGATTGGTACTTCGGCAGCGTGCAGAACCTGCCTTCCTGCGACATCCCGCTGGCCAAGCGCGCGATGCTGCTGGTGACGGTCCTGCCGATCCTGCAGTCGATGCGCGGCCATGCGGAGGGGCTGGCCGCCTGGCGCAAACGCCCGAACGCGATTCTGGCCGGGCAGGCGATGTTTCTGGCCTCGCTGGTCTGCACACTGTTTGTCGGGATGAATGTCGGCGTGCCCGGCTATCTGATGGGCGTGGGCGCGATTCTGGTGGCGGTGCTGATGACGCTGGTGACCATCCGCATGGGCCTGGTGTGGGCGGACATGGAGGATGCGTTCGGACGCCCGCCGCGCGAGGTCGGCGGCACGGAGGGTTAGCGCAGCATGAAAACGGAGGCGACATGCGCATTCTGATCACGGGCGGGACCGGCTTCCTTGGACGCGCGCTCTGCCGCGCGCTGCTGGACGGCGGGCATGCGCTCACGGTGCTCAGCCGGCGGCCGGACAGCGTGCGCCGCCTTTGCGGCGCGGCGGTGACGCCGCTCGCCGCGCTTGAGGCGTGGCCGTCCGAGCCGTTCGACGCGGTCGTGAATCTGGCGGGTGCGCCGATCGCCGACCGCCGCTGGAGCGCCGCGCGCCGGGCGGTGCTGCGCGCGAGCCGCGTCGAGGCGACCGAACGGCTTGTGGCGGCGTGCGCCCGCGCCGGGCATCCGCCCGCCGTGCTGCTCAGCGCGTCGGCGGTCGGGTTCTACGGCGACCGCGGCGACGCCTGGCTGGACGAGGACGAGCCTGCGGCGGACGATTTTCTGGGCGGGCTTTGCCGCGACTGGGAGGCCGCCGCGCAGGCTGCGGGCGCGCTCGGCACGCGCGTTTGCCTGCTTCGCACCGGGCTGGTGCTGCACCCGTCGGGCGGCCTGCTGCGCATGCTGCTGCCTGCGTTTCGGCTGGGTCTCGGTGCTCGGCTCGGCAACGGGCGCCACTGGCAGAGCTGGATTCACCTTGAGGACTGGCTGGGACTGACGCTGCGCCTGCTGGCAGACGGACGGGCGGAAGGGGCGTTCAATCTGACCGCACCGGAGCCGGTC
>Ga0265294_10006813_pt1 | contig 13650 bp, 13 predicted proteins | sample MunlanPumphouse3_FD_192504 | JGI IMG/M metagenome (GOLD analysis project Ga0265294, IMG submission 192504) | Groundwater microbial communities from a municipal landfill in Southern Ontario, Canada - Pumphouse #3 | ecosystem: Environmental > Aquatic > Deep subsurface > Groundwater | place... | reverse complement strand
CTCTTGGTGTTCATTCTCGTTTTCCGACAGCGGAGCACCCGTATCATGTTCAAACATGCTTAATAATATTAACAATCGCTTTCTTTTATTTCAACACAATTTTATATTTATATAAGGAAAATAATCTGTGTAAAGCAAAAATGCTTGACAGAGTAATAAGCAAGACTTATGATACCTTCGAACATAAGGAGGAAATGTTTATGGCAGTTAAAATTAGATTAACAAGAATTGGTCGCCACAAAGATCCCTTCTTCCGCATCGTAGCAGCTGATTCGCGCTACGCAGCAGACGGAAGAATTATTGAGCAAATCGGTTTTTTCGATCCTTCCAAAGGAATTGAGAATGTTGTAATTGATGAAGCGTTAGCTCTTAAATGGTTGTCTCAAGGTGCAACTCCATCTGATTCTGTTAAGGCAATGCTCACCAGCAAAGGCTTGATTGCGAAATACGCAGAAAGCAAAAAAGTCGGAAAGAAAGTCAAATAATGAATTACGAAAAAGCAATTCATGCGATTATTGATCCAATCGTTGAAGAACCTGATTTGATTTTTATTAAGACTAATGAATCGGAAGACGAAAAAGATTTATCAATTATCATCGCTACCGAAAAAAATGATATCGCTCGTTTAATTGGCAGACACGGAACAGTCGCAAATGCTATTCGCGAAGTGATCTCTGTCGCTGGCAAAGTAGACAATAGAAGAGTTCATATCAAATTTGAATCATTTAACGAAGAGAAAGAGGCGTAATCCTCTTTTTTGAAGTATCTATGGAATACTTGGATTTAGGCATTATTATCGGGAGTTTCTCCCTTGATGGAACATTAAAGCTAAAATCTTTAACTAATCATCCCGAAAAACGTTACCAGAAAGGTAAGAAAGTTTTTCTATTTAATGCAAAAACCAATGAGATGGCTCAATTAAGTGTTATTTCTTATCGAATGAGTGGGCAATTTGATTTAGTAAAAATCGCTGGAATTGACACTAAAGAAAAAGCTGATGAATTAAGAGGATGCCTTTTAAAAGTTGAAAAAGATATCAAAGACTTAGAAGAAGGCCACTATTTCTTTAGCGACTTAGTAGGTTGTCAAATTATAGATGAGAATGAAAATATCTTGGGAGTTGTTTCTCAAGTTGAAGAGTTCCCATCGGCAATCACTTTACGCGTTAGAAGAAGCGGTGAAAAAGATTTCTTTGTCCCATTTCTTAATGAATTTATAACCAAAGTAGATATTTCAAATAAGAAGATTTTTATCCAGGTCATAGAGGGAATGTTATGAGAATTACAATTTTAACTTTATTCCCTCAAATGTTTGATGGTTTTTTAACAAATTCAATTATCAAAAGAGCGATTGCTAAAGAGGCGGTTGAACTAAATATTATCGATATTAGAACCTTCACAAATGACAAATATGGCCGCGTTGATAGCGCACCTGTCGGAGGTGGAGCTGGTTTGATAATGAAGTGTCAGCCTATTATTGATTGTCTTAAAAGCATTATAAAACCAAACAGCCATGTTGTTTTGCTTTCGCCTCGTGGAAAAGCCTTAAACCAATCAAAAGTTCGTTATTTTTCAAAAAATAAAGAAGATTTGATTATTATTTGCGGTCACTATGAAGGAATTGATGAGAGAGTAAATCAATATGTCGATGAGTTGATCTCAATCGGAGATTTTATTCTCACTGGCGGAGAGATTGGAGCGATGGTTTTAAGCGATGCAATCATTAGATTACTCGATGGCGTTATTGCCAGTGATTCGATTGTCGAAGAGTCTTTTGAAAATGATTTATTAGAGTATCCTCAATATACTGAACCCTTTGATTTCCAAGGTATTAAAATTCCCGATATCTTGTATTCTGGTAATCACCAAGCAATCGGCAAATGGCGAAGAAAACAAAGTCTATTATTAACTAAAAAATATCGCCCTGATTTATTCAAGAACGTTACTCTTTCAAAACTTGATATGCAGCTTCTCGACGAACAAGAAACTCCGAAATGGGAGTTAGATGCCATCGAAAAGGGTCATAAGTTTATTAAATAAAAAGGTTAAAAACTGCACAATTACATTGGAAAGCCCATGCCACCTAAACCACCAGGTGGCATTTTTCCACTTTTGCGGTAAGATTCCATTTTTTTCATCGTTTCTTTCATCGTCTCAAATTTCTTGAGCATACGATTTAAATCCGCGACAGATTTACCACAGCCATTTGATATTCGTATTTTTCTTGAGTATTTAAGAATTGATGGATTTGCTCTTTCTTCCATGGTCATTGAGTTAATAATGACTTCGAAATTTTTCATTTCCTTTTCTCCTTGAGCTTGTTGCTCAGGAGTGATTTTTGGCAAACCAGGAATCAATTTTAAAAGACCGCCTAATGAACCAAGTTTTTGCACTTGTTTTAATTGAGAGAGCATATCATCTAAACCAAATGTACCCGCCATCATTTTATTAGCGGCTCGACGAGCTTCTTTTTCATCAATTTCTTCAGTAGCTTTTTCTACTAAAGTCATGACATCCCCCATGCCGAGGATGCGATCAGCCATACGATCAGGATGGAAAACATCGAGGTCAGTCAGTTTTTCTCCAACACCACTAAATTTAATTGGAACTCCGGTTATATGTTTAATAGAAAGAGCCGCACCACCACGAGCATCGCCATCTAGTTTGCTCATTACCACGCCGGTTAATCCAAGCTTTTGGTTAAAAGAATTAGCCACATTAACGGCATCTTGGCCAGCCATCGCATCAACAAGAAGAAGTATTTCATCAGGACTAATTTCTTTTTTGATATCCGATAGCTCGTTCATCAATTGTTCATCAATTTGCAGGCGTCCAGCAGTGTCAATGATTAGTACATCATAATGTTCATCAAAAGCTTTTTGCTTCGCCTCAATGGCGATTTTGACAGGAGAAACACTGGTTCCCTTTGATAAAATGTCAACTCCAACCTTTTTAGCTAGTTGTTCTAATTGGTCAATAGCGGCGGGTCGATAAATATCTCCTGCGGCTAGAAGAACTTTTCTTTTTAATTTGTTTTTGAAAAAATAGGCCAATTTACCGGCGGTCGTTGTTTTACCAGAACCTTGCAAACCCACCATCATAATAACTGTGGGACGGTTTTTTTGATAATTTATTTCGCTATTTTCACTACCCAGCAATTTAATGAGTTCATCATGAACAATTTTGACAATCATTTGACCGGGATTAAGTTTTAAAAGAACATCTTGACCGATGGCTTTTTCTTTAATGTTGGAGGTAAATTCTTTGACAACTTTATAATTTACATCCGCTTCTAAAAGAGCAATGCGGATTTGCTTAAGCATATCCTCCATATTGCTCTCAGTTAAACGGGCTTGTCCCCGTATTTTTTTAAATATGCCAGTCAATTTATCTGTTAAGGATTCAAAAGCCATTATTTAATTATCCTTTCTATATTCTCCACTAGCGAAGCAATTTCGTTACTGGGTTTTTGCTGTTTGATTTGTTTTATATTTTCTAATATGTCCTGTTTTTTCTTAAGAAGATGAAGATTCTCTTCAAGGTTTTCCAGTTTGTTTAAACCTTTTCTGATCGCGTCTTCAATTGCCGAACGCGAAACATTGCGATTGGTGGCGATTTCACCAAGGGATAAATCATAAGCAAAATAATCGATTAAAATATCTTTTTGGGTGGCGGTTAATAAATCTTGGTAAAGATTTAGCAACTCGTTATAAAGAACTGTTTTAATTAAATCATCCATACTATTCACCTACACATAATCCATAGAGATATTTGTCGAGATCAAACTCTGCTAAATCATCCATTTTTTCGCCTAATCCAATAAATCGAACAGGCACATTAAATTCATCGCGAATCGCTAATATGATTCCACCTTTGCTGGTTCCATCCATCTTGGTGACAATGACACCCGTTAAATTGGTGACTTCAGCAAAGGCTTTGGCTTGCACAACGCCATTTTGCCCAGTTGTCGCATCAATAATCAAAAAAGTTTCTTGAGGGGCTCCATTAATCTCTTTATTTATTACTCTTTTTATCTTGCTCAATTCCATCATTAAATTGGCTTTGGTTTGTAATCTTCCCGCCGTATCAACAATAACAAAATCGGCATGTATTTCTTTGGCTTTTTGCATACCATCATAAGCCACCGAAGCAGGATCTGCTTCAGAGGAACCTGTGACAATTTCACAACCTAGTCGTTTTGCCCAAACGCTCAATTGTTCAACAGCGCCTGCGCGGAAGGTATCCGCAGCCACTAGTAAAACTTTCTTGCCTTGATGAATATAACGATAGGCTAATTTAGCGATACTTGTTGTTTTTCCTACTCCATTGACACCGACCACTAAAGCAACAGTCGGTTGCCCACTTACAAAAGCGATTTCGTTTTTAATATCACCTTTTTCAGCGTAACCGACAAACATACGGTCAACGAGCAATTCATTTATAGCTTTTGGATCAGTAATCTTTTCTTTTCGACTTTTTTCTAATACTTCATCGATGATTTTGATGACGAGATTAACCCCGACATCAGATTCAATGAGTATTTGTTCTAATTCTTCAAAATAATCTTGATTAATGGTTTTATAGCGGTGAGAAAGCAAATCTAAGCGATTCGAAAAATTATGGCGAGATTTCGCCATCGCTTGCGAATACTTGTCGACATTTTTGTCTTTCTTTGCAAATTTTTCTTTTAAAAAAGAAATAAGCCCCATTAAACACTTCTCTTTTCTAAGGCATTGCGGGCAGCATCTTCTTCAGCGGCTTTTTTACTTTTGCCCATGCCAGTTGCTAATATAATTTCATTGAATAGGACATTGACCACAAAAGTGCGATCATGAGCAGGTCCTTTTTGACTGATAATTTCGTAATGAACGCTGTCGCGATGTTCGGCTTGCATTTGTTCTTGCAGCATCGTTTTAGCATCGGTTAAATCGATATTAGTCAATTTATCTAAATCAGCGCTCAAGGTTTTGAGAATAAAGCCATAGGCGGCTTTCATTCCACAATCTAAATAGATTGCGCCAACAAGGGCTTCAAAGACATTTTCTAATATCTTATTGCTTTTATTTACCTGGTCACTGGGAATCGAATGTCCCGCCCGTATATAATCGGATAGATTAAGCTTACGAGCATAGTCAGCTAAGGTTTGACTCTTGACCAAATAACTACGCAATTTGCTCATCTTGCCTTCATCCATATGTGGATTTCTCTTGAATATTAAATCCGCCGTCACAAAGTCGAGGACCGCATCCCCCATATATTCCAGTCTTTCATAGTCGCAATGGACAGTGTTTGCATCCGCGTTGTAAGAAGGATGAGTGAGTGCTAATTCGTATATATTAATGTCATGTGGCCTAATATTAAGTTTAGTTAATAATTGTTTAATTTCCGGCATTTTCCATACCCTCCTTAATTTTGTTCACGACTTGATGCTCTGCCAATTTTTTAGCGACATCTAATGCACATTTAAAAGCATAAGCATCAGAACTTCCGTGAGCTTTGACCACCACGCCATTAACACCAAGGAGCATCGCTCCACCAGTGCTTTTGTAATCCATGGTCTGAGATATTTCATTGATTCCCTTATGAACATGTAAATAACCAAGCTTAGTCCATAAATTCTTTTTGAAAGCCTTTTTCATTAAATTGGACATAAATTTAGCCACACCCTCTGTGCCTTTAAGGAAAACATTTCCCGTAAAACCGTCTGTAACAACGACATCCGCTCTACCATCAAGCGCGACACGGGCTTCAATATTGCCTTGATAACCAGGAAAATCGGCCAAGAGTTTTTGAGCTTGTTTTATTACAGGCGAACCTTTGCCTTCTTCCGTGCCATTACTGAGCAAGAAGATAGATGGATTTTCAATTGAATAAACGGATTGAGAGTATAATCTGCCCATTACAGCGAATTCATATAATTCTTCGGGCGAGTTTTCATTATTCGCACCGACGTCGAGTATTACGACTTTTCTACCTTTGATATAAGAAGGGAAAGGAGCCACCAATGCCGCTCTTTTTACTCCAGGAATGAGCTTTAATATGATAGTTGAGGCACTTAAAAAGCCACCAGTTGATCCACAAGAAATTATGCCATCTAATTGCTCATCTCTCAGCAATTTAATGGCGACAATCATCGATGAATTTTTTAAACGAAGAACTTCTAAAGCTCCCGCTTCCATAGGGACAACATCAGGAGCATCGATAATGCGACATTTTCCTTCTAAGGCTGTCAATTCATCCCTTTTTCCCACAGCAATAATTTCGACCCCAGAATTCTGTTTAAGAAAATCAAGAACAGCCGAAACAATAACTTCACTTCCTAAATCTCCACCCATGGTATCAACAACTAATTTCATAATCGATAAACCTCAATAATTCATTTTATCATGATATGGCAAAGTAAAACAATTTTGATTGTTTTTTATATATGATGAGAAAAGACTTAGCCTTTAATCAAGGGGTCGTCAATAATCTCATTTTCAATTCTCTTAATTAACCATTTGAATTCTCTATCTTCGCGATTCTTCAAGATGTCTCTAGCGTCATCTCGAGCGGTTGTAAAAATCCGAAAATCCGAGACGACATTTAAGAAATAAAAGGAGGGCAACCCAGATTGCTTATATCCAGTCAATTCGCCTGGACCTCTCAACTTTAAATCCTCCTCCGCGATTTCAAAACCGTCATTGGTTCTCACTAAAGTACTTAATCTCTTTACTCTCTCTTCGTCATCAGTCTGATCAAATACTAATAAGCAAGTAGAGGGATAACCATCCCGACCAATTCTTCCTCGAAGTTGGTGCAAAGAGGCAAGACCAAAACTCGAAGCATCATAGATAATCATCAAGCTGGCTTCGCTGACATCAATTCCTACTTCAATAACAGGAGTAGAAACAAGGATAGGTTTCGAACCATTTTTAAAACTATTAAGAGCTTCTTCTTTTTCTTCATATTTCATTTTTCCGTGTAAAAGAGCGACTTTTTGTGGGTATTTTAGAAGAAAATGGGCAAAAAGTTTGTCAACTGAGTATCTCCCATCATCTCGAAAGTCGATCAGGGGAGCAACAATATAAATGCGTCGAGAATTCGCTAACACCTGGTCAATCATTTGGTAAATTGTTTCTTCATTTGAAGTGACTATTTTAGTCTCAACTTGACGGATTTGTTTAGGAAAAGATATAAGAGTTGAGATATCTAAATCACCATAAATGCTCAAGGCCAATGAACGGGGAATAGGTGTCGCTGACATCATTAATAAATCCGCGTGTTCACCTTTATTGGCGAGAGTAATTCTTTGGTTTACTCCAAAACGATGCTGCTCATCAATAACAACTAAGCCAAGAGATGAGTAAACGACTGATTTGGAAAATAAGGCGTGCGTGCCAATAAGGATATCCATTGTTCCATCTTCAAGATCGTCCTTAATCATTTTTCTCTCTGCTGCACCAGTGGAACCTAGTAAAAGCCCAACTTTAATTTTAGTGGAGGAAAATAATTTTTGCGCATTGGCGAAATGTTGCCTCGCCAAAGCATCAGTCGGAGCCATAATAACACCTTGATCGCCACGAAGATAATTGGCATATAAGGCAATAAAGGCAACAAGGGTTTTACCAGTTCCAACATCCCCCTGCAATAAGCGATACATCAGTGAAGATTGATTCATATCTTCGATTATCTCTTGAGAGGCCTTTTTTTGATCTTCGCTTAATTGATAAGGCAAGGATGATAAAAAAGGTTCACATAAAGACAAATCAATGGGCTCCTTTTTGATTTTCGCCAGTGATTTGTTGGCTTCCCGAATGCAAAGATTTTTCAAAGAAAAATTTAAAGCTTCTTCATACTTTAAATGGCGGAAGCCTTGGGCTATTTCTTCCTTTTCCTTAGGAAAATGAATTGCCAAAAGGGCTTTTTCCTTATCGATGAGGCGATATTTTCTTTGGTAAGAGAATGGGACGGAAGAGAAGATCTTTCCCTTTAACTCTTTTAAGGAACGGCTAACCAATCCAGCGAATAGATGATTTGGATAATCGCTGGGAAGAGAATAAACTGGACGAAATCGCTGCTCGAGAGGGACGACTCCTTTAATGATATTAACTAAGTTGATTTCGTTATTCTTTTTGTCAAATATTCCAATAAGCGTGTAATCGCTTTCCAAAGTGATGATATTTGAAAGATAAGGTCTATTAAACGCAATTATCTTAAAATAGGTTCCCTTTTGAGTTTGAAAATCGAAGCGAACAATTGACACTCCCCGATGCTTAACGAGTTGGGGAAGGCTCAATGGGTGGCCAAAAAGAACAACTCTTTGTTTATCCACCAAGTTTCTTTCGATGGTATAAGATAAATCCTCATAACGCCTCGGCAAATAATTTACGACATCGTAAGCATTTCTAATTCCCATCTCGAAAAGCAGATGGTTAAGTCGCGGAGATTTAGTTAATTTTTCATTCATTATCTTAATTATTAGAAAGTAAAAGAAAAATAGCAAATCATTTGATTTGCTATTTGTTCATTTTGTTTTATTCAACACCGAGTAAGAAGGAGTAAACAGGTTGTTTTCCATCATGAATATCGATGTCAACTTCAGGATATTTTTCTTCGACATATCTCTTAATCTGATCGATTTCTTTTTCACTCACATCTTCACCATAAATAATAGTGACAATAGAAGACTCATCGTCAATCATTTGATCGACTAGATAGCGACAAGCGCCTACTTTAGAGGGAGAATCGATAACGATATCTTTTTCAAAAATACCGATGAAGTCATCTTTTTTGACTTTGACATCTCCGAATTTGGTGTCACGAATAGCGAATGTCACTTCGCCAGATTTAACATTTTTAAGTGCGGATTTCATTTCGCGGAAGTTGTCTTCCGGAGAAGCATCTTCATTAAACATAATCGCTGAGCTAATTCCTTGAGGAATTGTCTTGCTTGGAACAACATAGACGTTAATATCTTTGTCTTCAATGACTTCGCAGGCTTGGGAAGCCGCCATAACAATATTTGAGTTATTGGGGAAAATGTAAACATTCTCAGCATTAGCTTTCTTAATAGCAGTCACAAAGTCCTCGCTGGAAGGATTCATCGTTTGACCACCTTTAACGATGACAGTAATGCCGATTTCACGGAAGAATTCATCGATTCCATCCCCCGAAGAAACAGCGATCATCGCATATTTAGTCTTTTCTTTTTTACCTTCTTCTTCAGCGGGTACAAGATCTTGATGTTCTTCCACATTTGCACCTGTTGCCAAAGCATGATGTTGCTCAGTCATGTTTTCAATTTTCAATTTCAAAAATTCACCAAATTGTTGAGCGTAAGATAAAACTTCACCAGGATTAAGAGTATGAACGTGAACTTTAACGATTTCTTCATCGTGGACCACCACTAAGGAATTGCCACGGCTACCGAGAATCGTTGTGAAACGTTTTTCATTGAATGGTTTTTTTACGCTATCAGGACCTAAAGACATAATAAATTCAGTACAGTAACCAAATTCTTCCTCTTCCATTGAAGTTCCAGCGATGCGAATAGGAGTGTCGACATTCATGGAAGTAGCTTCCAATCTTTCCACGATTTTCCCCTCTAAAGCCGAGCGTAAGCCTTCAAAAATCTTTAGTAGTCCCGCTCCGCCTGAATCAATAACTCCTACTTCTTTTAAAATGGGAAGAAGTTCTGGTGTTCTCTTCAGCGATTCACGAGCTTCTCTGATTAAAATATCCATGGCTTTTTCAATGGAAAAATCTTTTTTAACAGCTTTGGAGAGAGCTTCGGTTGATTCTCTCATAACGGTTAATATTGTGCCTTCAACTGGTCTAACGACAGCTTTATAAGCGACTTCGACGCCTTTTTCAAAAGCGCGCGAGAATTCGACAGCATTAATTTCTTTTTTGTCTTCTAGACCTTGGGCAAAACCACGGAATATTTGCGAAGTAATTACTCCGGAATTACCACGAGCGCCCATCAAGAGGCCCCGCGAAAAAGCTTTGGCGATGTCAGCAATACTTTCATCACCACGGTTTTGAATCTCTTTGCTTCCACTGGTCATGGTGAGGTTCATATTCATTCCAGTATCACCATCGGGTACTGGGAAGACGTTTAAAGCATCAATTTCAGGGTAAGAATTGTAAAGATTATTCGCGCCCGAAATGAGCATTTTTTTAAGATCTTGACCACTTAGTTGTTTCATTTTAATTTTTTAAGAGGCTAAATCGTAAGCATAGACATTGATATGCCGACATTGCTGAGGGTAATAGTGATTAAAGATATACTTTACCATCTTTTGACAAGAACGGATGGTTTCCGTAATCTTTAAGCCATAGATGACTACCACATAGATATCAATCGTAAATGTCCGGTCTGCATGAAATTTAATTTTTATGCCTTCCTCTTTTTTTCCTTTCGTTTGAGAAATATTCGCAATTTCTTTAATACCATAACAAGGAACAATCGCTTCTTTAACAAGAGCGAATATCTCTTCCTCGGTTATTTTGACAGTTTTGGTATTAGTTTCGTTTGTTTTCATAGTTACCTAAATTAGGTTATTCAATTTTACTTATTAAAAGTAATATTGTCAAGGCAGGGGGCTTTTTGGTAATTTTCTATCTTATTCAAAAGAATAATTTTTAGAAATTCGGATCAATTTTGTGAGCAACACGATAGGCGGGAATATCGAAAAATAACGAGGAGAAAAATCCCACTGCAAGCATGCCGGGTAAACTTCTCATCCAATTAAATAAAAATAAGGGTATATCGAACCATACTCCACTAAGAAGGCCATTAAAAATGGCCAGAACAGGATTTAAAATCAAGAAATAGATGAACGAATAAAACAGCGTCGCTAATAAGCGATACATCAAATTGTTAGTAAAGGTCTCGTGTTCAATGCCAAATAAACCAGTAAACCATTTTCCTAATCCAATGAGAGGAACAAATAAAGAAATGCAGATAGCGACTGGTAAAGATATCGCATAGTTAAGCAAAAAATCTAATATGACAAAATTCCCGTTATTATTCGAAATATTTGCCGCTAAACAGAGGCAAGCACTAACGGGGATATTACAGAGGAAGGCGTATGCAAGGTTGGCTTTTGTAATTTTCATATCTTACCGGTTAAAGATTATATCATAGATATAATAAAGAGCAAGAAACTAATGGGTTTCTTTCTGTTTTTCGTACATGGTAAGTAGAGTAAAGAAATCTTCCTCGGCATCGGCGTACGTAATTATCAAATGGTTACCGAAGTTTTTTTGAAAAAGAGAATATAAACCATACTGATCAAATTGAACAAGTATTTGGGTACGGCAGTATCCCGGAAGAGAACAATTTTCTTTAATTTTGCCGGTGCTAATAACAGAGTTTTCGATTAGTTTTCCATCTTTTAAAAATAACTTACAAATCGTTACTTTATCAAGAGGCATCGTGCCTTTAACACCAATTCCTAAATTGCTTTCAAAATGTGTCATCAGTTCATATTTTGAAACCATATTTAAAGGAATAGTACAGTGGGCCAATAAGGCAGTATTTTCTTCTAAATCAACACGAGATGGATTAGCTTGGAAGCAAGGACGCCCGGTTAAAGCAGTTAACATGTGCATCGTCAACATAGAGGGAACATCCCCTTCACATGTTGCAGTAATCCCTTCTTCGTTTAATAAAGCTAAGGCTAAACAAGCAGTATTTTTATATTTGCCAAGCAGATCAAAACAGCGAATCGTAAAACCGTGAAGGTGATATTTATCAATCAAACGTTTAAGCGCGCCATAGATATAGCAAGCTCCTTCTAAAACTTCGGGATTTTTAAATTTAGTTTTGATTTTTTCAAGATGAGGAACGTTTCCCATTTTTTTCTTTTCAATTTCTTTAATTAATTCATCCATCCCAATATTAACAAGGTTTATTTTAAAATAGTCATACACAGTGGGAGCATCCATCATAGAAGCAATAAGCCATTCACTTGGCTTTCCAATCACTCCTAGATTGTTATTTTCTAAGGTTTTGATCGCGTGGTTGACACGGGCAAAATGTTTTATTTCATCTGCGCATTGTTCTTCAGTCCCTGTGACAATAAAAGCTTCTTTATTATGTTGAGCACAATAAGTTTTGATTTCAAAGGAAGCAGGTAAGGAATTGTTCTTTCCATTAGAAAGAAGGACGATAAATTTGCCTAATTTTTCAAAAATTGAGAGGAACTTGTTCTCGCTTCCTCCCGTTTCCACAAAGACGATAGACATCACTGGATCCGGGGCGTTTTCTTTGATGATAAAATCTTCTTCGAGAAGATAATTATTTATTTCTTCTAAAAAGTTGGTGTTTTCTTTGATAATGTTTTTCTCGCGATCATCGAGAACAGTTCTTAGGCGTATGACATTAATATTCATGTGGTTTACCTCGCTATTATATTAGCTTATTGAAATAATAAAAAAAAGCCCGGCAGCTCGCTATTTTGTCCTTACGGATATCTTCGCCACTACGGTGCTTAACTTCTGTGTTCGGGATGGGAACAGGTGTATCCACCGCGCCATCACCACCAGACTTTTTTTCTAGAGAGTTCGTTTATGTTCTCTCAAAACTGAATATTATCACATGTTGCTTTCTTTGTTAAATAGAAACTTTAATTTTATTTTTTGAAAATCTTAGAAATTAAGACCTCGACCTATTAGTATTAGTCAGCTTAATGCCTCGCAGCACTTACACTTCTAACCTATCAACCCGCTAACTTTGCGGGGGTCTTACTTCTTTCGAATGGGAAGTCTAATCTTTAGGCTGGCTTCACGCTTAGATGCTTTCAGCGTTTATCCATTCCGTAGGTAGCTACCCGGCCATGCCACTGGCGTGACAACCGATATACCATTGCTACGTCCGTCCCGGTCCTCTCGTACTAGGGATAGATCCTATCAAACTTCCTGCGCCCACGACAGATAGGGACCAAACTGTCTCACGACGTTTTGAACCCAGCTCGCGTACCACTTTAATTGGCGAACAGCCAAACCCTTGGAAGGTACTTCCCCTCCAGGATGTGATGAGCCGACATCGAGGTGCCAAACCTGATCGTCGATGTGAACTCTTGGATCAGATCAGCCTGTTATCCCCAGGGTAGCTTTTATCCGTTGAGCGACGACCCTTCCACGAGGAATCGCCGGATCACTAAGCTCGACTTTCGTCCCTGCTCGACTTGTAAGTCTCGCAGTCAAGCACCCTTATGCCTTTGCACTCGACGCACGATTTCCAACCGTGCTGAGGGTACCTTGAGGCGCCTCCGTTACTTTTTGGGAGGCGACCGCCCCAGTCAAACTGCCCGCCTAACACTGTCCTCAAAGCCTGTGAGGTTCGAGTTAGAGCGTTCACAATTCAAGAGTAGTATTCCAACGTCGACTCCACTAGGGCCAAAGCCCTAGTCTCATAGTCTCCTACCTATCCTGTGCATGAATTACGAACGATCAATATTAAGTTACAGTAAAGCTCCATGGGGTCTCTCCGTCTAGTCGCGGGTAACCTGCATCTTCACAGGTATTAAGATTTCACCGAGCCTGCTGTCGAGACAGCGCCCAGATTATTATACCATTCGTGCGCGTCAGAACTTACCTGACAAGGAATTTCGCTACCTTAGGACCGTTATAGTTACGGCCGCCGTTCACTGGGGCTTCAATT
>Ga0265294_10006812_pt1 | contig 13651 bp, 10 predicted proteins | sample MunlanPumphouse3_FD_192504 | JGI IMG/M metagenome (GOLD analysis project Ga0265294, IMG submission 192504) | Groundwater microbial communities from a municipal landfill in Southern Ontario, Canada - Pumphouse #3 | ecosystem: Environmental > Aquatic > Deep subsurface > Groundwater | place... | reverse complement strand
TTGCCGGCTTATAGGATTTCCCAATCACCTGTTTCACCTTCACCTCATCACCCTCTTTGACGTTAATTTCGGTGAGATTCTGATAAACCGAAAAGAATTCTCCATGTTGAATCACAACGGCCCGGTTGCCGCTGGGAAGGGTCAGAATGGCTCCAACCGTCCCATTGAAAATCGCTCTAACCGGCGCAGCAGGCTCAGTTAAAATCTCTATACCTTTATTATCAATCTTCGCATTTCGGAGTACCGGGTGATCCTGAACTCCGTAGCCCATGGTGACAACACCACGCTCTACCGGCCAGGGCAGACCTCCTTGGTTCTGACTAAAATCGTTCGACAGGATTTTCATTTCCGGGGTCATCCGCATCCCCGAACTGGCAAATTCTGTTCCGCTGGCAGCAGCAATAATTCGTGCAATCTCTGATTCTAATCGCTTGTATGCCAATCGTTTATCATTGATCTCCTTCTTCAATTGACGCTCCCGACTTTGTAAGCTTTTTACCAATTTATCTTTTTGTTTTCGCTCAGAATACATTTTGCTTACCTCTCGGTTTTCGGCACTCAGCAGTGAGCTTTTCTGGTTCTTATCTGTCTCTAACTTTTCCAGGAGTACTTTCAACTCTTCGGTTCGCTGTACAATCAGTTCACCTTGCTGTCTTCGATATTTTCCGTACTCCTCGAGATGTTTCATTCGCTTAAAAGCCTGGTTAAAATCCTCAGCGGCAAAGATAAACTGGGCGCGATGGTAAGCATTACGGTTGAGGTAGGTCCGATAGATGATCTTCGAGTACTCCTCTTTCAGCCTGGTGATCTCTTTCTCCAGTTCGGTCCGGGTGGTTTCATTTTTCCGGATCTGATTATTCAATTGCCTGATCTCATTATTGATACCCCGAATGATTCGTTCGCGTTGAGTGACATTCCGGTTGATCAGTTTAAGGTTTTGCAGCTGGCTTTCCCGATTACTCAGGGTTTGTTGCAGCATCTCTTCTGCAATCGCAATTTCTTTCAGGCTCTTTTCTCGCTCCGATTTCAGCTGTTCAATATCCTGTGCCCTGATCCCACTGATGATCAGAATCATACAACAAAATATACCGATAATCCTTTTCACCATTTCTTATAACTAATGTCCAGATCTGGTATGACTTCATAGCTCTTGATATCCATGTCTAGTCCGATATCATTGGATTTTTCAGCCCCTTTAATGCTTATTCTCTTGATAAAACCATTCTCATCGTACTGATAAAACACCCGTCCGATGATATCATTATCCTGATTGATCATATCCACTGATTCGATTCGATAGCCGGGTGTTTGAGTAAGGAATCGGAATCCAACCCCTGACTTATCATCACCTGATCCACTCTCCGGCAGGGCAAAGATCCAGTTACCATCCTTATCGGGCCGATAACGCAGCTCATCCAGTAAACGGTCGGGATTGTCTGTATTCCAGCTGAACAGTCGTCGCAGGAGTATTCCCTGGAAAGCAATGAAGTTGAGTGGGTAACCTGAGTACTCTTCCAGCAGCTTCCAGTTTCCTTTTTCTTTGATTCTCAACAATCTTGAATTGATCCAGACGCTATCTGGTTCTGCCAATACGCGCGCGATTTCAATGCCGATGCCTGAACGTAAGGAGACCCAAACCGCCTGATCTTTTTCAATGCGGATGGTACCTTGAAAGTTGATGCTCTGCTCTCCCGTTCTAGCTTTGCCTGAACATTTTATTTCAATCGGACTGTCAGCAATCTGTTGCTCCAGGACTCTCCTGATCATCTCCGTTTCCATCTTCACCGTTTTTCTTGTTTCTGTCACTTTCCGGCCTGTTTTACATCCGGACATCAGGATTAAAAGTACAAAGAGTGTCAGGAATCCAATCTGTTTAACGTTGATTCTCATCACTTCAATCCGTTAATTATCTTATCATCAATACCATCCGAAACATCCTCTTGTTTGCTCGCCCGCTTCCACATCTCCACGGCTTTATCCTCGTGGCCATTTTTAAACAGAATATCGCCATAGTGTTCCAGTACCTCTCCTGAGTGGTCGATAGTTAGGCTCATCACCTTTTCCATCACCTCCAGGGCTTTTGAATATTCACCTCTTTTAAACAGGACCCAAGCATAGGTATCGAGGTAGGTTGGGTTATCTTTTTCATGTTCAATACAGCGTTTGATCATGTCCAGTGCTTTATCGAGCTGTTCTCCATCCAGGGAGAGATAGTAGCTATAATTATTCAGCACGATGGTGTTATCCGGATCCAGGGCGAGCAATTGGTCAAAATTCCGATAGGCTTCTTCTTTGTCACCGGTTCGATAGGCAGCTTCTGATAGCGACAGGTAAAACTGTTGAGTGATCTCTGGAGCCTGTCCGGGAATAGCCATCCCCTTTTTCAATGCCTTCTTAGCGGTCTCATAGTCCTTTAATCCGATCGCGCCAATACCTTTGAAAAGGTGGAAAAGGCTCTGCATGGGAAAGAAGATCAGGGCCGAATCGGCCACGGCAGCAATTTCTTCTATCTTCTCCCGCTCGTTCAGAATGAAGAGCAGATTTTGCCAGGCCAGATAGTTGCCCGGGTCGCTCCTGGTGATCCGCCGGTAAATAGGTTCAGCTTCGTCGAGTTTCTCGATGGTGTACAGATAGTTAGCGTACATCGCATCCACCTCAGGGTTACCCTGATCGGTTTCGTACACCACCTTGATCATTTCAATCACGGCCGGATCAGGCTCTTCTTCCTGACCAGCCTTGAGAAATTCGGTGATTATTGCAATCTTGATAGCTGGGTTCACTTCGGTCGAGCGAAAACCTTTAAGAAAGGACTCTCTTGCTGCCTCTTTGTTCCCCTGTTTAAATAGAAAATTTCCATAGGAAAAATTGACCGCAGGATTATCAGGATTCTCCTTCACCAGCCACTGATAGTGTTTCAACGCTTGGTCTTTTTTTCCGGCTGCAACGTATGATTCGGCCAGATGCCCTCTTACTTTAACATCGGAAGGGTATTTTTTGAGCCATTTTTCCAACACAGCCGCTCCCTTGTCCCTTTTCCCCAGAGCTGTTTGTATCTCAAACTCTTTCAGCGCTTTCCATCGGTCGAGGGACGGATGTCTGCTTGTCCGCGAGAGCTTCTTCAATGCCTCTTTTTGCATTCCCGCCTGCTGCAATACCTCAATCTCACCGGTTACAAATTCAAGCTTATCGGGATAGCTTTTCTGCAATTCGGCAAAGACTTCGGCACAGGGTTCAAACTTACCTTGTGCCATCAGAGCTTCACATAACAGGATGCCATACCACTCGTTCCGGTTATCTCGCTTCCAGGCATTTCGTGCATAACCCTCTGCGGTAGCATATTCCTTTTCTTGAAGAAATTGTAAGCCCAGCTCATAGAATGGGGCAGGGGATTCCGGTTTCAACTCGATACATTGCTGAAATAGAGCCATCGCCTGGTTGGCCTGACCCCTATTTTTCAGTCGCAAGCCCTCGGCAAAAAGAAATTTGTAACTCTCCTCCTTTGATGCGGTACTGTCCTTGGTCAGATTCACCTGGGCTGATAGCGGCAGGATAAGGAACCCGCTCAACAGAATCAGCACAATTTTTTTTCCTGATATCATTAACGTTAATCCCTTCTATTTCAATTTATTTCACTCCCGTGTGACCGAATCCGCCGGCACCCCGGGTGGTCTCTTCGAGTGAATCGACCTGTTTCCATTCCACGGTTGCATGCTGGTTGATCACCATCTGGCAGATCCGCTCACCATCTTCAATCACCACTTCTTCGGCCGAAAGGTTGATTAAGATGATACCAATCTCTCCGCGGTAATCGGCATCGATGGTTCCGGGTGTGTTAAGAACACTGATTCCGCGCTTCAGAGCTAAACCACTGCGAGGTCTGATCTGAGCTTCATAACCCTCCGGCAATTCGATAAAGAGTCCGGTTGGTACGAGCGCCCTCTCTAACGATTTAAGTATAAGTGGCTTATCCAAATTGGCCCGTAGATCCATTCCGGCCGATAATTCTGTGCTGTAGGAGGGTAACTCGTGTTTGGAGCGGTTGACAATGTTTACTTTCATGTTGTAATGCTATTCCAGTAAGACGATAAAGAAGCGTAAAGAAGAATAAAGAAGAATAAAGAACATTATAGAACGGTTTTTCAATGATATAATTACCTCCTGAACCGTTCTCGCACTCCTTTTAACAGCGGAGTCAACATAGCCCGCTCGGAGTATCCTACCAGGAGAATAAACACCAAAAGGAGGCCAGTGTTCATGATTAGCCGAACCCACAGGTTATCCATCCGGAAGAAGAACGAAATCAAGTAAAGAATCACCGCGAAAACCATCCAGAGTCCTATTCTTTTAGTTTCATAAGGGATCGGGTACACCTTGCGTCCCCACAACCAGGAAATGAGCATCATTACCGAATAACAGGCTAGGGTGGCCCAAGCCGAACCCATATAACCAATCCTGGGTACCAATGTCCAGTTAAGCACGATAGTCACCAGCGCACCTATCGTGGCCATGATGGCAGCATATCGGGTAAGATCCCGTACTTTATACCAGACCGACAGATTATAGTAAATTCCGAGAAACAAATTGGCCATCAGCACGATAGGAACTACATTCAATCCCTCCCAAAACTCAGTTTTTCGTAATAATATCACTTTAAAAAAGTCGATATAGAGTGTCGTTAACAGAAAAACCAGCAATCCGGTGATCACGAAATACTTCATCACCCGAGCATAGGTTTCCGGCGCCTTCCGGTCGCCCGAAACAGCAAAAAGGAATGGCTCAAAAGCGTATCGGAACATCTGGATGAACAACGTCATCATCACCGCTATCCGGTAGTTAGCCGAATAGATCCCCACCTGACCCTGATCACCGGTGATCATCTTGACAAACACTTTATCTCCCGCATCGTTGATGGCCCCGGCTAAACCAACAATCACCAATGGGGCAGAGTAGGCGAGCAATTTCTTCATCAGGGCCGGGTCGAATACCAACCGCAAGCTTCTCATTTCCGGCAGCAACAGCACGAGCATCAGAGCGCTGGTGATCAGATTCGCAAGAAAAACATACCCCACACCCAATTCCCGGTTGTAAAGCCACCCGGGAATCACCATGCCGCGATTTTCCATCCAGGGGAAAAGCAATAAAAACATCAGCACTAAACCAATGTTTATCAACACATTACCCAGCTTTAAAAGGGCAAATCTCAGGGCTTTTGACTCCTGCCTGAGTTGTGCAAAAGGGATCATGGCGATGGAATCAATGGCCACAATCCAGGCCATCCAGATGATGTAATTGCGGTTATCCTCGTAATGAATAAATCCAGATATGGGGTTAATGAACAGATAGACCATGATCATCCAGACAATAGCCATCATCCCAACAAATCCAATCGTGTGACTGAACACCTTTTTTCGGTCTTCTCCCATGCCAGCGAAGCGAAAATAGCCCGACTCCATTCCAAACTCAATGACCACCAGCACAATGACCAGCCAGGCATATAGCTCACTCAGAATTCCGTAGGGATCTTTACCAAACAGACTGGTATAGAGGGTGGTAAGAACTAAATAGTTTAGCACCCGTGGAAGGATACTACCCAACCCGTAAATGACCGTTTGCCCAGCAAGTTTTTTAATCTCGTTCAATCAGTCAGATATTTACTTTGGGCCAAATTTAGTCACAAATCTACAGACTATCACCGGGTAAATACCCTCCCTATCTATCCTTTACCCTTACTGGCCTAGCGTGGTCTCAACTATTGATCTGAGCAAATTATGCGTACCTTTTTGCCCAAATTGGATCTGATGCACCGAAATAGCCTATTTCTCGTCCTATTCCTTACGCTTTTGCCAGTCTCGCTATCGGGCCAGCAAGCGTTTACGCTGAAAGGGCGTGTCTATAATTCTAAAACCAAGGAACCCATACCTCAGGCGAGTATCTATGTTAACGAGACTGTGCTTGGCGGGGCTTCCGGGGATGATGGCCGGTACGAGATCAAGATACCCTATACGCCCGCCATGGTCGTGTTCTCTTCAATAGGTTATACCAGACGATACTTTTCTCTCACCAGACCGGTTAAGGATGACTTTGACGTCCCGCTCGATCCCTCCCGGCACGAGATACCAGAGGTGCTGGTGACCGGTAAGCGTACACCCATCAGTATTTCGGATAAGCAGGATATCTATGTGCTGGATTACGAATTTTATGATAGCCACATCCTGCTCCTGGGAAATCCCGGCAAGAAAAGCCTCGAAACCCATCTGATCCTGATGGACCGTCTGGGGACCACCATCAATCGAAAGATCATCAACCGCGGGAATAACCTGTATCGCGATCCTTTTAATAACATCCACCTCCTCTGCGCCGATACGGCTTACCAGGTTTATTATGATGGTGAGGAGTTGCAACTCCTTTTCCCAACCCATAAGGAACGTTTTTTGAATGCGTTTCCTGAGTTCATTAAGATCCTGAATAACAAGATTATCCTGCGTCAGTACGATTTTGACGATCAGGCGCTGCTCTACTATTTCTATAATCCGCCCGACAGCACCATCCAGAAGTTCTGGGCCGAAGCCACTACTGAGGTGTATCGCAAGACAGACGGCTTGATGAGCAGCATCCATATCACTCCATCGGGCAAGTCAACCAGCCAGTTTAACTTGTTCAATTCCGATGAGCGATTCATTAAAATGGCTTTCTATGCCCCGATTTTTTGTCCCCTGGAGGTGATCAAGGATACCATTTACATTTTCAATTTTAACAACGGACTGATAGAAACCTTTAGTTATCGCGGATTCCACGCTGATACCCCAACTTCCTTCGCGTTCCACAAAGAGCCCGGCTGGCAAAAAAGGCTTTATGTGGATGCTGCCACTGGAAAAGTCTATACTCATTATATGAAAAACGGGGTCTCCGTCATCCGTGAAATTGACCTAAAAAGTGGATCACTGAAACCTAACGAGATCAAAATCCCCCGTTTCTCCTATATCAAGAAAATTATGATCCATGATGGATACCTCTTTTTCCTCTACGAAGAAAAACAGTACCCCAGGTTTATGCGCCTGTTCCGTATGCCGATATAACCTCCAAGCACGTTTGAGTTCAAACCCTGAAAAGTCGGGTTAAAATTCCATCGGAACGAAACCATCCTGTTTTATTGAATATCAGCTGGTTATTTTCTATCAATTGCAAGTCGCCCGACCGCATAAAGGGTTCCGCAGCCGCCAAGAGTCGATTCCACTCTTCCATTCCGAATAGCTCAACCATCTCTTCCTGCTTTAAACCCCACGTTGTTCGTAATCGTGTCATTACCAACTCATTTCTGGCAGTTAATAGATCGATCTCCTCTCCTTCTGGTTGCTTATTCTGTTCGATCATCTCGTAATAGCGGAAAAGCGATCGGGGGTTCCAATGACGTTGTTTTCCGTTATACGAGTGAGCCGATGGGCCAAGGCCAAGATATTGACCACCCTGCCAGTATTTTAAATTATGTTTACTATACTCTCCCCGCCGTGCAAAATTGGAGATCTCATACATCTCAAATCCATGCTCAGCCAAGTGCTTAATCAATGAATAGTATTGATCAACACTTTCATTTTCAGTAACTTCCTTAATTCTTCCTCTCTTCCGATATTGGTCAAAAGGCGTTCCAGGTTCGATGCTTAGGTGATAGGATGAAATATGCCCGATTGGCAGACTGACGGCTTGTAGTAAGTTACTGTTCCAGCTTTCACTGCTCATGCCGGGAATACCATAAATCAGGTCGATGCTGATTCGTTCAAACCCGGCCTGATGGGCCTGTAGAACAGTATTTACAGCCTGTGTAGCATTGTGGCGCCTGTTCATGAGCTGAAGATGACCATCGTCAAACGATTGAATTCCAATGCTGATACGATTGATACCCAAAGCTCGGAAGCTTTCAAGAATTGGTGGGGACAGATCATCCGGATTAGCCTCCAGGGTGATTTCATGCTCTGGTTCAACAAGGAAGTATTCCTTTAGTGCATCCAGAATAGTTTTGAGTTGATCGGCCTTCAGGAGGGATGGGGTACCTCCACCAAAATAAATCGTATCTATTTTATTATCAATAAGATAATCTGATCTTAAAACAATTTCTTTTACGATGGATTCGATATAGCGTCTTTTATCAATAGTTCTCGTGATACTATAAAAATCACAATAGCCGCATTTACTAAGGCAAAAAGGAACGTGAATATAGATGCCGTTCATGGGCTCTTTTTTGGTCGGATTAAGAACTGATTATGACTGATTATGACTGATTATGTTTGCGGCGTCTCCACATCCGGCTAAAGGATTCAGGAGCAAAATTCAGTGGTTTTCGGTTGGGGCCCCAATGTTTCTGTCCGATCTTTTTCATGGCCAGATTCTTCCATTTTGCTGGGATTCGATCCAGGCTTCTCCTTCGCATGAGTATCTCGCCGGCTGTTCGATAGACTAACTTTTCGGTTGCTCCTTTGTCACTGTTTTCGTTGATTCGGGATCGGTTCAATAGGAGTAGCCGGTGGATAGGAATCTTTACCGGGCACACTTCGGAGCATCTCCCACAGAGACTGCAGGCAAAATTGAGAAATCCTGTATCTCGCGAATCATCGAGGTACATGGAAATGACTGAACCAATCGGTCCGGTGTAGGTCGTTTGATAGGTATAGCCTCCTACATTCCGGTAAATAGGGCAGGCATTCAGACAGGCACCGCAGCGGATGCAGGTGAGTGCTTTTCTCATCTCAGGATCCCCGAACATTCGGCTGCGACCACCATCCAACAGGATGATGACCATACGTTTTGGGCCGTCTAGCTCATCCATTTGTTTGGGGCCCGACAGGAGACTGTTGTATGCGGTAACATGCTGGCCCGTTCCATGAACAGCTACCAAGGGCCAAAAGAGGCCAAGATCAGTCAGTTTCGGGATGATTTTTTCAATCCCAGCAATCACCACCAACGTTTTCGGCCAGGAAAAGGTCATCATACCGTTTCCTTCATTCTCGGTGAGAGCAATGGATCCGGTGTCGGCAATCAGGAAATTAGCTCCGGTTATCCCCAGATCCGCCCTGGTAAATTTTTCTCGAAGGTAATCCCGCACAAAGAGGGTAATCTGCTCCGGCGTTGATTCCGGATCCAGTCCAAATTTTTGGTGAAATAGGGTGGCAATATCCCCCCTCGACTTATGCATTGCCGGAGTTAGAATATGGTACGGTTTTTCACCAGCTAATTGAACAATGAACTCACCCAAATCGGTTTCCCATGTTTCAACCTGTAATTCCTGAAGTAATTTATTGATTTCCAGCTCTTCGCTGATCATCGACTTCATTTTCACAGCCAACTCTACCTTTTCTTTGAGCACGATATCTTTCAGGATGGCCAGGGCCTCCCGCTTGTCGCACGCCCAAAAAACTTCACTCCCATTTTCCAATGCTCGCTTTTCAAATCCTACCAACAGATTCTCCAGATCATCAACCGCGAAATCTTTTATGTTGGATGCTTGTGATCGTGCATTATCCAGATCGCTGAAGAAATGAACACCCCGCTCAACGGCTTGGTCATACCTCCCGATATTGTAATCCAGCTTTTGACGATTCTCCCTGTCTAGGGTAACCTGCTTCGACTGAGCCTTGAAAATCCGTTCCTTCTTTTCCATTCCCCCTCAATCTATTGCAACGGAATCTTATTAATCCTTCTTAAGTGCCTGCCCCCGTCAAAGGGAGTCTCCAGAAAAATTTTTACGATCGTCTTGGCCTCTTCAATCGAGATAAACCTCGCCGGCAAGGCACAGATATTCGCATTATTATGGGCTCTGGCGAGTTTTGATATCTCTTCATTCCAACACAAGGCCGAACGAATCCCCGGATACTTGTTCACTACCATGTTGATTCCATTTCCACTTCCACAAAGTGAGATCCCAAACACACAAGCACCATCTGCAACCGACCGCGCCAACGGATGCGCAAAGTCCGGATAATCACACGATTCCGAATTGTTACATCCAAAATCGATTACCTGTAAATTACTCTCTTTCAACCACTTAATCAACGCTTCCTTCATTTCATACCCGGCATGGTCTGATGCCAAACCGATCAAATTCGCACGCTTTTTTTCCACTTTTTTTCTCCTCTTTATTAACAAACCTGTTCATTCATTACTGAAAAAATGTTGTCAAATTCTCTTGCAAAGTTCCTTGGCCATCTGGTATAAAAATCTGTTCAAATTTTGCAAGCACATTTTTTCATTCTTGATCAAAACAAATCAACCACTTTTTCCACTGTTAACAAATCGACCCTCATCCGGTCATCGTTTTCCACAGCCTGTTAATTACCTCGCCACATCTTTCTTTAATAAGTTATTAAGTACCTTTACCCTGTTGAAAACCGTTTGATAAGTCGGGGTTTTTCTGGCTTTATTCTTGATAACCTTTTTATCAACAGTTTCAACAGGCTAATAACATCATCAAATATATTTACAAATAACTAGTATATATTTTAATAGCGGTTGAAAAGAACAATTCATGAATCACCTCCGAACTATAGTTTTTGTTTTATTACTGATTTCCAATACTTTATATTCCCAAGAGAAGCTATCTGATGGATATCAGCGCTTTATGTACGGGAATGGGCAGGTATCGAGCGAGGGGATGATCCGGGATGGTAAACCTGATGGCCGATGGATCTCTTATCATGTCAACGGCAAAGTTAAATCAGAAGGGATCAGAACCAACTTTGAGCTGGATTCGATCTGGAACTTTTATGATGAGGAGGGAAACCTCACGGATGAGATCAGCTACCTGAACGGAAAAAAGAGTGGATATCACAACCGTTATCAGAATAAAATTCCGGTATTCAAGGAGTTATACCTGGATAACATCCGCCAAGGATTGTCGTATTATTATGACAAGGATGGTGAGCTGGAGCGATTGGTTCGGTATCGTGATGGAAAGAAGCATGGACTGACGCGGGAGTATGAGAATAGGTTGGTGCAGGTGATTTACCGATATCACAACGATTTTTTAATTGATCGGGAGTACATCAACCAGAAGGATTCACAGGGGCGTAAGCAAGGAGTGTGGCGGGAATATTTTGATAATGACAATATTAAATCAGAATCTCACTATAAAAATGATCTTCTCAACGGGTATTCCAGAGAGTATAGCCAGTCGGGGAAGCTGTTATCGAGCCGTTTTTATGAAAATGGCCAGCTGATCGAGGAGGGAATCGCGGATGAAATCCAGGCTGAAGTGAGGAATCAGTACGATGAGGATGGCAACTTGATTGCCAGTGGCAGCTTTATCAACAACGTTCCGGTCGGGATTCACCGCGAATATCTCAGGGAGAAATCTCAGGTTAAGGTTGATGAGTACGACAACAGCGGTCAGGTGATTTCAACGGGGGTAACTACCGACAAAGGAAACAAGGAGGAGTTTTGGCAGTTTTTTTATTCCGGTGGACAGGTGCGGTTGGAAGGAAACTATAAAAATGATAAGCGCAGCGGGGTTTGGAAGTTTTATTATCCTGATGGGGAACTTGAGCAGACTGGTTCTTACCGCAACGGATTAGAGGATGGTTTATGGACTTGGTATTATCGTGGTGGGCAGATCAGGAGGGAAGAAAATTATCTGATGGGTCGGGAAGATGGCTTATCAGTTGAGTATGACCGTAATGGAGAAGAGATTGCGCGAGGAGATTTTATCGATGGATTAGAGGAGGGTGAATGGTTTTTGAAGGTTGGTGAACAGATTGAGAAGGGCGTTTATCGGGCTGGCTTACGTCAGGGAACTTGGCGGCACTACTATATCGACGGTACTCTTAAGTTTGAGGGCGATTATGTACAGGGTATTCCAAATGGTCGGCATCGGTATTATCATGAGAATGGAAAAATTAAGGAGGAACAGTATTACCGGGTTGGCTCGCGGGAAAAGAGCTGGTGGGTTTTTGATACGGAAGGTAACGTGGTGATTTCGTATGTTTACAGCAATGATAAGCTAATTCGGGTTGACGGGATCAAGGTTAATCTGGAGGTAGATTAAAAGCTTAGAAATAGATTAAAGATTTATGCCAGAGCCAATTAACATCAGGGGAGAAGCATCTGAGCAGTCGGAACGGGAGTTTGAAAACAGGCTCAGGCCAGTGCAATTTCGCGATTTTGCGGGTCAGGAGAAGGTCGTGGATAATCTGAAGATCTTTGTTAGAGCTGCTATGATGCGTGGAGATGCCCTCGATCATGTTCTTTTGCATGGACCTCCGGGTTTAGGTAAAACGACACTTTCTCATATCATTGCAAAAGAGCTGAATGTTGGTATGAAGATGACTTCCGGCCCGGTACTTGATAAGCCGGGGGATTTAGCAGGGCTGCTGACGTCGCTCGAACAGGGCGATGTGCTTTTTATTGATGAGATTCACCGATTGAGTCCTGTGGTGGAAGAGTATCTCTATTCTGCCATGGAGGATTATCGTATTGATATCATGATTGACCGTGGACCGGGAGCGCGCTCTATCCAGATCGATCTGAGTCCGTTTACTTTGATTGGGGCAACCACGCGATCGGGTTTGTTAACCAGTCCGTTACGAGCCCGATTTGGAATTACCTGTTACTTAGAGTATTACAATAAAGAAATCCTGAATACGATCGTTCGTCGGTCGGCCCGAATTTTGAGCGTATCCATTACTGATGAAGCTGCGGCAGAAATTGCCATGCGCAGTCGCGGAACTCCAAGGATCGCGAATGCACTGCTTCGGCGGGTGCGTGATTTCGCTCAAGTGATCGGTGACGGGAATATCGGACTGGATATTACCAGGCATGCTCTTTCGGCGTTGAATATTGATATGAACGGTCTCGATGAGATGGATAATCGGATTCTTTCAGCTATTGTAGATAAATTCAGTGGCGGGCCCGTTGGTTTGTCCACTATTGCGGTATCGGTAGGCGAGGAACCCGGCACCATTGAGGAGGTTTATGAGCCTTTCCTGATCCAGGAAGGTTATTTGAAAAGGACACCCCGTGGCCGAGAAGCCACAGAAAAGGCGTATCTTCACCTCGGGAAGATCAGCGGGTCGTCCCAGACAAGGTTGTTTTAATTTTAAAAAGGTTTTAAAAATGAAAAGGTATTGGCTCATACCGGGCATAGCCTTGCCGGTTGTAGCACTCATCCTGGCGATGATCTTAACCGTGCCGGGTAAAATTATGCCTGAGCCCATTGAAGACAAAATCTCTGAAGATCCTGAAAAAAAGCATCTTAGAGAAGAGTGGATTGAACAAATGCACCTAACGGCTCCGGGAGTCGACTGGCGCGAGATGGATAAACAGACTCGATTAGAGCTGTATCAAAAACGTTTGCCTGCATTGCAGCAAGCTCGTGCTGCCGGACTGAAAAGCGGTGCACTCGAGTCGATCGCTGATGGAGTGCTGACAGGTCGATGGTTGGAAAAAGGAAGTAAAAACCTGGCTGGCCGGACACACTGCTCTGATATCGATTTTGAAAACGAAAGACTGTATGTTGCTTCGGACGGCGGGCAAATTTGGACAGCGACACCGGACGGGCGCGACTGGGTCTCCCTGTCAGATCCCTATCGGATCGATAATATTCAGTTTTTACGGGTATTTCCAAATGATCAGGGTGGAACCCGTATCCTGGTGGCCAATAGGCGGATGC
>Ga0265294_10006811_pt1 | contig 13652 bp, 5 predicted proteins | sample MunlanPumphouse3_FD_192504 | JGI IMG/M metagenome (GOLD analysis project Ga0265294, IMG submission 192504) | Groundwater microbial communities from a municipal landfill in Southern Ontario, Canada - Pumphouse #3 | ecosystem: Environmental > Aquatic > Deep subsurface > Groundwater | place... | reverse complement strand
TTGTCTGCATGGTTAGCGATATAACTAATATTGTCAAATTTCAAAAATCACTAGCTAAGAAGAATGTGGAACTATATAAGTTAAATCAGATTCTCTCAAAAAATATGAAAGAATTAAAAATAGCTAAGGAAAAAGCTGAAGAAAGTGATCGCTTAAAATCTTCTTTCTTAGCTCTTATCAGCCACGAGATTAGAACCCCTCTAAATTCTATTGTAGGCTTTTCCTCCCTGCTTAGAAATGTTCGTGACTCAAATAAAATCTCTGAATATGTTGATATTATTCAATCAAATAATCTCTTTCTCTTAAATATTATTGATGATATTCTTACTTATTCTTTAATTGAAACTAGTAGTATCTCTCTTAACCTTGTTGACGTTGATGTAGTTGTTTTTCTTAAAGAACTATTTAATAGCTTTAAACAAATTCCAACAGATGCTATCGCTTTTACTTTAAATATTGGTGATGCATCTTCACTAATTATTCACACTGATGAAAACAAGCTAAACCAAATAATCTCTAACTTATTAACAAATGCTTTTAAATTTACCAATTCAGGAACAATAGAATTTGGTATAGATTCTTATGATTCAAATAAAATTGTTCTGTATGTAAAAGATTCTGGAATCGGCATAAATGCAGATAACCACGAAATAATTTTTTCTCGCTTTCACAAGATAAATAGTATCAAACCTGGTTGTGGTCTAGGACTCTCTATCTGTAGAGCTCTGTGTGAAATGATCAAAGGAAAAATAACTTTAAAATCAAAACTTAACGAAGGTTCAACGTTTTATATTGAATTACCAATGAAATTCTAAATCAAGGAGAAAAATATGTTAAATAAAAAAGTAATTTTAGTTGCCGAAGATCAATTTGATAACTTTACTTTAGTCCAAGCTTATATATCAAAATATTATGATATAATACACGCTGAAAATGGAGCTGAAGCAATAGAAGAAATTAAGCATAATGCAACAAAAATCGATGCTATTCTAATGGATATTAAGATGCCCCTTATCGATGGTATTGAAGCTACACGCGAAATCAGAAAACTTGATTATAAAAAACCAATAATTGCCTTAACAGCTTATGCTTATCCTGAAGAGAAAATTATTGCCCTTAATGCAGGATGTGATTACTACCTGACTAAACCTATCTCACAAGATACTCTTCTTGAAACACTAGAAATGATTCTTACTACAGAATAGATATTATTATTAGTAATAATATGGTTGTGTTCATTGAGCGTCTATTGGGGGTCTATTGGGAGTATATTAGGCTTCCATTGGGCAGACGCTTAGTAAAGAAACAATGGAGATTCAATAATCTATTGTTAAAGACTCAATTAAGGGAAAGTAAATAATAAATCAAGAAAAGTTCATTCCTTCTAGCGGAAGTGTGTTCTAATATTTCTAGGAAAAAATTAACTGGGAGTGCGAATGCCTACATCCGCTATTTTTTTTCTAACATCCTAAAATAATTCTCCTTTACAAAAAGTTGCTGAAGACTAAGTAGTTAATCTTTCTTGAAAGGAGAAATAATGCCTGTAAAAATTATAGAGGAGAAATGCAAACATAAAATAATATGAATTTAAAATAAATGGAACGATATATGCATATTATTGTTTTTATAAAACTTATAAAAATAATTTTAAAAGAGAGTAAAAAATGAAGACCTATGTAACAGTTTTTTTTGTGTTATTAGCTACTTTAGCTTTTAGTCAAACTATGTGGGAAAATGCTTTAGCAATTAGACAAAGTGGTGATTTTGAATGGAATGAATCTTCTACTACAACAGAAAATAATGAAATTATTCATGTCTGGTCAGAAAACAATCAACAAGTCAGAGATGTTTTCGCTATGAAGTTTGATGGAGAGGGAAACTCACTTTGGGGGGAAGAGCCAATTATAATTGCTGATTCTGATAATAGCCAAGCCAAGCCTCAAATAATTGCAACTAATGATGATTGCTTTGTTGTTGTGTGGGAAGCTAGCTCCTCACCGAAAAGTCTTCGTGCTCAGAAGATAGATGCTGATGGAAATAGACTTTGGTCTGATGATGGGGTTTTTATTTCTGATGAATATAACGACGAGTGGGCTAGAACAATTAAGTTATTACCTAATGATATTGGAGGTGCTATAGTCTTGTGGCGTGATAATCAAGCCATTGTTCAAAGTTTAGATGGTAATGGTGTGAGTATGTGGAATGTAAGTGAAAATGGCTTACATCTTGGTTATCTCAATTATGATAATCAGATTGTTTCAGATGGCCATGGAGGTCTTATTGTAATTGATAGTGAATATGATAGTGCTATTGTTTCAGTTAAAAGATTTTCTACTAGTGGCGACGTCTTGTGGAACGAAGTTATTAACTTGGATGAACTTCAGGTAAATAAACAAGAATTGAGAATTATTTACAATAATATTGATAGCTATTATCTTATGCTAAAAGAATCTAATTCTTCTAATACAGAAATAGTTGTCAGAAAGATATCTTTAACAGGTCAGCTAGGAACAGAGATAGCTTATATTCCTATAAATGAAGAGAGTTTCCTTACATATCAGCTTAACTATACAACTAATTCTAGCGGAAATCTATTTGTTGTATGTCAATCAATGTCTGATTGGTTAGATACTGAATCTAGTTTATTTGCTTTTAATCTAGATAAAGAGTTAAATCATGTTTGGAATGAATCAGGAGTATTGTTAGCTAATAGTTATTCCTTATGCAATAATGTTAATGCTATTGAAGCCAGCAATACAGGTGAATTGTTTGTTGCTGATTTAGAGGATAATGAGGAAGAAATATCAAGCAATATTGTAGATGTTAAATTATACAAGGTAAATGCTGAAGGAATAGTGGAAACTGGTGAAAGTGGCTTGTTGCTTTATGAAAAAGCTAATCTTCACTCCAAGTTTTATTTAAGCTTAAAAGAAGACCTTTTTATTGCTTGGGATGATGTAAGAGAAGGATATAAAGAGCTTAGACAAATAGTGATTAATGATAATTTAGAGACTGTAACCCCAGTAGCTAACCAAATAGTTAGACGTAGTCTTACAGGCTTTGTAGTTTATGATGCTTACACAACTTATGTTTTACCAAATTCTGATAGATCTGTGATAGTATGGTTAGATAAAAGAAATTTTATGAATAATAGGGTAATGTATCAAATTGTTAACTCTGATGGAAGCTTAGAATTGGACGAAAATGGAGCAGAGATTGCTGATTTTTCTGATTATGATGATAACGATCTTCAAATTTCTCAACTTGCTTCGGCTCAAAATGACTTAGGTCAAATATGTGTTCTTTGGTCTTACGGATTTGGATCTGAATTATCGAGTAGGATTATTGACAGTGATGGTTCACTTTTAGGTAGTGACTTTGGAGAAGAAGTTGCTCCCAATGGAAATTATGATATGGTCCTTGATTTAGATATTAGTTCCTATAATAATGAATTTTATGGTAGTTGGATGGTTTCAGACCTTTTTGGAAGTACAATAACTGTTTATTCAGCAAAAACTACTAACGGTACTGAGTGGGAAGATGCAAACTTTGTAGATTCTTTTTACGGAACCGAAACACAATTTTATACTTATAACTTAATTGATGCTATAAGCAACTACACTATAATTGAACAAAGTGAAAATTTATATAAGATCTTCAAAACAGCTGATAATGGAACTGTTTCTGAAATTACTCAGGTTCTTATGGGTAATAATTACCAGTTTGATTGTGATGCTGATAATAATCTTTTCTTTACTTGGGAGCAGGACAACAAAGTATATGTCCAAGGAATTACTGATTCTAATGAAATGTATTGGAGTAGCCCAGTTGGTGTGAGTTCTCTAGATGAAGAGGTGATTGACGTAGCAGGGAATTCAAACATTCAAATTTCTAACGGTATTAATATTATCTGGAATGAAGTATCCAATGATTCAGAGATTGAAGTTCGAATTCAAAAACTTAATTACGATGGTAACAAAATGTGGGGTGATGACGGGATTCTACTTTCAACAATGGGTGATTGTTTTAGCGAAAATATAATAGAAGAACTGAATGAAGATTACTTAGTTGTCGGCTTTGCTGAAGAATTAGATTATACTAATTACTATAAACTAAATCTTATCAGTAACGAAAGCTCTATTCTTTACCCTGAAAATAACGGCCTGGCTTTAACAGGACCTGGAGTATCTCAATGTTCTCTAGATTTAGTTAGTTTAACAGACAATAAACTTATAGCTGTCTGGATGCAAGATTATCAAAATACAAGTGGAGTGTATGCTCAAATGGTCGATTTCAATGCTGTTGATAACGATACTAATGAAATAACACCTATTTCTGGGATTTTATTGCAAAACTACCCTAATCCATTTAACCCAGAAACAAACATCTCCTTCCAGTTACCTAATTCTGGGCAAGTTAGATTAGATGTCTATAATATCAAAGGACAAAAAGTTAAAACACTTGTTAATAATCGACTTAATGCTGGTAGACATTCTGTTGTCTGGAATGGTAAAGACGAAAGTAATAAACAAGTAGCTTCAGGATTATACCTCTATAAAATCAGAAGTGGAAAATATACTAATACTAAAAAAATGATTCTGATGAAATAGGCTTAATCTAAATACAAACAAATAGCATAAATTTAAGCCCCGCTATCGCGGGGCTTTTAGCGAAAACAAAACCTAACTAAAAAAGCTATTAAACTCAGTAGCAAGCAGCTCTTTTAACTTATCCAAATCATGATTATAGATATAAGCTAAAGCAAAGACTGGATTTGTTTTATGGTCTAATTTAACATAATCAATAAGAGTGCTGTTCTGAGTAAGAAAATCTTTAAACTTAGCATGGTCAGGTAGCTTCTCATTAATATCAATATCCTTACCATTATATCCTAAAATCCAAGCATAGTTATTATCTTTTCTAATTTCCCAAATAGCATTCCAGTCTGCAGGTATATTATCAAAATAAGCAGAAATAGGTTGGTGTTGGTAACTATTGAAAGTTAAGTCAGAGAGACCAAATCCCCCGTAGCGCATAGGGTTAAGTTCAATTGGTACCATGATACCGTCTTGAAGTTTAAATTCAGCATGGATGGGGAAACTCTTAAGTCTCATAATTTTATTTAGTTCAGTAAAGAAGTTAATAAAAGTCTCAAAATAATTATCAAAAATCTCTTTGTTAGTATAGTACATCAAATGAAAATACTCAGCAATAACAGGTTCAGGGTGGAAATAAATATTTGTAATTTCAGGTTTTCCTGCCTGGTCAAAGAACATATCAACAGCATATTCATCACCAGTTAAAAACTCTTCAATAATAAACTCATCTTGAGTAAGAATTGATTCAGGAAAGAACTTAGCATTGGCCTGAACCTCTTGCTTCATCTCTTCAGCAAGCAAGGTTAAATCACAATTTGGCTCTGCTGTTCTAACTCCTGTACCAAAAAAACCTTTAAGTGGCTTAATTACTACTTTCTTTCCCTGGAAATCTAAGCTTGGAATCTCAGCTAAAGATGCTTTAGCAAAATAAAAATCAGGATACATAGAGGCTAGAACTTCCCGACAAAAGTACTTATTCTTGAGTTTATTTATTCCCTCGACATATTTCTTATCTTCCATTCTCTCCATCACTATGCTAAGTGATGTCTCTGAAGGAACATAAACTTTATCTTTTGTACTAAATGTGATATGACTCTGTAATAACTCTTCGCCAGTCATAGCAGTGATGTCATCGCGCTTAGCTAAATCTCCAATAAACTTACTATTATATGTATTTCCTGTAATTATATAATTCATGATACTTCCTTAATTTTCTTTATAAGTACAGAAAAACAAGAAGATAAATAGTGTCAACCTGAAATCTAATCAGCAATATGTATGTTTTGTTCTAAAGGTAAGATTTGAAAGAAGTTAACCCTATTATCTAAAAGATCAGTCCGAAAAATAGTTTCTTCTTGAATAGATAGAGAATTAAATTCAGTACCAAGCACTGTGCCACCTGTAACTTCATATAAATCACTAGTGGGAATACTATCCCAGTCCAGTTCTAACTGAATATTATCTAAGGAGATAGAAACTGGAAAACTAGTTTGAATGCGACTAAATGTTTGATTTATTAAATCTGTAAAGACTATATCTTGTTGAAAGCTTCCCTTTATTAAACGCATCTTAACATCAAATAAGCCTTCACCTAAATAGAGATATTCAGGTGATAAATCATAAGAGTCCCATACTCCATCATTATCGAAATCCCATTGAATAGAATCATATTCTCCTAAAGATAAATTATTAAAAACTACTAATTTCGGTGAGGAGTTAGGAACTATCCCACAATTAAAGCTGTTCGGGCAGTGATAGTACCAATAACCACGATCAGTAATAGTGCTATCAGGGTCTAACTCCGAGGTGATTCCAGAATTTATAGCGGGAGAAATTGCCTGTAAGCTTAGGTTAGTTGCAGACATAAATTGAGGATTTGTCGTCAAGTTGTTAGTTCCAGAAGTATCTTCAGGGAGATTTGAGTAGTCTATCCCTATAGTCCCACTATCAAAATTAGAAACTCCCCAAATGATACTGTTGGTTATATTTACTACAGCAGAATCTGTTACTACCAGCTCATAGCCAGCATTCTCAGCAGATGTGATATGATTGAAATTATGCACTCCTCCGATTATTCTCATTGCACCACTCTCTCTATTGGTCATCCCTGTCAACTCTAAATAATTAGCATTTACTGTAGAGTGTTTAGCATAAATAGCAGAATTATGATTATCATGAAATCTAACATGATCTAAGGTGATTGTAGAGAGGCTATCAAGCCAAATACCATGTTGGCTATTCTCAATCATCGCATAACTAAAGCAAGAGTTAGGAGAAGCTTCCATCATAAAAGTAAAATCAGTCCACTTATCACTTACTGTAGGGTCATCTGAATATGAAGTAAAGTTCACGTAATTAAGAGAATCACCATCAACTTTAATCTCTCCACCCCAGTAAATATAAAAGCTTTTATTACTGTTAATCCTGATTTCCGTTCCTGGTTCTATAGTTAGAATACTATTGATAATCATATGCTTATATACATAAATAGGACTTTCATCTGTTCTCCAAATAGTTGGTGCTATAATGCTAGATTCTTTAATCGTGTAAAGTGATTTTATAAGTTTTACTGTTGGGTTTAGCAGGTTAGGTATATTCTCAATGGTTATTCTCAAAGGAATACCAGCAGGTAAATCTTCTGTAAAATGAAGAAAATAATCTTCAGCTTGTTGAGTAATTGAGATAACAGGATAACTTATATCAACAGCATCTCTTTGATAGACATTATAGTTGCTACCGGTAAATACTTCATTCCCCATACTATTAGAGAAAGATAATTTAATTGAAGTATTAGAAACTTGTTCCACAGCGACACTCTCTAAATCCTTTATTAATTCAGTAGAAGGATCAGCAAAAAGAATATTATCAAAATATACATATCGTCTGGTTCCTGTTTGTCCAGTTATACCTACTAAATCTTCTTTTCCATCATGGTGAACTCTACCTAACTCATTTAATCTTTCATCTACATATCCCTCAACAAACTTACGATGAAACAGCTGGGAAGGACCCTGGTTTTCAAAACTACTGTAGAATCCATAAGAAGTATTTCCTATATAAGCATAAGCTCCTCGTTGATGAATAATAAAGCTCTCACCAATAGAATCATTAGTGCTTAAGTTGGCTGTATGGCAACCTTGGGTATAGATTAAGGGATAATCCTGGTTCATAAAATTGTTTGATAAGTCGCTGTTACTTATAGAGAATACAGCAGAGGTTGATCCATGCCCAAGATGATGAACTTGGGAAACACTATTATTAATTGCTGTGGTAAGATTTGCTTCGCTAAAACTGCCATTTTGTGCATAAAGAGTTTGAATAGAATAGTCTGAAAGATCATTAGCTATTTCATTCATTGAAGAACCACCATAAATTGAAGAACCTAAGTATTCACCTAATAGAAGCACTTTTTCATAGAACTGATCACTTACTAGAACAGAAGCATAATCTTGTTGCTTGTTAATCCAGTTTTCTAATTCATCTGTTGTTTCTACAGGTATTCTTCCCACAGCAACTTCTGCATATAAATCAGCTTCATCTCCATTCATCCCAGTAGCTTCAGAATCTTGATTATTATCACCTTCTCCAAACAGATTATCATTATCATTATCCCAATCACCATCTAATCCAGCAAAATAAAGGTCAGAATAAACATTGTTATTATGCCAAGAACCGTTGTAAGCAGCTCTAATTCTGAGTAACCTACTAGGAACTAAATTGTGGTCACCTCCTAAAAGTATAAATCTTAGCGGGGTCTCGTTACTACTCCACTCTGTGTATATATCAATAAGGAAGTTACGAAGCTTCTCTGCATTATCTCTACCATCATAGATAGATGTAATATCAGCTATATCTACAACTTCAGTATTAAGTCCTATGCTTGATTTGTAATCAGCATAGTTTTGCCAATCTGAAACTAAAGTTGTAGGAGAGATAATGATCATTTCTGCTGATTCTATTCCTAAGGCATTGCGTTCTGATTGAAAGGGATTTGAGTACAAGGAATAATAATATGCTTTTATTCTTTCTTCTACAATAAGTCCTTCCGTAAGAGTCTCAAAATCTGTAATTTTAGTTAAGTATTTTGATTTATCACTATCTTTTTCTTTTTTTGTAGTGTTGATAACAATGGTTGCATGTTGAAGAATATCAAGTTGTTGTTCAGAATAGTTATATTTTTGATAGGGGATTTTGATAATTAAGATATGTATTCCTTGTTTGAAATAAGTCTGATAAGATATAAGCTTAGTCTTAGGGAATAGGGGAGATGGATCTTGGTTGATAGGCATAATTTGTCCATCGGTAATAGAAGCATAACCTGTAAATATATCTATATGCTTATGTTGTGATATATATAGTGGATTGTTTAAACTTATGGATAAGACCTCTTCGTCTAAAGGAAGCAAGTAATAAAGAACTTGGTACTGAATGTTAGCTTCCCCTGAAACACCATAAAAAGCAGTTTCTAAGTTATTGTATTCTTGATAGTCATACTTGTATTCAGTTGCAGTGACAGTGGTAGAAAAAGTAAAAAGACAAAGAAACAGCAATATATATCTAAGCATAACAGATCTCCCTAAAAAAGTTATATCAATAATATAATAACTATTTAGAGAGAGATAACATATTTAATCTTTGTAGCTAGTTAGAATCCTTTTTAGTCTTCAGTTTGAGGAATTTCAAATATTATACCGTTTACTTGAATAGGTTTATGTTGGTCGTCAAATTTTGTGGAGAAATGGGAAATCACATATTTTACCTGATTATTAGAAACTACAAATCTATAAGCTGATGAACTGTCTTCATGGGTAAGCATAGTTTGGGCATAGTTCGTCTGGATTGCCATTAGGTCATCTTTGTGGATTAAATTAAAAAACTCCTCTTCAGGAAATGATTCTTGTTTAGGTTCTTTTTCTAAAAACAGAAGTAATTCTCTAGTTCCCATAAATAGTTTTTTTCTAACATCATGCACCCAATAACCAATTTTGTGAATTTTTTTTACTTTATTAAGCTGAGCAATAACATCTGGGTGGATATCGGCACTACAATCAATCATAATTCTATCAATAAGAGCGCGATAAGTTTTGTTTTGGATGTATTCCAAGTTTATAATATCAATATTAATTTTTTCCAATTCAGTTAAATAATCTTTTATTTCTTTCATTATGCCAAGCCTTTTTTTGAGTATACAGACATTATCAAATCATAAATTATTATGTCAACAATAAAATTATATGACGCAATAAAAAAAGTTCAGACTGAAAATATATCAGTCTGAACTTGGTTGTCAATTTTTAGTTTATTTCATTAAGATTGCTTTATGTGTTTTGCTGTAATTATCAGTGTCAATTCTAATAAAATAGATTCCTGAAGCAACAGCTCTATTCTGATTATTTTTACCATTCCAAACGACTTTATGGTTACCAGTTGTTTGTTTCTCATTAACCAAGGTTTTTACTAACTGTCCTTTTAGGTTATAGACTTTTAAATTAACCTTACTAGGTTTAGCAAGAGTATAAGCAATATTTGTTACAGGGTTAAATGGGTTTGGATAATTGCTATGTAATTTTGTAACTAGAGTAGCATCATTAACTCGTTGTTAGTTATTGTATTATAATCAAACAATATGGTGTTAGAGTAGCTACTATAATCATCATCATAGTTAGCACGTATTCTAAAGGAATAAGTTCCTAATCGATTTAAGAGCAAAGAATATTCGTTGTCAGTTACCTGTGCTAATTCTTCCCATTCACCAGTATTGAATTTCATTTCAATAATAAAAAATGAGAGCTCGTCATCTAAATCTTCTTCATAGTTCCAAGTTAGGGTCACTAAGGAATCTTGGAGGGTATGATCTAAGTTTTCTGGAATATTCAAGTAATTAAGAGTTACATCTTCACTAATCATTAGGTTTGAATTTATGTCGGATAGACTAGCAATTTCGGTTCTATAGCCTGGTAGAGAGAATGTTACATCATAAGTTCCTAATGGCAATAGTGATTGATATTCACCATTTGAGTTAGGGTTGATAGAATAATGTCCCAGAGATATATCAACTGCTGATGCATCTTCGTTTCCACCTTCTAAAGCAACAGTTCCATTGAAAACAAAGCTTTCCTGAATAGAACCGCCAATAACTACATCATCAATAAACCAGCCTGAGTTGTTTACCATGTAATCTGAAGCAAATCTGAAGCCAAAGCGGATTGACTGACCTTGGTATTGTTCAGGAAGGTTAACTACTACTTGGGTCCATTGGTTTAAACTACTGCTATATCCAGGACCACCCAGAGCGGAAACATTTGAATGAGAATAATTTGTTTCAGGAGTAAGAACCTCACTAGATGATGATCCTTCGACGTTAATAATGATTTGTCCACCATCATAATTATTTTCGAATGCATATCTATGCCAGAAGGTAAGATTCGAGGTAGGTGTTCCATTAATATAGTCAGTCCATGCTATAGAATTACTATTATCTGGGTAATTGGAGTTCAAGTTTGTAGCCATAATATTTGAACCACTATTGGCTGAAACACTATTACTTGAACCAATTTGCCAAGGAGAGCTGAGAGTTATAGGAATATCATCATCTTCGAAATCAATAGATGTTTCAGAAGTGTTTAATGTGATAATGAAACTATCTTCTAATATTACTCTACCACTTTTCTCAGCAGTAAGAACGACTTCAATAGTACCGAAGTTAGGAGCTTCTGGTGAAATTGAACCTTCAAAAACTAGTTGTTGAACTGAGTGAGCTTTGACTTTCACATTGTTTAAGCTAGTAGTAGATAGGTTAAGATTATCATTAGCTGAACTTATTGAAACAGTATCAAAGAATCCTTCAACTGGAGAAGTATTTTCAATTTCCCAAGCCAAGTAGATATTTTCGCCTTGCTCTGGGATAAAGTTATTATTTCCTAGTTCAGAATAATCATTGATAATAAAACTTAAGCTAGAGATGGTAGGTTTATTTACTTTTAAGTTAATATCCTTAAAGAAATGATAACCATTATCGCCATCAATTTGCATATTTAAAGAGATGATTTCATCATTATTCAGTTCTTCATTAAGCTCAATAATAAAGTAATCTCTACTAAACACACTTTGGTTAATTGTTAAGTCATCAAAGGTGGTGAAGTTATTTAGAATTGTAACTCGAGGGTCGGTACAATTTATAGTGGCCGAAGTATTGGTAAGTGGAGTTAAAGCTAAATTAGTCAATGATACTCCTATCATAATTTCTTCGCCAATTTCATAGATTTCATTGTTGTTTTCATCAATCACGATTAAGTCTGCAATATTGATATTAGGTTCAACTAAGAGAACAGGTTTGGTAGTAATGAATAGAGCCATTCCGTCTTCAAGTTGGTGAGCACCTGCTGGGTAATTCTGGTTATAGGTATATTCTAGGCCATCATTTCCATAAGGAGATTCAATTCCGATGGTTGCATAATTACCATGCCAAGGAGTATAGTTGCCTGGGTTACCATTATCAACATTGTTAAAGACTTTATATTGGATCTTAACAGTACCTTGATTAAGTGAAGAAGGATATCTTTGAGGATTATAGAGAATGATCTGGAAAGTTTCTTCATCATTATGATTTTCAGCTCCATTAATCATCTGTTCCCACTGAATTACAAAGTAATCTTCTACACTATCATAATAAGAATAAACACCTGAGTTTCCATCCATTTGCAAATCATCCCAGAATGCTGCGATCATACCATTAGGTCCAAGAGCACCAGGTAGTCTCCAGTTTCTGAACTCACCAATGCTATTCTCACCAAAGGAGATAAAGCCATTTGAACAGACAGTTATCTGGTTATAGCTCTCACCGTAATAGATAAACTGGAAAGGTAGGTTTATAGTGTCAGTTGAGTTTGAACCAACCCCATCACCTTCGCCGGAAGCTGAAGGGTCGTAGATATCTAATTCTATGCCTGATCCACCGTTATTAGGAGCAATGTCAATCCAATCATAGACAGGACATTCGGGATAATCAATGTCATTGGAGTCATAGATTACGTAACCAAACATATCTGGCCCTAAAGGAGAGGTGTTATCGGTATTGCCAAATTTTGCTTCAAACTCTAGTTCTTGGTAGAAGTTAATCTCATTAGTGAATTTTAGGATACATTCTGTTATCATACCAGGGAACATGTCGATATCAGAGCTAATCTGGAAATCAAGAGTTTGACTTTGGTTGCTTGCTAAAACTGGAATAAGAATATTTTCTGTTTCTACATTAAAATGTCCATTATCAATAACTAAACGTGCAGTAGCATTTTCAATAGTAGTATTAGCTTGGTTCTGCACTGTAGCTTGAATAGTAGCAACTTGATCAGATTGCAAATTATTGCCTAACATAATAATATTTATATCAGTCAGAAGCAGGTTACCATTATGAACCTGAGCTGAATAATAGAGACGTTTGGTTTGATTATCGCCATAGGTCAAATCTAAAACAAAGGCTATTTCTGTATCATCAATAATATTATTATTAGCATTTAAAATAAAGTTAGTATCAAATAGAGAAGAACCGTTAGCGGGAAGAGAAGTGATTTCACTTGTTGCTTGAACTACATCTATTTGGAAGTTATTTACAGTTAGTTGGGCCTGGATATTTTCTTGGTCATAATCAACCAAGCTATTCAACATGAAGTTTAGTTCAATAGTTTCACCAGCTTCAATGTTTTGGTTATTGTTACCATTAGATTGGCCTTCGTTATCATCATCAATGATGAGTGAGCTAATTCTAAATTCTGTTTCGTCGGTTGGATTTATATCAATTTGGAAAGGGAAGAAGTCTTTTTTATTAGCTGTTAGAGTGTATTCTGTCTCACCAATCTCAAGTGGTAAATTAGCAATACCTTCATTGTTGGTAAAAGTTTTGATTATTTCACCGGATTGAGTGGTTAAAGTTACACTGGCTGAGCTAACAGGGAGATTATTTTGATCTCTGATAATGGTTAACAACTCTTCACTGTCAGAATAGAAATCAGAAGTTTCGACTAAGAAACTATTTGGCTGACCAGTATAAACGTCAAC
>Ga0265294_10006809_pt1 | contig 13653 bp, 10 predicted proteins | sample MunlanPumphouse3_FD_192504 | JGI IMG/M metagenome (GOLD analysis project Ga0265294, IMG submission 192504) | Groundwater microbial communities from a municipal landfill in Southern Ontario, Canada - Pumphouse #3 | ecosystem: Environmental > Aquatic > Deep subsurface > Groundwater | place... | reverse complement strand
CCGAGTTAACTCAGGTGAACCATATCATGCTAAGTTTTACAGGATCAGAATACTATTTTTTCGGTGGTGAATATTCTGTTGTGACTGATGACGGTGTGATTATATCCAATGGGGAACTCAGCGGAGCTGTACCTTACAGTGCCGTGATAAGCAATATAACTGTTCCTGCCAAATCAAATGTCACAGCTTCTGTTAATACTTTTAACGCATCACCTTTTGTGGTCGATGCCGCGAAAGTTATCACAGCACCTGTTGACGGCAAATCAGCTTCTTTTACCGTTTCCGTTAAACCTGATTACACAAGGTACGACATTTCCCTGAAGATGATTTCATCAAACAAGGGTACTGTATCCGCTACCCCGACCAAAGTTTTCCAATATCGCAAAGCCACGGATACCGTATGGAATACCATGACTATGTACAGTGGAAGAGCCTCTATTTATTTTGTTGAAAATGAAGAATATATTTTTAGAACCGACTGGAAAGGTAAATGGTTCACCTCTCCAAATGTGCCCACAAACCCTGATTTGATTGAAGATTTTTTAAGAAAGCAGGCTGAATCCACCGAAGATGTAATCATAAGCAAATTAGATCTCACAAAAGTTACAGTCAGCGGGCAAACGGTAATAAGGATAAATGCTGAAATTATTGTTGATTTTTCAAAATTGTAATGTAAAGATATTACCATGTTTTCATATAAAAATATTGAACTTTCTGACAGAAAATGGATAGACTCCCTCCTTCTAATGTCTGAGTACCAAGGTGCAGAATATTGCTTTACTACACTTTATATTTGGGCAAACCTTTACAATAGCTTGATTGCCCGATACAATGATATGCTCATAGTTCGCAGCGAATCGCCCAATGAACTGTTTTATTCTGTACCGGCAGGTCATTTTTCCGAAAAGGAATTGGCTTACTTTTTCGATAATATCAGAAAAGAAGGGGCATCCATGTCAAAAAAGGTAACAATCACCGGCATAACGGAAGATACACTCCCGATGATACAAGCTTTTCTGCATGAGGAGCCCACTCCTGATCGTAATTCTTTTGACTATATCTATCTCTCTGATGATCTTATTTCTCTCAAGGGAAAAAAATATCAGCCTAAGCGCAATCATATCAAACACTTCCTGTCACAATATGAGTGGATATATGAAGATGTGACACCAGAAAATGTGGAGGAGTGCTACCTGATGAATGAACAGTGGTGCAAGGAGAATTATTGCATTCACAACCTTTCTAAGCAAAGCGAGGCTTGTGCAACGCGCAGAGCATTACGTAATTTTGAATCTTTGAATCTTAAGGGCGGCTTGATAAGAGTTGCCGGTGAAATCGTTGCCTTTACTCTTGGGGAAAAGCTCAACAGTAACACATTCCTCATACACGTTGAAAAAGCCTTTGCCCGCATAGACGGTGCTTATCCCATGATAAACAGGAAGTTTATAAAAGCACAGGCTTCTACGTACAAGTATGTTAACCGCGAAGACGATGCGGGAGATGATGGCTTGCGTCAGGCAAAACTTTCCTACAATCCTGTCTATCTAATCGAAAAGAAATACATCTCTCTTGATTAGTATTACCCTACTACCCAAACCATTACATGGTTGTCGAACACCATGTATTCCAGATCGAAGTCTATCTCCGTACCGTCTTTATGAATAAAAGTGGCTTCCAATTCACCTTCGTCATGCGGATTGAACTTTTCAATTTCAATCTGCTCCGCAAAGTCAACTCCTGAAATGGACATTCTCTTGTATATGGCCTCTTTCGCACACCAGTAAATGGCTAATTGAAGAGTTTTTTTCCGTTCGGAAAGATCGTCTATTTCATCTTCAGAAAGAGCCTTTTTCTCAACGGCAGAGAAGTCCCTGTCAAGAGACTCTATGTCAATGCCAAGGTCTTCATCTTTGTGGATGATGATTGCCACAAAACGACTTGTATGGGAAATACTGATTTCTGTCAGTGAATTCTCGAGGAAAGGGCGCCCGTTATCATGGTGTCCCAAATATACTTTTTCATCGAAAATCTCATCTAAAAGAGCCCTGACTGCCAACTTTTCTTTTCTACGAGCCTCACTTTTCAGAAGATTAATCTCCTCCAATTCATCGCTTGGAACGGAAGAAAGTTTTAATAATTGATCTTCGGTTTCTGCTATTTCCCAAACATAAATCTTCGCATCATTGTCAAGTTCTTTTTTAAGATAAAGTGCCATTTCTGTTATAAATTATACAAAAAAACAACCTTCCGCCCGATTATGGCAGAGGTCTTATATGTTATACTCTTAAGGATTACACCGCAACACGACGGGAGAGGCTCATCAGAAGTGCTCTCTTGAATAGAATTAAATTGACAACTCGGAGGTTCCAAAATAAAGTGTTTTAGTGTTAAATTGTTGAGATACCAGGACTCGAACCTGGGCTGACTGAACCAAAATCAGTAGTGCTGCCATTACACCATATCTCAATTTTGGTGCGCAAAGATACAAACATTTTGATAAACAAAGCAAACTCAGAACAAAAATTCTTTCACTGACTCACCGTATTGCAGAAATAGCAGTACCCAAAAGGTAAATCTTACTCCCTTACCGATCAACATATATGCAGCACATTTCCAAAAATTGACTTTATAAAAACCGAGCCCTATGGAAAAGACATCTCCAACAAACGGAAGCCAACTCAGCAGAGCCAGCGGAGGGCCCCACTTATCTATCTTCTTTTTGTGTTTTTCAAGCGTCTCCGGCTTGATTCTAAACCACTTCTCAATCCATTCCCATTTGCCGATATATCCGACGGCATAGGAGGTCAACCCTCCCAGCCAATTGCCCAAAGTGCCAACAATCATAACCGTCCACGGATTTACACCTGTCAGCAATATCCCGATAAAGAGTACATCAGAACTGAAAGGAACGACAGTCGCCGCCAAAAAGGTACCGATAAACAAACCTAAGAGACCTAATCCTTCCAGCCACTCCATCTTTTACGAACGCTTATTTTTAAAGAATGTTGATACTATTTCGCCGCACTGAGTAGCCATAACTCCGGATATCACCTCAGTCTTAGGATGTAACAAGGATGGAGAAAAAAGAGAATATCCTCTTTTCGGATCGGCGGCTCCATATACCAGCGTCCCCAATTGTGCCCAGTTGAGAGCAGCAGCACACATTGGACATGGCTCTACGGTGACATACAATGTACAGTCATTAAGATACTTTCCGCCAAGACACTCCGTTGCCATAGTTATAAGTTGCATCTCTGCATGAGCTGTGGGATCAGTAAGAGTCTCCGTCAGATTATGTCCGCGAGCTATTATCTTCCCTTTACACTCCATAACGGCTCCAATAGGAACTTCCCCCTGATCAGCTGCCAATTGCGCCTCACGTAGTGCCTCTTTCATATATTTTTCTTCCATAACATTGCAAATGTAGTGCTTTTATAAAAAATGTCCGACTAAAATCGCTTTCAGCCGGACATTTGTCAATATATTGTTCTAAGAATGTACTGTTACATCATACCCATTCCAGGGTTGCCACCACCCATCGGCATTGCAGGAGTATCTTCCTTGATATCGGCAAGAACACACTCTGTGCTTAATAACATACCTGCTACTGATGCAGCATTTTCGAGAGCTATACGAACAACCTTGGTTGGATCGATAACTCCTGTTTGCAACAGATGTTCATATTTGTCGGTACGAGCATTGTAACCATAGTCATCTTTACCCTCCTTAACCTTTTGAACGATAACACTGCCTTCCAAACCGGCATTTTCAACGATCATCCTGATAGGCTCCTCAATAGCACGCGCTATGATAGCGATACCCGTATTTTCGTCGGCATTATCACCCGTTACATTGGAAAGAGCATTGATTGCACGAATGTAGGCAACACCACCGCCGGCAACAATTCCTTCTTCAACAGCTGCACGAGTTGCATTCAAAGCATCCTCCACTCTGTCTTTCTTTTCTTTCATCTCAATTTCTGAAGCAGCACCGACATAAAGAACAGCTACGCCACCTGCGAGTTTACCAAGTCTTTCCTGCAACTTTTCACGATCGTAATCACTTGTGGTCGTTTCAATCTGCTTGCGAATCTGATTGGCTCTGTCGGTAATGGCAGCCTTATCACCTGCACCATTTACAATTGTCGTATTTTCTTTATCGATAACAACTTTCTCAGCCTTACCTAACATATCGGGAGTTGCATTTTCCAAAGTGAAGCCTCTCTCTTCAGAGATAACAACACCACCTGTCAGAGTAGCAATATCCTGCAACATCTCTTTACGACGATCACCGAAGCCCGGAGCCTTAACGGCAGCAATCTTCAATGTGCCACGGAGCTTATTGACAACCAATGTAGTCAAAGCTTCACCGTCAACATCATCAGCAACGATCAACAAAGACTTGCCATCTCTTGCAATAGGTTCAAGTATCGGCAGAAGGTCTTTCATTGTAGAAATCTTCTTATCCGTAATAAGGATTTGAGGAGCATCAAGAACGGCCTCCATCTTATCAGGGTTGGTCATAAAGTAAGCTGAAATGTAACCTCTGTCAAACTGCATACCTTCAACAACTTTAACTTCAGTAGTAGTACCCTTGGCCTCTTCAACTGTGATAACGCCGTCTTTGCGAACCTTCATCATGGCATCGGCAATCAATTTACCGATTGTATTATCATTATTTGCCGAGATAGTACCGACTTGCTCAACTTTAGAATAATCGTCTCCTACAGGTTGACTCTGTTTTTGCAAATCTGCAACGACTGCAGCAACAGCTTTATCTATACCACGTTTTAAATCCATCGGATTTGCACCTGCCGTAACGTTTTTCAAACCGACATTAATGATCGCCTGAGCCAATACTGTAGCAGTAGTTGTGCCATCACCGGCCTGATCATTAGTTTTGGAAGCAACTTCCTTAACCATCTGGGCCCCCATGTTTGCAAATCTGTCTTCAAGTTCAATCTCTTTAGCAACCGTGACACCGTCCTTTGTTACCTGAGGAGCGCCGAATTTCTTATCAATAACCACGTTACGCCCTTTAGGACCAAGTGTTACCTTTACTGCATTAGCTAAAGCGTCTGCACCTTCTTTCATAAGGTTGCGAGCTTCAATATTAAATTTTATATCTTTTGCCATAATCGTATTTTTTGTCTTGTAAATAATTATTTGAGAACTGCTACCACATCGGACTGACGCATGATAAGATAATCATGACCGTCAACTGTAATTTCAGTACCGGCATATTTGCCGTATAAAATAACGTCGCCTACTTTTAACTCCATAGGTTCGTCTTTTTTACCGCTACCAACAGCGATCACTGTACCTTGTTGAGGTTTCTCTTTAGCTGTATCCGGAATAAACAATCCGCTTGCCGTCTTTGTCTCAGCCTCTTTTGCTTCAACTAAAACTCTGTCTGCTAATGGTTTAATTGTCATTTTGAGTAATTTTTTTAATTGTTATTTTTATATTTATTTATCTTTTATTGAATTTGTTTTCCAAACTCGTTGTTGAAAAGGCAAAATAAATGCCAACATAGTATCTCTGACAAAATGACATAAAATAATTACCTTTGCAGGAAATGATCCTAAAAGCATGCGAAACATCTATATTTTACTGATCGGTATTCTTTTTCTTTCTGCCTGCCAATCGACTTCTAATTCTAAAAAAGCAGAGAAGGTTACTGCTCAACCATTCCCGTTTACACAGGTGCCGGCGATGATCTCTAATGAAGCACAAAAATCCGAATATGCCGTAAAGCATTTTTGGAATGATTACTTTGTGCTTGCACAAAAAAGCTGTCGAGACACTCTGCTTGTCGGGGGAGTTGGGAAAGATTCTTTCACAAAAGCTTTTACCACTTATATCTCTCTGCTTGAAGTGACCTCTCCTGAAACAATCAAAATTGCACAGGATTCACTTCTCACAAAGGCTGAAAGAATAGAAATTGCTCATCCTGAAAGTATTATTTGGGATAAGATAATTTCACTTTCTGAAAAATATCTGTTCGATCCCAATTCCCCATATAGAAATGAAGAGTGCTACATCCCTGTTTTGGAAAAAATGGGTAGCACGTCCATCGTATCGGATGATGAAAAAACCAGATCTCTGTACCTGCTTTCCCTCTGTTCTCTCAACAGATTGGAGCATAAGGCGGCAAATTTCACCTATACATTGAAAAACGGCAGAACCGGACAACTGTACGACACAAAGTCTGAGTACATACTGCTATTCTTCAGCAATCCGGACTGTGAAAACTGCAAAGAGATAATTGAGCAACTGTCCAAATCACAAAAGATTCAGCAGCTTATTGAACAAAAGAGACTTGCTGTCATAAATATTTATCCTGATGAAGATCTTACGGCTTGGTATGACTATCTACCCAATTATCCGGACACATGGATTAACGGGTTCGACCAGGAGCAAGTCCTGAACTCAAAAACAATTTACTACATTAGGGCGATTCCCTCTTTATACCTGCTAAACAAAGAAAAAGAGGTGATCTACAAAGATGCACCTCCTTTTAAGATCTTTCAATATCTGAACTCTATCTAAACGTTAATCTCAATAATAGCTTCGGAGATGTTGATGATAAAGTCCCCGACCCTCTCAATTTCCGACACAAGATCGATGTAATAGTTGCCCACAAAGTAACTGTAAACGTTATTCTCTATATTAACCAGATGCTCCTCACGCAGATTGTTACGATACTCGTTGATATCATACTCTGCATCAAGCGCATTTGATATATTGCTGATCTTAGTATATCCTTTGTCGCAGTTATATATCATCGCATCGAATGCGATATCCAGCAAATTAAACATCTGATTGAGCTTCTTCACCAGATTGTCCTCAAAATGCAGCCCATTAATATTTTTGCGCTGCAAAATACGACCTATATTGTATCCTGAGTCTCCTACACTTTCCAACTCCCCTATAATCTTGTACATGGCCTGTATTCTTCGACCGGATTCCGGACTAATCTCTCCTTCCGAGATTTTTGTCAGATAGTCCGCTATTTCATACTCAATCCTGTCAGCAATCTGCTCGTAGTGCTCCAACTTACCAAATAACTTATCAAACTCTTCAGTATCAGCCTTTTGCACCGCCTCTCGCGCAAATGCGTACTGTTTCTTCATTAATTGTGCAAAATGCACAATTTCCATCTTGGATTGTGTCAAAGACAGCTCCGGCGTACCCAAAATACCGCCCTGTATATATTGAAGCCTGAATGGTTCTTCCTCTTTCGGACTCGGAACCATCCATGTCACAATCTTGACAAGCAGAGGTGTAAACCAAACGAGAATTAGAGTATTTCCTATGTTGAATAGAGTATGCACCATTGACACCGCATACAGCAAGGTTACCGAGGCTTTCTCCGGATTGACTGCGGATATAGTGGCGTAAGGCAACATCGGATCTTCACAACCAAGCCCGACTACAATCTTGGCAACCATCTTCAAGAATGGGTTATAGACCAGCAACACCAAGACAACACCGAATACATTGAAAAGCAAATGCGCCCTTGCTGCCCTTTTTGCAGACACATTGCCCACAGCCGCAGCAATATTTACTGTTACTGTTGTCCCTATGTTCTCACCAAGTACCATGGCTGCAGCTTCTGCAAATGGAATCCATCCAAAATTGACCATAACCAGAGTTAGAGCCATTGTTGCGGATGAAGACTGCATCAATATCGTCATAACAGCTCCTATTCCGACAAAAATCAGGATTGACCAAAATCCCCAATCGGTCCATCTCTGAACAAAAGCGAGCAGTTGAGGCGAAGAGTTAAGATCCGGAACCGAATTTTTCAGATAACTCAATCCTAAGAAAAGAAGAGCAAATCCTATTATCAGTTCACCGATATTCTTTTTTTTGACCTTTGGGGACATCATAAAAGCAAATCCGACTGCCACTAAAGGAATTGATATTACGGTAATATCTGCGGTAAATCCCAACAGAGAGATAATCCACGCGGTCGCCGTAGTACCGATATTTGCTCCCATAATCACTCCGATTGACTGCGTAAGGGTAAGCAACCCCGCATTTACAAAACTGACCGTCATAACGGTTGTTGCTGAAGACGACTGAATTATGGCAGTAACGAGTACTCCCGTCAAGATCCTCCTTAGTGGAGTGGATGTCATAGATGCCAAAAAGTTTCTCAGGCCATTACCTGCAACTTTCTGGAGAGACTAGCTCATAAGAGTCATACCATAAAGAAACAAACCAAGAGAACCGAGCAGTGTAAAGATTTGAAGAACGACGTGCATAAGCTGCTTAATATTATTTGGGCGCAAAGTTAATTCATTATAAAAAATTAATCAAGAGTCATTGTGAATAACTATTTTAGTAACTTTGCTGTTTGCTATATGAAAAGGAAGATAATATTTGTCGCTCTGTTATTGCTGGTAAATTGCTCATTATTTGCCCAATACTACTCCATTGGCTCCGACCCGGCCAGTGTGAAATGGATGCAGATAAAAAGCAACCACTACAACATACTCTACCCGCAAGAGATGGATTCTCTTGCAAGGAGATATCTTTATCTCTTCGAGAAAAACAGATCCAATACTGAAAAGGGACTACTTATCGAGACTCCGAAAGTTCCACTTATAATACGTCCTTATTCAACTCAAAGTAACGCAACCGTAGTGTGGGCACCTAAGCGTGTCGAGCTGATTACCACGCCTCCTGCCACAGGAGGCTATGCCCAAAATTGGGAAAAACAACTCGTTTTGCACGAAGGTAGGCACGTTAGTCAGATGCAGCACTACACAAAAAAAACATTCAAGGTCTTTAACTTTCTCCTTGGAGAACAGTCCATTGCTCTCGGGGTGGGAATTTACCCTTCTGCGTGGATTATGGAGGGTGATGCCACTATTCACGAGACGGATATGTCTAATTCGGGAAGGGGAAGGAGCGGTTCTTTCCTGATGTACTACAGAGCAGCATTCATTGAAGGTGATACGCGCAGTTACGACAAATGGAGATATGGATCCTATCACTATTACACCCCTAACAAATATGCTTTCGGGTACATGATGTTAAGTGATACTCGCTATTTCACAGATGATTACTACTCAACAGGTAAAATCTTCGACAGAATCGTGTCTAACTGGTGGAATTTCTTCAGCGGATGGAACGTAGGGTTTCAGCAGGCAACAGGAAAGACCGCAAGAAAAAATTGGAGATATATGACCTCCTTTATGGTCGATATGTGGACAAAAGACTTTCAACGCCGTGCTCCGTACTCTCCTTTCAACTATTTGCTTGCCGATAATGACCATTTGTACACCAGTTATACAAACCTTCTCCCATGGGAGAACGGAAGCACCATATCCCTAAGATCCGGATACGAGCATGCGCGCGCCCTTGTAGAAATAGATTCGATGGGACAAACTCATCAGATCAGGCCTTTCTCCTCCACAACAAGCGACTTAGTACCAACCGGAGACGGCACTATTGTCTGGGCCGAAACCGTACCTGATGTAAGATGGGACCTTAAAACATCTTCTATCATAAGAAGTTATGATATAAAGACCCACAAAATGAGAGACATTACCCACAACACGAGATACTTCAACCCTACACTCTCACCATCTAACGATTCCATCTTAGTTGCCGAGTACATTCTTGAGGGCGGATCCAATCTTGTGGTTCTTGACAGAGCCAGCGGGGATGCTGTCTTCAAAAAGGCGGCGCCAAATCACGGACAAGTGCTCAAGGGGGTATTGATTGGAAACATCTCATATACGTCTGTCATTACGGAAAAAGGCCTTGGCCTCTATGCAATTGACATTTCAGACCCGGAAAATGAGTGGTATCTTGAAATACCGGAGCAGAACTGTTATATTCAAAACATGAAGGCATACAGGGACCAACTCTATTTTGTCTCAGACTTGGATGGCTTGAATAATGCATACACCTACAATCCGCGCACCAAATTTTTACAGAAACTGACAAATTCTCGATATGGCGCTACGAATCCGATCATAAATGAGAGCACAGGAGAGTTATACTATTCCGATTACAGCACGATAGGATATCATCCTGTCAAGACATCCCTTGATTCGTTGGAATGGTCTCCCGCAAGTTTTGATAAGCCTTTTAAGCATCCTGTGGCAGAGCAGTTGGCTTTGCAGGCAAAACAAAATACCACGCCGATAACTGAAGAAGAAGATGAAGCATTTAAGACTTTGGCCGACACCATTAAAGCCTATCCATATAAGAGATTTACACATTTGATTAATATTCACTCCTGGGCTCCTTTTTATGCCAATATAGACAGGATAATGACTATGAGTTATGACCACTACTATCAACTGGTCTCCCTGGGGGCAACTGTCATCTCTCAAAATACACTCGGAAACGCCACCGCCCAACTTGGATATTCATACCATAAAGGCTTCCACTCCGGGCACCTTAATTTCAACTATTCAGGCTTTTACCCAATATTTGAACTTGCCGTTGATTATAATGACAGAAACAGGCAGATAACTACCATTGATAAAGCAGTCGCGGAAACTAATGACGGCATACAAAAATATCCGATAACTTATCATATAGATACCACCTCCACACCTGCATTGGATGCATCCCTTAAAGTATATGTCCCGCTGAACTTCAGCAAATCCGGCTGGCACAGAGGGCTTATTCCACAAGTTACACTTAATTTCAGTAATGATCAATTGTCTGTTTACGGCTCCCCGTTCAAATACAGGCACAGTCTGACTTACGGTGTGAGATTTTATTCCATGCTCTCTGAAACCAGAACAGCACTCTTTCCAAGGTGGGGTCTTGGAGTCGATCTGCAAGGAACATCCTCGTTCGGCAATCACAATGAGTTGGGCAATCTGATTTACACATACGTGTACGGCTATCTTCCAGGCCTGACAAGACAGCAGGGATTAAAGTTGACTGCCTCATATCAAAAGCAATTCTCAAAAGAGTATTTCGGATTTATCCCTAATGCTGCTTCGATGCCGAGAGGCTATAAAAATACATATTGTCTGATTACACCAAATTCACAGTCGATTATGCTATCCCTATCTATTTGGGAGACGTATCATGGCCGTGGCTTTTCTTCCTTAAGAGATTGCAAGTGATTCCTTTCGTAGATGTTGCCATTGAGCGGGATAAGAGCTACCCCTTTAATGGAGATATTATCCCTAATCCAAAACAACCTTATTACTCTCACGGAGTCGATGTTATACTCAGTGCACACATAATACGTATTGGGAGCGAGTTAAGTTTCGGCTTTCGCTACGCTCGTACCGCCGATAACAGGAATTACTGGAATGTGTTATTCCGTACAGGACTTTAACCGATATTATGAAACTGTTCAGCAAAAACACTCTTTCTCCTTTTGACTATTTTCTCATAATAGGAGTCATTGTAACCAGTGTCATCTATTCTGTTTTTACCGGAGAATTTGATGTTTTAGGCTTTGTTGCGAGCTTTACAGGTCTTGTATGCGTAGTACTTTCGGCCAAAGGAAGCATACTGAATTATGTTTTCGGACTTGTTAACGTCACCCTGTATGCATATATTGCATATAAATCAAAACTTTATGGAGATGCTGCTCTAAACGCCCTTTATTATATCCCGATGCAGTTTGTCGGATGGTTCAGCTGGCAAAAGAAGAAACAGTCTCAAGATGAAAGTAAGGTGAAAGCGCGCCGAATGAGTACAAAACAGTTGATCCTTCTAATTGCGGTCTGTGCAGTAGCAGTTGCCGGATGCGGCTACATACTTGACAAAGTTGGAGATCCTCAACCCTACAAAGATTCTGCAACCAACGTCCTCTCAATTATTGCAATGTTTCTAATGGTCAGGGCATTTACCGAACAGTGGTACTTGTGGATTGTGACCAATGTGATAAGTGTGATTATGTGGATAATACTTACAGTCCGCGGAGAAGCTCATGCCGAGACGATGATAATCATGTGGGTATTCTATTTAGCCAACTCGATCAACGGACTTATCCAGTGGCTCAAACTGTCGCAATCCTCAACTGTTCCCACTGAAGTAGTCTAAAATGGCCTGAGCAATGCTTTTCCCAACCTCTTTAGAGAGTTCCTCAAAAGAGGCCTTTTTTATCCTCGCCACACTTTTAAATTTTAGCAGCAACTTTTCCTCTGTCTTTGGCCCCACTCCATTTATTTTACTAAGCTGAGAAGAGAGCTGTCGCGTGCTCCTCTTTCCACGATGATGAGTAATGCCAAACCTGTGTGCCTCATCTCGAATACTCATCAGTACCCTCAGAGAACTTGAATTTTTGTCTAAAAATAAAGGGTGCGGATCTCCCGGGACAATGATTTCTTCAAGTCGCTTGGCTATTCCTATGATGTGTATCTCCTCCGAGAGACCAAGCTCCAGCAATGCCTCCAAAGCAAAATTAAGCTGTCCTCGTCCTCCATCGATTACTACAAGTTGAGGCAACGGCTCTCCTTCCGCCATAAGACGCGAATAACGTCTGTTTACCACCTCTTTCATAGATGCATAATCATTCGCTCCTACGACTGTCTTGATATTAAAGTGTCTATAGTCCTTCTTGCTTGGCACCCCATTCTTAAATACCACACATGATGCGACCGGATCAGTCCCCTGAATATTGGAGTTATCAAAGCACTCTATATGAACAGGAGGCACTTTCATCCCAAGGTCTTTCTGAAGATTTGAAACAATCCTCTCTCTATGATCGTCAGGTCTCAAATACTCTTCCTGTTTCATTTTGTTGAATTTTAACTCTGCGGCATTCTTTCGGCTCAACTCCAGGAGGCTCGACTTGTCACCCTTCTGCGGAATATGTACATTTTTACCGTCAAAACTTTGATCCGGCATAAAAGGTACAAGTATCTCTTTGGACAGCTCCCCAAATTTGGAGATAATCTCTCCCATGAATATGCTCAGTAATTCCTCTTCACTCTGCTCAATCTTCATCTTCATTTCCATATTGAAAGATTGAATGATACAGCCGCCTTTGATGCGCATAAAGTTGCAAAATACATCGAAATTGTCTATCACAAGTGAGAATACATCCACATCCGTGGTTCCCTGACCGACAATAAGTGATTTACTGTAATGGTGTTCCAGAGCCTCTATCTTCTCTTTTGCCTCTTGAGCCTGCTCAAAACGCATTTCAGCTGCCGCAGACTTCATCTCCTCCCTGTACTCTTTGATTAAAAGAGCAACATCCCCCTTCAACAGCGAAGTGATGGAACTTATCTGCCTTTGATACTCTTCAGACTTGATGATCCCCACACATGGAGCCAGGCACTTGCCTATGTGATAATTCAGGCATGGCCTGAATTTGCCGGAGGCAATATTATCCGGAGTCAGTGAAAGTTTGCAAACTCTCAACTTATAAAGAGTCCCTATCAGATTAAGCATCCCCTTGGCATAAATGACTGAACTGTATGGGCCAAAGTACTGCGAGCCGTCTTTAACATATCTTCTGGTCAGGTATATTCTCGGAAAAGGCTCATTTTTTATGCATATCCACGGATATGTCTTACTATCTTTGAGAAGAATATTGTATTTGGGCTGAAGTTGCTTTATCAGGTTATTTTCAAGCAGGAGAGCATCTTCTTCGCTCTCCACAACAGTGTGCTGAAGATCTGCTATTTTGCCCACCATTACACGAGTCTTG
>Ga0265294_10006806_pt1 | contig 13655 bp, 10 predicted proteins | sample MunlanPumphouse3_FD_192504 | JGI IMG/M metagenome (GOLD analysis project Ga0265294, IMG submission 192504) | Groundwater microbial communities from a municipal landfill in Southern Ontario, Canada - Pumphouse #3 | ecosystem: Environmental > Aquatic > Deep subsurface > Groundwater | place... | reverse complement strand
CCAGATAAGGGGGAAACTAAAGGTTCTTGTGGCTATGTTTGGTAGGGAAACACCTATAGAACTAGATTTTAGTCAAGTACAAAAAGCAGATTGAGTATAAAAATAAATCATATGCTATATTATATTTAAGGAGGTGTACCTACGATGGCGAAAAAAGTTGTAGGATTTATAAAATTGCAGTGTCAGGCTGGTAAGGCTACACCAGCTCCTCCGGTTGGACCTGCTTTGGGTCAACATGGTGTGAATATCATGCAATTCTGCAAAGAATTTAATGAAAAAACAATCAAACAAGTGGGATTGGTTGTTCCTGTGGAGATTACTGTTTATGCAGATCGGTCTTTTACGTTTGTTTGTAAAACTCCACCAGCTGCTGTTCTTTTGAAGAAGGCGGCGGGTATTGAAAAAGGTTCTGGCGAACCAAACAAGACAAAGGTAGCAAAAGTACCTAGTTCTAAGATTAAAGAGATTGCGGAAAGCAAAATGCAGGATCTTAATGCTGACAGTGTTGAAGCGGCTATGAGAATGATTGAAGGAACCGCTCGTAGTATGGGCATTGAAATTGTTGAGGACTAGTGTAACACGGTGGGAGGAGAAATCCGCCAATACCACAAAGGGGGAATAAAGATGAAAAAACATGGTAAAAGATACAATGATGCTGCTAAGAAAATTGACAAAAGTATATTGTATGAAAGTGAACAGGCAATTGAGCTTGTGAAGGATTTGGCTAAAACAAAATTTGATGAGACAATAGACTTGGCCATTCGACTTGCTGTAGATCCTCGTCACGCGGATCAACAGGTGCGTGGGGCAGTAGTACTTCCTAATGGTACAGGGAAGACTCGTACTGTACTGGTATTTGCAAAAGGGGAAAAAGAGAAGGAAGCGGTAGCGGCTGGTGCTGATTTTGTTGGTGTGGAAGAAATGGTTGCGAAGATTCAAGGAGGATGGTTTGGATTTGATGTGGCGGTAGCAACGCCTGATGTAATGGGAATGGTTGGTCGATTAGGGAAATTATTGGGACCAAAAGGGTTGATGCCAAATCCCAAGGTGGGTACTGTTACTTTTGATGTAACTAAGGCAGTTAATGATATTAAAGCTGGTAAGGTGGAGTATCGTGTAGATAAAACGGGTATTGTTCATGTGCCTTTTGGAAAAACGTCATTTTCTCAAGAAAAATTAGTGCAAAATTTTAATACTATTGTTGAGACGATAATGAAGGCTAAACCGGCAGGAGCTAAAGGGCAATATATAAAAAGCATTGTTATGTCATCTACAATGGGACCCGCTGTAAAGCTTAATCCTCTTAAATTGGGTTAAGTTGTACTATTTGTAAGGTTGACATATATTTGATAAGAGGATATAATCCCTTAGTGAAAGTGTTGATAATTTTATATGTTTTTGACTGTAGATAGTAGGTGCCGTGTGGCTTAATATTATTCCTACCGAGGTTGTTTTAGATTACTTATTAAATAAACCTCTATGTCTGTAGAGGTTTATTTTTTGTGTAACATAGTACAATATTTATGTAAATGACTAGTCATTTACATAAATATTTAAAATGATTTAACTGGCTTTCGTTTCATAAAATAGGAAGAAAGGAGGCGCTTTGATTTGGGAAGTCTTGAACAAAAAAAACAGGTTGTTGAAAGTATAAAAGATAAATTTACCAAAGCCCAATCTGTGGTGATGATGGAATATCGCGGCTTGAATGTGGGTGAAATCACGGAACTGAGATCAAAGATGAAAAAAGCAGGAAATGAAATGAAGGTATTTAAAAATACCTTGGTGGAACGGGCTGCTGATGATTGCGGTATTATGGGACTCAATAAATACCTAAATGGACCCATTGCTTGGGGGTTTAGCTTACAAGATCCAATCTCAGCCCCGAAAGTAGTTAGCGAGTTTGCAAAAACCCATAAGAAACTTATTATTAAGGGTGGAATATTAGAGAAGAAAGCAATTGAAGAAGATGGTGTAAGGGCGTTAGCTGAATTACCATCACGTGAAGTATTGCTGGCCCAGGTTTTGGCGGGTATGCAAGCACCGCTTACAGGTATGGCAAATGTTTTACAAGGACCGATTCGGAAGTTTGTTTATGCTATCGAAGCTTTAAGAAAAGAAAAAGAACAGGTGTAAGGTGAAAATTTCACGTGGGTAAAAAATATTATGATGAAAATTTGAGGAGGTTTTACAAAATGGCAAAGATTAATGAGATTATTGAAGATGTTAAAGGGTTAACTGTTTTGGAATTATCTGAATTGGTAAAGGCTTTTGAAGAGGAATTTGGTGTAACTGCGGCGGCTCCTGCTGCTGTGGCAGCAGCTCCTACTGTGGCAGCTGCACCTGAAGAAGAAAAAACCGAATTTGATGTAATTCTTACTGTAGTTGGAGAGAAAAAAATTAATGTTATTAAGGCTGTTCGAGAAATAACAGGTTTGGGATTAAAGGATGCAAAAGAACTTGTTGATGGAGCACCTAAGCCCATTAAGGAAAAAGTAAGCAAGGAAGAAGCAGAAGCAGTTAAAGCTAAACTGACAGAAGCTGGTGCTTCTGTAGAAGTAAAGTAATTAAGCATAATAAAGTGATATTGTGATTAGGTGGACTTAGTATCAATGCACATTGAGTTATTGAATATAATTAATGTGTTAATAGATATGAAAAGGTGCTGAAAAACAGCACCTTTTCGAGTTGTTATCGTTTATAAAAATATATTGAAAGTATTCTTGACATTAATTGAAGTATATGCTAAAATCAAAAAATGCGAATTAATGTATATCTGAATAATGGGTGTAATGTGCAATATATTTTTAATAATGAAAGATATACGCTATGAATGAAGGTTAGACTACATAATTGGTTAGAATAGCAAGGTAAGAGCCTTGCTATTAGGTGTTTGCATTGAAATAATGGTTGAGGGGTGAGATTTTTAATGCGCCATTCAGTAAATGTTGGGAAGAGGACAAGAGAAAGTTTTTCGGAAATAAGAGAAGTACTTCAGATGCCGAATCTTATTGAAATTCAGCAGAATTCGTATCAATGGTTTTTGGATGAGGGCATAAAGGAGATGCTTCATGATATATCTCCTATTCAAGATTTTACTGGTAATTTGGCATTAGAGTTTGTAGGCTATAGCTTAGGTGAGCCTAAGTATTCAGTAGATGAGTGTAGGGAAAGGGATGCTACTTATGCTGCTCCCCTTAGAGTAAAAGCAAGATTAATTAATAAAGAGACGGGTGAGGTAAAAGAACAAGAAGTTTTCATGGGAGACTTTCCTCTAATGACGAATAAAGGCACGTTTATTATTAATGGTGCGGAGAGAGTAATAGTTAGCCAGCTTGTGCGATCACCTGGAGTATATTATAAGAAAGAAATAGATGCTAGCGGTAAAAACATATATAATGCTACAATAATTCCTAATCGTGGAGCGTGGTTGGAATTTGAAACTGATGTAAATGAGAATATCTTTGTAAGAGTTGATAGGACACGAAAACTTCCTGGAACAGTATTGTTGCGCGCTTTGGGATATGGTAGCAATGGTCAAATTGCCGAATTGTTTAAAGACGATGAGAGAATACGTTTGACCTTGGAACGTGATCATACTGAGTCGGAAGATGAGGCTTTAGTGGAAATTTATAAGAGACTTCGACCGGGAGAGCCGCCCACTGTGGATAGTGCTAGAAATCTGATGAATACATTGTTTTTTGATCCTAGGAGATATGATTTAGCAAGAGTGGGAAGGTATAAGCTAAATAAAAAATTAAAATTAGAAGTATCTTCCGAAATTAGGAATATTACAAAAGAAGATATAATTGCATCTATAAATTATCTTATACTGTTGATGAAGGGTGAGGGTAAACCTGATGATATTGATCATCTAGGTAATCGTCGTTTGCGCTCTGTAGGTGAATTGTTGCAAAATCAGTTTCGTATAGGATTATCGCGGATGGAGCGTGTTGTTCGTGAAAGAATGACTATACAAGATGTTGATGTAATTACTCCGCAGGTGTTAATTAACATTCGCCCTGTGGTGGCATCTATAAAGGAATTTTTTGGGTCTAGCCAATTATCTCAGTTTATGGATCAGACTAACCCTTTAGCGGAATTAACACATAAAAGACGTTTGAGTGCCTTAGGACCAGGAGGATTATCTAGAGAAAGAGCTGGTTTTGAGGTACGTGATGTGCATTATTCTCATTATGGACGTATGTGTCCAATTGAAACTCCGGAGGGTCCTAATATTGGCTTAATAGGTTCATTGAGTACATATGCGCGTATTAATAAATATGGTTTTATTGAAACACCTTATCGAAAAGTTGATAAAGCTAAGGGCAGAGTTACAGAAGAAATTGTTTATATGTCGGCAGATGAAGAGGATAACTATGTTATTGCACAAGCTAATGCACTTTTAGATGAAAAAGGAAGATTTATAAATTCAAAAGTTAATATACGTTATGCAGATGAGATTTTAGAAGTTCCAATAGAACAAGTGGATTATATGGATGTTTCACCTAAACAGGTAGTATCAATAGCTACGGCTATGATTCCTTTTTTAGAACATGATGATGCTAACCGCGCGTTGATGGGCGCTAACATGCAACGTCAGGCAGTTCCACTTATAAGGACAGAAGCACCTTTTGTAGGAACAGGTGAGGAATATAAAGCTGCAAAAGATTCAGGTGTAGTTATAGTATCCCAAAAAGCTGGGATAGCAGAGTATGTATCGGCAAGTGAAATACGTATTAAGAATGATGATAAAAGCCTTAGCAAGTATAAATTAACAAAGTTTGTTCGCTCTAATCAAGGAACTTGTATAAATCAAAAGCCCATTATTACAAAGGGCGAGAAAATTGATAAAGAACAGATTATTGCTGATGGACCTTCTACTGAACAAGGCGAGTTGGCGTTGGGACGTAATGTACTCGTAGCATTTATGACTTGGGAAGGTTATAACTATGAGGATGCTATATTAATAAGTGAGAAATTGGTTAAGGAAGATTACTTTACGTCTATACATATAGAAGAATACGAAAGTGATGCCAGGGACACAAAATTAGGACCGGAAGAAATAACTAGAGATATCCCTAATATAGGGGAGGATGTCCTTAAAGACTTGGATGATAGTGGAATAATTAGAATCGGTGCGGAGGTTAGACCAGGCGATATTTTAGTAGGAAAAGTAACACCAAAAGGTGAAACAGAATTGACTGCAGAGGAAAGATTACTTCGTGCTATATTTGGTGAAAAAGCTCGAGAGGTTAGAGATACGTCGTTACGTGTGCCACATGGCGAAGCAGGAAAGATAGTTGATGTAAAAATCTTTTTAAGAGAGAATGGAGATGAATTGGCTCCAGGTGTAAATCAGATAGTTAGAGTTTATATTGCACAGAAGAGAAAAATATCCGAGGGAGATAAGGTTGCGGGTCGGCACGGTAATAAAGGTGTAATATCGCGAGTGCTTCCTGAAGCCGATATGCCGTATTTACCGGATGGAACTCCGGTAGACGTTGTTCTAAATCCATTAGGGGTACCGTCGCGTATGAATATAGGACAGGTGTTAGAGACTCATTTGGGTTGGGCAGCTAAAACATTAGGATTAAATATGGCTACTTCAGTTTTCGATGGTGCTACAGAAGAAGATATAGAAATTATTTTGAAAGAAGCAGGTCTTCCTACTAATGGTAAATCTGTAATGTATGATGGTAGAACTGGCGTGCCGTTTGATAATGAGATTACGGTAGGGTATATGTATATTTTGAAACTAGCTCATTTGGTTGATGATAAAATTCATGCTCGTTCAACAGGACCTTATTCTCTAGTTACTCAACAACCGTTGGGTGGAAAAGCTCAGTTTGGCGGACAACGTTTTGGGGAAATGGAAGTGTGGGCTCTTGAGGCTTACGGTGCGGCATATACCTTGCAAGAAATGTTAACGGTTAAATCAGATGATGTTGTAGGAAGGGTTAAGACTTATGAAGCAATTGTTAAAGGGGAAAATATACCAGAATCAGGGGTACCTGAATCCTTTAAGGTTCTTATTAAAGAGCTACAGAGTTTATGCTTGGATGTGAAGATGCTCTCTCAAAATGGTGAGGAAGTAGAGATTCGCGATAATGATGATGACATTAGCGAAGCGGCAAAAGAGTTGGGACTTGATGTTAATGCACCAACAGGAGATATTGAAAGTATACAAAAGGATACAGTAGATACCGATAATCAGGAAAAATACGTAGCAGAAGATACGAAAGAAATCAATGAAGAATATGAAATTGATTAATTTTTAGCGGGCGGTGTTGTCCCGGAATATTATATGGAAGGGAGAGAAGGCCTTGTTGGATGTTAATAATTTTGACAGAATGAAAATTGGCTTGACGTCCCCTGAAAAAATTCGCGTTTGGTCAAGTGGTGAGGTAAAAAAACCTGAAACAATTAATTATCGAACATTAAAGCCTGAACGCGAAGGTTTATTTTGCGAAAAAATATTTGGACCTACAAAGGATTGGGAATGTCATTGCGGCAAATACAAAAGGGTACGTTATAAAGGGATAGTTTGTGATCGCTGTGGAGTTGAGGTGACTAAGTCTAAAGTAAGAAGAGAGAGGCTGGGACATATTGAATTAGCTGCACCTTGTTCTCATATTTGGTATTTTAAAGGGATACCGAGCAGGATGGGCTTACTGATGGATGTATCACCTCGTTCTTTGGAAAAAGTTTTGTATTTTGTTTCATATATAGTCACAGATCCGGGCAATACTCCCCTTATGAAAAAACAGCTTTTAACCGAATCGGAATATAGAGAGTATGATGAGAAATATAAGAATAGATTTAAGGCAGGTATGGGAGCCGAAGCTATAAAGGCATTATTAGTAGAAATTAATTTGGAAGAAATGGCTCTTGAGCTTAGGACTGAACTACGAGAAGCTACAGGTCAGCGCAGAATAAGAGCTACAAGAAGGTTAGAGGTTGTGGAGGCATTTGGTAATTCGGGTAATCGTCCTGAATGGATGATCTTGGATGTTATACCGGTAATTCCGCCAGAATTGAGACCAATGGTGCAATTAGACGGAGGCAGGTTTGCTACTTCTGATCTTAATGATCTTTATAGGAGAGTTATTAATCGTAATAATAGATTAAAAAGGCTTTTAGATTTGGGGGCACCTGATATTATTGTTAGGAATGAGAAAAGGATGCTCCAAGAGGCTGTCGATGCTTTAATTGATAATGGAAGAAGAGGTCGTCCCGTAACAGGACCTGGTAATCGCCCCCTTAAATCATTAAGTGATATGCTTAAGGGAAAACAAGGTAGATTCCGTCAAAACTTATTAGGAAAACGTGTTGATTATTCAGGACGTTCAGTTATAGTGGTTGGACCTGATTTAAAAATGCATCAGTGCGGTTTGCCAAGAGAAATGGCACTTGAATTATTTAAGCCTTTTGTGATGAAAAAATTGGTGAAAGATAATTATGCTCATAATATAAAAAGTGCCAAGAGAATGGTTGAGAGAATGAAGGATGAGGTATGGGATGTGTTAGAGGAAGTGATTCAAGGACATCCTGTACTATTGAATAGAGCTCCAACATTACATCGCTTGGGAATTCAAGCTTTTGAACCTGTTCTTGTTGAGGGGAGAGCTTTGCATTTACATCCCTTAGTTTGTACGGCTTATAATGCCGACTTTGATGGAGATCAGATGGCTGTTCACGTACCTCTTTCCGTAGAAGCTCAAGCAGAGGCGAGACTTCTTATGTTGGCTTCTAACAATATATTAAATCCTAAAGATGGTAGACCGGTAGTTACGCCGACTCAGGATATGGTTTTGGGTTCTTATTATTTAACTATGGCTAAGCCATTAACAAGAGAAAAGGTTATATATTTTGGATCCGCTGACGAAGCGTTATATGCATATGAAATGGGGAAAGTAACACTTCATGAGCCTGCTAAAATAAAACGAGCTGGGAAGATAATTGAGACTACTACAGGAAGAATTATTTTCAACTCGGTTATACCACTGGAACTAGGTTACTATAATGAAATTATTGGAAAGAAAGAGTTAGGGAAAATAGTAGCAAAGTGTTACTATAAATTAGGAAATGATGCTACTTCAAAGATGCTAGATGGGATTAAAGAGCAGGGATTTAAGTATTCAACAAGGGCCGGTATAACCATTGGAGTTTCAGATATTGTAGTACCGAAGGAAAAGTCGAGTATTTTAGATAAAGCAGAAAAGCAGGTTGAAGTGATCGAGAAACAATTCCGAAGAGGTTTAATTACAGAGGATGAACGATATCAGCTAGTTATTGGTGTTTGGAATAAAGCAACAGATGATGTAACTCAAGCTATGTTAGCAAATCTAGATCGTTTTAATCCGGTATATATGATGGCTAATTCAGGAGCACGTGGTAATATTCAACAAATTCGCCAATTGGCCGGGATGCGTGGACTAATGGCAGATCCTTCGGGAAGAACCATTGAATTACCTATTAAGTCTAATTTCCGTGAGGGATTAGCAGTTTTAGAATATTTTATTTCTACGCATGGAGCTCGTAAAGGATTGGCAGATACTGCACTTAGAACAGCGGATTCAGGGTATCTTACGCGACGTTTGGTTGATGTATCTCAGGATGTTATAGTCCGTGAGGATGATTGTGGAACGAATGTAGGAATTTATGCTAGTGAAATCAAGGATGGAAATGAAGCTATAGAGCCATTTCGTGAAAGAATTATCGGACGTTTTACTATGGAAGATGTTTTACACCCCGAGACAGGTGAAATAATTGTACCAACACAAACTAAAATAAAAGAAGATGACGCTGATTGTATTATTGAAGCAGGTATAGAAAAGGTTTATATTCGGTCTGTATTGACATGTAAATCACGTTATGGGGTATGCCGTAAATGTTATGGAAGAAATATGGCTACCGGGAGAATGGTTGAAATTGGTGAGGCTGTTGGTATAATTGCTGCACAATCTATTGGGGAACCAGGAACTCAGCTGACGATGAGGACATTCCATACTGGTGGTGTTGCAGGTGATGATATCACGCAGGGTTTACCTCGTGTAGAGGAATTGTTTGAAGCTAGAAAACCCAGAGGGCAAGCTATTATAGCTGAAACAGATGGTGAAGCGAAGGTTAATAATTTAAAGGAGCGCAGAGAAATAGAAATAATTCATTCTGGGGATGAAAAGTTTATTTATCAGATACCATTTGCTTCTAGAGCAAAGGTAAAAGATGGACAGATGGTTGAAGCAGGTGATGAATTAACTGAGGGTTCCGTTAATCCTCACGAGTTACTAAAAATACGTGGGATTAGAGGGACACAAGCATATTTATTGAGAGAAGTTCAAAGGGTATATAGATTACAGGGTGTTGATATTAACGACAAGCATATTGAGGTTATAATAAGACAGATGTTAAGAAAAGTAAAAGTTGAAGAAACAGGGGATACTCCATTGTTGCCTGGAAGCTTGATTGACGTTTTTGAATTTGAAGAGGAAAATGCGAAAGTTTTAGCTAATGATGGTGAACCTGCTACAGCAAAGCCAGTAATTTTAGGAATAACAAAAGCATCATTGGCTACTGATTCATTTCTCTCGGCAGCTTCTTTCCAAGAGACGACCCGAGTTCTGACGGAAGCTGCAATAAAAGGGAAATCAGATCCACTTCTAGGATTGAAGGAAAATGTAATCATTGGAAAGCTGATACCCGCAGGTACTGGCATGACTAGGTATCGTAATGTCAAGGTTGATCTTGCACAAGAAACACCTGAGATGGAGTAAAAATTCATATATGTAGGTAACAGTTGTTAAGCTTATTGCCTAAAGAAGTCTTGTTTTATTACATAGACTTTCAATAAAGATACTATTACTAAACAATGTCTAGTAATAGTATCTTGACACGAAATGTTGCCAGTGATAAAATACTATAGTGTGCCTTAGTAATGGGTTTGTTTAAAGGAGGTAAGGTTCTGTGAAAAGACTTAGGGAAGCAAATAAAAAAACAGTTGGTTTTAAGCAGACAATAAAGGCGATAGATAGAGGGCAGACTCATGTTATATATATAGCAAAAGATGCTGAGGATAAAATCAGAATACCTATTATGGAGAAATCTGTAGAAAGAGAAATTGCTGTTGTTGAAGTTGAAAGCATGATGGAGTTAGGCAAAGCTTGTGGGGTTCAGGTGGGGGCTTCGGTCGTTGCTGTTTTAGATTAGCGTAACCTTGCTACAGCAAATATAATTTCATTTTGTTCAGATAAAAAGGAATAACGAAAAAAGACAGCTTGGGAAGGAGGTGCTTTATATGCCAACCATTAACCAATTAGTAAGAAAAGGGAGAAAAACCATAGCGAAGAAGTCAGGTTCTCCTGCTTTGAAGGAAAGTCCTCAAAAGAGAGGCGTTTGTACTAGGGTTTACACGACAACACCAAAAAAACCTAATTCTGCACTTCGAAAAGTTGCTAGAGTTAGATTAACAAATGGTATAGAGGTTACTGCTTATATACCTGGTGTTGGTCATAACCTTCAAGAACACTCCGTGGTTTTAGTTCGTGGAGGAAGGATTAAGGATATACCTGGTGTTAGATATCATATTGTAAGAGGAGCATTAGATACAGCAGGTGTTCAAAAAAGGGCACAGGGTCGTTCTAAATATGGTGTAAAACGACCTAAGACAGCTGCAGCTAAGAAATAGCAATTGTATGTAGTATTGTATACACTATATGATTTAATCCCAAAGTAAAGGAGGGAAAGAAATGTCTAGAAGAGGTAATATACCTAAAAGAGAAGTATTGCCAGATCCAATTTATGGATCAAAGCTGGTTAATAAAGTAATTAACAAGGTAATGCTTGATGGAAAAAGAGGAACTGCTGAAAAAGCTTTATATGGTGCTTTGAGTAATGTTGAAGAGAAAACCGGAAAGAATGGTTTAGATGTATTAGAAGAAGCTCTTAAAAATATCATGCCAGTGTTAGAGGTAAAAGCACGTAGAGTTGGCGGTGCTAATTATCAAGTGCCTGTGGAAGTACGACCTGAAAGAAGAGAAACATTAGGGATCAGGTGGATGGTTACTTTTTCTCGTAAACGCGGTGAAAGAACAATGAGAGAAAGGCTTGCCGGTGAAATATTAGATGCATCTAACAATACCGGTGGTTCTGTTAAAAAGAAAGAAGACACTCATAAAATGGCAGAAGCTAACAAGGCGTTCGCCCATTATCGCTGGTAGTAGAATGTTTTGCATTTAAGTAAAACGAGCATTCGGTCATAGAAAGGAGGCGCAGGTTTTGGCTAGGCAATTTGCACTTAAAGATACGAGAAATATAGGAATAATGGCTCACATTGATGCAGGGAAGACAACTACTACTGAAAGAATTTTATTTTATACAGGTCGGGTTCATAAAATAGGGGAGGTACATGATGGTGCCGCTACTATGGATTGGATGGCTCAAGAACAGGAGAGAGGTATAACAATCACTTCTGCTGCTACAACTTGTCAGTGGAAAAAACATCGTATTAACATCATAGACACGCCAGGGCACGTTGATTTTACAGTAGAGGTTGAACGTTCTTTGCGTGTTTTGGATGGAGCCGTAGCTGTTTTTTGTTCAGTAGGCGGGGTGGAACCTCAGTCTGAAACAGTTTGGCGTCAAGCAGATAAATATGGAGTGCCTCGCATTGCCTATATTAATAAGATGGATAGAGTTGGGGCGGACTTTTTTAGAGGCATCAACATGATAAAAGAGAGATTGAATGGTAATCCTGTAGCTATTCAATTGCCGATAGGTAGTGAAGAGAATTTTGTAGGGATAGTTGATCTTATTAAAATGAAGGCATATAAGTACAATGATGATTTAGGTACAAGAAGCGAAGAAAGCAATATTCCGGAAGATCTGCAGGATATGGCGGAAAAGTATAGAGAAAAATTAATAGAAGCTGTTGCGGAATTTGATGATAAATTGATTAATAAGTATCTTGAGGGCGAAGAAATAAATGAAGAAGAGCTTAATAATGCTATAAGAATTGCGACATTAAATGTTGCAATAACACCAGTTGTTTGTGGGTCTTCTTTTAAAAACAAAGGCGTACAATTGTTGTTGGATGCTGTTGTTAATTATCTTCCTTCACCTTTAGATGTGCCTGCTATTGAAGGGGTACATCCGGAAGATAGTGAAGGAGAAAAAAGGAATTCGAGTGATAGTGAACCTTTTGCGGCTTTGGCTTTTAAAATTATGGTAGATCCTTTTGTGGGAAAGCTAGCCTTTTTTAGAGTTTATTCAGGGATTTTGAAATCAGGTTCGTATGTATATAATTCTAGTACAGGGAAAAGGGAAAGAGTAGGTCGCTTATTGCAGATGCATGCGAATCACAGAGAGGATATAACGGAAGTATATGCAGGAGATATTGCTGCTGCGGTGGGTTTGAAAGAAACGACCACTGGTGATTCTCTTTGCGATGAAGAAAGTCCTATAGTTTTAGAATCTATGCAATTTCCTGAACCTGTTATTGATGTAGCTATTGAACCAAAAACTAGAGTTGATCAAGATAAAATGGGTTTAGCTTTATCTCGTTTGTCAGAAGAAGATCCTACTTTTAGAACACATACTGATATAGATACTGGGCAGACTATTATATCCGGTATGGGAGAGTTACACTTGGAGATAATAGTAGATCGACTTTTGAGGGAATTTAAAGTTGATGCTAACGTAGGAAGACCGCAGGTTGCGTATAAAGAGACTATTCGTTCTAAAGTAAAGGCCGAAGGGAAATTCGTAAGACAGTCTGGCGGACGTGGGCAATATGGACATTGTTGGATTGAGTTAGAACCACTTGAACCTGGTACAGGGTATGAATTTGTTAATAAAGTTGTAGGTGGGGCTATTCCTAAAGAATATATTTCACACATTGATAGTGGTATTAGAGAGACTATGGAAAGTGGTATATTGGCCGGGTATCCTATGATAGACTTACGAGCAACAGTATATGACGGGTCTTACCATGAAGTAGATTCTTCGGAAATGGCATTTAAAATTGCCGGATCCATGGCATTCAAAAATGGAGCAACTAAAGCTAAACCAGTTATAATGGAACCGATAATGAAGGTTGAAGTAGTTGTACCTGAAGAATATATGGGTGATGTTATTGGCGATATTAATGCACGTCGGGGGAGACTTGAAGGCATGGAAGCTAGAGCAGGTGCCCAAGTTATTCGAGGGTTCGTGCCATTAGCGCAGATGTTTGGTTACGCGACAGATTTAAGATCTAAAACTCAAGGGCGAGGCACTTATGTGATGCAGTTTGCTCATTATGAAGAAGCACCAAAAAACATTACAGAAGAGATTATTGCGAAGTGCCAAGGCAGATAATAGCGTTACTGTTAAAACCAAACTTGGTTAAAATGTTCTAAGAATAATTTACTTTTGCTCTTGATTTGTAGGAAGAGGATATTAGAACGATTAGCCATTGAATGGGTATTAATATTAAAGAGAATTATTGCTCGAAAAAACAAAGAGATTAAAGGAGGATTCAGAGAAATGGGAAAAGCAAAATACGACAGATCGAAACCACATATAAATATTGGGACGGTCGGTCACGTAGACCATGGTAAAACTACATTGACAGCAGCTATAACAAATGTTTTATCGAAGAGAGGGTTGTCACAACA
>Ga0265294_10006805_pt1 | contig 13656 bp, 17 predicted proteins | sample MunlanPumphouse3_FD_192504 | JGI IMG/M metagenome (GOLD analysis project Ga0265294, IMG submission 192504) | Groundwater microbial communities from a municipal landfill in Southern Ontario, Canada - Pumphouse #3 | ecosystem: Environmental > Aquatic > Deep subsurface > Groundwater | place... | reverse complement strand
ATATTGTTGGCGTTGATGCGGCCATTTTATTTTCAGATATTTTAGTCGTACCCAATGAAATGGGAATGCACTTAGATTTTATCAAAGGCGAAGGGCCAATTTTTAAAGACCCCATCGTTACTCAAGCTGATGTAGATGCGTTAATTGGTGGCGAAGAAGCAGCCAATAAATTAACCTATGTGTACGAAACCATAAAGCTTTTAAAAGAGCAATTGCCCCAAGATAAAGCATTAATCGGATTTACAGGTGCCCCTTGGACGTTGGCTACGTATATGATTGAAGGACAAGGCACAAAAACATACAACCTTTGTAAAAAAATGATGTATTCAAACCCTGAGTTGTTGCATACTATCTTAAAAAAAGTCACCGAAGTAGTGAAATTTTATATGGAAAAACAAATTCTTGCAGGGGCTGATGTGGTTCAAATTTTTGATTCATGGGCAGCAGCGATTGAACCTTCTCAGTACGATGAATTTTCATGGAAATATATGGTAGAAATTGCAGAATATTTAAAAGAAAAATATCCTCATGTGCCTGTTATTATGTTCCCCAAAGGTATTCCTGCATTTTTAGATAAAGTGTATGGAAACTTCGATGTTTTTGGTGTAGATTGGTCAACTCCAATGGCATTGGCAAAAGAGAAACTTGGAAGCAAATATGTACTTCAAGGTAATATGGAACCGTGTCGATTATACTCTAAAGAAAAAACAACTCAATGTGTTGAGGGTATTCAAAAGATTATGCAAGGGGAAGGGCATATTTTTAACTTAGGACATGGTATTTTACCCGATGTTCCTGTTGAAAATGCGATTCATTTTGTCAATGAGTGTAAACGAGTTTCTAAAAAGTAAAGAGTGAGTAGTAAGTGGTGAGTAGTGAATAATTTAAACAAAAGTAATCCTACTATGCCACTTGTTGCTAATTCTTCAAAATTAACTTTCGGACCAATTCCTTCACGGCGTTTTGGTATCTCTTTGGGAGTGGATTTATCTCCCGATTCTAAACAATGCAACTTTGATTGCTTATACTGTGAATTAAAACCTGCAAAAACCGTCTCAAAAATGAGTGAGTACCCTGAGGTTTCATCTGTGATTTGTGCCATTGAAGAAGCGTTTACCAAACATCCTAGAATTGATGTCATAACCGTAACTGCCAATGGCGAACCCACGCTTTATCCTTTTTTAGATGAGTTAATTGTTCAAATCAATGCTCTTAAAAAAAGTGCTAAAACGCTGATTTTATCCAATGGAAGTACGATTTATAAAAAAGAGGTGTTTGATGCGCTGTTAAAATTTGATACGGTAAAACTCTCTTTAGATTGTATCAGTGAAAAATGTTTTAAGAAACTCGACCGAATCAATGCCAGTGTCGATTGTCAAAAAATAGTAGAAGCCATGATAGCCTTTAGAAAACAAACAACCAACACTTTTGTGCTTGAAGTGCTGTTTGTAAAAGATATGAACGACAATGCAGAAGAGATTGAGTTATTGTATCAAGCAATTTCGCACATAAATCCTCATAGAGTGGATATAGGCACTATAGACCGCCCGCCTGCGTATAAAGTGCAACCCATTTCGTATGAAGCCTTGGAAGCCATTGCAAATCGTTTTAAAGGCATTAACGTCAACATAGCGTATAAAAACCGACCCAAACAAAAACAAAGTTTTAGCGAAGATGAAATAATTACCATGCTTACACGAAGACCACTGACCTTTGAAGATATTGAAAACCTATTTGATGCCAAAAGCCAAGTTTTGCTTAATGGTTTAGTAAAAAGCAACAAAATTTCAATCATCGATTGCAGTGGTGTTAAATTTTATAAAAATTTATGAAATAGAATAATTTTGCCTTGACAAAGCGCGAAATATTTACTATAATTCCAACCTCTTAACAAAGATGTAGATTCCGGCATAGCTCAGCGGTAGAGTAGGTGACTGTTAATCACTTGGTCCCAGGTTCGAATCCTGGTGCCGGAGCCACAAACAACTTTTTTAAGCCTTATAACAAACACATTCCGGCATAGCTCAGCGGTAGAGTAGGTGACTGTTAATCACTTGGTCCCAGGTTCGAATCCTGGTGCCGGAGCCACATTTTGCGTTCAGCAAAAAAATCAATTTATTAAACAATCTTTTAAAATATTTCAGCGTTAAATCAATTTTTTAATTTACTCATTACCCGACGGTAAATCCTAAACTAAAAAATCAATTTGCCTCGAACTCTTTCAAAATCTTATTTACTAAATTGATTTGGAAGAAATTTAGCGAATTGGCGTTGTTTATTTATCACCAAAGCATCAAATAATAACTATCAGAGTTTTGATAACATAACTAGAATGAATGGAACATGGTATTTCGGAGCACCTACAATATCAAATATTTTACATATGACACCTGCAAAATTTAAAATATCATCTTTTGTATATTCATGTTCGTATGCATTATTAAGTAACTCTAAAGTTTTTTGTGATACTACTTCTAGATCATCACAATTAACAATATCCTCATCAAGTGTTTTTACAAATTTACATGCATGTGGAAATGTTTCTAATAGCACTTTTAACTCTTGTTCTTCAATACCTTCTAAAAGTTGTGAATACTTATGAAAAAAATCGCTTATCTCTTGAAATTTACAAACCATATGATTTCCTTGTGTTTATTTTTTACTATACAAAAAGTGTACCATCTATTTTTTCTTATCAAATGTAGATATTATGAAATTTTATAACTTTAATAATAAATGATTTTTTAATTTTATTATTGTTCCAAAATTGTACTAGAAATGACTATATTTGACTTTGAAGATGGGAATGCGAAGAATAAGTACAATTATACACCAAGCGTTAATCCAATATTTATAGCACTTTTTTGAAATATTTGTTATACTTTTCATAACTAAAAGGAATCACTATCATGTCAGTATTAGCAAAGAGCGAAATTTTATCAAAATTAAAAGAGTTAAAACCAAAATTTTACAAAGAGGGTTTTATTATCAAAGCACTGTTTGGTTCTTACTCTAGAGATGAAGCTACTCCAAACAGCGATATAGATATATTAGTAGAAGCTACCCCCGAATTTGCAAATAAATATGGGTTTCAAGCCATTAGCAGAATAAAAGAGATTCAAGCAGAGATAAGTGCATTGTTTGGTGTACCTGTTGATTTAGCAGACAGTTCAGGCATGGGCAAAACTGCGAAGAAATTTATTTTAGATAGAGCAATATATGTCTAAAGAATCCATAAGTAAAATATACTTAATATTGGAAAAGATAGAGTATGTTGAAAAAATCATTAAGGATTGTGGAAGTATTACTCAAGCGTTAGAAGATGTTATAACCATAAGACCTGCAATTTTAATGCACTTAACAGCTATTGCTGAACAATTTGATAAACTAAAAAAATCACACGCTGATGATATATTAAATGAATTTGACAAAAATGACCTAAAAGGCTTATATGATGTGAGAACCTATATTGCTCACGATTATGAAGGGATTAATTTAGCGATTATTGAGTGGATTATCAGAAATGGTTTGCCAAAATTTAAAATACAGTGTAAGAAAGTTATTGATAAAAAAGTTAGTTGAGTATGCTGTTATCTGATTTTAAATTTTTAAAGAATTCTATGTAGTAATATTAAAAAAAGGTATATATTGATAAAAGAATTTATTTTAAACTATGGTGAAATAATTATTGTTGGTGTATTCTTTTTATTCTTTTTTATAACTTTAAAAAAAATCAATACATTTAAAGAACCGGTAATTGATGTAATAAATAAGGTATTTGTATTATTAAGTGTAAAAGATGAAGTCAAAGAAAAAATTTTAAAATTTTATAAAAAAATAATTATATTATTCTTTGTGATTTTATTGCCATTTGGTACAACTATTTTGCTATATCAAACTTTCTTATTTTTTGAACAAAATGAAATTTTGTTACAGCAACTTGCTAAACAGGAAGAATTTAATCAAAAAGTTAATCAAATAAATGAACAACAAATAATTAATGATTTAAGAAAAGATGTAATTTTTCACGGAGACAAACTTCAAGAGATTATTTCTATTTACTATAATGAAGAGCAAAAAACCTTTGGGACATGGTATTATACGATACAAGAAAGATATTATAAAGCATTTACAACAGCTTGTAATTACTTAATTAAATATGTCAAAGATAATTCTAATGAAATGGAAAATAGTTTATATTTAATTTCTTCATTTCGACCTAATCCTTATATTCGTATTACAAATCTTAATCGACAATATATTGATTTGTCGGGAGTAAATTTAAAAGATACGAGATTGGACTCTTTATCCTTTAATAATGCTTCTATGGACTTCTCAGATTTTAATGATAGTAAAATAATGAATTCTGAGTTTAAAAACACATCATTAATAAAAGCTAATTTTTCTAATGCAAAAATTTCAAGTGTAAATTTTGAAAACGCCAATTTATTTGATGCAAACTTTTCTAATGCAAAGATAACTTCGACAATAAACCCAACAACTAAGCAAATTTATCCTTCAAGTTTTAAAGGAGCTCAATTATTAAATACAAATTTTGATAATGTTGATTTAAGTGGTGTTATTTGGACTGATGGTAAAGAATGCCCCAAAGGTTCTATTGGTAAATGCATAAAATAGGATGTCGTTACTAGTTCCAAAGCTCTAGCTTTGGGATTCATATGTAAATAGTTATTGTGGTGTATTACTTTAAGTATGTATTTCCAAGCTTTATAAAATTTATGAAATGATAATGTTAAAGAAAAGGTTTTAAAAATAAAATGCAACAAAACAAACTAAAAACTTTTATAAAACAAAATGCCCCTTGGATATATGAGTATATTAATTGTGAAGTATTAAATGGAATGGGGAAGATAAACCCCAACTATTTTGTTAAACTCATTGGCGATATTTTTATCAAACAAACACTTAATCAAAATATTGACCCCAACCTTTTGCCGTATTATCTCTTTACTCAAATCGAATCAAAAGGGAGGATGGATTACACCTCTTTACGAACGGAAACCATCAATTTTAATGAAATCAATGAAGAAGCCAAGGTTTATTATAACTATGCTCGATTTTCTTTACAAGAGGGCTTTTTTTGTATTGATTTGATGCAAACTAAAATAGGGGGAATGCCCATAGAGGAAGACATTGTTAAATTTACTAAAAGCGTTCCGATAAAAAGTTTAGGTTTGGAAGAGTTTATCAAGCAAAACAGAGATACTGCGATGAACGAAACATTAAAAAGAATACAAGAAGAGGTTGCGAAGATTTTGTAAAGAAGTCGAGAACTCTCGACTTCTTTTATGCGTTTAGTTGTTGTGTAACTAACTTATTGACCACTTGTGGGTTGGCTTTTCCATCGGTTGCTTTTAAAACTTGCCCTACAAAGAAGCCAAAAAGTTTGCTGTTTCCTGCTTTATATTTTTCGACATTGTCAGGATTTTTTGCCATGATATCATCAATAATGGGTAAAATCACACTGGGGTCGCTGATTTGCACTAAGCCTTTGGCTTCAACGATTTGTGCTGGGTTTTCACCTGTTTGTGTCATTTCTTCAAATATTTGTTTGGCAATTTTGTTTGAAATGGTTTCATCATCGACCATTTTCACTAGTTCTGCTATTTGAGATGCTGTAAATTTTAGTTCACCAAGCGTTTTTTCTTTCAGTTCTTTTGCTACATCATTTGCTACAATATTTGCTAGTGCTACAGGACTGTTGAGTTGCAATAACGCTTCTTCATAAAAGGAAGAGAGTACTTCGTCTCTGGCTAAAATATTGGCAACTTCACCGTTGAGTTTAAGTGCATTCGTGTATTTGTCAAAAAGTGCTTTTTGTGTTTCACTCATTGCAACTTCACTACCTGCAACTTGTGCATTTTTTACTTCTATTTTAGGCTCAACTTTAGGGGTGTTTTCACTTGTTTTTGTCTTTTTCGCCCAAGAGTCTTTAAGCCCTACAATTTTATTAAATACGGGATTTTCGTCGGTGTAATCAATGGGGTCAGCGTAAAAATAGCCTTGTCGTTCAAACTGAAATCTCTCATCTTTTTTTTCAGTAATAACCGCAGGTTCTACCAGTGCATTTTTTATGACTTGTAACGAGTCTGGGTTTAAATCTTCTAAACCTTCTGGAGTTTCATTTTTAAACAGTCTGTCATAGAGTCTTACTTCGATTTGTTTTGCGTGTTTGGCACTGACCCATTGGACAGCACTTTTAACCTTAATACCACTGGTGTCTGACCCACTTTTAGAATCGGAGTGATATTGGGCTTTTATCTCGATGACATTGCCTTTGGCATCTTTAATCACCTCTTTACACTCAATAATATATGCGTGTCTAAGCCGTATAGGTTGATCTGGCGTGAGGCGGTTGTAATCTTTGGGAGGATTCTCCATAAAGTCTTCACGCTCAATATAAATCTCTTTTGAAAAAGGAATTTTCCGCATTCCCTCTTTGGGGACATCATGAGGGTAGTATGAGGCTTCTATTTCTTCAAACCCTTCATAGTTTTTAATCGTAATTTTCAATGGGTCAAGCACACACATCACTCGGGGCACTTTTGTATTTAAATCATCTCTGATACAAAATTCAAGTTGCGAAACATCCACCATGGAGTTGGCTTTGGCAATTCCAATTTGTTCACAAAAGTTTAAAATAGATTCAGGCGTATATCCTCTTCGTTTGTAGCCCGCAATCGTTGGCATTCTTGGGTCATCCCAACCGTTGACATAGTTGCCTTCAACCAATTCCAACAGCTTTCTTTTGCTCATTACTGTGTAGTTAATACCAAGTCGTGCAAATTCGTGTTGATAAGGTCTGGGTGGAACAAGATTCAGTGTATCCAATACCCAATCATAAATTTCACGATTGTTTTCAAACTCTAACGTACAAATAGAGTGTGTTACGCCTTCAATATAGTCCGATAAACAGTGAGCAAAGTCATACATGGGGTAAATAGACCATTCATCGCCCGCTCTGTAGTGGTGAGCGTGTCTGATACGATACAAAAGTGGGTCTCTCATTTTCATATTTGCCGCACTCATATCAATCTTGGCTCTTAAAATATGAGCTCCATCTTTAAATTCACCTTTTTTCATTCGCTCAAAAAGATCCAGATTTTCTTCAACCGTACGATTGGCATATTGGCTTCGTTTACCCGCTTGCGTAACTGTTCCTCGATATTGGCGTATCTCTTCTTCATTTAAGCTGTCCACGTAGGCTTTGCCCATTTTAATGAGTTCAACCGCATAATCGTATATTTTAGGGAAATAATCAGAGGTATAATAGACACTCTGCCCCCACTCAAATCCAAGCCATTGGACAGCATCTTTGAGTGCTTCAACATATTTTGTGTCTTCTTTGGTTGGATCAGTATCATCCATTCTGAGGTTGCAGTGACCATTAAAATCACGCGCAATACCAAAATTTATACAGATAGATTTCGCGTGTCCAATATGGGGAAACCCATTAGGTTCAGGAGGAAATCGTGTAATAACCCCTTGGTACTTACCTGATTTTAAGTCCTCTTCCACTTTGACACGTAAAAAATCTTTATGCTCACTCATTATTATTAAACCTTTTGTTTTTTGATACTCTTATAAGTGGTGTATTTTATCAAATTAGTGCTTAGATAAAGAGTTTACTCACAGAGGCTTTTTTTGTGATGTGAAATATGAAAATATCCATTGAAGAGAATAAATTTCAAATAGTTAAAATACGATTTTATACTCAAGTCCATTTACATTAGAAATTGTTATATTGGCTTTTAGTGAAGTTATAAAAGAGTTAATAATGTATGTTCCTAATCCATTTTTTGATTTTTTTGAGATACCTTTTCCCTGATCTTTATAGGTAAAATAGTATTTATTACATTTTTTAGTTAAACGGATAAAAACAGTTTGTTGATTTGTTTCTACGAAGGCATGCTTATAGGAATTAAGTATCAGTTCATTGATAATAATAGCAAGTGGAATGGCTTGTTTTGAATTTATGGTTAAATCATAACATTCTAGAATACAATGTATCTTTTTTTCTTCTGTATTGATGCATTTAAATATATTGTCAATCAAAGAGGTGTAATATTCTTTTGCATTTACATCAAGGAAGTTGTAGGTTGTATTCATATGATTATATATTGATGATATGGCAAAAACTTTATTTTCTAAACTGACTAATGCATCAAATTTGTTTTCATTTTTTTGATACAGTTTAATGATATAGATAATTATTGTAAGGTGGTTTTTGATTCTATGATTTAATTCTTGTATATTTGAAAGATAGACTTTTTTCTTATTTTTGCATTGGAAAATAAAATAAAGAGCAGGAATAGATGCTCCTAATAAAATTCCAAATAAGAAATCATTCAATTTTATAGCCATATTCTTGATTATTATTTATAATCAAATGGGGAAGTTTATTTTTTAATCTGAAAATGGTTCCTCTGATTTTATTGATACAAATATTTTCTTTTTCCCATACATAATAAAATATCTTTTCATACGAAACATAGGCATTTTTATTGTTGCATAAAATTTGCAACAGTTTTCTCTCTTTATAGGTCAATCTCATTTCGTTGTTTTGATGATAAAGTATTTGCTGATCTGTACAAAACATAAAATCATTTTTTAAAGTCATTTTTTTATTGTCAATATTAAAAACTTGATTGGATGATGGCTTTAATAAGAAGAATATGAGCATTAAGAGTTCTTCATCTCGAAATGGTTTGATTAAATAACCTTTTGCAAAGCTTTCTTGAATTAAGGATATGACCTCTTTATCATAAAGGGAGCTTATGAAAATGATGGGAATTTTGTATTTTAAATAAATGATATTACAACTTTGAATCCCATCAATGGGTCCATTGATATTGATATCCATCAAAATTAACTCAACTTTATTGTTTTCAAGAAAATTCAACGTTTCATCATGTCGAGATGTTATGTTAATGACATCCAGATTATGAGTCTCTAATTCATGTTTAATCATCTTTGCTACAAATAAATCATCTTCAACAATCAGTATTTTATTTCTTTTAAACATAAAGTCTCCTAATAATGATATTTAATAATTTTATAATAAATAAATTATTAAAAACAAATTTCATACAAATTTCAACATTGCATAATATCGTTACATCATAATATAAGGAGAGAAAATGAAGAATAATACGCTTAACGCAGATGGTTTAAACTTGATACAACATTTTGAATCACTTGTACTTAATGCTTATCAAGACAGTGTTGGAGTATGGACAATAGGTTGGGGGCACACAGGAACAGATGTAACGGAAGGAAAAATAATAACAGAAGAAGAAGCAGAGAGCTTATTGCAAGAAGATCTCATAAAGTTTGAAAAAGCTGTCAATGATTTGGTGAGTATAGAGTTAAATGAGAATCAATTTGCTGCACTTGTGAGTTTTGCATTTAATTTAGGCATAGGCAATTTACAAAGTTCAACATTACTCAAATTAGTTAATTCAAATGATTCCTTTAATGCTTCAAAAGAGTTTGTAAAATGGAGTAAAGCAGGAGGACAAAGATTATCAGGTTTAGTCAAAAGAAGATTGTCTGAAAGAAATTTGTTTTGTTCTTTTTTAGAACCAATAGTTACAACGGTTCCTGATGATTGGGAAACAAATTATATGAATATATAAATCAAATAAACAAAGACCACATTGTGGTCTTTGTTATTGTAGCCTATTGATACTTTGGTTTTATCGCTTGAAAATCCACAATAGATTGGGCAAGTCCAGCTCTCAAAATTTGATCGTTCCCCACTGGTATAAATGGATTGCGACTATTATGCTGTACTTTACCATCATAGAATTCCACAGCATTATTGCCATTTGAACTGTGATTATATATAGCGTAATCGGCATATTCACGCACCTTATTTCGTCCTATATTATCGACATTGGAATGTTCTTGAGTTATTCTTCCAAAAGAGTTTCCTGATTTAAAATAGACTGTTACGATATTTAAATTCGCCACATTCCCTGTATACCCAATAATGTTTTCTGATTTGTAAAAATCATCTCTATAACCCATAATAATTCTCCTTTATTTTATCGTTAAAATTAACCTTGTTTCTAAGATGACTTATTCATAATACTCAGCACCAAGGGTTAATAAATTTTTAAGATTAAGTTTTTTTTCTTCACTAAATTAAACATCGAATAAGTGAATAAATTAAAAAACTTAATGAATCCTTTAAAATGGAAAACTCTTTACAATATGATCATTAATACGTGCAAAAGTTTCAGGTACGTCTGAATTGACAAACTCAATCTCTATCTTTGCCATTCCTCCGCTGTTTTTGTCCCCAGATAAATCTAATAGAATGGGTCCTTTAGGTGCATTATCAGTCTCTTTCTCAATCATCTTATCTCCATCTTTTGTTTTAAAGAATTTGAAAAAACCTTGTTCTCTTTTTTGACTTTCATCTACACCCGTGAGTTTAGCTTTAAAACTGACTTTCATGGTCTTAATCTTAATAGAACTTGGGGGATTGAGTGCGATTAAGGGAATTTGAACATCATGGTAATTTACGTTACTGTCTACAACAAAAGGGAGTTTTATCTCCACATTTTTAGGCATTCCTAAGTCTTCAACAGTGATACCTTCTTTTTCCATTGTCTCTTTATCTTTGTTAAGATAGAAATACCTTCCTAATGCTCTCATGTGTTGTTGCTCTGAGATTTTTTGTGCTTCTACAACTGAATTATGTATCGCTTTTAATACATTGTCTAAAAAAACTGCCATTGTGCTTTCCTTTTTATCTTACTTCTCTCTCAAATCCTATATGATAAGTTGTTGCTTGCATTGTGAGTTGATGCTCTCCAACTTGAAATATACCAAAGCTAATATCTTTACCTACAATTCTACCCTTTGGATAACCATTAAGGTAATCATTTAGCTGTTTTACCTGTTTATCTTTTGTTTCATCTGTCATGGGATTATTGGGGTCAATATTTCCTACGGTGATTCTTTTTAAGAATTTAATGTCAGACATTGCAAATGATTTTTCCATTTTATTCCTTTATGTCATACACACCTTAGCGAGTAAGGTAGGTATGTTTAAAATACTTCTACTTAATTGCTGGTGCTGGAACTGGAGTTGGAGTTGGGCTTGGTGTACCACCCACTGGAACAATCGCTCTGTTCATAATATCCAGTACTCTGGCTAATCCCTCTGGCATACCATGGTCTGTCGCTTTAACTTCTACATGGTATTTAGCCGATTTATCTGAACTTCTGGTATTCTCTTTATGAGCTGATACTGAACCAGACACCGTAACACTAAGACTAAATGGTCCAAAACCAACTTTTCCCGTACCTGAAAATGAACCTTGTTTATCACTAGATTCTTTTGAGCTATCAGAAGTTTTAATTTCCATATCAAAAGTAATATCCACTAAATCTACTTTTAAACTTGGAATTTGGACTATCGCCAATAAAGGAACATCAATGTCAATTTTCTGTTCTTTTCCATCATCTCCTATCACGTTATAGGCAAATGATGCTGTTCTGACAATTTTATTTCCTTTGTCATCCGTTGCAAATCCTACTTTGTCAATAAAATCTGCTGTTGTTTGTGCCAAATTGAGATTTGATTCACAAGCCGCTGTTAATGGGGCTCCAATTAAGGATGCCATAGGTAAACCTTTAAATTCGTCGCCTAATGCCATATCTTCCTCCTTTTAAATTTTTACTTAATCATAAAATACTCATTTATGTGATTAAGTTAATGAAAGTATTACATGCGCAAATTTGCATTTAATTTGTTTTTTTATTGAGATAGTGTTGATTGGCTTATAAAGAAAGTAATGAAGAGAGTTGTGATGGATTCTTGGTTGGGTATTTATTTTAAAATGATAAAAGGGGATAACTATAACCCTACGTATCCCCTTGCAATGCAGTTATTGTCTTAACGGATTTCTGTTTAAAGGGTCTTGACCAAATCGGTTCTCTCCCATAGTACCTTCTTTGATTAAGAATATAATTAAAATGATTGCACCTATGAGTGGTATTAGAATCAACAGTTGCCACCAACCACTTTTATCAATATCATGCAAACGTCTGGTTGTGATTGCTATTCCTGGGATTAAAGATACCAGTGCAAATAAACCGCTTAATACATCCGGTAATCCAATCATTATTTCAACAATACTTAATATGAGAATAATAAGCATATAAAAAAGATAAAACATCCAATACTTTTGTCTGTTCGCTCTGCCTTGAAAATTTGCATATTGTTTATATGCATCAATAAAAAACTCCATTTTTTTCCTTAAAGTTAAAATTGGATAATTTTATAATTTTATTCATTAAAATAAAGGGACAATATTCTGAATAATTACAATTTTATTACTAAATGTGCTTTGGGGTTCAGATTGGTATACGAAGTCAGAAGTGATGAAGTTGTGGTAATTTTACCTAAAAAACAACCTACAATACCGGTCATATAACCTCTATTGTAGGTTTTAAATGTTTTAATTATTTAGAATCTTTTTTTGCTTTTTTATCTGCACGTTTTTCTTTTAATGATTTTGCAGGGGCTGTTTTAACTGATTTTTGTACATCTTTACCTTTTGCCATAGTGTCTCCTTTATGTATATGTAGGAAGAAGTATAGCCTAAAAATCAAGAAATTGGGTTTTAAAATGGAAGTTAAGTTAAATTTGTAAAAATTGCGGTGAGACAGAAATGCCAAAAAGTTCATTCAAGGTGTCAACCCAAAATGAACTTTTTATTCAGATAAATTTGGCAGAAGTCTCTTGCAGTATTTTGCTTACTTCTAGGGCATTTCCATTGTATTTTACGAGTTTAATCCCTTGAGACGTAAAGGAGTTGGCAGTATTTTTACACGCTTTTTGAACCACAATATAGGCACAATCACTCAAAGCGCTTCCCATTTTGTTGTGTTGCGCGATATGTTCGGCATCATCATGCGCATGGTCGCAGTCATGCTCTTCTTCGGCATGGTCATGGTCGATGTCTGTTCGTGGATTTTGGATAATATTTTCTAAGTTAAATGACCGAAACATACCGGAACCACTTAGCTTATAAATGGCAAATTTTGGGGTGTGTCCTGCGTTGCTAAAGAAAGTTAAGTTCTCATCTTTTACAGGGATTGCGATTTTCATAGGGGTACCTTATGTGTATTTTTTTGAAGTATATCATTAATACCTTAAGTATGCAATAATTGCTCCTTTGGAAAGATTTTTTAAGCGAAGTTTAGGTTTTCGCATACCCTTTAAATCATTTTAAACTATTCTTATGGTATCGTTAAGGTTATTTTCAAAAAAAAGGGAAGCTATGAATATTGCGGTATATTGTGGTTCAGCATTTGGTAATGATACAACGTATGAAAACAGTGTTAAAGAGTTAGCATTTGAGTTATTTAAAAGAAATATGAATATTGTTTATGGTGGTTCAACGCAAGGGTTAATGGGTGTTATTTCACAAGAGTCTATGAAATTAGGCAATAAAGTCACTGGTGTGATTCCATACAGTTTAATTAACAAAGAGATACAAAGCGAAGCCATTACTGAGGTGATTAAAGTCAACTCAATGAGTGAACGAAAAAATAAAATGGAAGAACTTTCCGATGGTTTTATTGCCATGCCGGGTGGATATGGTACGTTTGATG
>Ga0265294_10006803_pt1 | contig 13657 bp, 13 predicted proteins | sample MunlanPumphouse3_FD_192504 | JGI IMG/M metagenome (GOLD analysis project Ga0265294, IMG submission 192504) | Groundwater microbial communities from a municipal landfill in Southern Ontario, Canada - Pumphouse #3 | ecosystem: Environmental > Aquatic > Deep subsurface > Groundwater | place... | reverse complement strand
TGGTCACAAATTAGATATTAGGGATTTGCCAATCTATTTCTGTTTGTCCGTTTTCTTTTAAAAATTGATTAGCTTTGGAAAAATGACGACAACCGAAAAACCCTCTGTCTGCCGAAAAGGGACTGGGATGTGCCGCTGTCAAAACCAAATGCCTCCGATTAGTGATGTCTTTTACTTTAGTTTTAGCATTATTCCCCCATAATAAAAAGACAATAGGAGTATCTTTTTCATTTAGCAATTTGATTACAGCATCAGTAAAGATTTCCCACCCTTTATGGCGATGTGAATTAGCTAAATTAGCGCGTACAGTTAAACTGGTGTTTAAAAGCAATACGCCCTGTTTAGCCCAAGGTACTAAATAACCGTTATTGGGTATATCACAATTTAAGTCAGCAGCCAACTCCTTATAAATATTAAGCAAGGACGGGGGAATCGCCACCCCTTTTTGTACAGAAAAAGCCAAGCCATGTGCTTGGTTTTTTCCGTGATAGGGATCCTGCCCTAAAAGTACTACTTTAACTTGACTATATGCCGTCAATTTCAAAGCTGCAAAGATACTGTACATATCAGGATAAATAATTTGTGTTTGATATTCTTTGATGAGAAACTGTCTTAATTGTAAATAATATTCCTTCTCGAATTCATCTTGCAACAATTCATCCCAGTCATTATCAAATTTAATCATAACTCTGTCACCATCCCCAGTATCGGTATATGTAAGTAGATTATTCCACCTCTGCCTCTAACAATAATAATTGTTCTTTAATCTTTAAGCCTCCCCTGTACCCGGTAAGATGACCATTACTACCCACAACACGATGACAGGGAATAAAAAGCGGAAGCGGATTCCGCTTACAAGCAAGACCGACTGCCCGTACCGCCTTAGGTCTCCCCACTTTTTCGGCAATCTGCTTATACGTAGCCGTTTCCCCATAGGGAATTTCGCATAATATACCCCATACTTCTTTCATAAAAGGTGTTCCCTCGGGAGTTAAAGGTAAAGAAAAAACCTGCAGTTCACCCCGCAAATATCTCTCCAACTGATTGGCCGCTTCTCTGATTAACGCTGACTCGTAAATAACAGCCTCCTGCGGTAACTGCGCTCCTTGAAAATAAACACCACAGATACTACCACCATTATTCGTATCCGCAATGCCTATTGTTCCTATGGCAGTATCATAGAAAAACAAAGACATCTTTTTATCTTTACCCCCTACTTATTAGCAGCATAATCAAACCTCTGTCTCCAACGACTACTCATTCTGCCATTTAATTCGTTCCTGTGCCATTTTATAAACCGCTTCATCGTCGCACACAGATATAATAATAATTCTCATAACCTTACCCTGACGTTCTATACCATAGACAACTCGCAATCCAAGTTTTAAAAGTTTCACCAATCAAATTTAATCATCGCTGTCACCATCATAAACACATATTTATACTCCTAATTTTTTTCCATAAATTTCTGTATAAATTAGCTTTCCCTTGATCCGTTCAGACTTCATTAAGCTAATTTTGCCGATCTCAGCTTTCATAGCTAGTATCGATTGGCAAAACTCTGCTTGGTTAAACTGTTGGTTAAGGATAATCTCCCTGCCTAAAGTCAAATGTGGCTTGTATTCTTGTTTTTCGATAGCGAATCCTTCCCGCACAAGTTCCTTCCTCAACTGATTATGGATACTAAGAAGCGTTTCACTTCTCTCTATCCCCAGCCAGTAAATGTCTCCACCACCTCGTTGGAAACGCCCCAGACCACCCATCGTTAGTATAAATGGCTCTGCAGTGACTTTGTCCATGGTCTGCTTTATCCTGCCTACTTTATCTGACTCAACCTCACCCAGGAAAACCAAGGTTAGGTGTAAGTTTTCCGAATGAGTAAAACTACCCTGCACCGCATGTGCTTTAAGCCTTTTAATCATATCATACAGATTGTTTTTAATCTCCCCATTAAAATTAATTGCAATAAATAAACGCATCTGATCAACCTTTCTTTTTGTAGAAAACTTTTAGTTATATCGCACTTCATTACCTAAAGAAGGAAGTTGAATAATCTTCCCTACCTGTTTAGGTTTTTTACTTAACATAATTTGAATCTCCGGTTTCCCCTGTTCTAAATTATCACTAAGTAAAACCGCATATAGCTTTTCACCCTCATCCAACAGCGAAGCCGGCATATTATTATCAGCCTTGGGTACATATCCTAAGACATAGCCATCCTCGGTTGTTACAATTATCGCTTTTTGATCATATTTATTTTCCGGCTCACGCATAAGATAGAGGATATCACCAGCCTCGACTTGACCTTCCACTACCATCAGGTCACGGAAAAAAGTGCCGGCCACCTTTGTCTTAAGTATACAGATATCAAACGGTGACGGGGTAACCTTATTTTCGGTAATATCTAAATAGCGTTGTTCTTTCTCCCTCCCGGCATTCTTTTTACCCATTAAGCGTGACAACCGCTTCCTGATGCTTTTTACCGGTTCTTTTTCGTAAGCCTGCTCCAAGGCTACGATAACCTTGGCACTCCATTCCGTTTTAAACACACGTAATGCTTGTATGGCCTCTCTACGCACATCCGGGAAACGAGCCGTCAAACAACGAAGAAATAAAGCCTCTTCATTTTTCTTTGCTTTGCGCAAAGCTTTAAGTAAAAAAATAAGCCAAAGATCCGGTTTGTATTCATCCCCTACCTCATCTTCCGCTATTACCTGCGGCTCTTCACTTAAAACTTCCTCCGGCAAGACATGATACAGATACGTCAAAACATCTCTTAAATAAGCCTGCGGATGCTCAATCAAGAAATGTTTTAAAAGGTTCATATCAAATAAATCTCTCTGTAATAAAGGAATAAATTCTTCGAAAGGGGGAACCATTTTTAGTCTTTCTAATATTGATACAATAAGACTTGTTTGCTCCTGTGGACTACTTAATTCATCTAAGACAATCTTTTGCCATTTAGGTCGTTTGATTATTTCTTGACAAAGATTACTAATGTGCTTTTCTGTATTGCCCGTCCAACCATTTTCCTGTTCGCTATCTACATCATCCTGATGCTCATAAGACGCTATACTCTTGGCAAACATGACTACTCCTGCTAAGTCAAGAAAAGACTTCGCATATGTAGGGAAATCTTGCAAATATTTTTCCACGAGAACTAAGCTCTGCTCGAATCTTTTTATATTGCTACTTTCCGAAGCATATGCCAGTAAATAAGATAACTTAGAAAAATTTTCTTTGCTCAGTATTAAGTTCTGATAAAATACTGCCATGTCTGCTTTTTCAAGACACATAATCGCTGATAGGTTGGGAGCTACGTTATTGATTGCCCCTTGCTCAAATAGCCACTTTTTCTGTTCCGGCTTTACCGGTTCAAACAAGGTCAGAGCGGCCAATTTCCCAAAACCGCATGTGTTTTGTAGTAGTTCAAAAAGGAACTCGTTATGATTTTTGAAATTTTTAGAGGCCTCCACCGCATAAAGAGTTAATTCACTGTGGAAGCCTAAGGTTTTCATGATTTGTCTCACTATATCATTTTCAAAAAAACCGAGAAGGAGCATTCCTAGCTTTACTTCTTCCCCCATTGTACTTTGTGTTGCTAGCTTTATGCCCAAAGAATACAGTTGTTTTTCATCAATTAACTTTTCCGATAAATAAAGTTTTATACGGCTATTCAACTTTATTAGATACAGAAAAATTGGTTTTTCCACAAGCATTTGACGAAGTTTTTTTGTGGGGCTTTGCCTTTTAGTACAAATTACAATCTGTTCCATCAATTCCATCGCCAATTTTTCTTTAAGGGAAAATAGTAACTCGTCCTCCCATAACACATAGCTAACATCTCTCCGCCCCGCAATATATAGATCTTGAAAGACATAGGGCAATTTCGGATTTTCAACTAACAATTTGTTTATATATTTATAAATACTTTCTTCCGTCATATAATCCCCCCGAACCTACAAAAAAGCAAACTCTCTTTTAGCCTAACCTATCTCCCTTTTTTACGGGCTGTTCCGGCTGAATCAAAACGACACCTTGTTCCGCATAAACTCCTAATATCAATACTTCTGATATAAAACTAGCTATTTGTTTCGCGGGAAAATTCACTACCCCTAATACCTGTTTCCCTATAAGTTCTTCTGTTTTGTAGCACTCCGTAATTTGAGCACTGGATTGCTTAATCCCAATTTTTTCTCCAAAATCAACCCATAACTTATAAGCTGGCTTTTTCGCCTCTGTAAAATTCTCAGCTCTAACAATTTCCCCCACTCTAATCTCTAATTTTAAAAAGTCTGCAAAAGTAGCCAAAGTCACAACCTCCACAAATTATTTTAGTAAATGTATTACTGCATTTCTTCTTCCTAATCTTGATTTAATCTTTTTATAACACCATACACAAAACCTATTATTCTGGCCTATTTACTACACTTTTATCTCCGTTAGATAACGGTAAACACAACTTTCTGCTCGTCAATATTGAAAATACTTTGAGACTCGTCAAAAATTATCGTGTTCTATTTTCACCTAATGAAAGACGTTCGTGCCCTTACAACTAATTGTCAAAATAAGGGTACCCATTTTCCCAGCAACTAGCAATATCTGCATCTTGCCCCTTTGGGGTTACAAGCAATCCTTTTTCCGCAAAGCTGTAATATTTATCACCGGCCACGATGATATGATCCACGACTTTAATGGAAAGAGCTTCAACGGCAGTCATGATTTTTCGAGTTATTTGGATATCCGCACTCGACGGCTGTAAACTTCCTCCCGGATGATTATGTGCCAGAATGATGCTATTGGCTTGATGCCGTAAGGCTGTCTCCACAATAATTCTCGGATAAACAGGGGCTTCATTGATTGTCCCTTCATGAACCAGAGCGGCATAATTGACTCTGTTTTGTGAATTTAAGCAGATGACATAAAAAACCTCATAAATCCTTCCGGTAAAAAGAGATAGCGCATAATCCCCGGCTTTTGATGAGTTATCCAGGATAGGCTTGTCCCCCCATTTTCCCTTGAAATACCTTCTGGCTAGAGAAGGAATTAAGGAGACTAAAAGGGCTGTGTTTTCGCTAACCTTACAACGATTCGCAATATCCTGAGGATCGGCTTCAAATAAGTATGCTAGAGAACCATACTCGCGAATCATTTTGTGCGCAAGTTCATTGGTGTCCCTCATCGGGATGCAGTAAAACAAAAGCATTTCCAAGACCTGATGGTCGGCAAACGCATCCAACCCTTCTTTTAAATATCTCGCTTTCACTCTTTGGCGGTGTCCTTGATGTATTTTCTTTTCCATAATACCTCGTACCCAATCTTCCTAAATTTTTGAATAAACTCCTTATTCCATATAAGAAGAAAAAATTGTTTTCCGCGTCAACCCACTCATCAGGAATCCAGTTATGAATAATCGCACCAATACCACATATAAAACAGCAACCTTCGTTCCAAATATGCTCATCAGCAGGACAAAAGAGCCGAGATCTACCATTGGAGAAGAAATGAGGAATGAAAATGTATCAAATCAAGTTTTTTCAATATGTCTTTTTCTTTTAATATCTTCCGTTCCTTGCTATTATATCTAGTTTCTGTAAATCGGTTGCGTTTTCTAAGTTATATTCACTTTCACTTTTTTACGCTAACTCCTTGACACTACTACCGTATATTTATCTTTTCCAGTACCTTTTCAATTAATTTACTTATAAGAATCCCTCTCTTTAATATCCTTCCACTCTCTATCAGTCCGCGATAATTTTGGCATTCGGAACATGGTATTCCTTCCTTGAGTTCTTTTTTGCCAAGCAGCATCAGTCTGGCGTATTTTATGTTTTCGCTGTTTAAACATTTCAGGAGCCCATCCTCAAACACATTTCCGCCAAAATCGATACTTTTATTAATACAACAGCCCAGAACTTTTCCATCCCAATTTATCTGAGGGTAGTACCATAATTGCCAGCAAATAAACTCAGTATGCAATCTCCCCATCTTTTCATTGAACTCATCCCTTGTTGCGTAGCCTCCCAACTCATTTCTAATCGGCTCAGGATTAATTATCGGGGAATACTCCGGATTATAGTTCAGCTTCAAATAGAACTTCATATTCAGCTCTTTTGCTTTCTTTTTTGCTTCGGAAATTTCATGTTCGTTGTGGCCAAAGATAATAAACTGCCACCTCATTAAAGGATATTTTGAATTGTATTTTTCTTTGTACTTATTAATAATTTTAATATTATTTATAACAGCATCATAGTTCCCGTTAATTCTATATATCTGGTATGTATCATTACTGCATCCGTCGATAGAACACGACAAGGTATAAAATCTGTATTTCACCAGTCCTTCAAGCACTTCTTCATCAACATTATTAAGATTGACACCATTACTGGCAGTTAGTTTTATGTTACGCTCATACCCGTATCTTATAATGTCTAAAATCTCAGGATTGAGAAATATTTCTCCAAAATTGGAAAGTTCAATTCTTTTTACCCAAGGATTAGCATCAACCAGCTTCTTAAAATCAGAGAATTTTAAGAAGCCCTTTCTAATTATAGAATTCTCAATAATACCATTAGATTGGGAACAAAGAACACACTTTAATTGGCACACTGATGATGCCTCAAGTCGGATTCTTCTAGGCTTTACGTCTCTCATTTCCGTACTCCTCCAGTATATATTGATTTTCACACACTACAACAAGTCCCGCTTCATAACTACGTCTTGCCATAGTATGGATTTTACTCAATTGGAATCAATAGAAGCATCTCCCTCCAATAAACACCCTCAAGATTGAATTTATTGGGATTTCCTTCAAATCTAAGGGAAAGCTTAAGATAGAAAATACAAGTACAATTTTCATATCCATATATATTATACCATAATTTACAAGCTTAAGATTTTTTGGTATATAGAAGTGTTTTACAACCGAAAAAGAAGACATCAAGCTCTAAACTATATGATCCCCGGAGAATTTAGACGAAATTTTATGAAGAAGTTAGCAGCTTAGAACTAAAATTAGAAATACGTAAAAGCAAGTAATTCTAAGATTTAAGAAGAAAATCTAATTCTGGAGTGTCCATTTTATCGGGGAAGCCTCACCTTACATAATACCTGTTTCGTTGCCCAATATTTTTGTTTTTCTTACCAGTCATAAAATCCTCGGTAAAAGTCTTTTGTAGCATTGTATCTCCCTTGTATTTCTCGTTGGTCAACATTCTCTGAATCGTCCTTCATCATCTATATAAAATGGGCAGGCCCATTAATATTTTACAAAAGAAAAGACGTGAAAGATAGCCTCCACGTCAAAAACATATTTTCATATCCATCCTCGCGAACCCTTGTTATATCAACGTTTCAGGTTCTGCAACAGAATTATCACTTCCACATGGCTCAAGAGGATACAAAAAAGACGCCGCTAGAACCTGGTGGGACCTTGGCGGCAGATAACCCTACCCCCCTTAATAGAAAAAGCTTCCTGATTACATTTTAATGGATACTTTAATATATATATTATTTACTCTGTCTCTCTTAACTGCTCAATAATAGATTTATTATCGGTAAATTTATAGGATACAAGCGGAACTATCAATGCTAATCCTATAAGTATAGGCAAACAAATTACCGATGGCCAAACAGTGAACGTGGTGGTAAAGAACCAAATATCACCCATCAATGCAACAATGGCCAAATATCCTATAACGCTACCCAGAGTTAAAACAAAGAGCATCGTTAACCCAGCGTATATAAGTCCCTCGCCAGCCAACATTTTTCTCATTTGTCTTTTGGTCATACCAATACTTTGCAGCATGGCAAGCTCACGTTTTCTTGCCATAATTGAAGTTATTATGGTATTGATAAAATTCAAAATCCCAATAAATGCCACGATAAAGCTAATAACTAAGCCAACCGATATATATGTTTTTTTCAATCCAGCAAATTCTGCTTTAAAAGTGGCTTTGGATTCATACTGCAGATCCGGGTTTACGTTGTTGCAATAATTATGGAGATATTTTTCCATTTCCCTTTCATTTTCATCATTTACATCAAAAGTAGTCAGCATCGGCGGGAGTTGACCTTTTTGGGCAATGAATTCATCGGTAGGAATAAAAAAGTTAGGATCGACAAAATGAGAATGTCGTACAGATAAATTAACGGGAAGACGGGCAATCGCCATCACCTTATATTGCTTACTCTTTTGGTTGCCAAAATCAATTGTAATTTTATCGCCGACTTGGTAATAGGGAATTTTACCCGAACTGTCATAAGCGGAAACTATCACATAATTTCCTGTTTTAAATTTATTGACATCAATTTCGCCGTCAAAAACCTCTAAACCTGTCAGAATAAAATTATCGATTCCGTACAAGTGGCTTTGGACACTGCCCCGAGAAAGATATTCATTAAGCGCTTCTGCTTTTTTCCCATTTATATTAAGCTCTTTTATAGCACGTTGATGAGCTTTTAAGACCTTATCATCGACAGGGTAGGCTAATTCAGAAAAATAAATATTGCCGGTTTCTTTTACGCCAGCTTGCGCATATAACTCCTGCAGAAAATCATCAGTCAACGTATCTTGTTCCGTATATCCTACGTAAACATTAAAATATCCTGCATCCGCTACAGTGAAATCATTGCAAATACTTTCCTTTAAATATTTATCCAGATCAAAACTGTTGACGATGGAATACGTACAATTCAAAATAATAAGGCTCAAAGATAGGGACATTGTTACCAGCAGCATTTTTTTACGATTCCTGAAAACATTGGCTTTAGCCATCCTGAAAAGACTGGTTTTATTGCTATTTTTCACTTTTTGTTCAAAATTGCTTGTATTATCCGTCCTTCTGATTGCTTCGACCGGACTTACCCGACCGGCAATTTTGGAAGGCTTCCGGGTACTGAGCAAAACAGTAATCACGGCAAATACCGCCGCACCAAGAAAGATAAGCGGGTTTAACGAGATCGTCACAACATTAGTATTTAATATAGAAAGTACAATCGGAGTCAAAGCTTTGCCGACTAAAAATCCTGCCAATAATCCTATGGGGATACCTAAAAGACATAGCAAAGACGCTTGTTTTTTGATCATGGTTTTTATTTGTTTGGAGGTTGTTCCCACTGCCTTTAAAAGCCCGTAATCCTGAATATCCTTGGCAATGGCAATGTAAAAAATATTTGATATGATCAGGTATCCGCAAAATATGATCAACAGTATAATTCCGACAATACCCGTCACGGTTAATAAATCGGTTTCTTCCTTATTGCCTATATATGCCCAGTTTACGCCATAGGTGATGTCGTTAATACCATAGCCACTTTCCACAATAACCTTCTGCAGCTTTTTTTCAATTTGGAAACTGTTATTAAAAGAAACATCAGCGTTAATTGTGCCCACAAAATCCCCCTCATACATAGGGATATATCCTATCAGTTTATCCTCAACATATTTTTGTGATAACCATATTTGACTGGCACGGATAACCATGTCCCCTTCCCAAAAACCGACGAGAGTAAAGGTGTCGACAATTTTTTGGCCGCTCAAAGTATATTCTAAGGTCACTCTTTGACCTAATTCACAAGGTATGCCCAACTTTTCAAGCACGATGGTATCGGCGGCCAGCTCCTTACCGTCTTGGGGAAGTCTGCCTGTCGTTGGTAACGCAAAAAAGCCTTTTGCCTGCCATGCACTTGAAGTATAGCGGATTTCAGATGGCCTTTTCAGCAGCTCCTTGTTTTCAGCAAATCCCAAAACCACTGAATATCCAATGTCTTTTATCAATTTATGAGTTTTTAGTTTTTCGTATTCTTCCGGTTGCAAATATTTAAAGGTTCCATGAAAACTACCACCGACCTGCCGCATTGTGCTTTCCTGCATAGAGTCCAATAAGCTGGAGCTTACCGTAAATAAACTTGTAAACAAAATGGTAGTAAGGACAATCGCGACAACAGCAAAAATATTTCTCAGTTTATTGGCCTGAAAAGACTTTAAAGCCAGATTGTTTATCGCTTTTTTATTGTTTACATTAAACATTCTGGCCTCCTACAATCCTGCCATCTTCAATTCGAATAACTCTGTCAGCCATTTGGGCATTTTCCTCATTGTGGGTAATCATAACAATTGTTTGCGCAAACTGTTTGCTTGTTACTTTGAGCAGTCCCATAACATCAAGGCTCGTTTTACTGTCAAGGTTGCCCGTCGGTTCATCTGCCAGAATAATGGCCGGTTTTGTGGCTAACGCCCTGGCAATGGCCACACGTTGCTGCTGTCCGCCGGAAAGATTGTTGGGGAGATTATTTAATTTGCTCTCCAGCCCCAACGTATTGATAATTTTATCTAAATACTCTTGATCAGGCTTGTTGCCGTCAAGCTGAATGGGCAAAACAATGTTTTCATAAACATTTAGCACCGGAACAAGATTATAATTCTGAAAGACAAAGCCTATTTTTCTGCGTCTGAAAATAGTTAATTCATCATCTTTAAGCGAGAATATTTCTTTGCCGTCAACGGTAACGCTTCCGCTTGTAGGACGGTCCAGTCCCCCCAGCATGTGTAAAAGCGTTGATTTGCCACTACCTGATGTACCTACAATTGCCACAAACTCACCATTTTCGATTTCTAAGCTTACACCATCAAGTGCCTTCACAGTTGTGTCACCACTGCCATAATATTTCTTAAGTCCCTTTACCTTTAAAGTATTCATTTTCATTTCCTCCAAAAAAATAATCTGTATCATAGTTCCCTACAATACAGATCATACATGATAAATCTTTCTACAATCTTTCTGAAATCTAACAGTTTTGAAAGATTTGCAGGGCTCCGGTTATTTCGGTAAAAATACCGAAAATGTTGTGCCTTTTCCTAAATCGGATTGTACTTTAATATATCCGCCTTGTCTTTCAATTATTTCCCTTGCCAGATAAAGACCAATACCAACACCTTCCTGAGCGATTACAGCCGTACTCCGATAAAAACGGGTAAATACCTTATATTGCTCATCCCTGGCTATGCCAATCCCATTATCCATAATATCAAGACGATAAAACAGTTCATAGGCTGCAACAGCCACTTTTATCTTCCCATTTTCATTAGTATATTTAACAGCATTATCCAGAATATTGTAAAAAGCCTCTGCCGTCCACTTGTAGTCAAAATTGCATGTGTAATTTGTTGTTTTATAGGAGATAAAAATATTCTTTGTATCGGCCTTGGCAGCAACTTGATTGATAACATCTGTCAATAACTTATCAATACTGTTTCCTGTTGGATTTACGGCAATAATACCTGTTTCCAAGCGAGAGGTTTTTACAAGTGAAGTAATCAAAAAATTAAGTTTTTCGCTTTGCTTGCTTATCTCATCCACAAACTTTTTATGTTCATTACTAAGACCGGTTTGCTCGGATAAAAGACTGCTGTAAAGCATCAGATTGGCAAGGGGGGTTTTGGTTTGATGAGAAATATCGGAGATAAGTTCCTTGATTTTTGCTTTTTCCTCTTCGATCTGCTCATGCTTTGTTTCCGTCATTAAAAGATAGCGATTAAGCTTTGTTTCCAGTGCGGACATTTTGGTTTCGTCGAACTGGTTTTCAATTGTTTTACCATTAATAGCATTATCAATCATTTGATCAAGGCGCTGCATAATCTTGCTTACATGAAAAATATTCATCATTTCACCGTCCAGCTATAACCTACTCCATAAACAGTTTTAATATATTGTGGCTGGGAAGAATTATCCTCCAATTTATCACGAAGTCTTTTTATACATACAGAAAGTGCATTTTCATCAACATAATCCACTCCATCTGTCCATATACGATCAAGGAGTGTATCTCGGGAAACTGTGTTACCGCGATTGTCTAAAAGCAAGCGCAGTAACTTTTGCTCGGTTTTACTTAGTTCTATTTGCCTGTCACTTTTCCTGAAGTCCATTGTTTCAAAATCAAAGTAAAAATTATCAATTAAGATTTTATGATTAGGCTTAATTTTTCTTAGCTGTGCATTTACTCTTGCCCGAAGTACCATTAAGCTAAAGGGCTTTGTAATATAATCATCCGCACCACTTTCCAGTCCTGTTACAATATCTGTTTCCAGATCATTTGCGGTCAACAAAACTACCGCGGTATGGGAAGTGCTTTTTATATATTGCAAAAGGTCAATTCCGTTACCGTCCGGCAGATTTATATCCAGAATGACCAAATCAAAAGTATGTTCACTGGACAATTTTTTGGCCTTGGCAATTGTATAAGCCGACCAAAACAAGTAATCATCACTTTTTAAGGCCAGAGTTATTCCCTTACATAAAGCGATATCATCTTCAACAATTAAAATATTGTACTTCATTATATCTCCCCTTTATAAAGGAAAACTTCTTTTTTCTCTTGCTTTTCTTGACATAAAAAATCATCTCTGAATTAATTTTAACACAAATCGCGTGTCAAAAATAAAAGCTATATTAATTATTATCAACTATCGCTTCCGGTGTATCGTTTAAACCCCTTTTTTCAACATAATTCAAGGCTGCCTCTAAGTCAAGTTTTTCTTCCTGACTGCAGCCGATACTGGGTTCAACTAAGGTTTCCTCTTTATCCAGATAAATCAACCTGTTTTTTTGTTTAAGAAAATCTACGGCACAATTAATCGTAATCCGGGTCAGCCAGGTATTAAAATATTCCGGATATTTTAAATTCCGAACAGAGACAAAAGCTTTATATACTGCTTCCTGAACAATATCCAAAGCATCATCAGGATTATTGACATAACTATAAGCGATTTTATAAACTGCTTCTTTTCTCTGCTGCACAAGACAACGAAAACTTTCTTCATCTCCATTAATGGCCTTTTCCACAAGTTTAATCAGCACAACTTACCTCCTTGCCCACACATCTTGGAACCTGTGTATGTTTTTTATTTTCACCCATTAGACTGCTCAATTATAAAAAAAGTTTCAAAAGTTTTAAAGAACTTTAAATTACGCCAAAGGGCTATGAAAAAACCGGTTCTATAATAAATGTTGGAGTAGCAACAGAGGAAAATAAGAGAGCATACCCGGAAAACAAATCCTGTAATCAACCCATGATGATATCTTACAAGCATTCCTGTAAGGTTTTAAACGATCTTTGAAAAAAATATCGCCCCCTAATATGATTTAAGTGATATTCAAGAATCATACAAAACTAGGAGGCGGTATTATGCAAGATAAGATTTTAAGAATTACAACAAAAACGCTCTTTTTTATACCGTGGCTGCAAGTTACCTGACAATATATCTTGGTATCTTGTTCATGGTAATTGCAAACACAGTAATCGGATTGAAATACTTGATACAGCAACGGGCAAATAAGCGCCGTTACCTCACTCTGCTTATGCTTGGAGCCAATGTAAACGATCTTCGCAAATCGGCAAGAGCACAAATCCGATTTTTTTTTGCTCTGGTGCTCGGCGTAGCGGTATTCAGTTCTGTCTTTGCGATATGGTCGATGTTCACAAGTTTTCTAAAATTACCAGCAGGAACGTCGTTTGCCAGAGTGATTTTGCTTCATAGTGTAAAATTACTTTGGGGAAAAATTAAAGAAATAAAAAAAGAGTATCTCCCCTGTGATATCATGTAATTGGTCTAGAACCACAAGAAATCACAAAAAAGGAGATGCTCTTATGGAACTAA
>Ga0265294_10006802_pt1 | contig 13657 bp, 7 predicted proteins | sample MunlanPumphouse3_FD_192504 | JGI IMG/M metagenome (GOLD analysis project Ga0265294, IMG submission 192504) | Groundwater microbial communities from a municipal landfill in Southern Ontario, Canada - Pumphouse #3 | ecosystem: Environmental > Aquatic > Deep subsurface > Groundwater | place... | reverse complement strand
GTTCGTATTTCTAAAGACTTGTTGTTCAAAATTGTATCCATCGGTGCAACTTCAAGATTGGGTACTAAACGCTCTATGGAATCCTTTTTTGAGTCGTAAGAATTTCGGAAAGAAAGATAGGAGTAAGACTTCATCTGTTTTCTATCCACCAGATTCATGCTATCCATTTTAAGATTCATTGAATCAATTGAAAATTTCAGTTCAGCAGAATTTTTCGAAACCCAGTTTGAACCTACATTTTCCTCCAAAACGCTGTCATCCATTCTGTTGAAATTCGCATCAAAAGGAACAAGCATTTGCTTGGTCTTAAAATCTTCGCGACTGTAAGGGACAAAATCTTCTGATTTTTTAGTAGAGCCTAAGTTATCGCTTTGAAAGTTTTGAAATTGCTGTCCATGGTGCATCGTGAAAATCAACGAAAGTTTATCTTCCGAAAGTCTCATTGAAGCCGAATCACAAACTATTACAGCCATATTGTTAAAACCTTTGGATACATCATATATCATCACATCGTACAACATACCTGTTTTTCTATTTTTTTTCTCAACAAATATGTTGTAATTATCAATGTCTTTGTAGAAAACACCTTCAGGAATATCTAATTCGGGTGATTTTTGTCGGATAGAAATCAGAAGCGAATAAAATTTCACTTGTATTTTGGGCATGGCGTAATTTTGGAAAAAAAATGCACCAATACTGATAAATATAATTAGGATAATCAGAGGTTTCATGGTTTTGAGCAAAGGAACCCCTGCCGATTTTATTGCCAGCAATTCCAGTCGTTCTCCCAAATTGCCAAATACCATAATTGATGCAAGTAATATGGAGAGTGGTAAAGCCAAAGGAATGAGATTGAGCGATGCATATAAAAACATTTCGCCCAAAACCTTTAACTCTAACCCCTTTCCTACCATGTCCTCAATGTATTTCCAAAGAAATTGCATCAGCACTAAAAACAGGCAGATAACAAATGTCATTGAAAACAACGGCAGAAAAGTCTGTAGTATAAAGCTATATAATCTTTTTAAGTGGAATTTTTTCTTCATCAATACCAAACAAAATCACATTTGAATTAGTAATACAAAGATAATAAATTCGTTGGTTCTAAACTGATTTATATGTATCAAAAGTAATTAAATAGTCTTTGAGAAAAAAAATGAAAAGATGTTCGGGCTTTTCCAGTTCGGGCTTTTCCATGTATTAGATTCAAGAGTAATTTTTTTCTGTTGTGAAATTTATCAGACATTGCAGTGCAACCTCTCTTACATTAGCGCAATAAAATTGAGGTTGCACAAAGGATTTTAGACTCAAAGCACTATCTCACTACACCACACTGTCATTACCTCACACCACACACCACAATACCACCTTATATCCCCAGGCGTCTCTTCAATAGGTCAACTTGGTTTTCCCACATGAAAATTGCATCTTCTTTATCCGAAGAATTTGCAAAATCGGTTATCTCTAATGCCATATCTCCTGTAAGATCTTGTATATTAATTTTAAACTCGAAGTAAAAATCCGGATTGTCCTCAACCAACCAACTGTATCTAACTTGGGACATTGGTTTTTTCAAAATCATTTCTGCATTCAGCGCTTTTTTGTCCCAAATAAAAGTAAAAAACCTTTCATCTTCTAATAAAACTTTCTCTGCAAACCATTCTTCTAAAGCACTGGGTTCGGTCAACATACGCCATACACTTCTTTGAGATGCATTTCCCAATACAAACTCAAGACCATATTTCTCTTTTCTCATGAATAAGGGTTCTGTTAAATTTCTTATGTTTCACAAGATACATCTTTTTCAACAAATTACCAATAATTTAATCGGAATTTAACGATCCAAAATCATAATTTATCTCTATTTTATTGTATAAATAGCATCTGCATAAAATAATTTTCATAAGGTCTTCGAAAAAAAAAGATCAGAGATAAAAGATAAAGTTTGCGAAGTTTTTGAAATAAAATTATCGTTATGCAATGCTCCATTGCATTAAAAACGTAAGAACAGATGGGATATGTGAAATTTTGCGCCTCTACGAATAAAATCTATTCCACACATCTCATCACGAACCTCGCATCATTTAAATTAACATCATTTAATAATTAGTTGTCATCAACTTGCCACTTACAACTTTCTCAAAAGGGAATATATTCCACAAAGGCTTCTATTGCTTCGTATGATGCCAAACCTAACTTCCAATAAAGTTCTGCGGTTGCACGGTTTCTGTCCTCAGATCGTTGCCAAAACAGTCGCTCATCGCCTCCTAAGAAAGGAGCGTTCTCCATTTGAGATTGGTGTTTAAGGATAGAGTTTCTTTTTTGACGAAGTTCTTCGGGCGAAAGAGGTACTGCCATTTCAATATGGTCAATCTCCCACTCCATCCATGCACCACGATACATCCAGATGCGACAATCTTTCATCCATGCATCTTCTTTTATTATATCCACTGCAGCTAAAATTGCATCTAAACAGACTTTGTGTGTTCCGTGTGGATCGGCTAAATCTCCTGCTACATACATTTGATGTGGTTTGACGGTAAGAATGAAATCTTTCACAATGTTCACATCCATTTCCGAAATAGGAGATTTTTTTACTTTTCCTGTTTCATAAAAAGGTAAATCAAGAAAATGCACATTTTCGTTTGGTATTCCAATATAGCGAGTTGCCGTTCTGGCCTCTTCTCTTCGTATACGTCCTTTAATGAACAAAATATCCGGAGTATCTAAATCTTCTTTTGTTTTTTCGTTCATCAAATAATTGAGAATCTGTCGATATTTTTCTCGTAACTCTATGTTCATTGGATCATATTTTTTGCGAACACTGTTAATGAACGAGATGTAACGAATAACTTCTTCATCACTCACAGCTATATTACCAGAAGTCTGATACGCAACATGTACTTCATGTCCTTGATTAACCAACCGTTGAAAAGTTCCTCCCATGGAAATTACATCATCATCGGGATGGGGACTAAAAATTATTACTTTTTTTGGATATGGAGTAGCTCTCTCAGGACGGTATGTGTCGTCAGCATCTGGTTTTCCACCCGGCCATCCGGTAATGGTATGTTGCAGATCGTTAAATATTTTTATATTTACATTGTAAGCCGATCCGTATGTAGCCAAAAGTTCGCTTAAACCATTTTCGTTATAATCTTTATTTGTTAATTTAAGAATGGGTTTATCTACTTTATTACACAACCATACAATGGCGCGGCGAATAAGTTTATTATCCCATTCACAGCTTGTTACGAGCCATGGATAACTTATTCTTGTTAAATTGTCTGCAGCAGAAAGATCAATTACTACTTTAACGTTTTCGTGTGTTTGCAACATAGAAGCAGGAACAGTATCCGTAACCGGACCTTCCACCATTTGATAAATGCTTTCCGCTTTTTGTTCACCCCATGCAACCAATGTGATTATTTCTGCTTCCAGCATATCTGATACTCCCATTGTAATTGCACTTAAAGGAACTTTGTCTTTCGTTCCAAAAATAGGTGCTGCATCGTTGATGGAATCATTATCTAAAACAACCAAACGTGTTTTAGAATAAACATTACTACCCGGCATATTGAATCCAATATTCCCTTTGCTGCCAAGTCCTAACAATAGATAATCTAATCCGTCGAATTTATCTAAATCAGCTTCAAATTTTTCATACGAATCTAAAACATTTTCTTTCTCAACCATTACATCGGGAGAGTAAATATTTTCAGGTTTAATGTCGATATGATTTAAAAATGCTTCTTTCAAAAAATGCAGGTTGCTTAATGACTTGTCAACTAATGGATAATATTCATATGTGTTAAAAACGACCATGTTCTTAAAGCTCACTTTATCTTCTTTATGTATACGCACTAACTCTTCATATACACTTTCAGGAGAAACACCGCCCGATAATCCCAAAACAAAAGGGCGATTATTTTTTTGCTTTTCAAGCATAGTTTTTACGATTTCTTTTGCAACTTTTATCGAACCTTTTTCGATAGTTTCAAATATACGGGTGTTAATTTTCTCGTAACGCGTCAAAGCGGATTCTTCGAATGCATTTTCAGGTTTATAATACCTTTGAGGGATGCGTTCTAAAGAAATTTGTGAACTTAAATCTAATCTCATAGTTGTATAATGATTTTTTAATATTTTTCGAATGATTACTATGGTTTATTGATAATATTGAGTTTCAAAAACCAACAATAAGACCAAAGATACCTATAATTTAAACGTGTTTACCAACAAAGATAATCAATTTATTTAAAAAGGAGATGAATTTTTAATTATGAATTACTAATTACTAGACATCATCACTCATCATCCATCACACACCAACTCATCACTTGTAACCACTTATCACTTACAACTGTTTTGCTTCTATCTTCGCATCTCTTCTTCTATTCACTTGTGCATAAATAATAAGTGCAATGGCAGAAATTGCACCAATTCCTACAAAGTAGTACCATATATAATGTGCGTGTGCAGTTGCCGCAGAATAGGAAATTGTGTCTATCACTCCATTGGTATCCATAAACAAGCGAGGATCGGGACAATATTTCTCTAACAAGAAACCCGATAATCCAAAAGCAAACAGGAACGAAAAAAACGAGTGAAGATGACTAAACCCTAAATACAATCCCTCCTCCCCTTCGGGAGCCTGTAATGAGAAATACTCTAAATAGCGGGGCGAAATGAAACATTCTGCAAGCGCTTGCATACCAATACCAATAATCATCATAAACGCAACAGGATGCATACCCAAAATTGAAGGAATGTCTAACTGATTACCAATAGACATAACCAAAGCCGAGAAAGGAATTATAAACATTCCTATTAGCATAGAGGTGAGTGCTTTTCGATTCTTCATAAAAGAAGTAACAAAGTTTACAGAAATAAACACAACCAAAGGATTCACGTTTGCATACCAGCCGGGCGATGCACCTTCGCCAATCAATCGGATCACATATTTGGGCATAGTGGCATACATTTGGCTTTGAATCATCCAAAACCCACTGATAATAATCATCAACAACATTAATCGTCCATTCATTGCCACCTTTAGCATGGAACGGCCAATTTCACTAAAACTTTTACCTTGACCTTCGGTCTTGGTTGATTTGTAGAAAAAGATAACCAGTACCAATGCAGCAAAAGTCATGAAAGCCGAGAAATAATTGAGATAAACCAATCCTTGGTCTCCCATACTTCTGCGAAGTGGATCAACAACAGTTTTTCCAATAAAGGCTCCGATATTCACCATCATATAAAAAATGGCATAACCTTTAGCACGATTTTCGGTAGTGGTTTCTCTTGCAATGGTGCCCGATATAACTGCTTTGATAAAGGCTCCGCCTATCACCACAAAAACTAAAACGGGTGCAATAGACCATCGTAGCCAACTCTCGTTGAGTCCGGTGAAAGTTGTTGTCATCTCATAATTTACCAGTCCTGCACTTTCCAGCAACGTTGGCAGCAGTCCCAATCCGCCATAGCCAATGGTGAGAAGGAAAAAAGCCAAAATGATGGCTGATCTAAATCCAATTCGGTCGGCATATGCACCTGCAAAAGTTGGCAACAAATAGAGCGAAGCTGAAAAAACACCGGCAATAATACCGGCCTCAACGTCAGAAAAACCCCATACATTCGATAAATAAAGGGTTATAACTATAAAGACGGCATAATAGGCTAACCGCTCAAGAAGTTCTACAAAATTTGCCGTCCAAAATGCTTTTGAGTATTTAATCATTGCTCCAATTTTTAATTTAGGGTTTGTAATGAAATAGGTTGACTGTTTGAAACGAAGCTAATTTATTAGTTAGCGACTTGAAAATCATGCGAATAGCAAGCCATTTAATGAATTTTCAAGGAAGTTAAAGGACAAAAGAGCAAGTTTAAAGCGTCTATTTATTTCAGCACAATCCCCCTTAGTGTAAGATTATGTTATATTTTTTGGGCAAAGATAATAAAATAACCACCGTGTCTCCCTCTTTTACAGGTAGCTTTTGGGAAAGTATATTTGAACTCGAAGTTCAAATACGTGATAAGATGCGACTAACGTTAATCCATCTCAACAACCGTAATACCTGTTCCACCAAACTGCACATGTTCGTCGCGATAGCTCTTCACACCATTGACTGTGCCCAAATATTCGCGAATAACCTGGCGCAAAGCGCCCGTACCGGTGCCATGTAATATGCGCACGCGCCCTACTCCCACCTGAATGGCGTCATCAATAAAATACATTACGGCTTGCAAGGCTTCATCTGCTCGCATACCACGCACATCAATCTCTTGTTTGAAATCTAATTTCTTATTATAAATAATGTCAGACGATGATTGGTTGTAGAAGCCCTTATTTAGGTCTTCTTTTTTGAGTTGATTTTTGGTAACTCGTTCCAATTTATTGATATCAACTGTAGTTTTGATTGTGCCAAACGCAACCGTTGCTTTTTTGCCTTGTACTTCTATCACTTTGCCAGAAGCTGTTTGTCCTTGCAATCTAACATTGTCCCCCGACTGCAAGGAGGATTTGTCAGCAACAGATTGATTAATCGATTTTGCACGCTTCTTTTTAGGTTTATGAGTTTTTCCCCCTTTTTGAGCAACCTTTGCTTTGAATTCACTCAATGACTCGCGCGCTTGCTTGGTGCGCTCTTTGTCAGCTTGAGATTCTCGAATCTCGCGAATAGTATTTTCGATACGAGCATTGGTATCGGCCAACAATCGTTCAGCCTCTTCTTTGGCTTTCGCTAATATTTCTTTTTTCTGTTTATTTATCGTTTCAAGATTGCTCTCATAATCGGAAGTTATTTCACTCAACCGTTTGCGTTCGCGTCTTATTTCGTCTCGCTTGCGGTACCAATAGCGCTTGTCGCGTGAGATATCCTGCAAGTATTTATCCATATTGATGTAATCGCCCCCAACTTTTTCGGAAGCATGAGCAATTACTTCTTCGGGCAGTCCAATTTTTCGTGCAATTTCCACAGCAAACGAACTGCCGGGATTGCCGATGGAAAGGGTGAACAGCGGTTGCATCAAATGACGATCATACAACATAGCACCGTTAATAACTCCTTCATTTTCGTTGGCAAAATGCTTTAGGTTTTGATAGTGTGTGGTGATAACGCCAAACGATTCTTGCGCATTAAATCTCTCTAACAATGCCTCAGCAATGGCTGCACCAATTTCAGGCTCAGTACCGCTTCCAAACTCATCAATCAAAAGTAGCGACTTTTTGTTGCAGTTTTTCACGAAAAACTTCATGTTCAGCAAGTGCGAACTGTATGTGGAGAGGTCATTCTCTATGGATTGTTCGTCCCCAATATCAATAAAAATATCATCAAACACGCCCACGTGAGAGTTCTCTTTCAGCGGAATCATCAATCCACATTGCACCATGTATTGTAGCAATCCAACAGTTTTTAGACAAACCGATTTGCCTCCGGCATTGGGACCTGATATAATGAGTATTCTGTTTTCACCTTGCAATGTAATATCTAAAGGCACAACTTTTCGGTTCTGTTTTGTAAGTGTTAGATAGAGCAATGGATGATAGGCATGCACCCAGTCTATCTTTTGCTTGTTCTCTATAGATGGTTTGATGGCATTGATGCTCAAACCAAACTTAGCTTTGGCACGAATAAAATCAATTTGCGCCAAAAAGTCGTACGATTGCAACAAATCGGGTAAATAAGGGCGCAAATAATCGCTAAATGCAGTCAATATTTTTATGATTTCTCTGCGTTCGTCATTCTCCAGTTCTCTCACTCTGTTGTTGGCTTCTACAACTTCACCGGGTTCAATAAAAACAGTTTTACCCGATGCTGATTCATCATGCACTATACCTTTTATTTTTCTTTTGTACGACGGGTTTACAGGAATTACCAATCGCCCATCACGCATCGAAGGAGTCACATCTTTATCAACATACCCTTCCGCTTGCGCTTTGCGCAAAATGGAATGCAGACTTTTTGAAATATTGTTGATGGCGCTTGTCAATTGACGGCGAATGTCGGCCAACTGTGGTGAAGCATTGTCTTTGATTTGTCCGTTAGCGTCAACAATAGCATCGATACGTTTAGTCACTTCGGGATAGATCACTACGTGCTCCGCCAACGATAATAAGTTGGGATAAGATGGCTCTGAATCATCTTCCTTGTTAAGAAAAGATACAATGGTATTGATGGTTTGCAACGAGCGTTTGAGTTGAAACATAACCGGAGTATCCATCCATGTTCCTACCACCCTAATGCGTTTCAACATGGGGCGCACATCGTAGAAATGATCGGACGGAAAGTTATCTTCTTCCTGCAAGATATGAACAAATTCATCCACTCGGTTAAGACTCAACTCTATTTCGCCGAAATTAGCGGAAAACTTTATCTCTTCCACTTTTTCGCGTCCAAGCGTACTAAGACAATTGGAAGCTAACAGCTCTCTTATTTTCTGAAATTCTATTTTATGTTCGAAATTATCCGGATAAATCACTATACGTTTCTATGATTTTAAATTGGTTTGTATTTACAAAAGTACACTAATTAATTGAAATAGTAAGAAGTGGTAAGTGATAAGAAGTGACAGTAGGCTGTTATTTAGTTATAAGCGAGATTCTTTTAGATATTTGAATTTTTTCAGCACTGTTTTAATGGAACGTCGCTCGCGCCGATTTATAATCGGTATGCTGCGAAGCAGAAAGAATTTAAATAAGTAAAAGTTCGCTAACGCGACACACGCATTGCAAATGCGCGCGAGCGACTTTGTATAAGAAAAGACACTTTTTGCTTCGCAAACATACGGTTTACAAAACCGCGCGAGCGATGTTTGAACAACAAAAGTACATTAATTATACGTAAAAACGATAAATAATGCAAAGTGTTAACGCATGGAACAATAATTTGATTGAGTTTCCGTTTTACGTGCGGAAACATTATCTTTGAAACTTAAAATATTTAGTCGTAGCAATGCTACCTCCCTTTAAATACTAACAACATTTTAATTATCCTTCTATGAAAAAATATTTCCTCACAGCCTTTCTGCTTTGTTACACAGCATCAACTGCTATTTTCGCCGCCACCGTAGATACCGTTCTTACATTCAGTCAATCAATGAACAAAGAGATTCCAGCCGTTGTTATTATTCCCGATTCTTACAACAAGCAAACAAATTATCCCGTGTTGTATCTTTTGCATGGACATGGTGACAACTATGCGGGTTGGGTTAACAAAACGGATGTGAAAAGTATTGCAGATCAGTATAACTTTATCATCGTTTGTCCCGATGGGAACGTATCCAGTTGGTATTATGATAGTCCTATGGACAGCACCTCGCGCTACGAAACATATGTTGCTCAAGAATTGGTTAATTGGATTGATACCAACTACTCTACGGATACAAAAAGAGAAGCACGTGCAATCACCGGACTTAGCATGGGCGGACATGGTGCACTCTATCTCGCATTTAAACATCAAGATATATTTGGAGCTTGTGGTAGTATGAGCGGTGGCGTAGATATCCGTCCTTTTCCCAATAATTGGGGAATCAAAAATCAATTAGGTGAACAATCTGCTTATCCCGACATTTGGGAAAACAATACGATTGTGGGAATGCTTCATCTGTTATTGCCCGGATCGTTAGAAATTACCATTGATTGTGGAACGGATGATTTCTTTTATAAGATGAATGTGCGTTTGCACGACGAACTCAGCTATCGAAACATTCCGCATACTTTTATATCCAGACCCGGCGTTCATAATTGGGAATTTTGGAATAGTTCCATCAAGTATCAATCCCTCTTTTTTGCCGATTATTTTAATCAAATACGCTAAAATATTATGAAAAAAATATTTGTCACTCTTTTCATTCTATTTATTTCTATTGGTTTGCAGAGTCAAATCTCTGTAAAACCTTTTAAATTTGCTTTGGTAACCGATACGCACATTGGTAATCCAAATAACGATGAAGATCTACAACGAACTGTGGACGATATCAATCAAAATATGCCCGAAATTGAGTTCGTAATCGTCTCTGGTGATGTAACTGAGTTTGGCTCGGATGAAGAGTTGACTATTGCCAAAAATATATTGGAACAACTTAATATGCCAATCTACGTAATTCCCGGCAACCACGATTCCAATTGGTCGGAAAGTGGAACCAATAGTTTCCTGAAGATTTTTGGGGCAGAAACTTTTGGTTTTGAGCACAACGGATATAAATTTTTTGGCTTGCCATCCGGTCCAAATATGCGAATGGGTCCCGGACAAATTCCACGTGAAGGTATTGAGTGGTTTAAAGAGCAACTTGTTCAAACTGATAAAGATATGCCCCTAATATTTGTAAATCATTACCCCATGGACAATTCACTCAACAATTGGTTCGAAGTGATGGATATGCTGCAACCTTACAATGTGAAAGTAATGTTGTGCGGACATGGACACACCAATAGAGCGCTGAATTTTGAAGGGGTAAATGCAGCAATGCTGCGCTCTAATTTGAGAGCTAAAAATGATTTTGGTGGATATAATATCGTATCGGTAACGCAAGATTCAGTTTCCTTTCAAGAACGTGTGGTCTCCGGCAGAACGCTTGACCCATGGTTGAGTTACTCCACTTCAGGCCGTCCCCAATGGGAGAAAAATCCTCCACGTCCCGATTATTCAATCAACGATAATCATCCCTTTGTGAAAGAAATATGGGCGATACAAGAAAACGGAGATATGGGTGGCGGTATGGCACTGCAAAATAGAAATTTGGTTTATACTACAACCAAAGGAGAAATTAAAACCGTTGATTCACGAACAGGTAAAGAAAAATGGAGTTATCAAACGGGTGGAAAAATTTATTCCACTCCCACCCTATGCGACAAAATCGTTTGGGTAACTTCCACCGATAAAAACTTATATGGCTTGAGCCTGGCAGACGGAAATCCATTATTTACGCTGGTAAACAATCAATCCGTTGTGGCATCGCCGGCTTGCGACAAAGAGATCGTTCTCGTACCGGGAACAGATGGCATTTGTAATGCCTGGAATCGAAAAAGCGGAAAGCTGGTGTGGAAATTTGATCTGATTAAAAACTTTGTGCTTACACGTCCGGTGGTAAAAGATGGCGTTGTATTCTTTGGCAGTTGGGGCAACGAGTTTTATGCATTGGAAACAGCAACGGGAAACTTAAAATGGAAATGGTTTAACGGACAAAAGAACCGTATGTTTTCTCCTGCTCAGGTAGTTCCGGTAATCACGCACAACAAAGTATTTCTGGCATCTCCTGATCGATTTATGACTGTATTAGATGAGCAAACCGGAGAAGTTATCTGGCGGCACAATGATCCCGACAATCGCGTACGCGAATCAATTGGTATGTCGGAAGATGGAAACACTGTTTATGCAAAAACAATGGACGGCGACATCTTGGCTATTGACGCTACATCTAATGAAAGAGTAATTAAATGGATTTCTTCGGGCGAGGATATGGGATATGAATTGACCCCGACACCAGTTGTTGAGAAAAATGGCGTAGTCTACTCACCAACAGATAAAGGGTTGATATATGCGTACGATGCAAAAGATGGACAATTTTTATGGAAGTATCGGATTTCGAGCGGATTAATCAATATGATTTTACCGACTGATGGCAATGAATTGTATGTTTCGTCAATGGATGGTAAAATGGTGAAACTGAAAGTGTCGGGGATTTAATCCAAACAAAAATCGAAAGCCAATTTGCTCGCACACATAATGTTAGACTTATTTCGTATTAGCGAAACATTATTTGTTTTAACGTAAACTTGGTAAATACGTACCGGCAAATTATTTTGTATAACATCAATCAATAATCAAGAAAAGCTGAAAGGTTGAAATACCTTTCAGCTTTTCTTGATTATTGATTGTTTACTCCTACAAAGTATACTTTGCCTAAATTATTAGAATCTTAATGCAGCATTTAACTTAGTGTCTTTGTTAGGTAAGTTTTCTTGTTCTACCATAAAAACCTTACCGCCTTTCAAGAATGTCTTGCGTGCAGCTAAGTCAAGTAAACAAATGTCCATCTCTTTTTTGGTTTCATGGATTTCAACTTTTGCTTCTTCCGGTTTATAAATACCCCAAGCATGTTTGCCTTTTGCAACAAACAGGGTGCTGATTCTTCCACTATCTGCGGCAATAATTGTCTCCTTCAAATCTGATACTTGAGGGACATTACCATCTATTAACACCTCTTTTTTATCAGTTTTTACTTCATCAAAATAAGGTTGTAATATTTCTTTAGCTCGTTCATGCAAGACTTGAGCACTTTCTTCTTCAAAATTACCTGATAGATACTCCGGATATATATTCTTGTAAGATGAGTATTCCTTAAAATGTCCAAAAGTTGATTCAACAGACGCTATTACAAGCGGTTCACCATCGAGTCCTATTACATTAGTCAATGCCCTGTTGATATCTTCCAAATAAAGTCTCCACTCTTTATCTTCAATATCAGTTTCGCCTTTTCCATACGAATATACTTCTCCATCTCTTCCTCTACTCCCAACACCGTGGATGTTAACATTCTGCGATACTGTATCCTTACCTAATAAATCTTTAAAAGAAGAAGGAAAGTCCTCGCCGGTATCTATTTCAGTAATGTGTTGTTGTGTGGCTTCAAAAAGTCTGTTTTTGTTCTGACTTAGCGTGAAGATATAGAACGAATCTTTCTTATTGAAGAATGGAAGCAAAGGTAAAAGATAAAATGTATGAGATACTACCGAAAATTCTTCTACCTCAATTGGCAAAGTATAATATTCAAAACTCGATTTGCATCTAAAAATGGCCAATGACTCGCTCAAGTTTCTGAAAAGTGTTGAATCATCTAACATTCCATTTATTGGCTTTAGAAAATCTTCTATTTCGCGCGGTTTCAAACCTAATGCTCCAAGTTCTTTCTCTGTCTCTTGCACATGATTCTTCAATTTTATCATGCTTTTGTCCCTATTATCGCCACCTCTTTGGATAGGGATATAAATAGAAACAGCGTAATCGCAACGAGTTTTCGCAAGTTCTTGAAATTTCATTCTATTGAATGTTGTCATATAATGTAGTTAAGTTTATTCTCATTAGTCAAACACACCTTTTTTGATTTATCAAAGTTAATGTGCCCTCAGAAAATGAATGTTTTACGGCATTATTACCTGTAAGTGTAAGTATAGTCCTGAAGCAAAAGAAGAATGGAAATGAGTTTTCCTTTTGTTCCTCCATTACAATTCGGAAAAATAGGACGCAGTTCTTATGACTCACCAGTTGGATGACATCAATACATATCCTGCGATCATTATAACCAATGTCATCGTATTATTGTTTTCGTTTTCATCCTCTTTGTACAAAAATTGTTCCGATATTGATATCGTCAATGTCTAAAGTTCACATTCTTAAAATTGCATTTACACTACCGCTTAATAATATACACAAAATAAAGGACAAATACAAGTATAGAGCCGGATATACGCCATTTGTTGCATAATGAACTGATGTGAGATAAATGATTTTATGAAATAAGTTGGCTGTTTTTTTGTAAGGTCAAACTGTTATATATATGATTACAAGGGAGCTTTTCCGCGCTTGTGTTTTTGCAAAGCATATGTTCATGTAGCAAAATATTCTTTGCTACGTGCAGACACGAACTGAAAATT
>Ga0265294_10006801_pt1 | contig 13661 bp, 11 predicted proteins | sample MunlanPumphouse3_FD_192504 | JGI IMG/M metagenome (GOLD analysis project Ga0265294, IMG submission 192504) | Groundwater microbial communities from a municipal landfill in Southern Ontario, Canada - Pumphouse #3 | ecosystem: Environmental > Aquatic > Deep subsurface > Groundwater | place... | reverse complement strand
GGAGATCATTGAATATGGAAGGCAATATATAGGGAAACCCTACCGTTATGCAGGGAGAGGTCCCCGTGCCTTTGACTGCTCGGGATATACCGCCTTTGTTTTCAAGAAATTTGGCTATAGGCTCCACCCCAGCTCTGCCGGACAGGACAAGCAGTTTCCCGTTGTCAGCCGAAAAGAGCAACTTCAAAAGGGAGATCTGGTCTTCTTCGAGGGAAGAGCAAAAAGCGGGAAAGTGGGGCATGTGGGTATTGTCATTGAAACACTGCCTGATGGAGTGTTCCGCTTTATTCATGCCTCCACCGGTGAGGGTGTGATCATCACCTCCTCAGCCGAGTATTATTGGGCATCACGCTATTTACGCGGGGGAAGAGTGCTGGAAAAGAACATACCCGTAACAGCAACTTCTACACCTGCGAGAAACAGGAATGATCACCGGTACACAGCCGCCGCCTCAAAAGAAGAACCCGGACGGAAGACTGCATCTGTGAAGGCACCACCGGCGAAGAATAAGGTAGACATAGCGGATTATGGATTGAAAAGTGTTGATGGGAAGGAGATCAACGTGGAGCTGGCAGAGGAGAACGTTCTCCTGGTGCAGCGCGATCCATCGAAAAATATGCCGCTGAAGGAAAAATCATCCGATGAAAAGCGGAACGATACTGTTTCAATTAAAAACAGTGCCGTCATAGTGAGAGAAGAGTCGCTCGAGATCCCCAAACCCGTTGTGGTAGAGATGGACAAATCCACTCCCGGAAGACACACAGTAAAGATGGGCGAAACATTCTATGCCATCTCCCGTCAATATGGCTGCACGGTAGATCAGTTGAGATCCTGGAATCCACACTTGGGAGAGATACTGAAAGCGGGTGATCTTATCCGGGTAAGCGATTAACACATCTGCAGTTCGTCTTTAATCGATTCAAACCACTGAGGAAAGGATAGGTGATATTCGACAATTTATGTGTACTTTTGAGCCCTGATAATAAAAACGATATAATTATGATAACTGCAGACCAACTTAAAGATGTGTTGGAGCGCGAGCATGCGCTGAGGGGGTACCTTTGACGTCGATGCAAAGAATATCCGGTTAGAAGAGGAAGAGTTACGTACCCAGTCGCCTGACTTCTGGAACGATGCTAAAGCAGCAGAAACACAGATGAAGGTGGTGAAGGAACTGAAGTTCTGGATAAACGCATACAACGAGGTAAAGGCTGCCACCGGGGAACTGCAGCTGGCCTTCGAATATGTGAAGGAAGGTATCGTCTCGGAAGAAGAGATAGATACACACTACAGTCATGCCATCCTGCTCATCGAAGATCTGGAGTTGAAGAATATGCTGCGCAGAGAGGAAGACAAGCTGGGTGCAGTATTAAAGATCAACGCCGGTGCCGGTGGCACGGAAAGTCAGGACTGGGCTTCAATGCTTTTCCGCATGTACCAGCGCTGGTGCGAAAATAAAAAATACAAAACCACTGTAACCAACTGGCAGGATGGCGATGATGCCGGCATAAAAACGGCAACCCTGCAGGTGGAGGGTGATCTGGCATATGGTTTTCTGAAAAGTGAAAACGGCGTTCATCGCCTTGTACGCGTATCTCCCTACAATGCACAGGGTAAACGGATGACTTCATTTGCTTCCGTGTTTGTGGTTCCTCTGGTTGACGACACCATCGAAATTGAAGTCAATGCTGCCGACCTTAGCTGGGATACCTTCCGCTCCTCCGGTGCGGGAGGACAGAATGTGAACAAAGTGGAGACGGGTGTGCGGCTGCATTACCTCTTCAAGGATCCCGACACGGGGGAAGAGCAGGAGATCGTGATCGAGAACACCGAAAGCCGTTCACAGATGGGTAACAGAGAGAATGCATTGCGATTGCTCAAGTCACAACTCTACGAGATTGAACTGGAGAAGCGTCGTGCTGCTCAGGCTGTTATCGAGGCTGGAAAGAAGAAGATCGAGTGGGGTTCGCAGATACGCAGTTATGTTTTCGATGACCGTCGTGTGAAAGACCATCGTACCAACTACCAGTCATCTGATGTGAACGGCGTAATGGACGGTGATCTGGATGCGTTCATCAAAGCCTACCTGATGGAATACGGAGGAGAATAGCATTCTCCCCCTGGTGATATAGACAACCCGAAAAGTGCAAAATCATACTTCACCGGATCGTCGGGATCGAGTTGCCTGAGATTCATGGTGAGCTCGAGGGCTGTCTTCCAATCGGTCTGCTTACGCTTGATGAGACCCAGACGACGTGCAGTTCTGTCAACATGCAGATCCACCGGAGATACCAGCTCACGCTGTGGGATCCTCTTCCACATTCCAAAATCGACTCCTTTGGCATCATCTCTCACCATCCATCGCAGGAACATGTTGAGCCTTTTACATGTAGCATTGCGGGCAGGTGATGCTACATGCTTACGTGTACGCCGGGGTGCATCAGGATGATCAAAAAAGTCCCTTTCAAACCAGATAAGAGAATGCTCCACTGACCTGAACCTTCCCTCCTGCAGAAAAGCATCCTCCAGTGTGTCATGACAGCTATAATGACGCCGGAAGTAATCCACGAAATAGAGCAGATCGGTATCATTAAAGGTGCGATGTTTGAAACCTAGCAGTGCTTTCAGATCTTCTTCACCATGTTCCATGACAAATCGATAGGGCTCATTCCCCATCCTGGAGACAAGATCCCTGCATTTTGTGAGGATGGTCTTTCGTTGCCCCCAGGCTAAAACAGCTGCAAGGAAACCGATGATCTCACGGTCCTGCCTATTTGAAAAAGAGTGAGGAATAGCGATCGGATCATGCTCAATAAATGAGACATCATTGTATTGATCGGCCTTCTCGTTCAGGTACATTCTCAAATTATGCATGTGGGCAATGAATTAATCGAGGCAAAAGTACATCTATTTCTTAAAAAATCTTACATTTGCACAATGTTTTCAATCTGCATTCGGGCAGGGGAGATTAAATGTTCCACACTGCAAACGATTGACAACAACCTTACATTGTAAAATCGAATAAAAATCTGAAACGCGACAAATCATGATAGCTCTCTCCCCCACTGTCCAATCACTCCTCAAAAGCTGCATTCTGTTCACGTTATGGTTTTCATTTCATTCAATCATCGGTCAGATAAGCTATGGAGGAAAACCGTTACCACTTCACTCATCGGCTGGAGTGAGAGCCATTGCACCTCTGGAAGATCTTTTCGTGGAGATGCCCACCCTCAGCAATCAGGCAGCATTATGGCGTGCCGAAGAGGATCAGGCAAGGTTCAGGAGCCTGGAGTTCGCCCACAAGTTTCATCTCTTCCTCCGTCCCGACAATTCCGGCATCACCTTCTCTTCAGGAGGGATGAAGGTGTGGCGTGTAGGTATACGTTCAAGAGGGGCTTTCTCATTGAATATCCTTTTCTCAAAATTCAAACTACCCGAAGGAGCCCGCGTGTTTGTCTATAATGCTGATCAATCGGAGATATTAGGTTCATACACGCACCAGAACAACACAGAACTGAATTTACTCCCCGTACAACCGGTGGGTGGAGATGCGTTGATTGTAGAGTATCAGGAGCCTGACAATGCTGCATTCAAAGGTGAACTTGAGATCGGGGAAGTGAATCATGACTTCCGGGGAATCTTCAGAGCAGGAGAACCACGAGACCCTCAACAGGATTGTCATCCCAACCTATTATGCTATCCCGAAGATATCCAACCCGGCAGTGGTGTCCTGTTATTGATCATCAACGGTACAACCCTTTGTACCGGTTCACTTGTAAACAATTCAGCCGAAGATGGCACACCCTATCTCCTGACAGCCACCCATTGCCTGAACGATGATTATAGTGCCAGATTTCTCGCAAACAGGAAATATGATCTCGTGGCCGGCAGTGTGGTTGCTTTCTTCAACTATAACTCACCCCTCTGTTCCACCGATATACGCGGTCCATTACAAATGACGATGGCATCGGCCGATTCAGTACTTATCAGTGAACGACATGACATCTCTCTCCTGAAACTGAAACAGGCCCCTCCAAAAGAGTATCAGCCCTATTTCTTAGGATGGAATGCAGGCTCTTCACCTGGGGCTCCTTTTCACGGTGTACATCATCCTAACGGGGGAGTCAAGAAAGTGGCAATCGATGAGAGTCCCCTCTCAATCACCTCCTTTTCAGTCCCCAGATACAATATGGAGTCCAACGCTCATTGGGAAGTAAGGGCATGGGAAGTAGCCTCCACTGAAGGGGGCTCGTCGGGCTCACCTCTGCTTGATGGGGACAAGCGTATTCTGGGTACACTCACGGGTGGTCTTTCGATGTGTTCATCCCCACGGGGACCGGATATGTATGCATCGCTCTATAAATTCTGGGAGGTAGCAGGTTCCATAGACAACCCCAACCCGATCAGTTCATACCTTGACCCTCTCCAAACGGAGCTCACGCAACTGGGTGGTTACAATCCTCATGTTCAAACGCCCTATACAAAGAATCGCAATTTCAGGGAGGATGAAAATGCCGCCATCACCTACTTCCAGTCAGTGCCCATGTTCGCAACCAACAATACCTTTGGATATAGTGAATTTGCAGAGGAATACTATGCGACCGAGACCACACAGCTGGAGGGTGTTTTCATCTCATCTCCCGCTACCAGTGCCATTGTGAACATGGATGTCAACATAAGAGTCTATTCGGGAGAGGGGGGGCCTGAACGCCTTTTGTATGAGCAGCCGTATGATTACAGTTATTCCTATTTCAGCAACGATGGGTTTCCTGTCACCGCACGCGACATGCGTCACAAGGTTGAAAATTATGTCGCCTTTGACAGACCGGTATCCGTCACCGGTGCTTTTTATATCTCTTACCATGACGCGAACGGAGTACCGTCGGGCTTCTCGGTCTTCAATGCCGCACCAAGAAAAATCGGTGCGGGAGTGGCGCCCACAGCGTGGATGAGGAACAGCACAGGATGGGTAAGATCTTCGGAAAATATCGAAAATCCGGTCAATACCTCATTACTGGTGGCTCCCTATGTGATGGGGAACAAGTCAACATCGGTTATTCCCGACAAGGAGGAGACGAAGGTAGCCGTTTATTACGCGAATGAAGTAAAACGTATATTCATTGAGTCGAACTACGAGTTGAAGGAATGGGAGATATACTACTCATCGGGACAAAAGATTCACCAGGAAAGTGCGGAAATGAGTATCAACAGGGCATCCTACTTCTCGGCACATCTTCCCAAAGGGGTCTATGTGGTGAGAGTAAAAACGGTCGACGGAACTGTAGCCGTCAAAAAAGTGGTGGTGATATAGAAGGTTGTTACTCGACATTTTCTTCCATGACCAGCTCTTCACCCGGGAGCTCTTCGAGGGTATCCGATGCATCGCTCATCAACTCACCTGATTTGCGCTCATTTCCATTGTTTATCTGCCCCTTGAGGTATGACGAAATCACATCGCTGCCCTCGCTGGTAGTGCCTTTATTATTTTCTATGCTCGTTTCAGGCGCTGTCACTTCTTTCTCAACAGTGACAAACTTTTGGCCAATGATCAAATGATCACCCACACCGATTGCGGATGATCTCAGTCCATTCCATGTCTGAAGCTGTGACACGCGCACTCCGCTCTTTTGCGCAATCTTTCCCAGGGTATCACCCTTCCTCACCCGGTAATATTGATTCACCGTCTCAGTCTTAACTGTAGCAACAGCCTGGACGAGCTGTGCCAGCTGTTCACCGGGTTCAGATTCAGCGATGGGCAGCACAACAGCCTTCTTGCCCACTACCAGCCTCTTACCCACACCTATTTTATTCGTTTTTAGTCCGTTCCACGATTTAAGCTGTGCCAGAGTGATACGGTTTCGTCGCGCGATGGAAGAGAGATTGTCACCCTTTTTTACCCTGTAGTACTTATCGACACTGTTACCCGAGCCTGATGATGCGATCTCGTTCAGATAGGCATCGGTATTGCTTCTGTGGGTGAGATAACTGTTTCTCTGATAATTGCTGATCTCCTGGTGATGCTCAATAAAAGCATACATCTTCTCTGATGGCAACACCAGTGAATATTCTTTAGAATCACCCGGGATCACATCTTTTTTAAACTGCGGATTCAGTCGCCTCAACTCAGTTACAGGGAGATCCAATACGGCACTAATCTGTGCAAAATGTATCCGTTCATTTACATGCACGGTATCTAATGCGGTGGTAGTGTTGTGAGAGTGTGCGGGGCAGATCCTGTGATCGGCATAATGATTCATGATGTAGGTGGCTGCAATAAATGCCGGCACATAACCCCTCGTTTCACGGGGCAATTGATAATATATCTGCCAGTAATCACGTTTACCCCCACTTCGGGCAATCGCTTTATTCACATTGCCAGGACCGCAGTTGTATGCCGCTATCACTAGATTCCAGTCACCATAGATCGCATATAGATCTTTCAGATAACGTACCGCCGCTTCCGTCGCCTTGTATGGATCGCGCCGCTCATCCACCAGGCTGTTTACTTCCAGACCGTAACCCTTCCCTGTGCGCAGCATGAACTGCCACAATCCCGTGGCTCCCACGCGTGATACTGCCACAGGATTCAGCGCCGATTCTATCACAGGCAGGTATTTCAACTCCAGCGGCAATCCATGTAAATCAAGCAGCTGCTCAAACATCGGGAAATAATAGTCGCCCAGGGCAAGCATATAACTCACCTGCTCCCTTCTGCGGGTGGCATACATTTCAATATGGGATTTGACAACACTGTTAAATGAGAGCTCCATCTCTGAAGGAAATCGAAACAATCTGTTCAGATAAACAGAGTCATTGAACACCACGTTTACTCCTCTTTCACATTCCACATCAGCTTTCGAAAGATCAATCTGCCAGGTTTTCAGCAAAGTGCCAAGCTGTTCTGTCATGCTCTCAGGATAGACAATGGAGTTGTCAATGACCTCTTCTCCTGCGGGGGGGTGCGTTCCCTGTGCCTGTAATGCCGTCCCTACAAACAGAGCAAAGGATAACAGAAGCATGTTTTTTTTCATAGGATAATCATTTAATCATTTCATCCCTGCGACAAAGCGTGATTGCTGCAGGGATAATCAAGCAGTTAAAAATTAAAACTCAATTGTAAGCCATACGATGAACTACGCTTGAAGCCGTTGTACCCTTCTTTCATGATGGAGGGTTCAACGCGCATGGACAGATCAGGACTCATGTCAAAGTCGAACAACTGCGCATCCACATACGCATCTACCATGGCAATCATATAGACCGCGACTGTACTAATGATGCTCAAATCTCGGTAATAACGATAATAATCTTTTCTTTTCTGGAGTACATCCGTAAACCACTTCTTATCGACTGTTTCAGGATCTCGCCCGAAGGGAAGCATATCGTGCCATCGGTTGGTATTCGGATTGTCGTCCATGATATCCTGATATCCACCCAGGTAATCACGATAATAGCCATTGTTCCAGGTGATGGCGTAAGTTAGTCCGACAAAACCTCCGTAAAGGATGGGAAGCTTCCAGTATTTACGATTGTAAATCTGTCCCAATCCGGGAAAGATCGCCGAATAGATGACTGCTCTTCTGGGTGTGGGTTTAAATATGGCAGCGGGTGCAAAGAATGCGTCGGAGGAGGTAGCATTGAGCATGCTGTCCACAGCCCCCTGAAGAGACGCTCTCTGTTGCTTATCCCTGGAGTTATTGTTACTGGCGAGTGGAATGGTATCGGGAGGAGCAGTAACCACAGTATCAGCTGTAAGTTGTTGCGTGCTGTCAGGCAGTTGCTGCGTGGAGAGATGTTGAGAATGAACTTCAACACAACTGAAAGTGACAAAAAGAGAAACAATGATTCGGGCTAGTTTCATCTTCTGGTTTATTTATTCATTCTGTCGAACATCACGATGATGCGTTCCAGATCTTCCGGTGATTCAAAGGGGATAGTGATTTTCCCTTTTCCTTTCTTGTTGTAATTGAACTGGACATCTGTCTTAAAATAGGAGGAGAGATGCTGCTGCAACAGATCAAAATCATCCGACAATACTTTTTTAGATGCTGTTTGCTTCGCTCGTGCATTGTCACCGGTAGTATTGAAATTACGGAATGGTTTCCCCTCACTGTACTCCCGCACGATCAACTCCACCTTACGCACTGAGAGACCATCTTCAAGAATCAGGTTGTAGAGCGACAGCTGGGCTACCGGATCGTTCATGGTTACCAGTGCACGTGCATGGCCCATATCAATTTTCTTGTCTTTCACACCCATTTGCACCTCAGCCGGAAGCTTTAGCAGACGGAGATAGTTGGTGACGGTGGCTCTTTTTTTACCCACTCTTTCGCTCAGTTGCTCCTGGGTAAGTGAGAGGCTTTCAATCAGGGTCTGATAAGCAAGTGCAATCTCGATGGAGTTGAGATCTTCACGTTGGATATTTTCAATCAGGGCCATTTCCATGATTTCATCGTCCTCCACCGTTTTGATATAGGCCGGTATGGAGGTCAGTCCGGCCATTTGCGAGGCGCGATAGCGTCGTTCGCCGGCGATGATCTGGTAAGAATCCTCATCCAGTTTACGTAAGGTAACAGGTTGAATAAGCCCGATAGATTTGATGGAAGCGGACAGTTCCAATAGTGCCTCCTCATTGAAAACGGTGCGGGGCTGATCAGGGTTGGGAACAATTTTACTCAGTTCAACCTCATTGATAGAGGAAGAACCCTGTATTTCACTCTCGTCATAAGAGATTAACGCATCTAACCCTCTTCCTAATGCATTCTTTTTAGCCATACTTGATTCGGTAAAGGGTACAAAGTTAGGAATTTTTTTCGATTAGTTCTTGTGCCAGCTGCATGTGATTGATGGCCCCACGGGAACCGGCATCATACATCAATGCAGGCTTGGCATGGCTCTGTGACTCACTCAGTGTAATATTACGCTGAATGACAGTGGTGAATACCAGCTCTTTAAAGTGATGTCTCACCTCCTCATAAATCTGGTTATGGAGGCGAAGACGTGCGTCATACATCGTGAGCACGAAACCTTCAATCTCGAGTCTTGGGTTGAGCTTTGACTTGATGATCTTGATCGTGTTCAACAGTTTACTTAAACCCTCCAGGGCGAAATATTCACACTGCACAGGTATAAGCACCGCATCGGCAGTGGTAAGAGCGTTTACCGTGATGATGCCGAGTGATGGTGAACAATCGATCAGGATATAATCATATTGCTCACTGACGGGGTGTAACAAGTCACGTAGTCTCTTCTCCCTGTTGCTCATCTGCACCATCTCCAGCTCCGCACCTACAAGATTGATGTGGGAAGAGATGATATCGATATTTTCAAATGGAGTGTGGATCAACGCTTCTTGTGGAGTACACTTACCAATTAATCCCTCGTAAATGGTGTTCTTGATTTTTTTTATATCTATACCCAGGCCGGAGGAAGCATTGGCCTGCGGATCGGCATCCACTACCAGCACCTTCTTCTCCAATGCTGCCAGTGATGCAGCAAGATTAATCGTCGTAGTTGTTTTACCTACTCCTCCTTTTTGATTCGCCAACGAGATGATTCTACCCATACTTTTAAAATTACATGCAATAGTCTCCTCGTCAAGAATGAACAAATAGAGGTGACACATTGAGTGGCAAAATAAATAATAAATCAGACAACTCTGTGTTAATTAATGAAAACGTTGCCATTTTTGTTGATAATTCAAACTATTTGACAGCCATTTGGCACCTACTCCCATAAAAAATCACTATTTCCCCCGTGCATTCCCAGGAGATTCTCCTTCTGGAAGAAAAATGCTTTTTCATCAAATGCGGGTTCCAACTCGTCAAACCAGGTTGCATTTTTATCATACTTCGCGAAAAAAGGGATATCCACTAAATTGGGATTGCGACATTGAAGGAAACGAAGCACGAAGACCTTCTCCCCCCTGACCTCTGTCACCCCGAGTATCTGAATCTTACCCGGGTGAGCACTCATGCTGGGGCCCCGTACAGTGCGGCACAGACCACTCACACTGTGATACGCTTTACGGAATATATTCCATGCTTTCTCCAGGGGTACATCAAAAAATGATTTCGATCCCGTATCACGTGCTATAAACATATAATAGGGAATCAGTCCCAGGGCCACCTGTTCTTTCCACATGGTTGCCCATATCCGGGGATCATCGTTGATATGACGAAGTAATGGCGATTGCGTCCTGATATGGGCTCCCGTGTTTTGAATGCGCTCCACTGCCTGCTTCACTGCATCGGTAGATAGCTCTACGGGATGGTTGAAGTGCGCCTGAAAAGCAAGGTGCTTTCCCGCTTTCTTCACCTTCTCAAATAGGCGCAGCATGTCATCGGCATCCTTGTCGGTCAGGAAACGATATGGCCAGTAAGCCAACGTTTTGGAGCCGATACGTATATGCTGGATATGCGCATATTCTTTCGTTAATAACGGCTCAATATATGCAGCCATAATACTGGCTTTCGCCGTAAGAGGATCACCCCCTGTAAATAGAACGTCTGTCACCATTGTATGCTTCTTCAGATAGATGTGGAGCAGCTCGGCTTCTTTCATGGCAAACTTGAGCTCATTCATGCCTGTGAACTGGGGCCAGCGAAAACAGAATGTACAGTAGGCATGACAAGTCTGCCCTTGGCTGGGAAAAAAAAGCACCGTTTCCCGATATTTGTGCTGCATCCCATGCAGTTTCACCCCATCGATGGTTGGCACATTGTGCGCTTGTCCTGCAGGATTGGGGTTTAATTTCATTCGTATGTCAAAAACCTTCTTTTTTAATCCTGCCTCATCATTTTCATCGAGAGACTTCTTCACTTCGGTGTAGTGTTTTTTGGAGAGCATCTCTCTTCGCGGAAATGTAAGCGTGAAGATAGGATCATTCGGCACATTATTCCAATCGATTAACTCTTCTACCACATAGTTGTTTGACTTGAAGGGCAGGATCTGACCGACAACACGTATGGCTTCCCTCTCTTCTTCAGACAATGCATTCAGTTGAAGCAGATCATGGTGATTCCGAAGGATATAGTTTCTGTATTTAATTGTTTCCATCTTTTTAAATAATTGGTGTATGAGGTTGAACTACATAAGAGGAACAGAGATCCGCAGAAATGGGAGAGAAGAGCATAATGTGCAGTTCGGAAAAAACAAATATAAGACAATTGTATCAAAAAGACAAGACATGAAAGACATTTTAACTTTAAAAATGATTTATAAAACCACTTTGACTCATTTCTAAAAGAAAGGAAACAATTTCTCCTTGAATCATCACTAATTAAAAATAAATTGATTACTTTTGCCTCTCAATGAAAATATCTTTTTCATACATACACTACAATAAAGCACCTCTCCTGATCCGACGATGCTTTTAACTACTGCAGACATCATTTTGTCTGTATCCTCTCAATTAGTCTATTTTCGCGAGGACGCGACTTACAAACAACAACTTTTTCATAATCTTTTTATTGTTTTAGGATGAATGTAGAAATTCATATAGCCACCAGCAGTTTTATCAGCTATGCACAAGAGATATGCGATCTGATTTATGAATCGGCACAGGCACGTGGCACAGGTATTGCAAAGCGCAGCGCGGAGTATATCGCGGAGAAAATAAACGCCGGAAAAGCAGTGATAGCCCTCGACGGGGAACAGCTGGTTGGATTTGCCTATATTGAGACATTTAGCCACCAGCGATTCGTGGCCAACTCGGGTCTGGTGGTGCATCCCAATTACCGCAATCAAGGATTGGCGAAGAAGATTAAACTGAAGATCTTCAATCTCTCGCGCAAGCTCTATCCCAATGCAAAGATCTTCAGTATCACTACAGGGCTGGCAGTGATGAAGATGAACACTGAACTGGGGTTCAAGCCGGTCACCTTTTCCGAGCTGACCGACGATGAAGAGTTTTGGAAAGGATGTCAGGGGTGTCGTAACTATGATATCCTGCAGCGTAACAGCTATAAAATGTGTCTTTGCACGGGGTTGCTCTATGATGCAAAAACCAAGCCGGTGCAGGCAAGCCCTTTTGCCAAGAAAGTGGTGAAACCGATCATCAAGACAAGGAAAGCGAATAAAATGTTTAAGAAATAACACATACACGCTGTTCACTCCCATGCATATGGAAGATGAATAGGTGTACAAATAATAAAATCGTATGAAACAAAAAGTAGTATTGGCATTCAGCGGCGGTCTGGACACGTCGTTCTGCGTTCCTTATCTGATGAACGAGAAGGGGTTGGAAGTCCACACCGTGATCGTGAATACAGGCGGTTTCTCCGATGAGGAGGCAAAGCGCATTGAGGAGAGGGCACTCACACTGGGTGCCACCACGCATACCTGCATCGATGCCGTGGATGACTATTACAAACGTGGTATAAGGTATCTGATTTACGGGAATGTGTTAAAAAACAACACCTACCCCTTGTCTGTCAGTTCTGAACGATTTTTCCAGGCGATGGCCGTGCTGGATCATGTGAAGAAGCTGGGTGCCGATTGTGTGGCACATGGTAGCACCGGTGCGGGGAATGATCAGGTACGGTTCGACCTTGTCTTCGAGGTGCTGGCACCAGGCGTTACCATCATCGCTCCTATCCGTGAGCTGGCTCTGTCACGTCAGCAGGAGATCGACTACCTGAAAGAGAAGGGATTTGATTTTTCCTGGGAGAAATCGAAATACTCCATCAACCAGGGACTGTGGGGTACCAGCGTGGGTGGTGTGGAGACGCTCAAATCGTCGGGTGTGCTGCCCGAGGAGGCCTATCCGTCGCAGGTGACCGCTCATGACACGCAACGTATCACCCTGGGTTTTGTGAAGGGTGAACCTGTCTCCATCAACGGAGAGACGATGTCACCGGTAACCCTGATACACCGGTTGCACACGATGGCTTCGAAATACGGCATCGGCCGCGATGTACATGTGGGTGACACCATCATCGGCACCAAAGGGAGGGTCGCCTTCGAGGCGCCGGCACCACTGATCATCGTCAAGGCGCATCATCTGCTCGAGAAACATGTGCTCACCAAGCAGCAGCTCTATTGGAAGGATCAGCTCTCCAACTGGTATGGACAGCTGATGCATGAGGCGCAATACCTGGAACCGGTGATGCGTAACATCGAGACCTTCCTCAGCGACACCCAGCAATTTGTGACCGGAGAGGTGGAGGTGGAGCTGCGTCCCTATCATTTCGCGGTGCTAGGCTGCTCCAGCGACTACGACCTGATGAGCTCCCGTTTCGGCGAATACGGGGAATCCAACAAATCGTTCTCCGGTCAGGATGTGGTAGGATTCACAAGGGTGACCGCCAATCCATTGAAAATTTACTTCACCATTCACGACAATGATTAATGTAAGCATAGCGGGTGGTACAGGTTACACGGCAGGAGAACTGCTGCGTATACTGCTGCACCATCCGGAGGTACACATTGAATCGGTCATCAGCACCACCTCCGTGGGCATGCCTGTGACGGAGATGCACCGTGATCTGCTGGGAGAGACCGACCTGATCTTCAGTGACAGTTTTGATAAACCCGATCTGATCTTTCTTTGTCTGGGACACGGGCTGTCACGCACTTTTCTGCAAGAAAACCAACTGCCGAAGGAGTGCAAGGTGATCGATCTGGGAAACGATTTCCGCAATGAGCCGCTGTTTGGTGAG
>Ga0265294_10006800_pt1 | contig 13661 bp, 20 predicted proteins | sample MunlanPumphouse3_FD_192504 | JGI IMG/M metagenome (GOLD analysis project Ga0265294, IMG submission 192504) | Groundwater microbial communities from a municipal landfill in Southern Ontario, Canada - Pumphouse #3 | ecosystem: Environmental > Aquatic > Deep subsurface > Groundwater | place... | reverse complement strand
CAGGAGACAATAAGAGCAGATCTCCGGGAATGCCTTTTCCGCCGGAATGCCGCTTATAATCTTTATGCTATGTTTGTTCGTATCCCGATTATCACTCCCCTCTTTAATGCAATAAGCGGGGTTGATCCGGCATGAAGGTTTTTAAGCTATTTAAAGTTTAGCCCGTAAATGTAAACCAGTGAATAATAAATACCCACAGCGATAAACACCGCGCCCGTGATCTTGCGGACCCAGATCTCGATATGTGCCATTTTTGTGAATACCTTGCTGACGGATTTCGCGGCAAAGGCCAGCAGAAAGGCAAAGAGGATGACCGACAAGGCGGTTCCGAGTCCGTAAATCAGCGGAAACATCACAATGGAACTTTCTCTGACGGCAAGAGGTACCAGTCCGCCAAAAAACAGCCCGGCCGAAACCGGACAGAAGCTTAGCGCGAAAAGCGCGCCAATGGGAAGCGCAAGCCAAACGCTGCCCTTTTCAGCCTTTTTTTGAATGCCTTCAGTTTTTGGTGTAAAGGATATGCCCGCGCCCAGCCAGTTGAGCAAGACCATTCCCAGCAGTATAAGAAGGGGACCCAGGATCTCGTTCATGTGTTTCTGCAGAAAGCGGGATATCTCCGCATTTGCCAGCAGTCCGGCGGCAATGCCGGCGCCCAATGCAACATAAACCAATGTTCGGCCCGCTGCATAGAGCAGTCCCGAAACGAGCACATGATCCTTGCGCCATGCTTTTTGTGCAATAAAAGAGATGGCGGCAATGTTGGTTGCCAGGGGACAGGGGCTGATGGCAGTCAGGATACCCAGCCAAAGTGCGGTAAAAATGGCGAGTTCGTTCATTTTGCATCCTTCCCGTCCAGATAGAGATCGATCGCCGTGCGCAGATAACTCTCGAAGGCTTTCCGGTCGCCGGTCAGGGTCCAGACTTTATCAAGGCGCTGATAACGAAGGACTTCTCCCTCCCGGATATCCGCGACAACCACAGTAGAAGCGGCGATCTCGAACCGTTTCGCCAATTGCGTATTTTTCATAAAATCTATCTCAGCCCATCGCATATGGCCATTGGCAATCAAAGCGGCATATTCCCGCTCAAGCAGCTCTTTCGTCATAGCTTCGATCCGGTTGCAGGTCTCACAACGAAAGGTGGAATGCAAATAATAAACCGTTACATGATCGGCATTGCCGGCAATTTCCAAAGAAGCGCTTTGTTCTCTTACGGAATTCTTTCCCAGCATATAGCCAATGCTGATCAGCGCGAAGGCAAGAAGCAGCGCCCTGCAAAGTGAAAGGATTTTTTTCAGATCGATCTTCATTATTCGCAAGTCCGGTTTACTTCCGTATTCCCGCAACTGCTGCAATCCGTGCAGTCATCCTGAACGACCGCGGTATTTTGTGCTATTAGCGGATAACCGAGTTCTTTCCATTTTTTGAGAATATCTTCTTTAGAAATATAACCGACATGCCGCCAGAGTTCCTTTCCTTCCGGATCAAAAAAGATCTGGGTAGGGATGCTGCGGATGCCGTATTTTGCCGCAGCCTGCTGATTTTCCGGCTTCCACACGTCAATGAATTCCACTTCCAGCACGCCGGCGTAGTCATTCTTAAGTTCCTCGAGAATGGGCGCCATCTCTTTACAGGGAATGCATTTTTCCGCACCCAGGTCCAGAAGTTTGGGCAGGGGTTTCGGGGATTTTTCGCAGGACAGCAGGGTTCCCAATATCAGCGTGATGATGAAGACATTGAAGAATGCAATTTTTATGTTCTTTTTCAAGAGCAAACCTCCTTTAACATTGCTTCGCCTTTTTCCGTTAGCTTGTAAATATGCCGTACACTGACTTCGGATCTCCCTTTCAGAAGGTTCAGATCGGAAAGCCGTATGTGCAGGATATTTTTAATACCGGCGAGCTCAAGTATTTTTTTGGCGCAATCCAGCGGGCAACCGTCAATTGCTAAAACAGCTTTTGCCGCTTCCGCCGAACGCAGGATCCCGCTTACCCTCACGCGTCATTTTTCGGGCCGCGCGATCGGCAATTTCTCCGGTATCCGAGGAACCCGAACAGTGAAAGATCAGCATGGGCGCGCTGTCGTAATCACAATTGCAGCTGCATTTTGACATTGATGATCCTTTACTTTTTCAGAATGGTTTTAAGTTCTTCCACGCCGGGAACCTTACCAACCAGTTTCACTTCGCCGTCAATAACCAGCGCCGGGGTCATCATCACACCAAAGGCCATGATGGTGTTGATGTCCGTTACTTTTTCGATCTCATGTTCAATACCGAGTTCCAATGCGGCTTTTTCGGCATTTTCCGTCAGTTTTTTACATTTCGGGCAGCCCGTGCCCAGGATCTGGATCTTCATGTCCTTATCTCCTTTTTTTATGCAAATATTACGCCGTAGATCATGCCGCTGATCGTTGCCATCACAATTACCAGCGAAATAAACACGAGTGTTTTTTTATTTCCTAGTACCGAGCGGATGACCAGCATGTTCGGCAGGCTTAATGCCGGTCCGGCCAGCAATAAGGCCAGCGCCGGACCTTTACCCATGCCATTGCCGATCAGACCCTGCAGGATGGGGACTTCCGTCAGCGTGGCGAAATACATAAAGGCACCCGCAAAAGAGGCAAAGAAATTCGCCCACAGCGAGTTGCCGCCCACGGCTTTGGAGACCCATTCGGAGGGAATAAGTCCTTCATTTCCGGGGCGTCCCAAAAGAGCGCCGGCAACCAGCACTCCGATCAGCAGCAGAGGCATGATCTGTTTGGCAAAGCCCCAGGAGGATTCGAACCATTCGGAGGTTTCGCCCTTATCGGTGCTGGTGAATGCAGAGATGCCAATCACACCGGCGCTAAAGGCGATGAGCGGCTGTTCCGGGAAAAAGACCGCAAGAAGCGTGACCGGCACGGCAGTGATCACGATCTTCCACCATTTCATGCCGAACCAGAAGATCAGCATCAGACCCAGTCCCAGTGAAAATCCGGCGGTCAGGAACCATTTGGCGTTGTAGATCGTCGCCCATGCGCCGCTCGCCTGATCCGGTTTTCCCCAGTTGGCAAAGAGCAGAATACCGACCAGGGATGCAAAATACAGCGCATTCTGCCATAGCGGACGTTTGACCTCCGCTTCCGGCAAGGCCATTTGCGTCTTGACTTTTACCGCTTCTTCTTTGCGGAAAAGGAACTGCATAATCAGCCCGATGATGATACTGAAAACGATGGCACCGACTGCCCTGGCGATGCCAAGTTCCGGTCCCAGCACCCGCGCGGTCAGCACGATGGCCAGAATATTAATGGCCGGTCCGGAATATAAAAAGGTCGTTGCGGGTCCCAGTCCGGCGCCCATCTTGTAAATACCCGAGAACAGCGGCAGGATGGTGCAGGAACAAACCGAAAGAATTGATCCTGATACCGAAGCGACGCCATAGGCCAGGACTTTTTTTGCTTTGGCGCCCAGATATTTCATGACCGAGGTCTGGCTGACAAATACCGCGATGGCGCCGGCGATGAAAAAGGCCGGGATCAGGCAGAGCAGCACATGCTCCTGCGCGTACCATTTGGCAAGCTGCAGAGCTTCCATGACGGCATTGTCAAAACGCGGCGTTCCTACCGGCAGATAAAAGAAAGCAAGAAAGACTGCAGCGATAACGGCAAGTATTTTCCATTCGCTTTTCCAGTTGATCATTTCCGGACTCCCGTTTCTTTTAAATAATTTTTATATGTTTATTTTATCAAATCGATCTGAGATTGCAGCTGCGCGGAGATCACGGCCTCCACGCAGGACATAGAATTCAGGATACAGGGGACTTTCAATTTATAATACACATTCAGTCCCCGTTTCTCATCCTCCACGATCCCCGCTTGTTTCAGGATATTGAGATGCTTGGAGATCGTGGAAAAATCCGCATCGATCACACGCACAAATTCACAGACACAGCGTTCGCCGCCGGCGAGTTGTTCTGCCATATACAATCTGGTAGGATGTCCCAACGCCTTAAAAACCGCCGCTTTGGCCTTGTACAGCGCTTTTTCATTTTTATTCATGCAATATCCTTTCAAAATAATGGGGTGTTTGGTAAAATAGCCAAATACTTTTTGCAGTGCAACTTTTTTTGCTGTTTTTCAGTGAAGATCCTGCATACGCAGCGATCACAGAAAAAGCATTTTCTGAAACAAATAAGGTAATACCGGCTTATGAACAGGTTTTAGGTCGCCTTGGTTTATCCGGCAGTTTTTAAGGTCACGGCGCTCAGATATCCGGCGCCGGTGTAGATAACAATTTCAAGAAGCGACATCCAGGCGAACCCGCCCGCGGTCATGAACAAAAGAGTCACGCAAACCGGGACAACGGAAACCAGCAGTCCGTTCCGGATCGCGTTGCCTCCGTGTTTTTTTGTTACGGTGCGCGAACGCCAGATAATGAACAGAAAAACCAAAACGATTAATAGAATACCCAGGAGCGTATTCCCGCTGTACATTTCGGAAATGGTCTGACTGATATCCGCACTGACCGCAGAAGGATCATTGCTTTGGGGACCGAGTGTAAAACCCATTTTAATGGAAACGATGAATCCCGGAAGCATATATACCGCAAATCCCAGAAAATAAGCGTATAGTCCATTGAACAGACTTTTTAAACAAAGGTTTTGAGAAGGGCTCTTTTCTTTTTCCATGCCGGTATTTCCTTTTTTTACGAAGAATTTCTTTTCTTATTTATTCCATATCGTTCTATAATAATTTTTTTGAAAGAATATTCATAATAAAAAATTATTGTTCCAAAAGCGATCATCCGTCTGTTTTTTATACCGATACATTATATATTCAGACAACAGATTTAAAAAATATATTCCCGTTTTTATCAAAGATTAATAAATAATTGATTTTCTATTTACCTCTAATTATCATATATTTTAAATGAAGAAAAAAACGCAAATCATGAAAAAAAAGGAGAACATGATGAAAAGGCTTGTCGTATTTTTGCTTGCCCTGTTTTTAATTGTTGGCTGCCAGAGCGTCTTTACGCCTGACGAGGGCGGAACCTTTTCTCCCCCAAACTGGATACAGGGAACCTGGTCCGATGAAAGCAGCTTAACCGAATTTACTTTTACGAAAGACAATATCGTATCGTCTCCGGCAGGACTGATTAATATTAGTTTTCTGGAGCTTTATGCTGACAATGTAATTGTCCAGAACAAATCCGCCAGCGAATATGAAGTCTCTATCGAAAATTCCGAAGGAGAAGAACTTGAAAACTACAAATTTGAAAAAAGCTCTAACACAACCGTAGATTATTACAAACGATCATCGCTCTTAACAATCGGTCCGGTCGTTTTGATAAGAGAAACAGAAGAATAAGGCTAAAAGGAAAAAGGCTGTCAACCGACAGCCTTTTTTTATATGGGAGCATGTAAATTATGCTTTGTCCTTCTTCAGGCAGAGGAACCAGTCAAGGCAGTATTTGCCTTCTTCCTTGCTCTGCATACGTTCCTTTGCGGCGCCGCAGGAACCCGGAGTCGGGATGATCACGTCATCGCCGGGTTGCCAGTTCGCCGGAGTCGCCACGCCGTCCTTGTCGTTTTTCTGAAGCGCCAGGATCAGGCGTTTGATCTCATCCATGTTACGGCCGGCAGACAGCGGATAATACAGGACCGCGCGCACCTTTGCTTCCGGGTCCATGATAAATACCGCCCGGACTGCCTGGGTGGTCGAGGCGTTCGGCTGCAGCATGCCGTACTTTTTGGCAACTTCCATTTTAAGGTCTTCAATGACAGGGAATTTGACCTCAACATTCTTCATGCCTTTGTACTCGATCTTTTCATTGATCGTCCGCAACCAGGCGATGTGTGCGTACAGGCTGTCGATGGAAAGTCCGATCAGTTCGGTATTCAGCTTTTTAAAGTCTTCCTGCATGCTGGCAAAGGTCATGAATTCGGTCGTGCAGACCGGAGTAAAATCCGCGGGGTGACTAAAAAGGATGACCCATTTTCCTTTGTAATCTTCCGGAAAGTTGATCTTTCCCTGCGTGGTAACCGCCTCAAATGCCGGCGCCTTATCGCCGATCAGGGGCATCGAATAGCTTTCTTTTACGTGTTCTTCCATGGTAATTCCTTTCGTTTTATCATTTGGAGTAAACCTTATTTTTGGTTTCTCCGGGTTTCTTCTTTCTTCTCAAATATTTCTCTCTCAATGCAAAAGCCGGGACCTTACATCTCAATTCAGATGTTTTCCGTCTTCCAGACAGGATCCGCAGATCCCTTGGTATTCAATGAGCAGATTTTCAACCAGGTGCCCGGTACTTCGGTCACCGGGAAGCAGATAATAGGGCTGATCCTTTATCCTGATGTCGTAGAGACTGCCGCAATTCCGGCACCGGAAATGCGGATGCGTCCGGACAACGGCATCAAAGCGGTCAAAGGTACCTCCTGAACTGATGCGAACCAGGAGCCCCTGCTCTTCGAGAATATTCAGATTGCGGTATACCGTGCCCAAACTCAGCGAAGGAAACTCATTTTTCATCTGATCGTAAATCCAATTCGCGGTCGGATGGGTATCGGTGGAACGGAGCAACTCCATGATCCGCGTCCGCTGGCGGGTATTTCTGTAAACGCTTTCCGGTTTCCGCTCTGCCATTTCTTTTTCCTTTTCGTAATCGTAATGATTACTAATAAGTAAGATAGTCAATTTAAAAGCGTAAGTCAAGCTTATTCTTCGATTTTTTTAATTTTGTTATCATTTTAATTGAATGATCGTAAAAACACGGCAGCACACATTATTTATTCCAGCGCATATTTTATATACATGTCCGTGTGCAAACACCGGCGTTCAACGAATTTCCGTCCGCGGATAAAAAACAATTAACACTTGACATTCCGGGCCCGGGCTTATATCTTCTTGTGCGAATGATTTGTATAGAAACTATTTTAATGGAGTGGAAATCCGATGAACGACAGCGAGAAATACGAGGCAAATATTCTGCGTTCTCTGCGGCGCATTACACGTGCGGTGGACATCTATTCCCGAAAACTGAACGAGCGTTACGGACTGACAACGCCGCAATATCTCTGTCTGGATATCCTGGCCAATTCCGGTACGATCATTTTGAAAGATCTGGCAAAGGCGGCGAGCCTGAGTGAAAGCACCGTCAACGGGATCGCGGACAGACTGGAAAACAAAGGTTTTGTCGAGCGTAAGCGTTCCGGGGATGACCGCCGAAAAGTTTTTCTGGATTTAACAGCGTCCGGAAGAGATATGATACGGAAAACACCGCCCTTGTTGCAGAATAAACTTTCCGTATTTATTTCTACAATGAGCAAAGAGGAGCAGCAGTGCATGACCGAGGCCTTGAAGCAGGTGGCGAATTTGCTGGAATTGGAACAATGGATGCAATAATACAAGACGGAAGACCCATGCTATCAACGCGACAAAAACATATTTATAACGAGATCGAAGGTACGACCCTTAAGAACTGGCAGGACTGGAAGTGGCAGGTTCGCCATAGCGTGCGCGACCTTGAGACCTTTGAAAAGTTGCTCGATATCAAGGTCCCGGACGATATCCGGAAGCAATATAAAAAGATCAGCGAGAAATTCCCCATGTCCATTACGCCTTATTATCTCTCCCTGATCAATACTGAAGACATTAAGAATGATCCGATTTTTAAGCAGAGCTTCCCGGTGATCGACGAACTCCGCGTCCTCAAAAGCGACATGTCCGACCCGCTCAGCGAAGACCGCGACAGTCCGGTACCCGGCATCACGCACCGTTATCCCGACCGGGTATTGTTCCTGGTAAGCAACACCTGTGCTATGTACTGTCGCCATTGCACCCGTAAACGCCGGGTCGGCGATGTGGACAGCATTCCCGGAAAAAAACAAATCCTTCAGGGCATCGAATATATCCGAAACACGCCGCGCATCCGGGATGTGCTGCTTAGCGGCGGTGATCCTTTTCTGCTTTCGGACGAATATCTGGATTGGATCCTGACAGAGCTACGCAAGATCGAGCATGTCGAGATCATTCGTATCGGAACCCGCACACCCGTAGTTCTCCCTTTCCGCATTACAGACGATCTTGTAAGGATGTTAAAAAAACATCAACCTGTCTGGATCAATACGCATTTTAACCATCCGCGCGAAATAACCGCAACATCACGAAAAGCGCTCAGGATGCTGGCAGACGCAGGTTTTCCGCTCGGGAATCAGTCGGTATTGCTGGCCGGTGTCAACGACTGTCCCCGCATCATGAAATCGCTGGTCCACAAGCTGGTCTATAACCGTGTCCGCCCTTATTACCTGTATCAATGCGACCTTTCCGAAGGCCTGAGCCATTTCCGCACTCCTGTGGGGAAAGGCATTGAGATCCTGGAGAGCTTGATCGGGCATACCAGCGGTTTTTGCGTACCAACCTACGTAATCGATGCACCCGGCGGCGGTGGCAAGATCCCGGTCATGCCCAACTATCTGATCTCCTGGTCCACGAACAAGGTCATCCTGCGGAATTATGAAGGCGTGATCAGCACCTACAAAGAACCGGATTCCTACGAACCCACTTTCTGTGACCGGAACTGTGACGATTGCGACCTGCTTCTGAAGCTGGAAGATGCTGAAGAATACAAGGCTGTTGGCATTGAAAAGCTCCTGGCCGATTACGATGATGCCATTTCGCTGGTCCCCGCCAACAATCCCCGCTATAAACGGCGTAACAAAGAATAATACCTTCACATGAAACAATCCAAATACGACGTTGTGGAAACCTTGCCCTGCGGCTCCCATATTCAACACGGTCCCTTTAATGACCGCATTTATCTGATGAAAGCCTCCGATTCCGGCATTGAGGACCTTCCCTTGCGATTGCGCCACCTGGCGGAAGAAGAAGGCTACGGAAAGATCTTTGCCAAATTGCCGGAATCCCTGAGCACCGATTTCCGGGAAGCGGGTTTCCAGATCGAAGCCGAAATTCCAAATTTTTACCGTAAGTGCGAGAACGGTTTATTTCTTGCATATTTCAACAATGCCTCAAGAAAACGCGAAAAAGATATTAAACATTATCTTGAGAACATCCATCTTGCCCTGAAAAAACAAAAGGGGCTGATCAAACCTCTCAATCCGCATTTCCGTCTTCGTCAATGCCGGGAAAACGATCTGAAGCAAATGGCGGAAATCTACCGGAAAGTCTTTCCCTCCTATCCTTTCCCAATTCATGAAACGGCCTATCTGCAAAAGACCATGCAGGGAAACGTCGATTATTACGGCGTGGAAACCCGGGGCAAGCTGATCGCACTGGCCTCTGCGGAGAAGGACTTTGAAGCGGGACATGCCGAAATGACCGATTTTGCCACCCTGCCGGAACGCCGGGGATACGGTCTTGCTCTGCACTTGCTGAGGTATATGGAGAACACACTGCCCGGGAAAGGCATTCACAGCGTTTTTACCATTGCCCGCGCCGCATCGCCGGGAATGAATATCACCTTTGCTAAAAGCCGCTATACATACGCCGGGAGGTTGGTCAACAATACAAATATCTCCGGCCGTATCGAGAGCATGAACATCTGGTATAAATATCTGAAAAGCCGGAACATCTAAACCGCGAAAATAAACTACTTCGTCGTTAGGGGCCGTCCGAATTGAAGGTATTCAAAACCGGGGTGTTTTTTATCTTCCGGCTTGACATCTTTCCGGGAATGGTCGTACATTCCTCTACTTATCATGTGCGAAAGGGCTTTTATGCAAAACTTTACTTTTTCTTTTTCTTCGCTGCTTGCGGGTCTTAGCATCGGACTGCTGTTCAGCATTGTTGTGTGGATACAGTCAAAGATCAAAAACAAATCCCGCATTAAGACCTATGTAGAAGAAAACGAGCGCTTAAAAAGTCACTTGAACACACAGATGCACATTTCCGCAAAAGGCAATGAAGCGGTTCAGAAGGAACTGAACGAACAACACCAGATCAACGACAATCTGCGTTCCACGATCACGGTTCTCAAGGAAAAACCCGGCAGGGACAAGCTGCACGTCCTTTATGTCTACGACAAGGCCATCCATCTGATGTTTGAAAAGCATCCCGGTTTTGCCACGATGTGGGCGGGCGCACTAAAAGAGGCGGAGTACGAAATTGAGAAAGCCGAAAGCGGCTTTCTCCCCATGGTTAAGAAAGTCTTTAAGCCTTCCCCCCAGCTGATCGCGATCAAATCCATCCGGACAGACGAAGAATAAAAACTGCTTTTCAAAAATTACGGTGCTGTGATTCCCATTTCAAATCGGCGTTTTTTTGCTGATTTTTGTGCCACAAAAAAAAGAGGCATATAAGTGCCTCTTTATTTTTCGATATCCGGTCCGGATTTAATTTTTAGAACTCATGTCATAACCCAGCTCTTTCCATTTGTTCAGAATATCCTGTTTGGAATAGTATCCCGTATGGCGGAAGATCTGTTTACCGTCAGGATCATAAAAGATCTGGGTAGGAATGTACTGAATGGAATTCTGTATTGCGCGGTCGCGGTTTTCGGGAAGCGACACATCCACCAATTCAAGTTCAAAGGCGTGATCATATTCCACTGCCAGTTCCGCAAGAATCGGCTCCATTGCGCGGCAGGGCGGACAAGTCGGAGATTTGAAATCCACCATTTTCGGCAATTTTTCGGAAGTATTTACAGAAGTATTCGCTGTACTTTTTACCTTGCTTTCCGCTTTATCACCTCCGGAACATGCCGCAAACAGCAACGCCGCCGACAGCAGAAGCAGGACTCCCGTAAACATGAATTTTGCGATTTTTTTACTTTTCATTTATCATCCTTTCATTTTTATTCTTTTCCGGATTTCCGGTGCGGGTTAGCAATTCCCTCTTCCAGACAGCGGATCACGGATCTGACGCAGACTGCTTTCAGCCGGTAATACACGTTTTTCCCACGCTTGTCATCTTCAATGATGCCGGCTTGTTTCAGAACCGACAAATGCTGCGAAACCGTGGAAAAGTTCAGGCCCAGTTCCTCAACCAGTTCGTGTACGCAACGCTCTTGTTTCAGCAGGGATTCCGCGATCCAAAGCCGGGCAGGATGCGACAGCGCCTTAAAGATCTGCGCCAGATACTCAAGCCGTTGCTTTTCCACTCCTGTCATTGGGCCTCCGCTTCATTTCGTCATTTTGCAATATAACAAAATGTTAAATACCGGACAAGCTAAAAGTTCCCTCTTTTCAATGGACAATGGACCAATCGCAGTTCCGGTCTGTCAGGATGAGCGGCCTTCGCCCCCCTTCTCTGTAATGTTCCGGAGCTTCGCAATCCTTCTTGCTTCTCTTTAATAAGTTAATTCTTGACAAGGCGAAAAATTCCTGCGAATTTTAGGGGAGAAACAAGGGAGTTCTGATATGCCGCAACCCATTCGCCGCTCGCGATGGATCATCAAAGATCCCGATGAGGACAAGCGTCTGCATTTTCGTTCCTTGCATCCGAGACGGCGTCCGACACGTTCGCTGATCTGGCACATAATCGCCTTCCTGCTCGTTCTTTTTCTTTACTTTCATTTTCTTCATTGAGAAGGCGGTGTATTTTTGCGGCGTAAGGTCACAAGCGCCGTTTGGAATTCCCAAAATTTGTTCCGTAAAAAAAGAACCTGCCTTCCGGCAGGTTCTGCGTACGCCCGAGAGGAATCGAACCCCTAACCTTCTGGTCCGTAGCCAGACGCTCTATCCAATTGAGCTACGGGCGCATCATACATATCAACGTAGCGCGTACGGGACTCGAACCCGTGTTACCGACGTGAGAGGCCAGCGTCCTAACCGCTAGACGAACGCGCCATCTCTGGCTGGGTTGCAGGGATTCGAACCCCGATTCTACGGTCCAGAGCCGCATGTCCTGCCGTTGGACGACAACCCATTCATAAAAAAGCCGTCAAATATATAAACAATTCTTTTCAAAGCAAATATTTTTTCATGCCTTTTCCGGGAAAGGCAGGGGTTTCGCGGCTCGCTGATCTTTCTTTTTTTGCACTCCGCGTGACCCTTGTATTTGTTTCTTTTTCTTTCTATATTCTTTCTTTAAAAAAGGAGACGCCCATGGCAGATACCATTCGCGCAGAACTGCACAGCCTGAACCGCGACCTCAGCTTTGCGGCAAAAGGGGATTCGGGGCACTGGCTGATGATCGATTCCAAGGTGGAAAACGGCGGTAACGCCGGCGCCTGCAATCCATCGGAACTGCTGTTGCAGGCACTGGGGGCATGCACCGGTATGGATACGCTCTCCATTCTGAAAAAGAAACGTACCGCTTTTTCGCACCTTGATATCTTCATCGAAGGTGATAAACGGGACGAACATCCCCGGATCTTTACCCATATCCGTCTACGTTTTGTACTGCACAGTAACGGAGGGGACAAGGCCTTGCAGGATCTGCAACGGGCAGTTGAGCTGAGCTATGACAAATACTGCACCATTGCCAATATGTTGAAGTCGAGTGCCGATATCCGTTACGAAACCGGAATTATTGATGGATAAGCATATCCGCCATATCAAACAATTGGCGCGGGATATCTCGGAAGTCGAGAACGGCGGTCCCGGGGCTGAGATCCTGCTGGACAAGGCTTGGAAGTCCGGAAAATTTGCCTTCCGAATCGGTGTGACCGGTCCGCCCGGAGCCGGGAAAAGCACCCTGGTCAACTGGCTTGCAGCAAGTTTCAGCGATAACGGAAAAAAAACGGCCGTTATCAGCGTGGACCCCTCCTCCCCTTTTACCGGCGGCGCAATTCTTGGCGACCGGATCCGTATGAATACTCTCAGCGGGAGAGATAATGTCTACATCCGTTCAATGGCCAGCCGCGGCAGTCTCGGCGGCTTGAGCATGAAAACCCATGACGTATGCGATATACTGGACGGATATGGGTTTGACATCATTCTGATCGAGACCGTGGGTGTCGGCCAGATCGAACTGGATATCGCTCAGGCAGCGGATGTGACGCTGACCGTCCTGGTACCCGAATCCGGCGACGATATCCAGGCCATGAAAGCAGGGATCATGGAGATCAGCGATATTTTCATCGTCAACAAGTCCGACCGTCACGGCGTCGAAGCCATGGTCACGCACCTGCGTTCCCTGATCGCACTGCGGAAAAAGTACAGCACCCTGCCCTGGGAACAGCCCGTTATCCGCACTATTGCCACCAGTGGGAAAGGCGTTGATGCGGTGCTGACGGCGCTGGACAAGTACCGGAAAATGCTGGAAAATCAGCAGGCCTGGCATAGTATTCGCGGGGAACGCATGAAAAACAAGGTCTTTCAGATCGTCAATGAAACCTTATCGGCGCATTTCTGGACTCCCGAAAAACGCAAAATGCTCCGCGAGGAACTGCAATCCGCTTCCGCTGCACAGCAAAGTCCCTTTCGCATTGCCGAAAAATTGCTGACATCGTTGAGAAAAGCTTGACAAAGATATTAATTCATCTTACCTTTATGTGTGTGAATTTTTTAAATATTAGGAGATATGTATATGAAGCGTTTTTTACCCCTGTTTGCAATCGTACTGACCGTGTTCATGCTCATCGGCTGCGGCGCCAAAGAGGTTGTTGACAACACCGCAACTCCGGTCGCACAGGAAACACCGGTTGCGGATGCTCCTGCCGTTGTCGAAGCTCCGGCTGTTGAAGAAGCAGAAGTCGTTGAGGAAGTTGCTGAAGTTGCC
>Ga0265294_10006798_pt1 | contig 13662 bp, 16 predicted proteins | sample MunlanPumphouse3_FD_192504 | JGI IMG/M metagenome (GOLD analysis project Ga0265294, IMG submission 192504) | Groundwater microbial communities from a municipal landfill in Southern Ontario, Canada - Pumphouse #3 | ecosystem: Environmental > Aquatic > Deep subsurface > Groundwater | place... | reverse complement strand
ATATCAATAACTGCGAATCTCAGAGTAAAGTCTGCATCAGTTGGAGAGTTGATGTAGTCGTAGGCCCCACCTCTGGAGAACTTATAAGTTTTGTTAATAAGGACTTCACATGTACCTTTTCTGTGACCTCTTAGGTCATTATACATACTTTCCCATTTTTCCCTGAGCTCACACATTGTAGGAAACTTTTTGGGATCTTTCCAGGTAGTTGGATCATCTCTTTTAATTCCGTGTTTTTCGTCTGCATAAAGTTCATTTAGAGTCTGATCAATGAATGAATCCTGATTAATTGAATACTCATCACCACAGTACGTTTTCATGAAGGCGCAGAAGATCTCTTTATGGCTATCGTAGATACCAATAGCTTGTTCTCTTGTGATCTCTTCCATTGTGGTATTGTAGATAATCTGGAGTGGGTTTATGTTGTGGCGACCAGGCCCAACTTCGATTATGCCTCCGAAAGGTGCAAAGTACTCTGCGATGGCTCGGTAGTTTGTATGATCATCTCTCTTTTTGGTCAGATACATTACCTTGCGGCCTTCAAGGTAAAGCCTAATCATGAGCAGGATGAGCGCATACGTTTTACCTGATCCAGTTGCCCCCACCATGATCACGTGCGGTGCAGCTTCTGAGAAGAAGTCTAGCGATACATCCTTTCCGGTGTTGACCTCGTTTCCGAAATAAATACCTTGCCCTGTCCCTGCTAGAGGTGAAAGGGGGTTTACTGTTGGTGATATGATTGATGCAAGCCCTGAGTACATTTCAATGGTCGCAAAATCCAACATGTCCGGCCCAGGTTGAGCAGTCATGAAAGTCTCAAACATTCTCCGAAGAGGTAGTTCCCCCAGGATTCTGTTTTCACGCATGACACCTTTGATGTGAGACTTTGCGATCTTCATTGAAATTTCATCTTCAGCCCATATCGTAATAATATAGGCTCCGTGAAACATGTTTTCTTTATTGTCGTGCAGGATTTTTACCTGCTTCATCATATCTTCGTGATCAAGTTTGAGGTTTTCATCCGGAATTCCCAGATCGTTACCTTTGACATAGTTTAGCTGGTTGCCCTGGTTGAAGTATATAGCTTCAGATAGTAGAGCTTGGGCTTCTGCTGTTGGTATTGGAACCAGTTTTTCAGAAATTTGAATAATGCACCCTTTGAGTGTAGTATTCATGAGCTTTTTCTGGAAATCGTAAGCTGTTTCTGCTGGAATCCCTTCGGTTGTTCCTTCGCTTTTTCCCACTATAAGGCACTCTACACGAAAATCATCTATTTGCAGGTGATCCTTTTCAATTTTGAAGACGTCTGGGCAGATCTGCCTGCAAACGTCATCCCACCATAGCTTTTTCCGAGCTTGATCTTGAGCATGTTTTTTGGTATAGTTAAACCTTTTAAGTTCTGCTCCGGCTTTTCCAAACATATTATAAGGATTTTTCCAGCTCATTATAGATCCCTCGGAACCATGAATTGTATGAAGTTCTTTACCAGTTCTGTTTCGCTTATAATTTGGGAGGCAACGATACCGGCGTCACTTAAACCATCCAGGAAACCAGGCAGTTCAGTGTTGAGGCGATCTGCTGCATCTTCCACAGTTGCATGTGATCCTAGGCCTAATGAAATGTAAAAAGCCCAATCAGGTGTTACTTTACCACTTTTTACTTTGTCATATTGGCTTTTTATCAACTTGATGTTTTTTGGTGAAGTATTCGGGTCATTGATCATTCTTTCAAACTTTTTTAACAGAGGGGATTTTGTTCCAAATCTCGAGGAGCTTATGAAATCCACCTGCATATCTCCAGCCAGCCTGTTGATTAAGGCCTGAATGTGCAGGAGGTGCGTTTCCATTTGGTCTCCAGGATCTGTTGGTGGGAAGTATTCAATCAGTACACCAAATCTGCCTCTTGTGTATTCTATAAGCCCTCTTGCATGAATTCTCTTAATAGGAATGTAGGTCTGTAACTGGTCTACATCCATATCGAATTTGCATAATTCATGCACCCCTTTGTAATCTGCGATCATATATTTGAGTGTCAGCATTGATTCGTCATACTTTTCACAGGTTCTGAAATTCATAAAGAATATAGCCCACCACACTAATTCCAATGCTACTATAAAGCACTGTACAATAATATTGGAGGTGATAATCAATGGCATGGATAGTATAATCGAACACAGGCACCAAAACCCAGCTATGTAAAACCATTTAACGCTGATTCCAGCGTAAACTGTTTCTTTAGCTTTCCGTAGAGGTTTGTTTCCTGTGTATTTCTGTTTCCAACTCTGAATGTTGGTAGAAGTTGTTGTGCCATCGGTCATGGTCTCAGTGCTCCGTAAGTGTATCTCCTGATTGCATATTTAGACGCTGACATTACATTTCTAATGCCTACAATGAACATTATACAAACTATAGCCAGTATCAATACCAGCGCTGAATATAGAAGCGGGTGAATGAGTGCTACCAACACAAGTTCCAATGCGTCTTCACCCAGCGAACCTGTGTGCACATGAACGTAAGAAATAACCCCTACGCCAATAACGGTAACTCCTACGATGATAGTCCGCATGAACAGTATTTTTAGATAATACCACCATGCTGCTGTAGCAGCAGGTCTTGTTATACCGAAACAGTAAAGACCAATCCAAGCTATGTAGGAGGCATGGAAGATACTGATTATTATAATTCTATACGCAATTGCGAACCCTATGATCAAGTAGCAAATCGACATCATAAGATACATTATAATATTGCTACCTGTGGGTAATATTCTGTCTAGAATTTGAAACATGATCAACTTAGTGAACATCAGCTCCATAACGATTGTAAGCCTCAGTATAATATATCCTGCTGTCATCATTACGCAAGCTTCTATTAGTGTTAGAGCATACTCATTTATGGGGATGTGGTACCTATTGCTTAGAATATATGCTTTTTCAACATTATTCGCTGAAGTCATCGCATAAATATTTACGTTTATTGCACCTAGGAGAATAAACAGCACTATTAGGAAGAAGCCTATGATAGCGAATCTGAACTGTATATCTTTTACGAAAGTGTTTTCAGAGGGATCAAATTCAAGAGTAGCCATAGTATAGATCATGGCTACTGCATTTCCATAATTCTCTTTTACAGCAACGGTATCAGCATCCTTACTGCCGACTTTAAAACCTGCGTCGCCCAGGAGTTCAAGAAAGTATATACCACCCTCGCCTACCATTTTTTTACCTATATTCAGGGGGTTTAGCTTGCTCAGTGCTGACTCGTCGTCCTCTTCTTTCTCTTCTTTCACTTCTTCGGTTACGTAGGTATTAGTTTTCCCGCTTGAATCGGTAAACTTCGAAGTTGATCCTCTATCGTACACCTTGCTTTCGTTGGCGCTCTCCTCTAGTGATTTCAGCTTGGTGGTATCTGATCCATCAAGAACTTTTACTTTATTTACCCCGATGAGACTACTAACCTCACTGGCTGGTATTATTTTCAATTTGGTATGCTCAGAAGCTCCGATTGCAGGGGTCACTGCATAAAAACTAAGGAGCGACAGCGTTAATACCATGACTATTAATTGCTCTTTTTTGTTATACATCGGATATCACCTAACTACTATTTTCCGTACACACCTAAATGGTAGCAATAACCACCAATAACAAAATTTCAGATAGAGAACTATTAATGCAAGCTCCCAATGATCCAAAACCATTACAGTTTTAAAAAGTTCCATTTCTTCACCAGTACCTTTAGATTTAAAGCAATTCCACAGAAGATGATGAACAGTATTGCTACCAGAAATAATGCAACTGGATTTATTGCGTCGGTCAGATCCTCTTGATATGTTTTTATGTTGTAGTTCTTGATAACAGTTTTATGTCCTCCTGTATCGTAAACGGTTATCTTTACAGGATTTTGAGCGTCGGTCATTACACCAGGCACTACAAACAAATTATCAAGTCTTGTCGCTCCTCCTTTGAGTTCCCACATGTCAATGTTATCGTATCCAGATAAGCCACTTGCTTTAAATTTTGTCTGCAGGAAGTGCGTTGAAGTTGTGTTATTGAACTTGTATTCAACCTTAGTCGTGTAGTTATCCGTTTTCACATTATACCTGGACTGTGGCATGTACGTGTTATTGTACACGATAACGTTTACTGTTTTTTCGGGCTTATAATTTTTAGGCATCACTGTTGTTAAGTTCAGGTCTGAGCTGTACTGCACATCAAGAATGGAAAAGATGTTCATGAATTCGAATTCGTCTATTTCCTCTTGTGTGAGCTCTGGAAGATTATCATAATCGCCTCCGGTTACTATTGAAATGTTCAGAGATGAGACATCCAAGCCAGGACAAACCCATAAACTTTTGCTGGAATCCCAGGTGAAGTCTGTAGGATTTGCACTAACCCTTGGATTGTCTGACACTCTTCCTGTTATTGTTACTGCTCCTTTACTGTCGCCTGCTGCATTATTATAGAATACTGAATTCGTGCATTGCACATTTTGAGCATCTATGGAATTATAAATTCCATATCCTCCGACATTATTATAAGTCCCTGGGACTGCATCAATGAGAATGCATTTGTTCACAGTAGCGGTTGCGGAAGTGGCCCAACCTGCTTGAGTTGCATAGAAGTTGATCCCTCCAAGGTAACTGCCATCGAAAACGTTGTTCTCGAATAAGGCATTATCATAGCCTGAAGCAATAACTCCACCTACCCAGATGATTCCGCGATTTGATCCGGCTCTGTAGAAAACATTATGGTGAAAGTTGAGTTCTTCATTGCCACTTGTTTTCCCTACTAGCCAGAGACCTGGGCCACAGGAATCTATGAAAGTGTTGTAGCATACTGTTACATCTTTCATTTGTCCTGAGTCATGTTGAATTTGAATATCAGGCCCTGCATCATAAGGTGTCCCATCGTAGGTTCTAACGTATCTTACTACGTTGTTAAATACCCAAGCATGGGTCACATCCATGAGCCTGATTGCGCTATTTACTCTTGGTTGAATATAGTTATCGTGAACAGAGACCCCTTCAGACCTTACAGCGAAAAATACATCATGTCCACCCTTGGAGGCGCTGTTATGATCAAATTCAATATTTTTTGATGTAAATATTCTGAATGAGTCTCCTAGGTTGTTGTCAAAGTTACAGTGGTGTACTCTAACCTTTTCTACATTTTTACAACCTATAAAATTATCATATCCCTGGCCCCACTTTTTAGCAGAACCTTTGCCGTCATGGCCTTTCCAAGTTGGGACTCCATCCCTATTTGCGGAGTTCCCGTCAAAGTTAATGTATGAAACTGTACATCCTGAATTGATTCGAATTATGGGTTCCTGTGCGGCCAGACAGAAGCTCCTACCAAGTATTATTTTTGATTGGAGCGTTCCATCTGAAGTCACAGTTCCGGTTAAGCTGGTATTTGGAGGAACTATTATTTGGCCGTCAACAGTATGTTCACCTGCTGTCAGGGTGTAAGTTCCTCCAGCGTTAGCTTGGAGAGCGGCGTTGATAGCTCCTTCTTCTCCGGCTGAAGCTACACCGATAAGAAGCAGAATCAGGAGTAGCGAAAGAACTATCTGTCTCATAGGTTACCAGGTTCCTGGCCCGAAGTTATTCCACAAAATGAACACACCTATCAGGCTCACACACACCAGGAGTAATCCAAAGACGATGTGTAGTATGCCTGACTGACCGTCATTCCGGAGATCGTTAGATTTAGTGAGCGTTGCTAAGTTGATCTTAGCTCCACCAACAATAGGCCCGATGAAGAGGGTAAGTCCGTAAATGAAAAGACAAACCAAAATGATCAAGCTCGCGAGAGGCTTTATTGCATTTAACTGAGTCCAAGAAATATTATCTGTAAAAGTCTCAGTAGACAATTTCATTCCTCCGCTACCATCTCCATTTGCGTTTGATGCGATGTTATTTTCATCTGCGGCTAACCCAGTTCCTATATTTGAAATCAATACTAATAGGATTATTCCAATCCAAAATGGTTTGTTCAGGTTTGCCATATCATACCTCTACTGCTGTTTGTTTCAAAGACCGAAGTCTTTAAGTATATCTTTGAAATGATTAAACATTTCCTGGCGTCCGGTCATTTGGATATATTGTTCATTCGTTACTTCAGGAATTCCTATAGCTGGATGTAACGATTTTACGTTACTGATATTCTCACCTATCAGCGTTATCGATTTTTCAAGCTGATCGTTGAAATACTCCAGGTTTTCCTCATCTTCATCAGGCTCAGGTTTTATGTAGAATATTTTTTCTATTAAAGTCTGAATGAAGACAAGGACATCCTTGTTTCCAGTGAGAAAGCATCTCCTAGAAATGTCATTTCTTGGAACAAGTAATTTCAATGCTGGTCGGCTTGCTGATAGTTCAACATCTATCGCAGCTATTGTAGCTTCAATTTCCCTTTTTAACTTGATCAAATTTGCTCTTATATCTGGTTCTGCCATAAGGTAACACCTTCAATTTACATACACTATTACTATGCTAAACATATATAAAAGTATCCACTTCAGTATATATATACAATGATAGATAACTTTATATCGATTACTGAATAATTACATAATGTATGATTAATCAAGACTTATCCACATCTGTTGAAAAAGCAGCCATCTCCACTGGTAGGTGGTATACCGTAGGACGAATAAATGTTTGCGCACAAACATCAAGAGAAGTGCCTTGGGCTTCTGGAACTCAAGTAGTTATTGTGTATGATGAGGAGCGTGATGAGATGCGAATCAAACCATTGAGGTACTGAATTTTTTTAAAATATACACTAGAATGTATATTGTCATGTGGTCACATTTATATGTGATTGGCAATATCTGTACATGCGAGGTAAATAAATGAGTACTCAATTTAGAACAATTGCGATTGTTTGCATGGTGCTCGTTCTTATAAGTGCTCCATGTGTGGTTGCTTGCCCTTATTCAGTAACAGGGAATTCAACTTCAAGTTCGACAGATGATGGATCATGTTCTAGTTGTGGTGAAACTTCGAGTACAGACAGTATATACAGTACGTGTTCAAATGCGTCTTATTCTCCATATACGTATGGTGTTTTTAAGTGCGTTAATGGACTGTGCGCTGCAGGATATTGCGTAGACGGAAATTGCGACACAACTAAAGTTAATGATTCTTCTGCTGGAAACGCATCCGGAGCAATCATGTGTAAGGACGGTACATGCGAAGCTAAAGTGTGTAACGGCAATGAAACTTGTAAAACTGGCTCTTTCTCAACATCAGGTGATGAAGACACAATAACTGCCTGGTTCTCCCAAATCTTTGGAGATAACAGTAATTCTAACGCTACACCTGAAGAAACCAATAATTACGAAATCGAAAACCAGGAAGTTTCAACTCCAAAAGCTGTAAATGAAGAAACGACATCTCAAAGTAATGGTGGGTATACGTATACAGTTGCAGGCCCCACCACGCCTAAAAAATCATCTACTAATTATTTTGGAACGTTAGCTATGTCCGGAAATACAGAATCGAATGAAACTCCAGCAGATACTACAAAGCCTGACGTTTCTACCTGTGAAAACGGATCATGTGCTACACCGACTGAAACAAGTCCGACTATTGTTACCAGTTCAAGTAAAGAAAGCAGTACCTGCACTGCATACGATACAGTTTATGCGGCTCTGAGAGCAGATAAAACAGAAAAGAAAATATTTTCAGATTCGTATACAAGTTTGAACTTTGCTCAAGATGTTAGTACTGCAATGAAAGCTGCAGGTGTTGGTTGTGATACCGTGAAAGTCACTTTCACAGATGGATCAGTTAATTACCTTAACTCAATGAAAACTTGTAATGGTGAGCTTCTGGTTGACTCCTGTGGGACTTCCCTGGGAACAGGCATAAAGAAGCAAGTTACAGTTCTTGAGGTTGGTCAACAGTGGACTGCAAAAAGTCTATTTGGTGAGTGTACAAAAACGTATACCAGAGGAATAGTATCAAGCATTGAGTAAAGTCAATGCATTTTTCTTTTTTAATTACTGGACACTTTTTTATAGATAGCACTAATTGCTGTTTAATAAACGTCAGTAGGTGATGGTTATTCTTGTTGTACCGATATGCGGATACTGTTTGCATTATACAACAGATGAAGATTTCCCAACGCTTTTTGGTATTTGTTCTTTTAAACCAGAGAGCTACGCAGCCTTCCGAAAAAGTGGCTGTAAACTCTGGGAAGTGCGCATTTCTTTAAATTTAATTAAAAAAGTAGAAGAGGAGTTTACAAGATATCGCTTGTAATCGTTTCTATCTTAATTCCTGCTTCTTTTAAAATATCTAATGCATTTGTATCCGGATAAGAATGTTCAAAGACAACTCTTTCTATTCCAGAATTTATTAACATTTTAGCACAAAGAATACAGGGCTGGTGTGTGCAGTAGAGGGTTGCTCCTGCTATGCTTACCCCATGGATTGCGGCCTGGATGATTGCATTTTGTTCTGCATGCACTGCCCTGCATTTTTCGTGATTTTTACCTGAAGGTATATTTTCCCTTATCCGGATACAGCCTATATCTAAGCAGTGTTCTGTGCTCCTGGGTGCTCCATTGTATCCAGTTGATAAGATACGCTTATCTTTTGCAATAACGGCACCTACTGTGTGTCGTAGGCAGGTAGCTCTTGTAGCAACTACCTTTGCAATATTGATAAAATAGACATCAACTGATGGACGGATTTTCATTACCTCCTCCTATAGATCCCAGAGCCATCCTGCACTATGCCTTTTTTATTCCAATGCAGGCCTCCAGTGCCATACCAACAGACCCAGCCATCGGCAGCAGCACGCGCCTCAAGTGCTGAGTTTGCATTCCTAAGATGGCTGGTACCAGGAAGTGCGTTAATCCTTTCCCATATATTCAGGGTTTTAGCGTCATACTCAGCAATAATTTTTCTAGTACCAGACAGGCTTATATCAGAAGATTCAGCTTCTTTAGCAAGCTCCAAGTATTGACGCATGCCAACCCTGCAGTTATGCAGTTCCTGTCTGTATTTACCGTATAAATCATCTATCTTGTTGATTTCACGGTAATTCAAAATATGTTCTTTTATATAATCTGGATAAAGCTCCCAATGTTCATTTATAAAAGCAGTATTTTCTTCACAGGCATTTGCGAACTTTCCTACAGGTTTTCCAACGAATTTATCACCTTTGATTATGGGATCTGGATTAGAAACCGGAGTTGAAGCCGGTTCCTTAAATCCAAGAACTCTCTTTAACCAGTTCATTCTCCATCAACTTTATCGACTTTGAGTTGAAGTTCTTGCTTTTTCCCGTAGTGGGAGTAGAGCGCATATCCCAAGTTCCAGAGGCCACAAGTCCACCATGCTGTGACCATGAAGATTACTGCATGCCAGCCAAATGACCCCCAATCCCCAGACTTTTCTAGGATTGCTACGTTTTCACTTTGAGATTTGACGGTGAATCCCATAGAGATGTTGTCGTCGATTGCATTTTGAAGTTTATTTTTCGGTACTCTCTTTACACTAACGTTTGTCATAATTTTTCACCTTTGCATATTACGTTGTTCTATTCTTATTTATCTATTTATTCATTCAGTCCAGTTTCCATAAAGGTTTCCGTAACTATCTCTGTGCCAATTATTTTCCAAGCAGTAGCACTGCTCTACTACAAAATTAAGAACAATCATTTCTTTTGTTGGAAACAATAATCCAAAGTCATGATCAGCTTTGATCTTGTAGCTTAACCAATTTGTGAAGTCTAGGATTGTAAAGAAATCTGAACTGTATTCTTTTTTCCTTGTATAGAGATCGAATAAATCCCCTAAGGTGTCAACTTTGCGCTCTTCATGGGGTACAGGACTTGTGAAGTACATTTTAATAAAGTCACTTAGATTCTGCGCCTCACTTGTTATTTGTTCATCGCTGTTCATTGGTTATCCTCAACGATCTCTGTATGCACTTCAGTTATAACAAAGCTTGCTTTATCAACCCCTGCTCCAGTTATTTGCAGTTGTCCTATGTTTTTCATAACTAACTGTGACGCATAAGCTTCATCTTTAATTTCTACAATTCCGAAGTCTAGATGACCTACTGCTGTTGCTTCTATGTGAACTTTTTTTTCCATTCTTATCACATTCACCATCGAATTTCATCAGATCAAGGAATATTGCTATTGCTTCTGCTTGCTGAGATTCGTATATTGGTTGCTTATCTTTGAATATAACATAGGCCATTGTTCCTGTTTTTAAGTGTGTTGATACACAAACCATGCAGCCTTTCAAGCCTTTAGTCTTGATGTCACCATTCAAGATATCTGTCATTTCATTTAAGCCAAGTTTGTATTCAATTTCTGGCTTATTCTCGTCCTCTACAGTCAATTTTTATAGACCTCCGGATGTAGATACATTAATTTTTTATTTTATTCAACTCTAAGGCTTCTATAACAACCGAGTAGTCTTGAGAACGGTTTAACTCATAATCAGGGATTGCTGCAAGACCATCGTCTGTTGCAAATATTGTAACATTACCCACATTATAGTGGTATACGGCTAAAGTGCTTCCACATAGATGCTGATGCCCGATAAGCGTAAACATATCAGTTCTTTCAGCTTTACTCCAGGTATTTTCAAGATTGCTCTCTGCTGGCTTTTCAACGCATCCCATAAGGAAACAGGCTATTGCTAAAATACAAAAAATTAGCATTAGCATAGAGTTAGTTTTTAGCATTTTCATTATTTTTTTCCATCTCCTCTAAAATTTTCAATAGTCTTTCAATAGTTCTTCTGCTATAGTGTATTCCCATTTTCTTTGTGTAGTATACCGCCATTGCTTCATGTGTCCAGTTATCATCTCTTAAAGTTTTTAAACCAAGTATGGTTATATCTTCAAAAGGAACTGTCTTCTTTCTTTTTGGAGCCATACTCCACATTTCATCTTCTACCAAAAATACCACCTAGCAAATCAAAGATGCTGAACGTGGTTCTGTGGTAAATCTTGTTGTAGATAGCTCTTTTTGGGTCTTTGAAAATCCCTGTTCCTTTTTTCCCATAAAAAGGTATGATAGTACGCTTTATCTGGCGCTTCCATTTACCTGTTGTTCTGGCTTTAAAGGACTTCATAGGTGAAAGTTTTCTCATTCCTATTTTCATATTATAGCTCCTATGCTTCTTTTAGTGCTTCTTCGGTGGACACTTCTACAAAACTAATTCCACATGAAGCGAATAGTTCTGAAAGGGCTACTATTGCAGCCAGTTTATCCGGAGCGTTGTAATACAACCTTCCGGTAGTTTTAAAGTAGGGAATAATTAATCACCCCCTTTCAGGTTGTATTTTGGTTTTACAACATCGATAATACTGACAGTTTCCTCCAGGTAGTCCTTGATCATTTCATAAGGCTTATATGCAAAAGGACTCTCATCAATGGTGTTTGCATTGGCTGTAGTCGTAAAGATCCCAGACATCTCCTTTTGGAAGCTTTCTACAGTGAGCTCACCTGAGGCAAGGCGTCTTTTCATCTGGCCCCTTCCGAACATCCTACCTGCACCGTGAGGGGCACTGAAGTTATAGTCGCTGTTCCCTAGGCCTTCACCTATTACAGTGCCATCCCTCATGTTGAGAGGGATAAGTACAGGTTCCCTGTAATATGCGGATATTGCACCTTTCCGGATAATGTTGTCATCTGCAATAAAGTTGTGAACGCAGTCAATGTCATATCTTATGTCAGCGTCCAGGTAGTCTACGATGTCACGTATCATTAGAGTTCTGTTCAGTGCTGCAAATCTCTGAGCTACTCGCATATCCCTTAGGTAGTCTGCACCTGCGCCGTTGATGTCAAGCACCTCCATGCCTTTCGGGGCTGCAATGAGCTTCTGAGAAGCTGCTATTTTCTGGTAATGCTCTGCGACTGTGAGCCCAAAATTTCTGGAGCCTGAGTGCACGAAAAGCCATTTGTCTTGTGTTTTTGCGCTTTCTCCAATTTCTATGAAGTGGTTTCCACCTCCGAGAGTGCCGAGTTGCTTTCCAGCATAGTGCTTTGTCATGCCGATATCGTTCTGAACTCCGATAGTATCAGACAGTACTTTAGTTTCATCTCCATCCTTCAGGACAGGTGTTTCATCCCTGTGCTTCATACCAAGAGGTATGTTGTGCTTCAGATATGCGTCCAGAGCAGCATAGTCAATCTGGATGTCTCCAAGGAATACTCCCCTTACACCACAATTATGTACAAATATCCCAGAAGATAATGCAAAGTTATGATATTTTTCCACACTAAGACAGTATACATCTTCTTTTTCTGCAATAGATTCTGTATATAGTACTTTGTGATTATGTATTTGTATTGGAGCTTCTCTTTTGTGCATTTTTAAATGATTTCCTAGTCCTCCTTTTTTAAGCTGTTTTCCACAAACACTGCATGTTACAGGTTTACTATTATTTTCTGTATTCCAGTTTGCCAGGTATTTTGCTCCTCTTTTTCCATTATCTTTTACTGACTCTGCAAAATGTTCAGGATTATTTTTCATGTAATCTGTAATATTTTTTACTGCTACTTCTTTTCTTTGTTCAGTGTATTTTTCATCGAAAAAATAACCTCTGTCTTTTATAGTTTTCATTTTCTTTTCTTGAAATTCAGGTGCTGTAAAGGAACACTTTAAACTTCTGTGGTGAGTAGTGTGCTCAACTTTATTCATCATAATTAAATTTGAAGGATCGTTGTTATACCACTTTACATCAATATGATGCACAATTTCAGTAGTTGGGTCAATTGATTTGTTAAAGTGCTCATATACCATTTTATGTGTTAAAGTAGCTCTGTGATGAACTGAGTGAATGCTCTCGTAGCCATCCCTGGTTTGATATGACCTATACAAAGGCATTAAACTATCTTGAGGTTTGAGATCTTTTGCTTCTTTATAAGCCCCATTGATTAACATAAACTTGTGATCCGGAGTGCAAATTATTTCTTCTCCACCACTTATTACCACTTTCATTACTTCTGCATTAGTTCTTGTTTTTGCTGCAATTGCTTTTCCTGGAACTATTTTAAGTTGTTCATTCATTGAATATACATAGAATTCGCCTTTGTTTACGAGTTCTTCTAAAGTCTGTTGAGTACCATCAAGTAATGGGACTTTAGTGTTTCCTCTAAAGCATCCAATGTCAACTCCAACAAAGTTAGGGCAGATGTAATCTTTAATTTTTGCAGTAAATCCTATGCAACATCCCGCGCCTGCGTGTGCGTCAGGCATGATAGAGATCCCATCTTCAAATGCTGGGATGTTTGAAATCCTGTAAATCTGAGACATTGTTTCTGGATCTAGTCCTCTTGCATGTATTTTTATATCGAATACCATTAAAAATCACCCGCTTCTCCTACGTGTTTTCCTTTTTCATCGTAAACATGCATCTTCAGCATAGTGCCTCCTTTTTCCTGTGCATGTTCCATTGCTTCTTCTTTAGTGTTAAAATCACCTTCGAGCCAATCTTCATTAGCAAATGTATCTACGCCAACTACTCTGAATTTTTTTCCATTTTGGGGAAATCTCCCGAATCCTTCGAAGGGCATTGAGTCTGTGCCTCCCTTATTTTCAGTAATTCAAATCCAATAAATCCCAGGGCAGTTACTGAACATTCTTTAAAGAATGTACTCCACCATTCGCATTTTTCTCGCTC
>Ga0265294_10006797_pt1 | contig 13665 bp, 9 predicted proteins | sample MunlanPumphouse3_FD_192504 | JGI IMG/M metagenome (GOLD analysis project Ga0265294, IMG submission 192504) | Groundwater microbial communities from a municipal landfill in Southern Ontario, Canada - Pumphouse #3 | ecosystem: Environmental > Aquatic > Deep subsurface > Groundwater | place... | reverse complement strand
CTTCCCTAAGTTAACAGAAGTTGGTGCTAAAAGAGTAGAAGCAGATGGCTCTATTTATAGTGGATTCTTGACTCAACAAGAGATTAAAGAGATTGTTTCCTATGCTGCCGGTAAGATGATTATGGTCGTGCCGGAAATAGACTTACCAGGTCATACTCAAGCTATGATCTCCTCTTATCCTCATCTCTCTTGTCTGGAAGAAGAGAATAAAGTTTGGAACGAATGGGGTGTTTCCAACCAAATACTTTGTGCTTCTAAAAAAGAGGTTTATGTCTTCTTAGAGAAGCTGTTAGAAGAGATAATTCCTCTTTTCCCTGCTCCCTATTTTCATATTGGTGGCGATGAATGCCCTACTACTCAGTGGGAAAACTGTCCAACCTGCATTAAGTTGATGGAAGAGAAAGGATACAGATCTTATCGTGACTTGCAGGCAGAGGTTACCAACTTCCTTTCTACTCTCTTAAAGAAGCATAACAAAATCTTAATTGGCTGGGATGAAATAGCTGAATTCTCCTGTCCTACCGGTGCTGTTCTGATGTGTTGGAGAGGAGATGGAAAACAAGCTGTGGCGAACGCTAATAAGCAAAACTTAGATTATATTCTGACCCCTAACCACCCAATGTATTTAGATTGGAGACAAAGTAGCGGTCCTGATGAATATGGCGGATTTGGCATAACTACTTTGGGTGATGTTTATAACTTCAACTATTATGATTTAATCTCTGACAGTTTGTTAGGAATGCAGGCAAATATCTGGACTGAGAGAATAGAAACTTTTACTAAATTAGAATATATGGCTTACCCCAGAATCATTGCTTTGGCTGAAAACTGCTGGACAACTCTGGAAAATAAAAACTATAACCGCTTCCTGATTTATCTTAAAAGATACTTGAGCTATTATGACAAACTCTTGCTTAACTATTGCACCAGTAACTTAGATAACAACAATAAATTTGAAAAGCAGGAGCTGATTACCCGAGATGATATTAGCTCTGATTTACTGGAATTAAACGATGTTACTTCTGTCTTTAATCCGGGAGCTATCAAGATTGAGAATACTTTCTATCTTCTCCTGAGAGTTCAGAATCGGGGAAGAGAAACCTTCTTAGTTAAAGCTGAAAGCAACGATGGTAAAGAGTTTGATATTTCAGACGAACCTGTCAAAATAGTCGGTCTCGAAAGTATTAAAAAAGAGATTTATCACATTTACGACCCCCGTCTCACATATCTCAATGACCAAATTTATGTTATGACAGCTATCGACACTTCTGCAGGCTGTTTCTTAGGACTTTTCATCACAGAAGATTTAGAAACTCTAACATTCCAAGGTTTTGTTTCGGAGCCGGATGTGCGAAATGGTGTTATTTTCCCTGAACAGGTTAATGGCGAATATGTTCGCCTTGAACGCCCTAACTTGAATACTTTAGCTAATGGAACTAAAACAGGTTCTGCTATCTATCTCTCCACTTCAAAAGATTTAATCAAGTGGTCTGAGCCTAAATTTGTGATGTCTGGTAATCCTCATTATTGGGATGAGCTGATTGGGTCAGGTCCTGCTCCCATCAAAACAAAGTATGGCTGGCTGCATATTTATCATGGAGTAGCTACTCATTTCGCCAGTTCTAATATTTATCAAGCCGGCTTCACCTTCTTAGATTTACAAGATCCCACAAAAGTTCTTTTCCGCTCTAAATATAATATTTTGGAACCACGTGAGACTTTTGAGTGTGTAGGACAGGTTCCTAATGTTGTTTTCCCTACCGGATTAATTGCTACCCTGTATGATCATGAAGGCTATGTTAAAGATGACAGTGCCCTGCTTATCTATTACGGTGCAGCTGATACCAGTGTGGGATTAGTGGAGACAAGTCTAAGATTCTTTATAGAAAAGATGCTAACTGAACAAGATGTTTAAAGGATAATTATGAACAAGATTCTACTTATTGGCTGCTTCCTCTTCTTGCTTATTATAGGAAGTACTGCCCGGGAATTCCCTATTCCTCTGATTGATGATGAAGCTCTCAACTATGTCTGTTATAAAGCTATAGAGCCACTTATAATAGATGGGAAATTAGATGAAGCAAGCTGGCAGGCTACAGAATGGACAGAAGAATTTGTGGATATTGAAGGTAATCTTAAACCCAAACCTGACTTTATTACCAAAGCCAAGATGCTCTGGAATGATGATTACTTCTACTTCGGTGCTTATCTGGAAGAAAACGACTTATGGGCTTCACTGACTAAAAGGGACGCTGTAATCTTCTTTGATAATGATTTCGAAATCTTTATTGATCCGGATGGCGATACTCATGATTATTATGAATTTGAGATGAATGCACTTAACACTATTTGGGATTTATTGGTGATTAAGCCTTATCGGGATAGACAGCAGGTAGCTTTTAACAGCTTTGATTTTAAAGGTCTAAAGAGTGCTGTTTACCTAAAGGGAACTCTGAACGACCCATCAGATAGAGATGAATATTGGAGTTTGGAAGTTGCTATTCCCTGGGAATCACTCGCCGAAGCAGCTCATAAACCTACCCCGCCTCACGAAGCTGATATTTGGAAAGTAAACTTCTCGCGTGTCCATTGGCAGTTAGATAAACATGCTGACGGCTATACCAAGAAGATTAATCCGGAGACAGGCAATAACTATCCTGAAATGAATATCGTCTGGTCTCCACAAGGCTTAATTGCTATGCACTATCCTGAAATGTGGGGTGACGTGATGTTTACCCATAATATTGCAGGTAGTAAGGAAGTTGCGTTTGTGCCTGATGAACTTAGAGCTGAGAAAAGATTCTTGCGCAATATCTATTATGCCCAAAAAGAACGTTTTCTTTCCGGTAATAAATATGCTAAGAGGTTATCACAATTGAAGATTAAGCCAGCTAAGTTTGCAGATTATAAAGCTAAACCGGAGTTTTACATATCTCCTCATACCTTTCAGGTTATTCTAAAATCCAAAAGCGATAAACCTGACTTGCATATTTTCCATGATGGCAGGTTATTAGAGAAGATTGATTTCTAAACTAGTTGCTAATTCGGTGCCTCTTTAATTCCCCTCTTCCCTTGCGAAGCAGGGTCTCAGGAGAGGGGTGCCGAATTTCGGCGGGGTGTGGTCTTAAAATCATTAAAGGTTGGCATATAATAAAAGAAATAATAGCTACTGATTAACACTGATTTGAAGAGATTTGTTTCACTTAGGATAAATTGGTTCGGAGGCTGTTCATAAAGCTTTGTGTCTGTCTTTTTTAGTGTAATTCGTGAAATCCGTGGATAAAACTCTTCCTTCTTTCTTTCAATTATTAATTGCTATTGACCGCTAAAAGCAAAAAAGCCACACAGGAGGTGGCTTTTGCAGGGATTTTATATGTATCAGGAAATAAAATAACTTATATAAGTATCAGAACTTATAGGTCTAATAAATAATATTATATCGATATGTCAAGCTTAATTTGAAACTTTTTAAACAATTCTTGATTAGATGAGGTAAGGTATTGATATATTGTAAGATGTATTTCTAAAATAAGTGGATATGATTACTTCGCCTGTAGTATATGGCTTTAAATATAGCGATATAAATATATTAAAAGAGCATACTTATCTCATATTTAGTAAAATAACTCCAACTACGATTAAAGCATAAGTGAGATATTGATATTTATTAAACTTACTTTTCCAAATAAACTTATCAGTTAGGAAGCCTAAAAGAAGAACATTAGAGGCAACAAGGGGATAAGCATAAGCTGCTTCCACAGTGTTCAACCCTTGTAAAAAGAATAACGAACTTAGTTGGTTGGGAACGCCCAGAATCAAGCCGGCTGTGAAGTATTTAAAGTTAAACTTATCTCCTCTTTTGATAACAATCATCAGGTTAAACAGAAAAGCAAATCCGAAGAGATAAAACAGCATTTGACTGTGCGATGCAGTTGCTACTTCATGAATAATCTTCATCCCTGTTTCTGTTAATCCCGTGGAGATAAAGAGGATAAACAACCACATTTTACTCTTAATATAACTATTCTTGCCCAGAAATAAGAAAGCTATCATTACTACCAGAATACCGAAATAGTTCATAAAAGGCAGAGATTCTGCAAAGAACATAATAGAGACGAGAATAGGGATTACTACCGACATTCTCATCACGGAAATACTAATTGAGAGACCATTCTTGGTAATATTATATTGATAAGATAAAAAGTTTATTAAGAAAAATGAACCAAACAGAGCACCTATTCCCAGATCCAAAAGCTTGATATTAGTGTCAAAACTATCAATCATGAAGAAAGAAACAATGGCTGCCACTAAATAATTACCTAAGAAAACCTGAATAATATTAATTGAAGAATCTTTAGTTTGATATAATTGCAATAAGTTGCCAATCATCACAGAAGCAATTATGCTTAAAACAATATAAATCATAAGAGTTATCCTTTATCCGGCCTGAAGCGATATTTCATGTTTTTAAGTTTAATTTGGGAAATAAAAAGTCCCACAATAACAGTTATAATGCCAATTATCTTATAGATTGTAATCAGTTCACCCAGAATAAAGAAGGCGAAAATGGCTGTGAATACCGGGATAAGATTGGTGAATAGATTAGCAGAGTTGGGTCCGATCCCTTTGACTACTTCTGTGAAGAGAATAAACGCTGCTACAGAGCCGAAGATAGAGAGTTTGATTATTGCTGAGTAAGAAGAGAGTGAATGGTCAGCTGCTAAGAAGTTTCTCCAATCGAAGAGCAGGAAGAAGGGTAAGAAGTAGAGTGCACCGATTTGACTTTGCACTTTAACAATAGTTACACTTTTATATTTATGAGTTAACTTCTTAACCACGATACCATAGGCAATTCCGGCAAAAACAGCAAAGAATTCTAAGCCTACACCTAGCATGGAACCGGATAAATCAGAGTTTTCGAAGATAATAAAGAGTAATCCTCCGAAAGAGATGATAAGTCCTAGTAAGCCCCATTTGCTCAGCTTCTCTTTAAGGAAAACATAAGTGAAAATAGGAGTGAAAACAGGTATTGTTGAGATAATTAAGGAGCCAAGTGTGGCTGAAATGAATTTCAAACCAAAGCTTTCACCTAAAAAATAGCAAAAGGGTTCACAGAAGGAAAGCAGAAAAAAGATTCCCCAATCCTCGCGTTTGATTTTCTCTGTTCTTTTAAAAAGATGAACGAAGATTTCTAACAGGATTCCTGCAAGCAACAATCTTAAAAAGATTATTGTAAAAGGTTCAAAATGTTCATTGGCAACCTTGAACCAAACAAAGGTTGAGCTCCAGAACATCATGGAAAATATCGCAAATATATATATCTTTAGTTTACTCATCAACACCCCATACTAGGAAATAAGTCTTATTACTCAGAAAACATTTACCTGTTTTTTGTAAAGCTAAAAAATAACTTGCCTAAAAAAGTTAAAAATATATATTTAGTACTATGCTATTATAAAATGCAAAATAACAGTTTGGAGAGAAAATGGAACTTGACCTGTCAACTTCGTCGATTATGTTTGCCTTTATGCTCACAGCCTTAGCAGGATTAGCTACAGGTATCGGTTCTTTGATAGCCTTGCTTGCCAAAAAGACCAACACAACCTTTCTTTCTGTATCTTTAGGCTTCTCTGCCGGAGTCATGATTTATGTCTCCATGATCGAGATCTTCCCTAAAGCAAAAGAAGCATTAACTACTCATTTTGGGAATCCTTTCTTAGGTCATCTTTATACAATTATCGCCTTCTTTGTCGGAATGGGAGTAATTGCCTTAATCGATAAGCTGGTGCCGGAATATGAGAACCCACATGAGATAAAATCTATTGAGTCTATGACTCCTGCTAATATTGATAAAGGATTGATGCGGATGGGGTTAATGTCAGCTTTAGCAATAGGAATTCATAATTTCCCGGAAGGTATTGCTACTTTCACAGCTGCTCTTAAAGATCCACATTTGGGAATCGGAATCACTATTGCCATTGCCATTCATAATATACCCGAAGGAATAGCGGTTTCAGTACCTATCTACTATGCTACAGGCAGCAGAATAAAAGCTTTCTGGTATTCACTTTTATCAGGATTGGCAGAACCTGTGGGAGCTCTTTTAGCTTTCTTGGTTTTAATGCCTTATCTTAATGATTTTGTCTTTGGCTTAATCTTTGCCGGAGTAGCCGGTATCATGGTCTTTATCTCTTTTGATGAGCTTCTGCCTACCAGTGAGAAGTATGGAAAACACCATCAATCTATTTATGGATTAATAGCGGGAATGGTGATTATGGCAATTAGTTTAGTCTTATTTGAATAAAATAGGGAAGATAAAGAGCTTTTACACGAATTACTCTGTTGAATCGTTGATTTGTTTATTTGGTGAATTGTTCGAAACTGTCTATAAAAACCTTTTTGATAGGTAACGAAGGTATTCAAACGTTTATTGTTGAAGCGATAATCATTACAGGTAACAAAGGCATTCAAACGTTTATTGTTGAAGCGATAACCACCTAAATCCCTGAAAGGGATAAATAGTTTAGCCCGGGGTCTCATTCTGATTGCAGAATTGACCCCGGGTATAAGGTTTAGTCATTTCCCGGCTAGCCCGTTTAGGGATAGCCGGATAACTAATAAATATTCACAAGGATACAATTCACTTACCTAATATTGAGTAAAACAACTCCCACCATTATTACGGCATATATAAAATATTGGTATTTATTGAACTTTGTTTTCCAGATAAACTTATCAGTTAAGAAGCCCAACAAGACCACAGAAGATGCTACAATAGGATAAGCATTAGCCGCACTTATAGTTTCTAAACCCTTTAAAAAGAAGAGAGAGCTAAATAGATTAGGAACACCGAGAATTAAACCGGCTACGAAGTATTTAAAATTAAATCTATCCCTTCTTATAATAACGATTAGTAGGTTGATAATAAAAGCAGATCCAAACAGATAAAATAGCATTTGATTGTGAGAGGCAGTTGCTATTTCATCGATTATCTTTAAACCTGATTCAGTGAAGCCTGTTATAAAAAAGAGGGCAAACAGCCAAAACTTACTCTTTATATTGCTATTCTTGCCCAGAAATAAAAAAGCAACAAGGACAAGCAGAATACCCACATAATTCAGCCAAGGAAGAGATTCAGAGAACACCAGCAAAGAGATAAGAATAGGCGTTACTACGGAGATTCTCATCACTGCAATACTGATTGATAAACCATTCTTGGCTATATTTAGTTGATAATTCAAAAAGTTGATTAAAAAAAGCGCACCAAACAAAACTCCGATACCAAGATCCTTAACCACAATATTCGGATTAAATTTCTCAATCATAAAGAAAGCGGCAATGGTTGCCACAAAGTAATTACCTAAGAAAACCTGAAAGATGTTAAGATTAGAATCTTTAGTTTGGTAAAGATGCATTAAGTTACCAATAGTAACCGTGCACATAATGCTAAAAATAATAAAAATCATAAGAGCTATCCTTTATTAAAACTTAATGCATAGATAACATTTGCCGGTTTTGTGTAAAGCAATAAAAGAAAATAACTTTTAAAATGCCCAATGCAAAATTTTAATACCTAACTATATTTTATTCATCCTCTTCATCATCCGAGAAATCAACATGATATTGATAATATGTTTCCAGTAATGCATCTTTAAAACCATAACTATCATCATGGACTTTATTCGTGAGCTTTCTAGATCGTTCTAAAAACTTTTCCAACAGGTCATTTTTATTCAGGAAAATCAGGGCAGTCTCATAAAAAGACTCCATTCCTAAATAAAAGTTTTCACCCATATCACCGAATTCATTAGTAGTTTTAATCCCCATCTCAACATAAAAAAACATCAAATCTGCTAATAATTCCGGTGAAGGGTTAAGCTTCTTAAAATCAGTAATTGCTTTTTGACCCTCTTTAAGTTTAATCCTCATGCCTCTTTTGGGATAGAATGCCTCAAATACCTTTTCACGATACTTTTTATGTAGTGCTTTCTCATTAGGTTCCACTAAAAAGTCTAAATATTCTTTCACCGGTTTGTTCTTTTGGTACAACTCACCAACTATCTTGATTATTTCATCTTTTTCCAGCTCTTTAAGCTTAATTTTTACTTCTCTTAGTCCCATAATATTTCCTTAGTAATTTATTTTATTTCCCACTCAACCCACGTTTATCATGCCAAGCTTTTCCTTCATGCCTAAAAATAAGTTGCGTAATACTCTTAGGTCCAGATACTTCCGGATGTTTAATTAAAAGACGGATAAAGAGTCCGCACAAAACTAATCCCTTAAGAACACTTGTCATGGAGATCGACCACCACACCCCATTAAGCCCTAGCAGAGTGGCAGCTGATAAGAAGATAGCAAGAGGGATTCTCATACCTGTAAGTGTGATTCCAATTAATGATGGAGTCAGGGTTCTACCTAAACCGTTATAAGCACCTTGAGAGGTGATTTCAAGACACATAAAGAACTGCGACAAACCTAATATCTTAAGATAATCAGAACCGAGTCTGAGAGCTTCCGGGTCGTTAGGGATAAAAAAGGCGAAAATTGTTTCGGAGAGGAAGATTAATAAGATAGAGGCTATGATGCCGATAAATCCGGAGAGTCCTAATGTTATAAAATAGCCTTTAGAGATTCTATCCCACTGCTTGGCTCCATAATTTTGCCCGACAAAAGAACTTAAGGCTGTAGAGAAACCGCCCGCTGTCATCCAGGAAAGAGCTTCTATCTGGCTACCAACTTTCTGCACAGCAATAGGAACCGGACCCCACTGCGAGATAATTCGGGCAATTAAAGAAGCGAACAGAGTAAATAATCCGGATTGAACGCCGATAGGAGTACCAAAGACAAAGATTTGTTTGAGAACTTTCGGAACAGGTTTTTTAAAGAAGTGAAATTCGGCAAATGGTGCTCTTTTACTTCTAAATAGTATAATAAAGATAGTGGTAACAACCGCTTGTGAGAAGACAGTAGCGTAGGCTGCACCATTAACTCCCAGCTTAAAGCCAAAAATCAAAACAGGGTCTAAGACAATATTAATAACTAAACCGACAGCATTAACATAGAAAGGCGTTTTACTGTTGCCTAAACCATTATATATCCCTGATAGTACGGGGTTTACGAAAGTGAAGATAATACCCCACGAGACTATTTTAAGATAGCCAATAGCTTCTTGAATTACTTTGCCTTCACCAAGTTGGAAGAAACCAATCAGGTGCTCAGAGAATGCAATCATGGCAAAAGTATAAAGCACACCAAAGACAATTGTTAATTGCAGAGCATTTCTGGCAAAATCACGAGCTAATAGGTTATCTTTCTTTCCGATAGATTGGGCAACACCTACTTCTGCTCCAATCTTGGCAATGGTGATTAAAGCAAAACTGAACCAGATTAAGAATCCGGCAGTCCCCACCGATGCGACCGCTCCTGCCCCCACACGACCTAACCACAACATATCAGTCATGTTATACGCCATCTGAATAAAGGATTGAGCCATGATCGGAAGTGATAACACGACTATTGTCTTGAATATCTTGCCTTCTGTTAAGTTATTTGTCTCTTTCATTCTTCCCACTTTAATTTCTTTTGAAACACTGAATTTCACCTCTTCCTATAAGTCAATAATAAAATGTTTTAGATACAGGAATTATTTAGTAAAATTGTTGAATTGGTGAATTGTTTGGCCGGTTGGTATTATTCTTAACACAAAACCACGAAAAACAACCAAAACACAAAAAGAAGAGCTTTATGCAGAGGGTCTTCATGTAATACATTACGCTCTCCCACGCTGATTACACAGAGTAAGAAGGATTAAGAGCAACGCAAACTCTTAATTCCACTCTTCCATTAGCTGTAGAGACGCAACATTTTGCGTCTATCAAAGATGGGTGCCGAATTTCGGCGGGGTGTGGTCTTTTGAAGAAGTGAAAAATGAAAAGTGAAAAGTGAAGGTGTCTCCACACTTCTCCTTGCCTTTTCCACTGCTAAACCGTACATTCATCGAGAACTATACGAGCAATGCTCTATGGTTCCCCTAAGGTGACAAGAATTAATTTAGTTAACAATTAATGAGAAATGTTGAATCGTTGATTTGTTTAATTTGTAATTGGTTGGTATTGGCTATGAAGCCTCTTTACTGGGATTGCGGATGCCCACATCCGTATTCATTTCCCTTCAGCGAAGGGGAATCTTATCCTTCCGAAGCATATCTTATTTCTATCTCCTTGATAGAGACAGGAGCAACACCTTTGTAGCCAATGATATAAAAAATATCCCATCGCTCCGTTAGGCACGATACATAAATATAAATAAATTAGTCGAAGAGTTTCGCACCTACGGAGCGAGGTTTGTAATCGTGTATTCATGTGCTACAAAGGTATAGCTCCTCTGGAGCAAAGAGGACAACATTAAACCACCTATCCTATTGCTGAAGCAACAATACGGAGAGTTGTTAATGCCCTTCGCAAAAAGGTCTTTCGTTTGTCGGATTTCGGACGTCTCGCCCGTATTGAATCTCTTAGAGGATTGATTTATGGATTGTGGATACCTGTGCTGACAATAAAGAGGAAAAACTGAATTTAGCCTGATGGATGAAAAGGTGAAACAATATTCACCGTCTTCTACTGGGAGCGCACTCATCCTTGAGTGCAACCTTGCGAGCTGTAAGGTTAATATTGATATGCTTCTGTTTTCGCTAAAAGCGGACAATTCTACTTATACTTCTTCTTTACAACATAATCTTCTCGTCTGAAATTAATTCTATCCTCAACTAAATAAGCAAGTTCTGTAGCATATTTATTTAATAATGAAAGGTCTTTTTTCTCTAATATAAGAGAGAATATTTTGGTCTCAATGTTGTAAGTAAAGATTGATTTAGGGTTTTGGGATAAGAACTTAATAGGATTTGTTTCAGCTAAATTTTGCCATTTTTTTTCATTCCATTCTTTGTAATCTAAGTTGCTTTCATCTGTGAAGTCTTTAGCATTAACAGATGATGAATAGAATGCTTTAAAGCTTTTAATGATTTTGTTAAGTGAAGTTTCCGGTTGCAGTTTGCCGTCTGATATCAAAGCTTTAATAGTGGGCATTTTGTAGAGTTTGCTCATTGAGGTTTTTTCAATTTCAGAAAGAAGTTGCGCAAGTTTTGAATCATTAATAATCTGCAAAAACTTGTCTTCGGGGAACATCTCAACTAAGAAATCTAACCATGAATCAAATGTTCTAATATACATTCGGGCAGGGATATCTGAGGCAGCATTAAATTCAGCTAAGGAATAAGGATTTTCTAATTCATCTTTGCGGTCAAGATAGTGTTGAATAAGTCTTTCTTTACGATTGAGTTTTTCATTTCTCATCTGCTTAAATAAATCCATCAGCTGTAAATCAAAATTAAGTGAACAGCCAAGTGGTAATAGAGCAGTAGCTTCTTCCAGAGAAACTATTGGTTCTGTTTCTAAATCTTTAGGAGTAAGTCCGGTAAGAAATGAGTATTTAAGATGGCTATTCTTATAATTTCCGACAAAGTCAATTACCGTAAGCTTTTGTTTATTAGCATTCGTTCTTAATCCTCTTCCTAATTGTTGAATGAAAATAGCAAATGATTCAGTTGGTCTGAGAAACATAACTGTGTCAATATGGGGAATATCAACACCTTCATTGAAGATATCGACAACACATAAAACCCTGATTTCTCCACTTATAAACTTGGCAATAGTCTCTTTTCTTTGTTTGGTATTAGAATGGAGAGCTAAGCTTTTTATCCCCTGATTGTTGAATTGCATAGTTGTGAAGTCAGCATGTCTGATACTACAACAGAATGCTATAGTATGCCTTCCCCCTTTTGCTCTATAGTTTTGGATGATATTCTCAGTTCTTTTCTCTGCGGTAAAAGCATTTTCTAAAGCAGTGAGATCATATTTTCCTGACCGCCAAGGAATTGTGTCATAATCAATATCATCATAAATTGCATAGTATTCGAAAGGAACTAACCAACCATTATTTATACCTGTTTTAAAATTGCATTCAAAAGGTATATTATAGTCGCAATGCTGATAAATATCTTTATTGTCTAACCTATCAGGTGTAGCAGTAAGTCCCAGCAAGAATTTAGGTTGAAAATAATTTAAAAATTTCAAGTAGCCGGAAGCAGCAGAATGGTGAAATTCATCCACAATAATATAATCAAAATAATCAGGCTCAAAGAATTTTTCTTTTAAGTACCCACTTTTTCCTAAAGTTCCTATTGAGCCAAAAATGATATCCTTATCAATATCCTTAGTATCAGCATTAAAAAAACCATAATTCGCATTTGGTCTGATCTTCTTGAAAGTATCCTTTGCTTGGTTAAGAATCTCTTCTCTATGAGCCACAAATAAGACCCGTTTAAAGTTTTTAGAATCAAAAGCAGATAAGAATGTCTTGCCAAGACCTGTTGCCATCACTATCAGAGCTTTATCAAAACCCTCTTCACGAGTTCTGGCTAATTCATAAAGGGCAGGGATTTGACACTTTATTGGCTGATAATCAAGGCTTATTGCATTCTCATAATTTAATTCCGGTAAAGAAACCTCTCCACCCGAGTTAGCATCTGCTTTACTTTCAGGATCAAACTGTATTTTCAAAGGAATATAGGTGTTAAAATAGTTTTGCAACCATTCATCTGTTAAATCAAAACTATAGTTTTTAACTAAATCATTATAATGGTGTAAAAAATCAGATATGATTTCGGTATTATCAAAAAGAATATTCCACTCAATTCCATCACTTAAAGCAGACTTTGAAATGTTAGAAGAACCAATAATCATTTGTTCTTTCTCATCTATAAATTTGAAGTAATAACCTTTGATATGGAAAGAAGTCTTTACCTTTTCAGAATCAAATATTGCTAATTTGAAATTCTCACTTTTCAATGATTTTAATCTATAAAGAGCAATTGGTTCAGTAACATTCATATAGGTACTGGTTAAAATGGTAACTTTAGCATTCTTATTGAGGGCAAACTTCAGATAATCATAAAGAAGCTTTACGCCTGAATCCCTGATAAAAGAGACGCAAAAAATCACCTCTTGAGAAGTAGCTAACTTAGCTTTGAGAACTGTTTCTAAAGATTCATTATTCTGATTAGTAATTGCTTTCAAATTATTTCCTTAGTAAAACATTTAACCACGATTCATTTTCTCGACCTTCTCTTTTATCAACAGAAGATGTGTATTCAATTAATTTGAAGCCAATTTTATTATAATTAAGAGCTTCAAACTTATCTTGAGTGTAATCACAGAAGAACCGACCTTTTCTTATCTCTTCCTTAACTCCATGTTTCAGAGAGATAAATAGAAATCCTTCCGGCAATAAAGCATCATATATTTTGGCAAGAGCTAAATTCATTTGCTTATAAGGAAGATGAAGAAGTGAAGCACATGCCCACGCACCAATAAATCTATTCTGATATGCAATGTCTTCTATTTTCTGAATAGAGACAGGAATACCAAGATAAGTTGCTGCCAATTTTGCCAGATTCTCTGCCGGTTCTAATGGCAAAACTTTAAATCCTTTGCTCATGAAGTACTTAGAATCTCTTCCTGAACCACAGCCAATGTCGAGAATCTCGCCATTAGGTGGAAGAAAAGATAAAAAGTAATCTTGTAGGTCTTTCATATCCACATTGAC
>Ga0265294_10006796_pt1 | contig 13666 bp, 15 predicted proteins | sample MunlanPumphouse3_FD_192504 | JGI IMG/M metagenome (GOLD analysis project Ga0265294, IMG submission 192504) | Groundwater microbial communities from a municipal landfill in Southern Ontario, Canada - Pumphouse #3 | ecosystem: Environmental > Aquatic > Deep subsurface > Groundwater | place... | reverse complement strand
AAACAAAGTGCTAATGATACCATACAGAATATAAAAAATAATTTTTTCATTTTCTGCTCTCTCTCCCCATGTTCAAAAATTTAATACTTTAAACAATTATATATTACAATTTATTTTTTTTCAATATTACTTAAATAGATTGAATATTTTTCTTGAAAATAAAATGTAAAAAATATATAATCATCACACTATAGATGAAAGGATCTTTTTTTTATGGGAACTCGAAGACAAGCAAGAGAATGTTCTTTACAGATGTTGTATGCATATGACAATTGTTGTATGATTGAGCAAGATATTTTAAAATGTTTTGATGAAATTTTGCCTGTTGAAATACCTTACAGAGAATTTGCTGTTTCAATTTTTAGAGGTGTTTGTAAGAACCAGCAGCAAATAGATAAACTTATTGAGCAATCAGCTGATAATTGGGAAATAAAGAGAATGTCTGTAATAGACAGAAACATTATGAGACTTGCCACATATGAAATACTTTATATGAAAGATACCCCTATCAGCGTTATAATTGATGAAGCTGTTGAAATATCAAAGACATATTCAAACAGAGATTCCAGCAAATTTGTTAACGGTATATTAGATAAATTGAAAGATGAACGAAAAAAATACTAAGGTCTTTTAATGCAAGAAGATATAAATGATATATCCAGGCAAATAGAAGAGTTAAAGAATCTGATAAGGAAACATGATTATTTTTATTATAGTCTTGATGATCCTAAAATTTCAGATTTTGAATACGACAAATTATTTAAGCAACTGCAGGCATTGGAAAATGCTTACCCGCAGTTTATATCCAAAGATTCCCCTACGCAGAGAGTTTCAGGTTCAGTATCATCCACTTTTAATAAAGTTAAACATAAAATTCCTATGTTCTCTCTTGATAATTCATATTCAACTGAAGATGTTCTTCAGTGGTATGAAAGAGTAAAAAAAATTATTGATATCAGTGATATGGAATTTATCATTGAACCTAAAATAGACGGACTCAGCGCAAGTTTAACTTACATAAATAATTCTTTTGTTTCAGGATGTACAAGAGGCGACGGCGAGTACGGCGAAGATATAACTGAAAATTTGAAAACAGTTAAAAATATACCTTTAAAATTGATATACAATGATAAATCATTCTTGCCTAAATTCGGTTCGACTAATATAAATATACCTTTGAACAGTCTTAATGTCTTTGAAGTCAGAGGCGAAGTTTATATAAATAAAAAAGATTTTCAGATGCTTAATGATAATTTAGCTGATTCCGGATTGTCTAAATTTGCTAATCCAAGAAATGCAGCGGCAGGTTCGCTGCGACAAAAAAATCCTAAAATTACATCGGAAAGAAAGCTGAGCTTTTTTATACATTCTTTCGGACAGATAAGCGGGGCTGAACTTTTAAAGCATTCAGAATTTATTGATTTTTGTTCTAAATTAGGTTTTGCCGTGCAGAAAGACATAAAGGTTTGCAAAAAAATCAATGAAGTTTTGGAATTTATACAATATCTGCAGGAAAAAAGAGATGAGCTTCCTTATGAAATAGACGGCGTAGTTGTTAAGGTAAACGATTATAAAATGCAAAAAATAATCGGTTATACAAACAAAAGTCCTAAATGGGCAATAGCTTATAAATTTCCGGCAAGACAGGCAGTTACGAAACTATTATCTATAAAACTTCAGGTAGGCAGAACAGGAGTAGTCACGCCGGCGGCATCATTAAAGCCTGTAAGTTTATCCGGAGTTACAATATCTAACGCAACATTACATAATTTTGATGAAATTGAAAGATTAAATTTAAATGAGGGAGACGATGTCCTTATAGAAAGAGCGGGTGATGTTATTCCTAAAATAGTTAAAGTCATCAAAAAAAATTCTGAAAATTATTTTTCCCCGCCGTTACATTGTCCGTCATGCAAAAGTAAAATCGTAAAAGAAACAGAAGAAGACGTTTATTACAGATGCGTAAATCCTTCGTGTCCTGCGCAGTTTCAAAGAAGTCTTGAACATTTTGTCTCAAGAAATGCAATGAATATTGAAGGCTTTGGAGAAGTTGTTATAGATCAACTCCTTAAAAAGAATAAACTGCATACGTTTGCAGATATATATAAACTTACTTTTGACGATTTTATAATACTTGATTTATTCAAAGAAAAAAAGGCTAATAATTTAATGGAATCTATTATTAAAAGTAAAAATAATCCGTTAAATAAACTAATATTTGCTTTGGGAATAAGGCATATAGGAGAAAAATCGGCAGTTATTTTAGCTGACAGGTTTAAAAATATTGATAATTTAATGCAGGCATCTGAAGAACAGCTTCTTTCTATAAGTGAAATAGGTCCGATATTGGCAAAGTCAATTAAAGATTATTTTGCAAATGAACAAACATTATTTATGGTTAGGGAATTGCAGTCTCTCAAAATCAACACAGTCGAGCCTGAAAAAGATACATCTTTTTCCCCTTTACAGAATAAAACTTTTGTTTTAACAGGAGAACTTATTTCAATCACCAGAAAAGAGGCAGAAAATTACATATTATCATTGGGCGGAAAGACAACGTCTTCCGTAAGCAAAAAAACTGATTTTGTCGTTGTCGGAGAAAATCCCGGGTCTAAATATAAGAAAGCGGTTGAACTGAATATAAAGATATTAAATGAAAATGAATTTAAGGAATTTATAAAGAAATGAGAAAAAACAAGCTTGAGATAATTTTTGAAGATCAAAATGTGTTGGTTTTAAAAAAAATACCTGGCACAGCGGTTATTCCTCAAGAAGACAAAAGTACTGATGATATTATGTTGTTTAAAGTTAATGACTATCTTAAACATGAATCTTTCCCTGTCATATCTCTTGATGTCGATGCTTCAGGCACAGTTCTTTTTGCCAAAAACAAAGATACATATAATTACATAGCCGAACAACTTAAAAATTCAAAAGTTAAAAGGACATATCATATAATTGTAAACGGAATTATGGAAGAAGATAAAGGAGAAATAAGAAAAAGATTAATAGTTGATAAAACTGATACCGTGGTAAGCGAAAAAGGGATTGATGCTGTGACAAAGTATGAAGTTAAAGAACAATTTAAAAATTTCGCTTTTGTTGAAGTTGTGCCTGTTACTTCAAGAAAAAAGCAGATAAGGGCTCACTTTTGGTCTATAGGCAATCCTTTGGCAATAGACGGTTTATATGCCAGTTCGGAACATTTATTATTATCAAAACTAAAGAAACGATACAAAGGCGTAGAAAAAGAAAAACCTCTGTTATCAAGATTACCTTTGCACTTGTCGAAAATAGAATTGTTTCTGCCTGATAATGAAAATATAAGCATTTTTGAGATGCCTTTGCCTGATGATATAAACATTACGTTAAAACAGTTGAGAAAGTATAACAAAAGAGGTTAATATAATGTCAGGAAAAGTGTATTTTTTACCGTGGAACAGAAAAAATGAATTATATCATTTTTTAAAAAAAGCAAAAGCTTTTGATCATGTTAAGGCTAGACAGTTTCTTGCTATAAAAATGCATTTTGGAGAAGACGGTAATGAAGGATATATAAAACCTGAATATACAAGAGTTTTAACTGACATTGCCAAAGAAAAAACATCATTCCCTTTTCTGACAGATGCCAGTACTATATATGTAGGGAAAAGATCAGATGCATATCATCATTTACTGCTTGCAAATAAACACGGTTTTAATATAGAAAACTGCGGGTGTCCTGTAATTATAGCAGACGGTTTGCGAGGAAATACATCCGTTGATATTGAAATAAATAAGAAACATTGTAAAACTGTTTCTATTTCCAGAGATATTTATTATTCAGATTCTTTCATTTTTTTAAATCATTTTAAAGGTCATGAGATAACAGGTTTCGGCGGAGCATTGAAAAATATAGGAATGGGATGCGGCAGTAAATCCGGTAAATATGCAATGCATCATAACGCTAATCCAGACATTGATTTGAATAGATGTATAGGCTGCGGAGTATGCGTAAAATGGTGTCCGGCAGACGCTTTAAAACTTGAAGGAAAGAAAATTAAATTTACTAAAACTAAATGCATAGGCTGCGGAGAATGTGTTTTGAGCTGTCCGAAAAATGTTTTTCAGCTTGGGTGGAATGAAAATACAAAAAATATTCAGGAAAAAATTGTCGAATATTGTTACGGAGTTTTGCAAAATAAAAAAAGTTTCAGTATTAATTTTTTAAATCATATAACAAAATTTTGCGACTGCTATACGACTAAGGGTAAAGTCCTTATGGATGATATCGGCATATTGGCAGGATCTGATCCCGTAGCAGTTGATAAAGCCAGCGTAGATATAGTAAATGAATATTTCGGCAAAGATTTTTGTAAACATATATTTCCGGAGATTGATTATAATATACAATTTAAATATGCTGCTGAGATTGGTATCGGTTCCTCTGATTATGAACTTATAAAATACTGATTAAAAGTATCATAATAATGACTTTTATATATGAATTGTGAAATATTTGTAAAAAAAGTCCTTGATTTTATATTAAGATATGCTAAAGTATAAATAGGAGGCAAAGGAGAAAAAATAAAGCAAAAAAGGAGAAAACGATGAAAGCTTATACATTAGTGGAAGTAATAATCACGATCATCATCGTTGGGGTATTGGCAATGGTTTTTATGTCCTTTTATGCAAATTATATAAAACAGCTCATGAATTTATGAAGTACACAGAAAAAACCCCTTCTTATTTATCTTATTTAACAAATAATCAAAATTTATATTTGTACAATAAATTTCACAAATTTTTTAGTTGACATACTTTTTCAATATCAAATATAATAATATACAATCAAAAGTAAAGGCTTTTATGGAAAAAAACAGAGTTGTTATTTCATTAGAATTTTTGATAGTACTATTTATTATTTGTTCATTGACTGTAATCATGTTTTTCAGTTATTTGAAACATGTTCGTTATGCTATGATCACTGAAGGAAAGTCTTTAATTTATTCAATTGCAAAGTTGGAAAAGGCTTATTACGTTGAATACAGTACATTTGTCCCTATAGAAAGTTCAACCCATGATAAAATTTTGGATATAGATATCAGAACAAATTCTTATTTTAATACTTTTTCTGTAACAGTTTCAGGTACTGAAGAAGATTCAGATTTTTCTGTTTTCACGGATTCATCAGGAAAACCCCTGCTTAAAAACGTCAGGCTTAAATTACATGGGTATAAGAACAAACCGTCAATATTTATAATGGAAGAACAAACTTAATAAAGATGAGATACCTGTAAGAATTTGTTCTCAAATGATTAAAATGCTAAAATATTCCTTCAAAACAGAGAAGTAAAATGCCGAAAATTTTAGAAATAAAGAAATATCCAAAATTTAAAGATAATTTTAAAATAATTTTGGATAATGACGTATCCGTTATTGTTGACGCTGAGACTGTAGTAAAATTTTCTTTAAAAAAAGATTTGTTATTAAGCGATTCAGAATTGGATATAATTATTAAGCATAGCGGATCAAACAGGATAATGAGCTATGCGTTATATTTGATTTCTCATAAATCTTACAGCAAAAAAGCTATTACCGAAAAATTACTTTTAAAAGGCTTTTTACAGGAAGACATTGAAAAAGTTGTTTCAAGATTTGTAGAGCTGAATTATATAAATGATAAAGTATTTGCTAAAAATTTTGCCGAGTATTTAAAAAACAAATCAAAAGGCATATATTACATAAAGAATGAATTAAAGCTTCATAATATTGAAGACTGTGTAATATCCGATATTCTGACAGATCTTTTTAGAGATATTAAGCCTCATTTGCAGATAATCGGCATAATAAAAAAAAAGTATCCTAAATTTGACGGTAAAAATGCATCGGAAATAAAAAAAATCGCCAATTTCTTTTTAAGAAGAGGCTTTGTTTCGGAAGATATAGCAAAAGCATTCAGAGAGTATAAAAATATTACAATATTATAAGAAAATACGGGAGAAAAAAATGGCAACAGCATTATTGAGCGTATGTGATAAAACAGGAGTTGTTGAATTTGCCGGAGAGCTGAAAAGTCTGGGGTATAATATTATTTCAAGCGGCGGAACGGCGAAAACATTGAAAGATAATTCTATAGAATGTACGGAAATATCAGATATAACCGGCTTTCCTGAAATGCTTGACGGCAGAGTAAAAACTTTGAATCCAAAAATTCACGGCGGAATTCTTGCAAGAAGAGACATCCCTAAACACATGGAAGAGCTTAAAAAGCATAATATAGATCAAATAGATATAGTTGTCGTTAATTTATATCCTTTTGAAGAGACTGCAAAAAAAATAGAAAAACCTGAAGACAAAAAAATTTCACAGGACATAATAGAAAACATTGATATAGGCGGAGTAACTTTAATAAGAGCCGGAGCAAAAAATTATAAAGATGTTTTGATAGTATGTTCCCCTTGTGATTATTCGATGATTATTGAAAAATTAAAAAATAATACCGTAAGCGATGATTTAAGATTGACTTTAGCGGGAAAAGCTTTCAGGCATACTGCTTATTACGATGCATTAATATCGGGGTATTTATCTTATGAAGAATTTCCTTCTCAGGCTGCCATACCGTTAAAAAAACTTTCTTCTTTAAGATACGGAGAAAATCCTCATCAAAAAGCTTCTTTGTACAGTTTTGGAAATGAAGAAAATACATGTTCCGTTATATCGGCAAAACAAATTCACGGAAAAGAATTGTCTTACAATAATTATTTGGATTTGGAATCGGCATGGCGTCTTGTACATGAGTTTGATAATACTGCCTGTGCGATTATCAAACACAATAATCCATGCGGCTGCGCGGAAGGCAGCAATGTTAAAGATGCGTATCTGAAGGCCTTATCCTGTGATCCGGTAAGCGCTTACGGAGGAATAGTTGCTTTTAATGTTGTTGTTGAAAAGTCTGTTGCAGAAGAATTGGCGAAACTTTTTGTAGAATGTATTATAGCTCCTGATTTCACTAAGGAAGCAACTGATATTTTATTTACAAAAAAGAATATCAGACTGTTAAGGCAGCCGAACAAATATACTAAGCCTGTATCTTCGATGGAATACAGAATGTTGAGTAACGGAATGCTTGTTCAGGAAAGAGATGAACAGTTATTGTCAGAAATTAAAACAATAACAAAAAGAGAACCTACGCAGGAAGAAAAAGATGCGTTAGAATTTGCATGGAAAATATGTAAACATGTGAAATCAAATGCGATAATTCTTGTCAGAGGCAGGCAGACGGTTGGAATAGGCGCTGGTCAAATGAGCAGAATTGATTCGTTAAATATAGCAGTTAAAAAAATGAAAACAATTAATCACGGTTTGGATGAAAGTAAGTTTCCTTTAGTTTTGGCTTCGGATGCTTTTTTCCCTTTTCCTGATGTTGTTGAAGGTTCCGCAACAGAAGGCGTTACGGCGATTATACAGCCCGGTGGTTCTATAAGGGATGATTTATCGGTAAATGCGTGTAATGAAAGAAATATTGCAATGCAATTTACGTCTATGAGACATTTTAAACATTAATTTTTATTTTAGCAGACGAATGGACAATCATATAAAATTTTGGTTTTATAAATTTTTATATGTAAATTTATTATTATGGTTAATAAATGGAAAAGAAAAAGATAACATTGGCAGACTTGGATACATTAAAGAAAAGTTTTAAAAGAGAAGGTCTTCATACTGTTTGTCAGACTGCTAAATGTCCTAATATCGGCGAATGTTTTAAAAATAAAACGGCAACGTTTATGATATTGGGCGATATTTGTACAAGAAATTGCGCTTTTTGCGCAACCGGTCACGGGAAACCTCTTATAATAGATTTAAACGAGCCTGAAAAAATAACTTTGGCAGTGAAAAAATTAGGTTTAAAATATGTAGTTATAACTTCTGTCACAAGAGATGATCTTAGCGACGGCGGAGCCGGACATTTTAAAAAAGTCATTGAAGCGCTGAAAAATGAAATAAGAAATATAAAAGTTGAGGTTTTGGTGCCTGATTTTAAGGGGTCAAAAGAATCTATAGATATCGTTTGTTCTTCCGGGATAGACGTATTTTCCCATAATATAGAAACTGTTCCTTCATTATATAAATTCAGAAATAATGCCGTATACAAAAGATCTCTCGATGTTTTATCGTATGCGAAATCAAAAAAGATGATTATAAAAACAGGCGTTATGCTTGGGCTTGGCGAAACAGACAACGAGTTGCTGCAAGTATTTCAGGATTTAAAAAATATTGATTGTGATATTTTGACAATCGGGCAATATCTTCAGCCTGAAAAGAATAATGTCCGCCAGATTAAGGAATATACCGAAAATGAATTTACAAATATAAAAAATAAGGCGTTGGATGCCGGAATTAAAAATTGTGTATCCGGACGATATGTAAGAAGTTCATATTTTGCAGAGTCTTCCTATAATTCATTATTCTCGGTATAAAATATGGGCAAGGTTTATACTGTATTGTTAAACGGCAATATTATTTGCAATAATGTTTTTTCGGCAGAAACTTTTTATGAAAGATTAAAAGGTTTGATGTTCTCTCCCTCAGACAGTAAAAGATTCCTTTTAATCGGCAATTGTAATTCAGTTCATACATGCTTTATGAAATACAATATAGATGTAGTCTGTTTGGACAATAATTTTCAAATAATCAAAATATTTAAAAGTGTTAAGCCTTTCAGATTTGTTTTACCGCAAAAAAAGGTTTGTCATATTTTTGAAATTCCTTCAGATTGTAAATTTAATATTGATATCGGCGATATTTTAAAGTTTATACAAAAATAAAAGACTGTCGTAATCTAAATTAATTACGACAGTCTTTTATTAGTATAAAGAATAAACTCTTATTTCTCTTTCAGAATATGTTTGTTTGTTAAATCAAGTAATTCGTTATATGTGAGAGGATTTACTCTGTCTTCTTTAAACTGTTCATCAATTGCCGCCTGTATTTTCAAAAGTCCGGGATGTGTTTTTTCGAGTTTCCGTTTTTTATCTTTAAATTTAGGATGTTGTGTATTAATCCAATAAGCTATTCCTGCAAGACCTGCTCTATCTGTTATAGCAACTTCAGGCGGTCTGTTTAAAAGAGCCTCTGTATCAAAAACATTGTAAATTTCCTGTTCTTTCAATAAGCCGTCTGCATGAATTCCTGCTCTTGTGCTGTTAAAATGCGGGCCTACAAAAGGCTGCATATTCGGTATTTCATATTTTAATTCATCTTTAAAATATCTGGCTATTTCAGTAATGACCGGAAGTTTCATTCCGTTATGGCTTCCTCTTAATGCTATATATTCAATAGCAAGGGCTTCAAGCGGTGTATTACCGGTTCTTTCACCTATACCTAAAAGAGTTCCGTTTATTCCCGAACATCCGTATAGCCATGCAAACGTTGAATTTGTCAAAGCTCTGTAAAAATCATTATGCCCGTGCCATTCAAGCCATTCGGAAGGAACTCCGGCATGATGAGTTAATCCGTACATGATGCCGTTAACGTTTCTAGGCAATGCCGCACCGGGATAAGCAACTCCGAATCCAAGCGTATCGCAGGCTCTTATTTTAACAGGCATCTTTGCTTTTTTTGCAAGTTTCATAAGTTCTTTCGCAAAAGGAACTACAAAACCGTAAAAATCAGCTCTTGTTATATCTTCAAAATGACATCTTGGAATAATTCCTTCATCAAGAGAGGCTTTAACTATATCAAGATACATTTCAAGGGCTTCTCTTCTTGTTTTCTTTAATTTTAGAAATATGTGATAATCTGAACAGGAAGTAAGTATTCCCGTTTCTTTTATTCCCATCTCTTTTACCAATTTAAAATCACTTTTAGTAGCTCTTATCCATGACGTTATTATAGGAAATTTATAGCCTTTTTCCTGACATTTTCTTACGGCTTTTTTATCTTTATCCGAATAAAGAAAAAATTCCGTTTGCCTAATCATTCCTTTCGGTCCGCCTAATTTGTGCATCAAATCAAATAAATGGACGATTTGTCCGACTGTGAAAGGAGGAAAAGCCTGCTGGCCGTCTCTAAAAGTTGTATCCGTCATCCAAATTTTTTCAGGAGGATTCATAGGCATAACAGTATTGTTAAATCCTATTCTCGGAACATCTGTATAAGAAAAAGTGTCTCTTAATAAATTGGGTTCTGAAACATCCTGCAGCTCATAATGATATTCTTCCGGTTCTAGAGTTTTTTTTATTTTATTGAAAACTAACATTTTTTATTCCTCCTTAACGCATTAACTAACTATTATATAAAAAACAGAGAAGTTATACAACTAAAATTACTTGTTTCTGTCGTATTTGATTTTTAATATTATTTGAGTCAAAGAGAGACAGAAAATGATAATATTTGCTATAAGAACCGGTTTAGTATTTGTCAATAATCCGTATATTATCCATAAAAAAACGCCTGCGGTAAAAATAACAAACATACCCATTGATACGTCTTTTGCGGATTTTGTTTTAAAAGTTTTTAAAATTTGCGGAATAAAAGCTATTGTCGTCAGAACTGCGGAAATATAACCTAAAACTTCTATAAAGATTCTTTCCATTTTATTTCCCCTAGAGATACTCCTGTGTGGGTTCTGTTTTTGTAAAGAAATCTGCTCTTGATAGCTTTTGTGGGACAGAAAGATACACATCTTAAACAAAATTGACATTTCATTGAAAACTCGGGATAATCATTTATTGTTATGTTGCTTACAGGACAAATTTCAGAGCATATTCCGCATTTTGTACATTTATTTTTATCTATTTTAAATTTTATAAATTTTTGTGAAAATTTAGTTTTCCACAAAGAAGTAATAAAAGTTGTTACGGCAAAAGCAGCGGAAGATATAATTGTAGATTTTACTTGTGAACATGTATTTTCTGCGATTGATTTGGCAAAATCTTCAACCTTAGGCATTGTTCTGTTTATTTTTAATATTTTTTTATTATCATTTTCCACAAGCAAAAAGTTGTTCGGCATCACGAATTCCTTTGAGCCTGTAATTTTATAACCTTTTTTTGATAATATTTTAGCTATATGAGAAATCATTTTTAAAGAACTGTCTCCCATGCTGTTAAATAGAAAAACTTCAGTTCCTTTGGCATACGGCAAATTGTCAATCCATTTTCTTACGAAAGGATATGTATTCCAGCATGCAACCGTGAATCCTATGCCGATAATTGAATTCAACTTTATCTCTGCCGGAACCACAGCTTCCATTCTGTGAACTTTTGATATGAATGATTTTTTATTTAATACGTCTGCTATTTTATTTGCTATCAAAAGAGTGTTGCCTGTTCCGGAAAAAACATAAATGTCAACATTTTTATTTTGCTGCATTTTGGCTCCTTGAAAGTTTTTCAATCGCAATATTTAAGAAAACGATATCTGTAGGAGTAATTCCGGGTATTCTGTGAGCTTGTCCTAAAGTTTCAGGATTTACTTTTTCAAGTTTTTCTTTTGTTTCTCTTGATAAAGATGAAATAGCTTTAAAGTTTAAATTTTTAGGAATTCTTTTATTCTCGTATTTTGCGATTTTATTTGCATTAAGTTCCTGCCTGTTTATGTATCCCTTATATTTTGAAGATATTTCAAACTCTTCCTGTACTTTCTGCATATTCCAAGGGAACAAATCTTCATCCGTAGGAAGATTGTCTGTTTCTTTTTCATAAATTTTCCCGAGAGTTTCTTTATATAATTCAAACTTATTATACATTGCGTCTGAAATCAGTCCTATTTTGTGCCCTATATCCATTAATCTTAAATCGGCGTTGTCGCTTCTTATGCTTAATCTGTATTCGGCTCTTGAAGTAAACATTCTGTAAGGTTCATCTACTCCTTTTGTGACTAAATCATCTATGAGTATTCCTATATAAGCTTCATCTCTGTGCAGTACAATCTGTTCTTTGTCCAATACTTTTAAAGCAGCATTTATGCCCGCTATTATTCCCTGACTGGCCGCTTCTTCATATCCTGTTGTACCGTTTATCTGTCCGGCAAGGAATAAATTAGAAATTTTCTTTGTTTCTAGGGTATGTTTCAGCTGTGTAGGAGGAACATAGTCGTATTCAATCGCATATCCGTATCTTATAAATCTTGCATTTTCAAGACCTTTTATTGAATGAAGCAAATCTTTTTGAACTTTTTCCCCCAAACCTGTAAAAAGTCCGTTAATATAGATTTCCTTAGTGCTTAAACTTTCAGGTTCAAGGAATAATTGGTGCCTGTTTTTATCCGTATATCGTACAATTTTATCTTCTATTGAAGGACAATATCTAGGACCGTGGGCATCTGCCAAACCGTTGTATAAAGAAGAATCATCTATATTATCCTGTATTATTTTATGAGTAGTTTCATTTGTATAAACAAGCCAGCATGAAATCTGTTTCTTTGATTCCTGCCATTTTTTTATATCGGTAAAATGAGAAAAAGGCATAGGAGGATTATCTCCGGGTTGTTCAGTCATAGCAGAATAATCTACTGAATCTCCGTTTATTCTTGGAGGCGTGCAGGTTGTAAATCTCTGGATATCAAGTCCGCAGTCGTCTTTCAAAGACGTTGAAAGGCTGATTGATGACATCTCGTTGAATCTCCCGCCGTCAAATTCGTTTTTTCCTACAAAAATTTTTCCGTTTAAAAAAGTTCCTGTCGTAATAACGACTGATTCTGACGAAATTTCTTCACCTATTTTTGTTATTACTCCAGTAACTTTATTATTTTTTACGATCAGTTTTGTCGCCGCGACTTGCAAAATATCGAGATTTTTTTGGGAAATAAGAGAGTTTTGCATAAATATTGAATATAATTTTTTATCGCATTGCGCTCTAGGAGACCAAACCGCCGGCCCTCTGGATTTATTTAATACCTTAAACATTATGCCGGCTTTATCGGTGATAAATCCCATTTCTCCGCCTAAAGCATCAATTTCTCTAACCATTTGTCCCTTTGCTATGCCTCCGATTGCAGGATTGCACGGCATATTTGCTATGGAATCAACATTTTGTGTCAGCAGCAAAGTTTGTAAGCCCATTCTTGCGGATGCCAAAGCAGCTTCACATCCTGCGTTGCCGCCGCCGATAACGATAACGTCATATTTATTGTTTTGCATTTTTCGATTTACTCCTGATTATATTTATTTATTATTTCTATAAATTTAATAGTTTATGCTGAATTTATTAATAATATTAGAATTTATCTTAGATTCGTGTTTACGCCTTTGTAAACTATAATCGTTGTTATATCTGTATGCTTGTTTAGTATCCGAATAATTTTACAAGAATACTAGTCTTTTAGCAAACGCGGATTGGAAATATATATTTTATTAGTCTACAAGATAAGCAAATCTTTGTCAATAAGAAACATGACGCCCTTTTGAATCTTTTATAAAATAAGACTGATTTCTTTGAAATGTTTTGTATAATCTTGTATAATCAGTTGGTTAATTATAAATTAATAATCTTATAATAGAGCAAGTTTGGAGGAATATTATTATGATGGTTGATTCGTCAACTTCAAGCAAGAAAAAAGGGTTACCGGAAGGTCTTTGGACAAAATGTAAAAAATGCGAACAGATTATATTTCAAAAAGATTTTATAGAAAACTTTATGGTATGTCCTAAATGCGGATATTATGTAAGATTAAATTCAAC
>Ga0265294_10006795_pt1 | contig 13667 bp, 10 predicted proteins | sample MunlanPumphouse3_FD_192504 | JGI IMG/M metagenome (GOLD analysis project Ga0265294, IMG submission 192504) | Groundwater microbial communities from a municipal landfill in Southern Ontario, Canada - Pumphouse #3 | ecosystem: Environmental > Aquatic > Deep subsurface > Groundwater | place... | reverse complement strand
AGGATCTTTATGCAATGCTGGTAATAGCTGATAGCCTCTATCAAGTCACAGATGGAGCTTTTGATATTACTATCAAGCCTGTTTGGGATCTATGGGATTTCAATTCCGAAAATCCAATTCCACCTGATCCGAAACTGTTGAAATCTGCTTTGGATATGGTAGGTTTTGATAAGATCTATTTCGATAAAGAGAAGCTTATCAAGCCGCGCGGAATGCAACTGAGTCTTGGGGCGATTGCCAAAGGATATATCTTCGACAAAGCTTCAGCCTTGATGCAGGAGAAGGGGCTTAGCCATGGCTTCATCAATAGTCGCAGTTCGATTACCTTTTTTGGAGATCAAGTCCATCCTCTAGTTTACATCACGCATCCCAGAAATGTGGATGCCACCATTGCCAGCTTTCGGCTGGATAATCGTAGTGTAGGCACCAGTGGTGATTACCAGCAATACTTTGAGCATGAGGGCACCCGCTATCATCATATAATTGATGCTCACACTGGATATCCAGTGGAAGACATTTTTTCCGTTACCGTGATTCATCCTTCTGCGGCTTGGGCAGATGGACTCTCCACAGCTTTGTTCCTGATGCCGCCTGATGCAGCGATGGAATACATAACCAGCTTGAAGGATACCAATTGTGTGATATACTACCTTCAGGATGATGCCATCGTTTCGCTCAAATCATCCGGGATGAAGGATTTGGAGTTTAGTGAAAATCTATGAACATTCCAGATACTCAAAGCCAGAATGATCTCCGAAAGATTGTCATTGATAAAGTAGGCGTAAAGGGTTTACGATATCCAATTGTTGTTGAAGATCGCGCCAATGGTACTCAGCATACCGTAGCAGAATTGAACATCTATGTGGAACTTCCTCACTACAAGCGGGGCACCCATATGAGCCGGTTTATCGAGATCCTCCATCATTACCACACAGAAGCACTGATTGGTAATCTACCAGATTTTTTGCAGGAGCTGAAGATATCTCTGGAAGCCAAGGCTGCCTATATCGACATCAGTTTCCCTTACTTTGTAACCAAGAAAGCCCCAGTATCTGGCATTGAATCGATCCTCAGCTATGATTGTGTGTTCAGTGCTTCCTTACAAGAGGATTTTAACCTACTGATCGGAGTCATCGTTCCAGTAACCACTTTGTGCCCCTGTTCTAAAGAAATCTCAGAGCATGGTGCTCACAATCAACGTAGTCTCATCACTATCAAGGTCAGCTATACTGGGTTTGTGTGGTTGGAGGAGCTGATTGAACTGGCCGAAAGCACAGCTTCCTGCGAGATCTATTCTCTACTGAAACGAATTGATGAGAAACACGTTACTGAGAAGGCATACAACAATCCCAAGTTTGTAGAGGATATTGTTCGCGAGATCACTATCAAGCTGCAGAATGATCAAAGAATCACTAGCTTCTTTGTTGAATCCGAAAATGCAGAATCCATCCATTTACACAATGCTTATGCAATGATATCCCGGCCACTTGAATGACATTTCGCGACATCACAGACATCCAACTCGAAGAGTATCAATTAGCAAATTCTATGCGTTTGCTTGCCCATCCGGATTCAGCAAATCCCATTATCTGTCTGCAGCTATACATAAAGACCGGATCAGTTAATGAAAGCTCACAGCAATATGGTTTTTCCCATTTTTTGGAACACTTGGTATTTAAATCAACTCGCAAGTATCCTGATAACCAGATAAGCTCAGTTTCAAGTTCTCTGGGCTTTGTTCTAAATGCCTACACTGATTTCGATACTACCTGCTATTATCTGATGCTGCCCAAGGAACGCTTGAGTGAAGCAATGGATATTCTGGTTGAAATGGCATGTTATGCCAACTTTTCAGAAATGGATGTTCAGGGAGAGAAAGACATCATTATCGAGGAGATTAATCAATACGAGTGTGAACCTGAGATGAGTTTCATTGAGTACATTCAGGCCACATCATTTTTGAAAAGCCCTCTGAATCATCCGGTACTTGGCACTATCGCTACTGTCAGCAAAGCCAGCACAAGAGCGCTGCAAGCTTTCTATCATCAGCACTATCGCCCCTCCAATGCCTTTATGGTAGCCTGTGGAGATTTCGATCCAGACCTGCTGTTCCGGCTTTTTAGCTCTGCTTTTTCAAATTGGCAAGATGCTGAAATGAGTTCCAGAGACTTCCTCATTAAAAAGCATAATGCTTTCCGTTTCCACAATCGAGAAAAGCAAGGCCCTGAACTGCTTGCCTTTGTACTACCAGAACTGGCTGAGAAACATCCTGATAGTGAAGCTTTACATATAGCCATTCGCCATTTAGCAATCGGCAAATCATCTCTACTTCACAAAGAACTGGTGGAGAGGCGAAAGCTATGCTCATTTGTCAAAGTTAGCTCAATAAGTGGCTTGATTTCTGGAGTAAGTGTAATCCTGCTGGCGCCTACAAAACCCAGTAACAAGGATGCCATCATCAAAACCATGTTCAAATATTGGGCACAGATTCTTAGCCACGGAGTATCAAGCCAGGCTATGCAATTGATCAAGAAAGATATCATCCATAGTTGGTTGTATAGCTTTGATGGCGTGGAGCATAAGGCAAGCTTAATTGCTAATGAAGAGTTCAATCAAGATCTGGGGCGCATTCGCGGCTACGGCTCTCTGATAGAGAGCATTAATGGTTCTCATATCCTGGAAGCCGTAAATAAGCATTGGCAAGCCAGCAGCCTCGCAGTTTATTATCAGGGCATGGGAGATTACAAGCTCTCGGAGCCACCCACATTGAACGCTCAAAAGCACAAAACCAGCAAGCAAACAACAGCAGCAGTAATTCTGGAATCCCAAGCTCTTGACTTGTACCACCAGGATACTCCGCAATACTATCAGTATTCTATTCCCGGAGGAATGCAATTTGTGTATAATTACATTCCCAATCGTCTGATTTGTGGCTTCGCCCTCTCTTCCCCACTTTGTCAGTTAAACGAAAGCATTGCCGGTCAGAACTATTTTACCAGTGCATTGATGCTTTATGGAACACAAAGGCACAGCCATGATGAGTTGATGAGGATTTCCCGGGAAAGCGGTTTCAACATCCGGGTGCAGCAGCATTTGGATAGCACACTGTTTCGCGGCAAAAGCCACTATCAGGATCTACCTCTGGTTCTGAACATCCTCGCGGAGATAATCAGCTATCCTGCTTTTGATCCCCGATATTTCAGGATGCTAAAATCCGCGGCTCTGGACAACCTGCGTCGTGAAAAGTCCTACCCAGTTTCATACGCCTATACAAGGTGGTTCAACAACGTTTTTGGTAAAGATAACAACCTCCTTAGATCTACTGGAGATGCTCACGATATAGAATCAATCAGGCTTGAGGATTGTCGTGACTGGCATGATTCCTGGCATTTGGGCAGAGATTTCAGTCTCTGTGTGGTGGGGTCTTTGGATCCGGAAGAACTTCATGCTCTTGTGAGACAGCTCTTTTCATGTTCCTCAAGCTCTCAGGCAGCACCACCCCACAAACCACGATATAGCAGTTCTAAGGCTTTTATGCAACGTCAATATAAGCACAAAGAACAATCCATTATCCATATTGGAGGCTATGCCTGTCCAGCTTCAAACCGCATGGATAACTCTGCTTTCCACGTCCTGGCTCAAGTTCTTGGTGGCGATCTAGCTTCAAGGTTCTATTCGATTCTGCGTGAGAAACATGGCTATGCCTACCAGACTGGTTTTGATTTCTCTTCGATTGAAGAACTGGGATTTTGGTATGCTTATGCCTTCTGTGACCCTGATGATTACAGAGCATGCCAAAAGCTGATGCAGGATATTCTGAATGATGTAGCTCTTCACGGGATTAGTGCCCAGGAGATGAAAGACGCTCAGAACTATCTTGTATCGGTCAATCGTTTTGACGCGGAAAGTCCTGCTTTCAAGGCTGCCACGATTGCTAATTTGATATCTCTGGGTTACTCTCTGGATTATCACCTTCAACGTGAACAACGGATTAGATCTATCACCTTGGATCAGATCCAGACCCTGGCCGCCAAATGGTTAAAACCCGATAATCAATACACTCACATAATGGTTTAGATATGTATTCATTAGGCATTGATATCGGTTCCCGAAATACCAAGATCGTCATTTGGAATCCTCAAGAACGTACAATAATATGGCAGGGATACCAGAGCACAGAAGTATCAGCTCTTGCAGCAGTGGAAAAACTCCTGGCTCTTGCCGCCTCTGATTGCGATTTATCAAAGATAAATAAAGAATGCGTAACCGGTTATGGTAGAAAGCTTTACAATAAGGCTGATAAAGTGCTTTCTGAAATCACTTGTCATGCAAGTGGTTGTTATGAACTCTTTCCTGCAGGCAGGACAATTATCGATATCGGTGGTCAGGATTCCAAGATTATCAGCCTGGAACCTGCAGGTGGGGTAAAAGACTTTGTGATGAACGATAAATGTGCAGCAGGCACCGGAAGGTTTTTGGAAATGACTGCCCTGCGCCTGGAATGCTCACTTCATGAGCTTTCAACCATGGCGGATCAAAGCGATATGGAATTGCAACTCAATTCCACCTGTGTAGTCTTTGCTGAATCCGAGATCATAGGTTTGCTGGCTGAGGGAAACACTCAGCAAAACATTGCTCATGCCGTGTTTATGAGCATTGCCAAGCGTATCTATGCCCAAATGGCAGGTTTATCTTTGATCCCTTCGGTGGTCTTTACTGGTGGTGTTGCGAAAAGCACACATCTGAAGAAGTGCTTGGAGACGCTCTTTGGAACAGAACTATTGGTACCCTTTGAACCAGAGATCAGCGGGGCTTTGGGAGCAGCAATTCTGGCATGAAAAGATACGATTTTCATATTCACACGGAGTTCAGCTATGATAGCCGGATAAAAGGTGTCGAGTTACTTCAGAAAGCAATAGACCTGCAATATGATGAAATCGCAATCACAGAGCATCTGGATCTCTTGCCACAGGAGTTAAGCATTTATGGCCTCCCTTCATTGTCCAGGTATTGTGCATACATTGCTAAATTACAAAGGGATTTTCCTGCCATTACGCTTCATTGTGGGATTGAGATTGGAGATTATCATCTTGTTAAAGAATTTGCGAAACCTCTGATTGAGTCTTTTGAGCTTTTCCCCATTCTTGGTTCTGTTCATTTTCTCAAAGACCACACCAATGTTGCCATCCTCCTTTCCTCCCCTCTCACCAAAGCCCAAGTGATTGACTACTATGAAAACAACCTCAGATTGGTATCAGAGTGTGACATTGACGTACTGGCACATCTTGGAGTGTACAAAAGGTATTACACCGAAGCAGCCCCCGAGGATTGTGTTCTTCCACTGATTACTGAGATATTCCGTGTAATGATCCAGCGAAACATTGCGTTGGAGCTAAACTTCAGTTCTTTGCGTAAAGCGTATCAATCAGTTATTCCTGAACCCCAATACATTGATTTGTATCGATCTTTGGGTGGCAATCTCTTCAGCTTGGGCTCCGATGCACATCGAATTGATCATTTTGGCATCACACGCCTTGCTGAATCCCTTATTGGAGAACACGATACTCCCATCAAGCGAGTTGTTACCAAGTAGAGACCCCAGCCTTGCCATTGGATATCCCTGTCCCCCACACAGAACCTTGGAATCTCTTATAGCAACTTTGTTCCCTTTTGGGAGAATGCATTGACGTCCAGAGGTGAAAACAGTCCAGCTTTATACTTGGGGATTGCAGCCGCTGCTACCATTGCTGCATTATCCATACATAACTGCAGAGATGGATAATACACATGTATGCCATAGTGTTCAGCTTTCTGGCTCAGCTTTGTTCTCAGGGCAGAATTAGCTGCTACACCGCCAGCCAATAGTATACATTTTAGCTGTAGTTGTCTGGCAATGCGCACGCTTTTATCTATCAGCGGGTCAACGATTGCAGCTTGAATGCTGGCGGCAATATCAGCCTGATGCTTTTGGATAAAATCAGTTGATTGATTGTGCAGATAGCTTCGGATCGCCGTCTTGACCCCACTATAGCTAAAGTTAAAATTGTCTTTCTGAGCCAGTGCTCGGGGAAAGCGGACAAAGTCTGGATCACCATTATGAGCAAGTTTGTCCAGAATCGGTCCTCCGGGAAATCCCAAGCCCATAAGTTTGGCAGCCTTATCAAAAGTTTCGCCTGCAGCATCATCCAGGGTTTTGCCTACAACTTCAAACTCAGTTTCTCTACGAAAGTGAATCATTTCAGTATGCCCCCCAGAAACCACCAGTGCCAGAAATGGGGCATGCAAACCGGGATGATCAATGTAATTGGCAAAGATGTGACTCAATAAGTGATTCACAGTGATCAGAGGTACTGATTTTGCCCAGGCCAGACTTTTGGCAAATGACAGGCCAACGATTAATGAACCTATCAAACCGGGATTAATCGAGACGGCAATGGCACTGATATCATCCAACTCCAATTCTGCCTTCTCAAGGGACAGTTCGCACAGCTTAAGGATATTCTGCATGTGAAGCCGTGAGGCTAGTTCGGGTAAAACACCCCCAAACTCAAGATGCTGAGGTTGGCTGGAGATCAGATTTGCATATATTCGATAATCTGTATCCAACACTGCTACTGAGGTGTCATCACAGGAGGATTCAAATGCTAAGATATAGCTCATTTTCGCAGTCTTACCTTAGCAGGAGTTACATCAATCAATTCCAATCCCGTAGGAACACTAACTTCCACACTATAAATACCATTATCATCTGGAACATCATTAACTTTGGCTTCAATCTCCAGTACTGATAGTTTTTGCAATATTGCGCTTTCTCCCCGAACCCGGACAGCTATCCTGGAGGGAACATAGGCTGCGGGTAAAGTAATATCGGTAAACACTCTGGTGGCTTCTTGAGCTCCACTGATAGTTAAAAGCACGCTGCTTTCCGAGATCGAGATTTCGCTGTCAGGCAGATTCAGGCTAAGCTTACTTTGAGTTTCAGCCAATTCATTGCGGCCAATTGGAGTTGTTTTGATGCTTGTGATATTTTGAATCTTTGTCTTGGGGCCAAAAATGGTGATCTTATCAGGATCCAGACTATAACGCAATTCATGCATCCGTTCTTTACTGAGGTCATCCTCAAAATCCAAAACCACAGGAACTATCCTCTGATGAAACACATCGGCCTGGATGGCAATTTGATCTGCCTGAGCAGGCCCCAGAAAGGTGACATTCACATTTTCGGGCAAATCGATGCTGTAATCCTCAAGAGATAGAATGTCCGTAATAGGCGTGATCTTGCTGGCATCAATGTTAACTTTGGGTTTAAATATCATCATCTTCAGGATATCCTGTCCCTTGCCTTTTACGGAAAAGGGGATCTGCTGCGGGATGTCTTCAAGAGTGATGTTTTGGGGCACGTAAAGCAAATTGATGGGTAGATTCACCACACTCTTCTGTTCACTGGCTAATACTGATTGTAACCAGATCAGAACAGCTAGCAGCAAAGCCACAATTCGCAAACCAATGTTTTCTTTCAACATCTCAGTCCGTACTTTCTGGCATCAGTGTGATGCCAAACTGCTTGATTTTCTTATACAGGGTAGTGCGTTCAATACCAATCGATCTTGCCGTTTTGGATACCTGCCAGGAATTGAGGGCAAGATGGTGGATCAGATAGTCACGTTCATATTCTGTCATGCTCTCCTTAAGGTTGTTCATATTCACATAGCGAACATTTTCCATATCCCTCTGAGCATCCTTGTTATTTATCTTTTCATTCATGTGTTTGATGATCACATTGTTGGTGATGTTCTTTTCATTGATCATCACGAATTTGCAGAAGTTTCTAAGCTCCCGGATATTACCAGGCCATGAGTAACTCAATAAGTGTTTCTTGAGTGTACTAAGATCCAATTGATCGTTGATGTTGTATTTATTGGTGAAACTGGTCAAAAAGAAGCTAACCAGCAGCAGAATATCCTCTTCTCTCTCTCTTAATGGGGGTAATTCCACGATGTTTCCCTCAATGCGATAAAACAGATCTCTGCGAAAACGATCGGGATGGGAGAGCACCTGCATATTCGCATTGGAAGCAAAGATCAGGCGGGTATTCACTTTTTTCATCGGACCACCTACTACCTGGATCTCTTTATTTTCAATAGCCCGCAGGATCTTGGATTGTGATATCAGGGACAAATTGGTAACTTCATCAAGAAACAGCACTCCATTACTACATTCCTCAAAGAAACCTGTTTTGTTGCGATCTGCATTGGTGAAGCTACCTTTGACATGACCAAACAATTCACTTTCTATCAGGGTTTCGGTAAGAGCAGAGCAATTCAAGGTATGAAATGGTTTACCAAAGCGGTTGGAAGAGATGTAATAATAGTTTGCGGCAACTTCTTTGCCGGTTCCAGTTTCACCCAGCAGAAAGAGATCCTCACCATGCTCAGCAAGTTTATGGATCTGCTCGCGAACCTTTTTGATTGCTGGACTCTCCCCGATGAAAGGAAATGAGCGAGTAAATTGCTTTTTGAGGTTTATGTATTCAATTTGAAGACCAATATGCTCTTCTTCCTGTCGTTTCAGAGTAATGGCATTATCAATGTGCAAGAGCAATTGATTGGTGCTGAAACTGCTTCCCTTTTCTATGAAGTGGTAAGCTCCCATGGAACGGATTTCCTGCACCTGATTGGCGCTTACTTCTCCAGAGATTACGATCACCTTGTAATTCAGGTCCATATTGGTTTTCAGGTGCTTGAGTACCTCAATCCCATTCAATTTACTACCCACCAAAAACACATCCAATAGGATTACGTCTGGATTGAATACTCTTAATTCATCAAAAAAAGCATCGCTGTTGGATGTAATCATCACATCATAAGTAAAGCGTTTGAGTACAAGCGCGATTTGATCGGCTAATACAACATCGTCTTCAAGAATCAGTACTTTTCCTTTGGACATTTGCTTTCTACCTCACAGTCTTTCTTCAAGTGCAGCCAGGGCATTGATGTAATAGATGTAAGCCTGGTCAGGTGAATCATAGGGTGAAAAATACTTGTGTACGTCTCCATCCTGAAAATACTTGGCACACATGTAGTAGAAATGATCCGAGGTGCTCAGTAAGCGTGCTGTCTTAAGGAGCTTGGGATCACCCTTGCTTTTTATCCGGTTAAACATTTCGTATAAGGTTTCGATGGCATTATGCTGCATGTCATTTTCCAGCCAGGCACTCAGATCACGTTGCTCGTCTGCCCAGGATACTGCGTCTGGAAATGATATTGATTCCTGCTGATAATTTGCCAGATCAGATGTATCTTTGGGATGGGCAAAACCAAGGTTCTCTCTCTTCAATATCTCAGTGGGGAAATGAGCCATAAAATCAAAGATTCCGCTCTCTGCCCATTGGTGCTCACCAAAGGTTTCATAATCCATAAACAGATTCAGGAATTGATTGCGCCCCTTATGCTCACTAAGGGTTAGGTGATCAATCCAATTCACAAACTTATCCACTGTTAATGGATACTCTGGCCAATCCCGATTGGAGAAACGGAAGGCAATATCATCCGATAGCTGGTAATATTTCAGCAAGAGATTGATATCCTTGGTGTAGTTCTTATAAGCATACAGGGGTGAGCGCCACTGTAAGATTCGATCCACACCTTCGGTGAGAATTGTCTTAAAACCCTCAATCTCAAACACCAGATCACTCAGGCGATCCTGATATATCAGTTCTGTGTTACGAAAGCTAACCGTATCATAGCCAAATTCCTGTTTCATTAAATCACGATGCATCATCACCTGATCCAGAAACTCATTTGAGTCATACAGAAAAGAAAGGGAGTGATAATAGGTTTCTCCAATGATTTCCACACAGCCTGTATCAACCAGCGCTTTAAAGCTATCCAGAGTTTCAGGGCTATAGCGCTTGAACTGCTCGATTGCAGTACCTGTAATGGAATAGGATATCTTAAAGCGTCCTTCATGCTTCTTGATAAGTTCTAACAGCAGCTTGTTGGTCGGCAAATAGCACTTCTGGGAAACCTTGCGCATGACCTGCCCATTGAGTTGATCATCAAACATATCAGAACCTTGGGCGATGTCCAGCACATTGAAGTGTTTCAGGCGATAGGGTTGATGAACCTGAAAGTAGAATATTATGTTCAGCATGTCACTCTCCTAAGCACCAACTTTTCGGATATATTCAGCAAGGGTGACCGAATACAGTTGGCGTATCTTTTCGGCTGCCTCGTCCCATTGAATACGGTTTACTTCATGCATACCATCGATTCCCATCTTCACGCAATTCTGAGGATTTTCGATCAAGTGATTAATGGTTTCAACCCACAAATCAGTATCCCAAAAATCAATTTTAAAGGCATGGTGCACCACCTCTGCTACACCTGATTGCTTGGATATGATGGATGTAATCCCAAAGGCCATTGCTTCCAAAGGGCTAATCCCAAAGGGTTCTGAAACCGAGGGAAGTACATAGATATCCGCAGCTTGCAAAATGCGTTCTACCTGCTTCCGGTTCAGAAACCCAGTAAATAGAAAACGGTTCCTGAGTTTCAGTGAAGCTGATCTGCGTAATAGCTTTCTGCTCATATCACCGGTTCCAGCCATGATGAATCTGGCTTCCGGATGCGTTGCCAATACACGCTGTGACATTTCCAGGAAATAGTCCGGACCCTTTTGCAGGGTGATGCGTCCCAAAAATAGGATTACTGGTCCTTTGAAGATCCGCTGCTTCGCAATCACAGCATCATCAGGCACGGAAAAGGCATTGTGTACGATCTTGATTTTGGCTGTATCAATGCGATAGCGGCTCATGATCATCTGTGCCGTATATTGGGATACCGCTATCACTTTGTCGGCAACGGTCATTCCGGCATGTTCAATCTTGTGGATGCGTTCGTCACCAGGTCCACCTGCTCTGTCAAACTCGGTTGCATGGATGTGGACGATCAAAGGCTTTCCCCCAATCTTTCGTGCCAGCATTCCTGCTGGATAGCATAGCCAATCATGGGCATGGATCAAATCATACTCCAGGCTTTTGGCAAGCTTCTCTGCCCGCAGAGTATACTCCTGTACCTTGCGGATTAGATCTTCTTCCCCGATCAGATTTGCGGTCATTTCCTGCCAAAGCTCCCTTTCTTCCATGTTCACAGTCTCAGATAACCAGTATTCCTTCTTTAGAGCTATGCTATCCCTACGGATATCGGCAAGCTGAAAGTAGCTTTCCGGTTGCTGGGATATTCCGATGAATTCCAGACGTTCTTCCACAGTATTGAATGTATTGTAAACATAGCTCTTTTGCTTCTCCGCATCCACGAATACTACCGGCAGAGTATCTACATCCTCTACTTGGCGCATCGGGAAGTAGACAAACTCCTTGGTGGGCAAAACCAGATCTATCTTGATGCCCTGGGCCAATAAAGCTTTGATCATCCCATAACACGCCATGCCCAGGCCACCCGAGATCAAGGGGGGAAACTCCCAGGTAAACATCAGAATCTTCATAACTCCACCCCCAAGCTATCAATGTAGCTTTCAATATTATACAGGGCAGCAACGCTCCAGGCTTGAGCTGGGGCACCTTTGGGGAAGTGAGGAGCATCCCCATCCCATACTTCGGCTACGGAGGCAATATGCCCCCGCATGAAGCCATTGCGTAAAGTAGCAACAAAATCACTTAGTGCTTTCGCAAGCTCTGCCTTGGATTTCTCTTTCTGATAGACTTTGATATACAAGCCACAGAAGGGACCCAACAACCAGGCCCAGGCGCTGCCATTATGATATGCCATGTCCCGGTCTCGTTGAGAGCCATAATACTTTTTCCGAAACCTGGCATCCTTTGGGCTCAGGGTTCTGATCCCATAAAAAGTATATAACTCGGCAAAAGCAGTCTCCAGAACCTTGCGCATCTGGTCTTGATCCACCACCGGCCAGGGCAGCGAGACTGCGATAATCGCATTGGGACGGATCTCCAATATCGGCTTTTCACCCTCAAGGCGATCTGCCAGATAGTTGTCCACATAATACTTGGTAAAGGATTGCTTGACCTTATCCTTCAGTTTCAGGTATTCTTTCTTTACTTCAATGCTTTTATTTACCAGCTTGTTGTATTCAGCAATCATCGCTTCATAACTACACAATGCGTTGTACCATAAAGCATTGATCTCCACAGGAGCTCCCCAACGGGGTGTAACCGCCTTCCCATCAAGACGTACATCCATCCATGTCCCATGGGCAAATGTGGGGCTGAGCTCTATCAATCCATCTTCACGTAATGAATAATTCGGATCATTGTTCTCAACTAATGCGGATATGATCTGTTCAGAGAGATGGATCACTTCCAGCCAATAGGTTTTGTTTTGTTTGCATTTGCCATACTTCCACAGGATTATCAAATACCACAAGGTGGCATCAATGCTATCATAATTGGCTTCCCGGCCGCTTTCTGGCAGCATATTGGGGATCAAACCATTCCTGATGTTACGGCTATATTTGCTTAGGGTTCGCTCAATGACATCCTGGTATTGAGGATTGCGCAAGAGTGCATTGAGTACCACCATGGTATCTCTTCCCCAGGCTCCATAGAATGGATAACCTGCAACAACATCGTCGTTGGTCACGAAATCTGTGAGTGCAAACTCCAGATTCTGCATATACTGAGAACGTTTGAAAAGGATGTTGTCTTGATAATCAAGGTTTTCAAGGATGCCGTGGGATATCATTGAGGGATCCGGGAAATCGGCTGCTCTGGGTAGGACTGCATAACGCTTTTCTATCTGGGCAATTAACTTGCCCGGATTTTCGATAGCTTGATCGCTAAACAGAATGTATTCACTATGCCCCACCGATAGATCAAAGGTGGCTTGGAACAGGCTAATCTGATCGCCAATGCCTGCATAGCCGGACATCACTTCCCAGGGATAATAGACATTGTAGTACACATAGCGGTTCTGAATCACATCTCCCTTGCTGATATAGCCATGCACTTCAATACCATTGCTGCCACGTTTTGCAGCAAAGCGACAAGCTTCATCCTGTTTGTCAATGGATGTCTCAAAGTGTTCATAATCCATGCTGCCATGAGGGTTCAGATCGTGGTGGATGCACATGGTGAACTTTGGATGCAGTTCAAAATGTATTTTGTGTTGCCCCAGATTTGTATATTTCACCAGAGTAGTATTGCTGCATTCATCCATCATGATTTCTTTTAGCACCAAAATCTCATCCTGATGAGGCAATCCCGAATACAGAAAGGCCGGATATGGGCGCAACCAGGGCTTAACCAGATGCATGAATCCTTCCGGATAAATACAATTGCTATAGTTGTTGCTGTCTAAATGAAAAAACTCCCCCCGCCATTCAATGCGCTCTTCCATACCGGCAACAAGGTGACGGCGATTGAATGCCTTGTCGCTTGCAATCAACAACCCATGATACTTACGCTGGTTGATCAGGTTCCCTGTTCCCAAGGCATAAGAGCCAAGTCTATTCGCCAAAAGCCATTCATGGTGATGGGTCTCCATGAAGTAGTTATTCATTGAACCCCCTAATAATCATTTAGTTATGCTTCGTGTTGATTTTTTTCAATAGCTTGCTTTCCGTCAAGGTTTTTGTTTGAACTCAGTATATCTCGACGACATGTTTCCAGCTAACTATATGGGACTCAC